>Ga0302324_100005603_pt1 | contig 27356 bp, 26 predicted proteins | sample Palsa_T0_1_FD_201949 | JGI IMG/M metagenome (GOLD analysis project Ga0302324, IMG submission 201949) | Peat permafrost microbial communities from Stordalen Mire near Abisko, Sweden - Palsa_T0_1 | ecosystem: Environmental > Terrestrial > Soil > Palsa > Peat permafrost | place: Sweden: Abisko...
TGCAAGGCTTTCCGCTGACGTTCACCGTGGGTGGCAAGCAGTACCTGGCTGTAACCACGAGCAACGGCGGAGGCAGCCCGCGTGGCGTGCCGGCCGTGGTGGCAGCCGAGCTACATTATCCGGCGACCGGCAATGCCTTGTACGTGTTCGCGCTTCCCGACCGAAAATAGGTCTGCACCATTCCAACACGACCCCACAACTTTCGCCCGATTGGAAAGGTTGGCCAGAGACCTGCTTTGAATATCACGCGTGATTCTTTCGAACGATTCCTTCCTCGTGTACATTCTGGCGGACAGCGGAGTGAAGGGCCGTTTGGCTTCGGGGCGCATCGAACGCGGTCCGGGCGGCACACTGGATGTTTTCGATGCGCGCGGCGATAAGTTTGAGTATCTTTCGGGTGAACGGATCAGAAGTTGGCGCGTTGCCGGATCGGACGGAAAGCCGGCCTATGGATGGCATAAGATCCTGCCGGAGGACCGGGCGAAGTTCGATGCGTGAGCGCCTGCTGCGCGGGGCCACACAGCTCGACTTGAGATTCTGAGTCCTTCCGCTCAGGCGGTCCGAATTCTCTCCCTGTGTCGAAACCGGCTCCCTTAACGGTCGCGGCTCTGTAGACGCGCGCAATCTTCTGAGCCGCGCGCGTGAGCAAGCGGTCTCTTCGGACTTTTGCCACAGGCTGCTAACATTAGAAACAGGGCCCTTCCCTATATCCCATGGAATTTGATTTCACGCCGGAGCAGATTCAGCTTCGGAAGAGCGTCCGCGAATTTGCCGAGCAGGAAATCCGCCCGCACGTCTTGCGGTGGGACGAAGAAGAAATCTTTCCGCTCGATGTCGTCAAGAAGGCCGGGCAGTTGGGTTTCCTGGGCGCCATTTTTCCCGAGGAACTTGGCGGATCGGGCCTGGGCTACATCGAATACTCCATCATCATCGAAGAGCTGTCGCGCATCGATCCCTCCGTAGGCTTGATCGTAGCGGCGCACAATTCACTTTGCACCAATCACATCTTCATCGCCGGAAGCGACGAGCAGCGCCGCAAGTATATTCCAAAACTGGCTACCGGCGAGTGGATCGGATCCTGGTCGCTCACCGAATCCGAATCCGGATCGGACGCCGCGGGCATGCGCACCAAGGCAGTGAAGGACGGCCCGTGCTGGATGCTGAACGGCAGCAAGGTTTTCACCACCAACGCCGGATACGCCGACGTTTGCGTCGCCATGGCGGTCACCGAACGCGCCGCTTCTCAGCACGGAGTTTCGGCGTTCATCCTGGAAAAGGGCGTACCCGGGTTTCAGTTCGGCAAGAAGGAAAATAAACTCGGGATGCGGGCCAGTTCCACTGGCGAAGTCATCTTCACCGATTGCCGCGTGCCCGATTCGCAACTGCTGGGCAAGCAAGGCGAAGGATTCGTCGACAGCCTTCGGATTCTGGATGGCGGGCGTATCTCCATCGCGGCGCTCTCGGTGGGAACGGCGCAGGGCGCGTACGACGCGGCGTTGAAGTATTCCAAACAACGCAAGCAGTTTGGCCGGCCCATCTCGGAGTTTCAATCCATTCAGAACAAGCTGGCCGACATGGCCACCGAGATCGACGCGGCTCGCCTGCTCACCTATCGCGCGGGATGGATGAAGGACCGCGGACAGCGCATCACCAAGGAGTCGTCCATGGCGAAGCTGTTTGCCTCCGAGGCCGCGGTGCGCGCTACCAATGAAGCGGTGCAGATCCACGGCGGCAACGGCTTTATCAAAGACTATCCCGTAGAGAAGTTTTATCGCGACGTCAAGCTCTGTACTATCGGCGAAGGCACCAGCGAGATCCAGCGCCTGGTGATCGCGCGCCAGTTGCTGAAGAGCGATCCGTAGACCAACAGGATGTTGAGAAACGCCAGCCACCGCTTGCTCATGCTCGCGGCCCTGAACCGTGACCTGCCATGACGGATTTAGCGCGCAAGATTTTGGCGGGCGACCCGCGAGCGCTGGCACGCGCGGCTACGGCGATCGAAAACCGCTCTCCCACCGCAGAAACATTGCTGAAGGAATTGTTTCCGTTCACCGGCCACGCTGTCGTGGTCGGAATCACCGGCGCGCCGGGCGCTGGCAAGAGTACGCTGACCGACCGGTTGATCCACGAATTTCGCCGCGAAGATAAGGGCGTAGGCGTTCTCGCCGTCGATCCGACCAGTCCTTACACCGGCGGCGCAGTTCTGGGCGACCGCATCCGCATGCTCAGCCACCATTCCGACCCGGGCGTGTTCATCCGATCGATGGCCACGCGCGGGCACCTGGGCGGCCTGGCGGCGGCAACCACCGACATGGCGCTCCTGCTGGATGCCGCGGGGAAAGAAGTGGTCATCGTCGAAACGGTGGGCGTGGGGCAGGATGAAGTGGAAATTGCGAAGCTGGCGGACGTGACGGTGGTGGTTCTCGTTCCCGGGATGGGCGACGATGTACAAGCCATCAAAGCCGGCATTCTGGAAATCGCCGACGTGTTCGTTATCAACAAAGCCGATCAGCCGGGCGCGGATCGGCTGGAGCGCGAGATCCTGGCGTTGCAAAGCTTGTCAACCAGAGCGGATGGTTGGGTGCCACCGATCCTGCAAACCGTGGCGACGGAAGACCGGGGGATCAGCGAAACGCGGTTCGCGATCCGAGCGTTTCTGGCTCGCACGGATGTCAAAAATAGAGCCGCCGGCCGGTGGGCTGCGCGGCTGCGCGAAATGTTGCGCGAACGGCTGATGGAGCGATTTGCGAACATCGATTTTCAGGCCGGCGGGGAAGAAGTAGCAGAGCGGCGGTCCGACCCATACACCGTCATCGATGGCTGGATCGCACACGCCGGATCGAACCAATTCCAAATCGACCATCTGGGTATCGCTGTGCGATCGCTGGACACCGCCCTGGGCTTTTACGAGAAGCAACTCGGGCTCCGAGTGAGCCTGCGCGAAACCGTCGACCAGGAAAAGGTCAACGTCGCGATGCTGCCCGCCGGGAGCTCGCGCATCGAGTTGCTGGAGGCGGCGAAGCCGGATTCGGTTATTGCGAAATTCATCGACAAGCGTGGCGAGGGTTTGCATCACGTCGCGCTGAAAGTCCCGGATCTGGCCGCGGCGGTGAAGCGTTTGAAGATGCACGGAGCACGGCTGCTGAATGAACCGCGCACCGGCGCGGGCGGGCATTTATATGTATTCGTGCATCCCTCATCCGCCGGCGGCGTCTTGCTCGAACTGATTCAACAATAATGAAGAGACCAAGCATCGGAATCATCGGCGGGAGCGGCCTCTATGCGATGCCCGGCTTTACCGCGCACGAGGAAATGGCGATCGAAACTCCGTGGGGCATGCCGTCGGACCCTTACGTAGTCGGACAGCTCGCCGGTAAAGAGGTCGCGTTTCTTTCGCGGCATGGGCGCGGCCATCGCCACTCGCCTTCGGAGCTGAACTTTCGCGCCAATATTTACGGCTTCAAGTCGCTGGGGGTGGATCGCATCCTGTCGCTGAGCGCCGTCGGATCGCTCAAGCAAGAACATGCTCCACTGAAGTTCGTTATCCCCGATCAATTCTTCGATCGCACGCGCGGGCGGATTTCTACGTTTTTTGGCGAAGGCCTGGTAGCGCACGTCAGCTTCGCCGATCCGGTTTGCCCGCAGCTTTCCGCAGTGGTTCATCAAGCGTGTCTCAACATCGGCGTGGAGGTAGGACGCGGCGGAACGTATCTTTGCATGGAAGGTCCCGCGTTTTCCACCAAGGCGGAATCGAATGTCTACCGCAGTTGGGGCATGGACGTGATCGGCATGACCAATTTGCAGGAGGCGAAGCTAGCGCGCGAGGCGGAGTTGTGCTACGTCACAATAGCGATGGTGACCGATTACGATTGCTGGCACGAAGAACATGACGCCGTAACGGTCACCGACATTTTGGCGAACCTCAAGCAGAATGCCGGCAATGCTTGCAAGGTGGTGGCGGCCGCCGTCGAGCGCATGCCGGATGTTCGCGAATGCAAGTGCGGCTCGGCGCTGGCGCATGCGTTGATTACGGATCGCGAAGCTGTGCCGGAGGCTACGCGCAAGAAACTGGAGTTGCTGGTTGGAAAATACCTCGGCTGAGAGCCTGGCAAACGACCTGCTCGCGCATTGCGTGGAATCGCGTCCGTGGCCGGAGCATCTGCTGGACGATCTACTCGCGCGGGGCGGCGACCGGGAGTTTTTCCGCATCGTGGTGGAACGGCTGGCGGATCTGTTCGATCCGCGTCTGTGCCGCGCTTACGCCGCGCTTTTTTCCGAAGTGATCGCGCGACGCATTCCCGGTTTGCATGCCGATCATCTGGTGGCGCGCTTCGAGCGGATTCGCCGGCCCCGCGTTTTGGATCGCGACCCCGCTTCCATTGAAAACGTTTTTGTTCTTTCGCGCGTCACGCTCGGCGCCGATGTCGCCGTGACCAGCGTAATTCTCGACGCCGCGAAACAGCGCTTCCCAAACGCCGCGATCTGGTTCACCGGTCCTAAGAAAAGCTGGGAATTGTTCGCCGCCGATTCGCGCCTGCGGCATCTTTCGATCGCTTATGAACGCGCTGGAACCATTGATGACCGGCTCTCCGTCTGGCCGCAATTGCGCGAAGCGGTTTGCTTGCCGCGCAGCATCGTCATCGATCCCGATTCGCGTCTCACGCAGCTTGGCCTGCTTCCGATTTGCCAGGAAGAAGACTATTATCTCTTCGAAAGCCGGGCCTATGGAGCGGACAGCGAAGACCCGCTCACCTCGCTCGCCCGGCGCTGGGTTGCGGAGACCTTGGGAGTTTCTGGCGCGCGCCCCTATATTTCCACCGGTCTCGATGCAGCCGGCTTCGCCACTACGGTCAGTTTCGGCGTCGGCGAAAATCCAGCGAAACGCGTTGCCGATCCCTTCGAAGAAGAATTGCTGTGGCGAGTGCCGCGTCCCATCCTGATCGACAAAGGCGCGGGCGGCGAAGAGGCCGAGCGTGTGGAGCGCGCGGCTGCCAAAGCGGGCGGAGATGGCATTGTGATGTGGGATGGCTCGTTCGCCGGCTTTGCGGCTCATATTGAACGCAGCCGGCTTTATGTTGGGTACGATTCGGCGGGCGGGCACGTGGCGGCCGCCTGCGGGATTCCCATGATCGGCATCTTCGCGGGCGCCGCGTCCGAGCGCATGTTCCACCGTTGGAAGCCCACTGGAGAGGGAAGCATCGCGACCATTCGCCCCGAAGAAATGAGCCTGGCCGAGTTGCTCGCTACTTTTGAGGCTTGTCTTCGGAAGATTTCTCTTTGGTCTGGTCTTCAGGCAGCGGGTCCGGCGTCTCGAACTTGATAGTCGATTCCGTTCCGAACTTACGATAAAGCCGGAATTCGATATCGTTCTTCGTCATCTGACGGTCCCGTTTGGATGTGAGAACCGACTTCAGCGGCAACATGTACTGTTGATCTCCGATGGTCTCGAAATCATAATCCAGCGAGGTGTTGATGTCATGGATCGGAAAGGTGCTGGGCATATCATAAGGCGTCATGACGATCTTCACCACCATCTTGGTGTCCTCGTCGATAGAGACCAGGCCGCGATAGGCGGGCACAATGAACAGCTTGTCGTCCGCCTCCACGTGATAATGCGAAAACTGCTGCTGCACATCGTAGGCGAAGACATAGGTCTTGCGGCCGCGCAGCTTGCCCCAATGATCCCAGGAGAATTCGGTATGAGTCTCCGGCTCGAAAATTTGATCCAGCATGCTGGCGAATTCACCTTCGGACGTGGTGCCGCCGAATTGCCGCATATTGCTATTGGTGACCGGCTGGTTGTTGTGGAGAATGACTTCGTAATTCTCGGTCCCGTTATAGCTCAGGCGGGCGGTGATGGTGTCGGCGTGATACCAATTATTGCCGGCGCCGGTGGGATCGACATCGCGACGCGTCACCTGCACGCAAATAAAATTGGGCAATTGTTTGGTGTAGTTCAACGCGTATTCGCGAGCTTGGTCGATGATTTTCGCCTGCTCTTCGGAACTCGGCGGCGGCGGGGGAACGTAAACCGGCGGAGGCGGTGGGGGAGGAGCAATCGTCAAGCTGGCGGATGCCTCGCTCAGCTCACGCAACGCCGCGACCGTCTTGGGACCGGCGCCCAGGCTTTGCAGGTCTTCGATGGCTCGGTCTTCCAGCTTGTCCTTTAGTTTGACGTGGCGCAGGTACTCGGCCACTTGCCGGTCGGGCTGCTTAAGCTCGACCGAGGATTTAATAAACATGACAAGCTGCGCCACCGTCATATTCATCTCGCCAGCGGCGGTAAGGACCGCGGCGGTCACCAAAATAAGCAGGTAACGCATACTCATACCATTGTCTCTCAGGTTCGGACGCTCCTGAAAAGAGTTAGACCCGCTTGCTCACGCGCACGGCTCCCAAGGGACCAGACTGCGAAATTTGACATTAACCCGTTCGCCACCATTAGTTTGCTGTGAGGCGAAGAATGCGCTAGAAAATGGCGCTTGTTCCTGACGTTTTTGACCTGGCCGCAGGCCAGGTTGATCGCTCGGTAGATTGCGCGCGTTACAGAGCCGCGACCGTAAGGGAACGGTGGCCGAGCATGACGGCGCAAGGCGATAAGACGGTCGCGCGAGTGCTTGTTTCCGTGCGCGACCGCAAGGGAACGGCGGGGCCGACCATGGCGAAGCAGGCCATAAGACGGGCGCGCAAGTGGTTGATCCCAGCCGCGACCGTTAGGGAGCCGGATGCGACACAGCCTGCTAACACGATGCGGTTACCAGGCGACTCCTCGAAATGGGAATAAGAAAAATACCAAATGTCGTGGCGGCTTTTCTCTCCTACAAGCGCAAAGTTGCATAGGGATACATTAGCGGTGGTCAGAAGCCATCGCAGCAAACAACCCAAGGAGAAATCGATGGAACCAGTTAAGAATGTTGTGCTCGTTCACGGAGCTTGGGCCGATGGGTCCAGTTGGTCCAAGATCATTCCGCTGTTGCAAGCCAAAGGGCTGCACGTCGCCGCGGTTCAGAACCCACTAACCTCGATCGCCGATGACGTGGCAGCCACTCACCGCATCATTAACGCGCAGGACGGTCCAGTGTTGCTGGCCGGCCATTCCTATGGCGGGGCGGTTATCACGGAAGCCGGAAACAATCCGAAAGTGGCAGGTCTGGTTTATATCGCCGCTTTCGCTCCCGATGAGGGCGAGACTCTGGCTGGATTGGCGGCCAATTTCCCGCAGCCGCCCGCCTTCGGCGAGATTCATCCGATCGAGGACGGCTTTCTGCTGTTGACGCCGAAAGGCGTCAGGGAGGATTTCGCGCAGGACCTCTCCCCCGCGGAGAAGAGCGTCTTGGTCGCAACTCAGGCGGCGACACATGGAGCGATCCTTTCAACGCCCATCAAGGCTGCCGCCTGGCATAGCAAGCCCAGTTGGTTTGTCATCGCCTCCAACGATCGGTCGATTTCGCCCGAGCAGGAGCGAAGCACGGCTAGGCGAATGGGCGCGACAACCTTGACTCTTCCAACCAGCCATGTGGCTATGCTTGCGCAACCGGAAAAGGTGGCCGATTTCATCGTTGAGGCCGCAGCCTCATTGAGCGCTAGCGCTGCGCATGCCATGAGCGCGACTTAACTGCCCGCTATGATCGGGCGGCCAGGATGTCCTCGAGCGCCGCCTGCAATTCCGGGAATTGGAAATGGAAACCAGCGGATTTCGCGACGGTGGGAAGCACGCGCTGGCTAGCTAGCACCATATCCGACATCTCGCCGAAAGCCAGCTTTAAAGCAAAAACCGGCACTGGAAGAATCGCCGGGCGGTGAAGGGCCATCCCCAGCCGCTCGGTGAATTCCTCGTTGGTGACCGGGTGGGGTGCGGTAGCGTTGACAGCGCCCCGGACCGCGGCATAGTCCAGCGCGAAAAGGATCAGGTTTACCACGTCCTCCAAGTGAATCCATGCCATCCATTGGTGGCCGTTGCCCAGTTTCCCTCCGGCACCCAGGCGGAATGGAGGAAGCAGCTTCGCCAACGCGCCGCCGTGTCCCAATACCATCCCAAAGCGGAGGCGGACAACTCGAATGCCCAGCGGTTCGGCGAGCTGAGCGGCGTCCTCCCAATCGACGACCACGCGCGCGAGAAAATCGGACCCGGCGGGGGATGCTTCGGTAAGAATCTGGTCGCCGCGCGAGCCGTAATAGCCCACGGCTGAAGCGCACACCAGCACGCGCGGGCGATTGAGCTGCGCGGACAGCGCTTTCACAAGATTGCGGGTACCCTCCACTCGGCTGTCATGGATGCGCTTTTTGGCGGCTTCGGTCCAACGTTGCGCTACTGGCTCCCCGGCCAAATGAACCACGCCGTCGCAGGCGGGAACGGGAGCATCGCGGGGGACTGCCAGCGCCACGTGCCCGGCGGAAGTCAACCGCTCGCGCAGCCGCGTACCGATAAGACCACTCGCGCCCGTGATCGCGATGTTCATTGTAGTTATTCTATGCTCCGCACATACGCTTCCACATCTGTTTTGCGCAGCATGCCGCCGTACGACATATAGCGAACCAGGCCGAAGATGGGGCGCTCCACCCACGGGCGGTCATGCAGGCCCAAGCACCAAAGGATGCTGGCGTATGAATTGGGATCGCGGCCGTCGAGGGCGTAGCGATCGTTCAGATAGATGGTTGTGGCCAGCGCTTCTTCGGGACCGCTCGACCATTCGAGAATTTTCTTGCCCCAGTACATGCGGTAGTAGCCGTGAATTTTCCCGGTGAGCAGCAGTTCCTTTTGCGCGGCGTTCCACAATGGATCATGCGTCTCAGCAAGGTCGAATTGTCCCCTCGTATAAATTGGATCGCGTTTGTCGCGCGCGTGTTTCGCTAAAGTTTTGCGAGCCCAATCGGGAAGAGAATCGATCGATTCGGGATGCTCTGCGAAGCGCGCGAAGTTGAAGGCCAGCTCGCGCCGGACGATCAGTTCTTCCAGGAATTCGTCCACCACAAGTTTGTGCTCGCGCCCGTATGCTTGGACGGCCAGCGCCATCTCGAGCGACGAAATGTGCCCGAAATGAAGATAAGGGCTTAGGCCGGAAGTGGCCTTCTCGGAGGGCTGATTGCTCAGATTCGCGTAGCGGTGAAGATTCTGTTTCAGAAATTGGCGAAGCCGCTTTCGGGCGGCTGAGGCGCCACCACGAAAAATTGGCGACAGCCGAACCGTGTGATCGATGTCGCACGACGCGACCAGTTCCGCGATGTTCGCCGGGTTTACTGCGGTATGGAAACTCGGGATTTTGCCGCGGAACCTGTGCCGCACCCGGATTGAGCGCGCGGGATTTAGGAAATTCGGGAGCAGCCTCTTAATTTTCGGACGGATGGTGTAAGCGGCGTACTCGCGCTTTTCAAAACAAGACATCGGAACAATGCAACTCGAGTCCACCGCGTAGTAAGGGATGTCGAGCTTCGACGGCACGGTTGCGTTGTAATGCTGCGCCGGAAAAACCGGATAGTCGTCCGTTACAACGGCGGCGGCGTCTTTCGAAAGGCGATAAAGAATGTCGTTGGGATCGTCGCGCGTGCGCCGCAGATAGAACAGGTAGGCGATCCCCAGGCGCTGCAATCCACGCTCGGTATCGGGGACTCCTTCCAGGATAAAGGTGTGCAGCCGATCGCTCGCGTAGGGATAATCGTAGGTCAGGCCTTCGTAGAACAGCACCGGAAGTCCGGCTCGGTTCGCTAATTCCACCGCGTGCGCCAAAGCATGATTGGACACCACGCGACGATTCACCTGCGCCCAATAAAGTACGTACTTCGCTGGGGCGCGGATGGGCGCGTCATTGAGCGGCCGGACGCGGTGGTCGTCCATAATGGGGATTGCCGTCATGAGGGCGTTTGAATGAGAGCCTGGAATCGCGCCAAATTGCTGTGGGGCTACCTGCGGCGCAAATCCTTGCTCAATGCGCTTCCGGTGGAGTATATCGTCGAGACCACTGCCAAATGCAACTTGTATTGTCCCATGTGCCCGCGCGAGACCCACAAGCAGCCCAAGGCGGACATGACGGACGAGATTTTCGAGCGGCTAGTCCGGGAGTCCGGCGAGAGCGCCGAGCACATGATGCTGATCGGGCTGGGCGAGCCGTTTATGGATCGCAAGATCTTTGAGCGCATCGAATATTGCGAGCGCCACAATATTTCCACCTTGCTTTCGACCAACGGGACGTTCCTGGACGAGAAGACGTGCAGGCGCTTGCTGGATACGCCACTGGAACACATCACGCTGAGTTTCGACGGCGCGACGAAGGAATCTTTCGAGTATTATCGCAAGGGCGCCAATTTCGAGAAAGTGCGCGACAATTTTCTGCGATTGGCTCGCATGAAGCACGAGCGCGGCGCCAAGGTACAAGTGGTGGTCCAGATGGTGCGGATGGAGCGCAACGCCGGGGAAGTGGACGATTTCGTGCGCTTCTGGAAAGACGTTCCGGGCGTGGATCAAGTGCGCATCAAAGAAGACGAGACCAACGTACTGCAGCCGGAGGCGCGTCACGCGGCGGAGGACTGGAAACATCCCTGCCATTATTTGTGGCGCGGGCCGATGTACGTGAAGCAGAATGGCGACGTATACCCGTGCTGCCAGAGTTACACCCTGGATGGCGGCCCAGTGGGGAATATCGGGAACGAGAGCTTGCCTGCGATCTGGAATTCGGATGCGATGCGCCGCATGCGCGAACTGCATGTTTCAGGAAGAGCGGGCGAGATCGAGGTCTGCGCGCGCTGCTGTACCACCATTCCAAGCGGCGCGCTGGTGGCCGGAAGCCTGCTGCTGCACGGACGCACGGTGCGTAAGCTTCTGCCGTGGGTGGAACGGCTGGTGTACTTTTCGAAGCTCCCGCGCTCGCTACTCACGCCGCCGCGCAAGGCCGCTAATCACCATACAAATGAGAGCGATCTGGTGCAGATCGACGCTGCTCGAAAGTAGTATTTTGGCTCGCAAGATGCGACAGCTTCGAGAACCTTATCCAGTTTATGTAGCATGAGCAGGATGCTGAAAAAGGCGAAAATCCGTTTGCTGACGCGCGCGGCTCATTGTCGCGAATGCGTGTTTTCACGTGTTTACCGAGCCGCGACCGTGAGGGAGTCGGTTCCAAAACGACTTTTCAGCAGCCTGTTAGGCGACAATGAAAGGCGAATTGACATGAAACTCGAGCGTCAATCGATTCTAGGGAGCACGGTTACGGGCTACAAAGTAGTGGAAAACCAGCGAGCCTGCGGCTGCCGCGGAGCAGTTGAACTTTCCCGAGACGGTCTCCGACACCCAGCCCGACGACATTGCCAGCGTTCTCTTGGAACGGCTGGAGAACGAATCGATCAAAGTGGGATCGCGTAATCGGTTCGCGCTCCGCTAGGTCTTTTCGGGCGCTTACCAAGCCTCCGACTGTTGGCGGAAATCCACGAAATCCGGATACGAGAACTGAGACAGAAATTGGGAGCCCCCCCCGGCGTGATTGCGACGACAGCCGTCAACGCCGGCGTCTTTGCGAGCAATCTCCAGCCGTAGCAGGATAAGTTGAAGCAGCGTTCGCACCGGAAGCCGGTAAGCGCCTTGTTCAGGCGCGGGAGCGTTCACACCATTGTGAACGCTGCACGCGTGGGCGCGTGCGCCACGATTTCTACCAGGTTTCTGCCAGGCGCACAAAAGTCCGGAGACCCACGCCGGTGGCGCCTTTGGCCATGTACGGTTTCGCATCGTCCAGCCAGGCAGTGCCCGCGATATCGAGGTGAATCCAGGGTGTTTCACCAACGAAATCGCGAATAAACCAAGCGGCCGTAATGGAGCCTCCCGACCGGCCTCCGATATTGTGGAGATCGGCGAAGGAGCTTTTGAGCAGTTCCTTATACTCCTCGTCCATGGGCAACTGCCAGGTCTTTTCGCCCTCGGCCCTCGCCGCGGTCAGGAATTTCTGCAAGAAAGCTTCGTTGTTGGTGAAAGCGCCGACATTGACGCTTCCGAGCGCCACGACAACCGCGCCCGTCAACGTTGCCGCGTCCACCAGATGCGTGCATCCCAGGCGCTGGGCATAGGTGAGCGCGTCGATCAGGATGAGCCGCCCTTCGGCGTCCGTGTTCAATACTTCGATCGTTTTTCCGGACAGCGATTTCACGATATCGCCGGGCCGCTGGGCCTTGCTGCCGGGCATGTTTTCGACGGTAGGCACCAGCGCGGTCACCGGGATAGACGGCTTGATCTGCGCGATGGCGCGCATGGCGCCTAGTACGGCTGCGCCGCCCGCCATGTCGTAGCGCATCTTTTCCATGCCGTCAGCCGGCTTGATGGAGATGCCGCCGGTGTCGAAGGTGACGCCTTTTCCGACCAGGCCGAGGTGATCTTTGGACGTTGAAGCTTGGGCCGGCTGGTATCGAATCACGATCAGCGCGGGCGGCTCCGCGCTGCCCTGCGCCACTCCCAGCAATGCGCCCATACCGAGTTGGCGCATGCGATCCTGATCCAGAACCTCGCACTCCAGGCCGAATTCGGACGCCATTTGCGTGGCGCGCTCAGCGAGCAGCGTGGGGGTGAGAACGTTGGCGGGCTCGTTGGCGAGGTCCCGGCTGAAGTTTTGCGCCTCAGCCAGGATGCGCCCACGGTCCAACGCGTCCGGGGAACCGCCCAGAACAGAGAACGATTCCACTTTTTTTTCGTTCTTCTTCGGATCGGTCTTATAGCGGTCGTTTTCCACATCCGCAAGGACCGCTCCCTCCACGGCGGCGGCCACGAAATCGTCGGAGCGTAAGGAGTCATCCAGCGCCAGCGCGATGGTGTGGATGCCCTTGCCCTTGAGCGAACGGACTGCGGCGCCCACGAGTTTACGCAGATCGCCAGCATCGAACCGCTCCCGTTTTCCGCCGCCGGCCAGCATCAGGCGTTTGGCCTTCAGGCCCGCGGGGCGATGCAGGATCGCAAGCTCCAGGGCTTTTCCGGAGAACTCGCCCGAATCATACAACTCTTTTACTTGATCGGCGGCCGTGGATTCGGGCGGCGCGGCTTCAAAGCCCACAACGATCAATGCGTCCGAATCCACTTCCCCCAGTTCCTTCGGTTCCAGCCTGATTTCCATGGTCTCCCCTTTACCTTCGTCTGTTTCCTTTACCGTCTTCTCCCGAGGGCGGCGCGGGCTTCGGCTTCCATCTCGCGGGTGCGCTCGGCTTCGCGCTTGTCGTGCAGCTTCTTACCCTTGGCGACGGCGAGCTCCACTTTAATGTGCCCGCTTTTCAGATACATCTTGGTGGGAATCAGAGTCAGCCCTTTTTCCCGCGTTTTTCCCAGTAATTTGTCGATCTCTTCTCTATGGAGCAACAGCTTGCGCCGCCGGGTAGGCTCATGGTTCTCCCGGTTCCCATGCGAGTACTGCCCGATATGCGCGTTGAGCAGCCAGGCCTCGTTATCCTGCACCTCGGCAAAGCTATCCTTGAGCTGGACTCGGCCATCCTTGGCCGACTTCACCTCCGTGCCAGTCAGGGCAAGCCCCGCTTCAAACCGTTCCAGCAGATGGTAATCATGCCCGGCATGACGGTTGTCGCTCAAGATCTTGATACCAGGCTCCAAGTTTTTAATAAAGGCTCCGGGCTTGACACCAAGCCCCGATTGGACTGCAGACTACAGAGGTTCTGTTTTCTAGTCAACGCCAGGAAAGCACGTCGCGTCAAGCGTTTATGTGGAAGTTTCCATCACTTCTGACGTTCTAGTGTAACATAGGGCCATTAAAAAGCATAAGATGATTCCTTTTAATACGTTACGTGCCATGGCCCCGCTGTTCGTGGTGCTGTTGCTGCTCCCTTCCGGGAGCCTGGAAGCCGGCAACCGCAAGGGTGACAAGTTCTTCAAGCTGGGGGCTCAAGCCGAAGCTCGTAAGGAGTACGACGAAGCGTTGCGTTATTACCAGCAAGCGCTGGGGATGGACCCGAAAGATACCGCTTATGACCTTGCGACGCGGCGCGTCCGATTCGAGTCCGGCCAGGCGCACGTGGATGCCGGGAAGAAACTGTTGAAAGCGGACGATCTGGAGAAAGCTTACGCGGAGTTCCAAAAGGCGTTTGCCACCGACCCTGGCTCTATGATTGCGCTGCAAAACATGCAGCAAACCAAGGATTTGCTGGAGCAGAAGCAGAAGGGACTGGTTCCTCCGGGCGAAAAGCCCCTCACTTCGGCTGAGAAGGCGCAGAACGAAAGCCTGGAAATGATCCAGTCGCTTCAGTCCGTGCCGGAGTTGAAGCCGGTAACCAACCAGATCAGCCTGCTCAAGATGAACAATCAGCCGCCCAAGGTGCTCTATGAGACGGTGGGCAAGCTGGCGGGCATAAATGTGCTGTTCGATCCCACCATGCAGCCCGGCAAGAATGCGAATTTGGATCTGAACAACGTGACCTTGCAGGAAGCGCTGGATTACACCGCGCTGCTCACCAAGACCTATTGGAAGCCGGTAAGCGCGAACGCCATTTTCGTCACCGAAGATAACGTTACCAAGCGCCGGGACTATGAGGACGAAGTGGTGAAGGTCTTCTATCTGAAAAATCCCACTTCGACGCAGGAGTTCAGCGAGATGGTGACGGCGGTGCGTTCCGTCACCGACGTGCGCCGGATGTTCCAGTTCAATGCTGAAAACGCGGTGGTGGTGCGCGACACCGTGGATAAAGTCGCGCTGGTAGAAAAGCTGCTGCACGATCTGGATAAACCGAAGGCGGAAGTGGTGGTGGATGTAATCGTAATGGACGTGGCGAGCGACGTCAGCCGCCAGATCGGCGCCGGTCTGGTCTCCAACGGGACCAACGGCCTGTCTCTGCCGATTCAGTTTTCGCCGACCAATCCAATCACCTCGTCCACCACTGGGGCCAGCGGGACCGGCGGCACGGGCGCCACCAGCACTACCACCACCAGCACTACCACTACGAGTGCCGCAGCTACCTCCACTTACGTGGCTCTTTCGCAACTGGGACACATCGGTACCAGCGATTTCTCTACCAGCCTCCCGGGCGCGATGTTGCAGGCCGTGATGTCGGATTCCCGAACCAAAATTCAGGAATCGCCGGAAGTGCGTGTCTCCGACGGCCAGAAGGTGACTCTGAAGATCGGCGAGAAGTATCCCTACGCAACGGGCAGTTTCCAGCCGGGCGTAGGCACCGTCGGCGTCAGTCCGCTGGTGAGTACGCAGTTTCAATTCGTCGATATCGGTGTGAATGTGGAGCTCACGCCACACGTGCACGGCAACGAAGAAGTAACGCTGCACGTGAGCGTGGATATTTCGAACATCGCGAATACGCTGAATCTGGGCGGTCTCAGCCAGCCCGTGATCGGACAAAAGAAAAATGAGGCCGACATCCGCTTGAGAGACGGAGAAGTAAGCCTGTTGGGTGGTTTGATGTCGGACCAGGATACCAGCGTGATCAGCGGAATTCCGGGCTTGGTGAATATTCCGATTCTCGGCAAATATCTGTTCGGCAACACTTCCAAAGACAAGCAGAAAGAAGAATTGATGATCGCCCTGATCCCGCACATTGTGCGGAGGCCGGATATTACCGGGCTGGATCTGAAGGGCATTGCCGCGGGAACGGACGCCACGGTGAAGCTGAGTTATGCGCCGAAAGTCGACCAGCCCGCGGCTCCTATCGCCCCTGCGCCGGCCACCCCCGGCGCGCCTGGCGCCGCTGCGCCTGCGGTAATTCCCGCCACTCCAGGTGGAGCGGTTAGCCTGGCTTTCAACCCGGCCAGAGTGCAGGCGCAGTTGAGCGGCAAGGTTACCATTGCGCTGGAAGGGCAGAACATGGTGGATCTGGCGAGCGTCCCCGTAAAGGTGCGGTGGGATCCCAAGGTGTTGCGCCTAGAGATGATCTCCGCGGGCGCGTTGCTGATGCAGGACGGCAAGATCCTGGCTCCGAGTCTGGACATTCGCAATGACACCGGCGACGCGAGCATCGACGTGAACCGCGTAGCTGGGGCTGGCGGCGTAAATGGTACGGGCCCGGTGCTACAGCTCACGTTTACCGCAGTCGGCAAAGGAACCACCACGGTGAGCGTGACGGAAGCTCCGTTGAAAAACTCGGCCCAGCAGCCGATTGCGGTACAGCCGCCGTCTGTGTCCGTCGTGGTCCAGTAAGAATGCGGCGCAAGAAACAAAGCGGTCTGACGTTGGTGGAGCTGATTGTGGCATTCACCATCATGATGATCCTCACCTCCATGGCGGTTCCACTGGCGCGCTACAAGGTCCAGCGCGACAGGGAGCGGGACCTGGAGCGTGCGCTGGTGGAGATGCGGAACGCCATCGATAAGTTCAAGGACGACATGGACTCCCAAAAGATCGGCCCAGCTAAGCTCGATTCCGACAACTACCCGGAGAGCCTGAAGCAATTGGTGGACGGAATCAAAGCGACTGGATCGGTGGATAAGAAGATGAAATACCTGCGGCGCATTCCGAAAGATCCCATGACTAATTCCTACGAGTGGGGTCTCAGAAGCGATCGCGACGATCCCACCTCACAATCCTGGGGCGGGCAAAATGTGTTCAACGTGTACACCAAGAGCATGGACAAGGCGCGCGATGGAACTGCCTATTCGGAATGGTGAAACAACCATGAGAAGGCCGGACGCGCTCTGCAATCGCCGGCGCTTCGGTTTCACGCTGATCGAGCTGATGATCGTGATGGCGATCATCGCGGTGTTGATGTCGGTGGCGCTGCCCATCTACAACCGATCTATTATGCGTTCCAAGGAAAGCGTGCTCAAGAACAATCTGTTCACGCTGCGCACTGTGATCGACGAGTATACCTATGACAAGCAGAAGGCGCCGCAAACGCTCCAGGATCTGGTGAGCGACGGTTATTTGCGGCAGGTGCCTATCGATCCGATAACGGGGAACGCAGATTCCTGGAAATTAATCATGGAAGACGCGAGCAACACAGTCAACCAGACACAGCCCGGAATTTTCGACGTCAGGAGCGGCGCGGAGGGGACTAGTCTGGAAGGGACGCCGTTCTCGGAGTGGTAACCGACGCCGCTGTGGGCCGGGAAACTGCGCGCTTAGACGGCGCGTTCCACATGAAAAACCGGTACACCATCAGCACCGCCAGCATCGCGCCGTACATCAGCGGCAGACGCTCGTCGGATTTCACCAGCCACATATAGTGAATCACGCCGGCCAGCCCGGCGAAGTAGATCAGCCGGTGCAGGCGCTGCCATTTCGCGAATCCCAGGCGGCGCACCCAGCCTGCCGTGGACGTAATCGCTAACGGCAGAAGCAGGACGAAACCCAGCATGCCAACCGTTATGAAGCGGCGCTTCACAACGTCGGCCCACATGTCGGACAAACTGAAAGATTTGTCCAGCACGAACCAGGTCATGAAATGCAGGCAGACATAGAAGAAGGCGAAGAGGCCCAGCATGCGTCGATAGCGTACCAGTTTCGGCTGCTTGAGAATCCTGCGCAACGGCGTTACGCACAGCGTGATCAACAGAAACCGGATGGTCCAGGTGCCGGTGTCGTGCGTGATGTACTCCACCGGATTTGCGGTCAGTTCCGGGGCATTTCCCGTGGTTAATAGCTTATAAAAGGGCCACGCCAGCAGCAGGAAGGGAATCAGGCAGGCTGCAAACACTACCACCTTCGTCCAGCGACTACCCAGTATTTTGCCCAAAAGGTCGTTCAAACGGGTTGCTAATACTTGCCTAGTAGTATTTGTGGAGATCCATGCCGGCGTAGAGGCTGGCCACTTCGCTATACCCGTTGAACATCAAAGTGTCGCGATTGAACAGCTCACCCAAGCGCCGTTCCTTGGCCTGGCTCCAGCGCGGATGATCCACTTTCGGATTCACGTTGGAATAAAAGCCGTACTCGTTGGGCGCGGCCAGATTCCAAGTGGTAGGCGGCTGCTTTTCCACCAGGCGAATCTTCACTAGCGATTTCGCGCTCTTGTAACCGTACTTCCACGGAACCACCAGCCGGATGGGAGCGCCGTCCTGATTGGGCAGCGTCTCGCCATACAGTCCCACGGCCAGCAGCGCCAGAGGGTGCATCGCTTCGTCCAGCCGCAGGCCTTCTACATACGGAAATTCGATGCCGCCCCAGCGCGCGCGCGGCATCTGCTTGGCGTCGAAATAGGTTTCAAAAGCTACGTATTTCGCTTTGGGCGTCGGTTCCACCTGTTTCAGCAGAGTCGCCAACGGGAAGCCGATCCAGGGCACCACAATGGACCACCTTTCGGTGCAGCGGTGCCGGTAGATGCGTTCTTCGAGAGGCGCGATCTTTAACAGTCCGTCCAGGTCGAAAGTCTTGGGCTTCGCGACTTCGCCTTCCACCTTCAGCGTCCAGGGCGAGGTGCGAAAATTCCGGGAGTTCTCGGCCGGGTCGCCTTTATCGGTGCCGAACTCGTAGAAATTGTTATAGTGCGTGATGGCTTCGAGCGGCGTCAGTTTGTCTTCGCCGACGTTATAGGAGGTCTTCCTGACGTCGGACAGCTTCATGCCCGCCTGCGCAACTCCGGCCAGCGCGCCAAACGCCAGGGAGCCTGCAAGGAAGCGCCGACGGTTGACGTACACCTGCCTGGGCGTGACGTCCGAATAACGAAGATCTGCGGGTTTTCGAATTAACATATGCTTTACTTAATGGTAGCGCTTCCCGTACCCCGGTAGCGTTTGCCGCTCGGCCGTTATCTGCCGGACGATCCAAACCCGCCCGCCCCTCGCGCCGAATCGGCCAGGTCGTCGCCCTCTTCCCACTCCACGGCATCGTAGGGAGCCACGATAAGCTGCGCGATGCGGTCACCCTTTTCGATCACATAGTCGGCGCGGCCCAGGTTGAACATCACCACGCGGATTTCGCCGCGATAGCCGGGATCGATGGTGCCGAAATTCACGGTGATGGAGTGTTTGAGCGCCAGACCGCTGCGGGGACGCACTTGCGCTTCGTGGCCGCGCGGCAGCTCGATGGCGATGCCGGTGGGTACGGCTTGCGCGCCGCCTGGGGAGAGCACCGCGCGCTCCAGCGCCCGCAGGTCCATGGCGGCGTCTTCCTCCGGACCGTGGGCGTAGCTGGGAAGAATAGCGTCGGGGTGCAGCTTTTTGATGCGGACTTTCATGTTCAGGAACCAGTGTGCCACGGCAGCCGTGCTAAGGTTTCCGCGATGCCGCTCGGGTACCGATCTGGAGAGTAGATTCGAGCAGAAGATGTCTCCCGAGATGTGTCCCCATCCAGCTAAACAGAACGTCATTGGGGTTTGCGGATAAAACCGCTCGCTGACGCGCGCGGCTCGGTTCAACCCATTCAGAGCCGCGACCGTCAGGGAGCGGGTGCGCAAATACTTACGGCGCCGCTCCGCGAGTTCCTGCATGGTGGGCTGCTCAGCAACCTGTTCCATCTGCCTCAAGAGATAATCAGACAGCGAAAGCCCTTCCCTCGCGGCGCGCATTTTCAATTTCCGATGCAAGCCATCGGGAACGTTCCGGACCCGCAATGGCTCCCAACGGCGTCCATGCCGTTTTCGCCAACGCGAGCAAAACAAGGCCGGCGCGCTGGAAAAACCACTCCGGGCGTCTATGACTCGATAAAGCACCTGGAGAAATATCTCGCGCACTGCGGATTGGCAAAATCGCTGCTGTCCTGGTCCAGCTACGCACTTCTCAAATGAACGGCTGCACCTATGGTCTGGACATGCAGCGGAAGGATCTGCGCGCGAATCACGGGGCGCATCGTTCCGGGCGGCTACCAGCCGTCCACGCCACAGGAACCGGCTCTACAATGTAGTTGATGGCGAAGTCGCGGAAAATGTCGAGCGGGATCGCTACCGCACCCGCACACAGGACATTGAGCGGCATCCCGATTGAGCCGGTCTACACGGCCGACGACGTCGCCGGCCTCGAGGTCCCATCCCCGGGCGAGTTTCCTTACACGCGCGGCATTCATGAAAGCATGTACCGGGCCAAGCTTTGGACCATGCGGCAATTCTCGGGATTCGCCACTCCCGAGGAAACCAATCGGCGCTATCTGTATCTGTTGAGCCAGGGTCAAACCGGACTCTCGGTGGCCTTCGATCTGCCCACGCTGATGGGATATGATGCGGACCACCCGGCGTCTGAGGGCGAAGTGGGCAAGTGCGGCGTCTCCATCAGCTCGCTCGAAGACATGGAGATTCTGTTCCGCGGCATTCCGCTCGGCGACGTGACGGTTTCAATGACCATCAACTCGCCCGCGCCCGTGATCTGGGCCATGTATTTGGCGGTGGCCGAAAAGCAGGGAGTCGATTGGAGCAAGCTCTCGGGTACCCTGCAGAATGACATCCTGAAGGAGTACATCGCACAGAAGGAATACATCTACCCGCCGCGTCCTTCCATGCGCCTGGTGACGGATGTGATCGAATACTCCGCCCAACACGTGCCGCGCTTCAATCCGATTTCGATTAGCGGGTATCACATTCGCGAGGCCGGGTCGACGGCGGTGCAGGAACTTGCGTTCACCCTGCGCGACGGCATGGAGTACGTGGAATGGGGCATCGCGCGCGGATTGCCCGTCGATAGTTTTGCGCCTCGCCTCAGCTTTTTTTTCAACGCGCACAACGATTTCTTCGAAGAGATCGCGAAGTTTCGCGCCGCGCGCAAGATCTGGGCCGAAACCATGCGCGATCGCTACGCCGCCAGGGACGAGCGAAGCTGGAAGCTGCGCACTCACGCGCAAACTGCCGGGTGTTCGCTCACCTGGCAGCAGCCGTACAACAACATTGTGCGGACCGCGATCCAAGCGCTGGCGGCGGTGCTCGGCGGGACGCAATCGCTCCACACCAATTCGCTGGATGAGGCTTACGCGCTACCGAGCGAGCACGCGGTGACCATCGCGCTGCGAACGCAACAGGTGATTGCGTACGAGAGCGGCGTGGCGGAGACGCCCGATCCGCTGGGCGGCAGCTATTTTGTCGAGAGCCTGACGGCGGAGATGGAAAAGCAGGCGCGCGAGTACATCCGGCGCATCGACGAAATGGGCGGCATGATTCCGGCCATCGAGCGCGGATTCCCGCAGACCGAAATCGCGAACGCCAGCTACGAGTATCAGCATTCCATCGAGACGGGCGAGCAGAAAATAGTGGGCGTAAACGCGTTTGTGGAGCCGAACGAAGCGCCTATCGATCTGATGGAGATTGACGCCTCGGCGCAAGCGCATCAGTTGGAAAAACTCGGCCGGCTGAAAGCCCGCCGCGACAACGCAAAAGTTCGGGAATGCTTAGACGCGCTGCGTCGCGCGTCGGAGGGTGCGGAAAACACGCTGCCCTATATCCTGGAAGCCGTTCGCGCCTACGCCACGGTGGGCGAAATCTGCGACACATTCCGCGAGGTTTTCGGGGCCTACACCGAGACCAGCGTCCTGTGAGCCGCCGACGCCGGTAGAACGCTCACGCTGGATCGCCACAATGTGGTCAGGACAAATGCGCAAGGATAACTGCCCGACGGATCCGCAATCCGCTGCGGCAACGGCGGCCCTCCGGCGCGAATTGGCACCTTCTCGTAAGGCGCGAACCACGACCGGCTGCTCCGCTAAGATGAGACGCTGGTACTATGAGAACTCATGGACTCGATTCTCCACGACAACAGCGTGAATAATCCCTCGGAGGTCGGTTCAAGCCAATCCCCGAATAGCCGAGTGGATGCTTACTTTTCTGCCGACGTCGAAACGGATGGGCCCATCCCGGGTCCCTTCTCGATGTTGTCGTTCGCTCTCGTTTATGCCGGTTCGTTCGACGGGAGGCGATTCGTAAGACCCGACAAGTACGAACATAAGCTTTACTTCGAGCTAAAGCCCGTGTCTGATAACTTCCAGGTCGAAGCCTTACGGGTCAACGGGCTCGATCGGGAACGCCTACGCTCAGTGGGAGCGCCTCCAGAGGAGGCGATGACCGTCGCATGCCGCTGGGTTAAGACCATCGCGGGGGTCGCTCAGCCTGTATTGGTCGCCTACCCTCTTAGCTTCGACTGGAGCTGGCTATATTGGTACTTTATTCGTTTTTCGATCGATGGATCCCCATTCGGCTACTCCCGCTGCTTCGATATAAAGACCGCTCTGGCCGTCAAGGCCTCCATTCCTATCTCCCAGTCTGGGCGCTCTCGAATCGACTCCTCACTTCAGCCCGGACACCGTCATACTCATAATGCTTTGGACGACGCTATAGCGCAAGCAGAAATTTTCGCCAATGTGTTTGAGTGGGAGGGCGTTTGTGGGCGAACTCGCTGATCGTCGATCAGAAACAGAGACCCGAATTCACCGGCTCCGGGAACGTCTCAAAGAAGCCCATGCCCTTGCGGAAGGTAAGGCCTGCATCTACGCGACTGGCTCTTTTGGAAGGCACGAAGCAAGTAGTCACAGCGATCTGGATGTCTTCATCGCAGGAAAGAACGACGGAAGGCCTGGACCTGACGGTAAAGAGGGTAGCCTACTAACTCGCTTAGATGAAATCTGCATCAAGGCTGACCTTATTCAGGTCATTCGAGAGCTCAAAATCCAGGAATTTTCGGGCGATGGTCGTTATCTGACCCACTACTCCGTTTCGCAATTAACGAAAACGCTCGGCACACCAGAAGACGACGTGACAAATACTTTCACAGCGCGGCTACTGTTGTTACTGGAAAGTCGACCGCTTCTTGAATCAGACGTATACGGGCCCATAACGAAGGACGTCATCGCAAGCTACTGGAGAGACTACGCCGATCACAAAACGAACTTCATTCCCGCGTTCCTAGCGAACGATATTCTCCGCCTCTGGAGAACATTTTGTGTCAACTATGAGGCCCGGAGCGAAAGAGCGCCAGACGAGGCGAAGGCTAAGGGGAAACTCAAGAATTACAAACTGAAACATAGCCGGCTGTTGACTTGTTACTCGGCGCTTCTTTACCTCCTTGCGATTTACGGGGAGCAGGGGAGTGTTCATCCTTCGGACGCCATCGAGATGATCAGCAGGAGCCCGAGCCAACGTATGGAATGGCTCATCGTCCAGCCACATCTAGCCAACGCAAATGGCCTAGTGAAACGCCTTTTGACCCAGTACGAGACTTTCCTGGAAACCACAAACATGAGCGAGGCCGGATTGATCGACAAATTTATGGACAAAGCCACCAGCGCTGACTATATGAGCGCGGCGTACAAATTCGGCGATTTGATGTTTGAGGTCCTGGGCGCCATCGGTAACCAAAACCCCTTCCACCGGATGCTTGTGGTCTGATCGCCGATCCTGGTTCGAAGCCTTCATGCGCTGCCGTCAAGTTGTATGTCTCCGCGCCGCCTTGACACGCTCCTTGCGTTTTGATTAAATACTAACGATCTGTTAGTAATGAACGAGTGGCTATGCGGGACGCCGGGAAATCGAACGCACTGACCGGGCTGGTCGGATTCAGTCTCGGGAGCGCTTATCTGCAAGCCAGGCGCCTATACAAAAAACGCATGTCCGCTCTGGAACTCAGCCCACTCGAGTATTCCATTCTGGCGCTGGTGGGCGGCAAGGGCATGCATCAGGCGCCGATCAGCGTAGAGCTGGATATCCCGATGCAGAACCTCACGGTGATAATGGAGCGAATGGAGTCCCGCGATCTGGTAGTGAGAGCGCGCAGCGAGAGCGACCGGCGGGCACAAATGGTCCGGTTGAGCGACCCCGGAGCCCGCTTGCTGCAGCGCGCGCGGAGCATCATGCCTGCGCTGGAGCGCGAACTTCTCCACCCTCTGAGCGCCGGCGAGAGGAAAACCTTCCGCGAGTTGCTGCAGAAGCTGACGCGCGCGCACCGCAGGCCGGACGTTCTGGCATTTCCGGCGGCGCAGGGCCGCTCCGCAAAAAAGCCGAGACGGGTCGTCGGGTAACATGTCGCTTGCAGCGCAGGCGATTGTAGTGGGCGCAGGGCCGGTGGGCCTGTCGGCGGCGCTGGCGTTGCGGAGCCTGGGCGTGGACGTCCTGGTGCTCGAAGCGGAGCCTTCCGATCGTACGCGGCCCGGGAGCCGCGCCATCTTCGTTCATCATGAGCCCCTGGCCGTATTGGATTCCTTTCATCCCGGCATTGCCCGGCGCATTCTTGACGGGGGCATCCTGTGGACCAAGCGCCGCTACACCTATCGCGGCCGCCAGATTTACCTGCGCGAATATAAGCGCCCGCCTCAAGGCGCTAAGACCTACGGAACCAGCCAGTCGCAGCGGGAGACGGAGCGCATCCTGATGGAGGCGGCCGTCAGCCTGGGCGTGCGGTTTCAATGGGGAACAGCGGTGGCAGGCGTCCAGCCGTCGGCCGACGCAGCAGCGGTACGGACCGAGTCCGGACAAGTCCTTCACGCGGCCTACGTCGTCGGCGCAGATGGGGGACGTTCCGCGGTGCGCAAGTCGCTGGGGATTGCCATGGAAGGAAGCTCTTCCGATGTTCCCTTCGTGGTTGCCGATTTCGGCGAACTGCCGGACCATCCTCTTCCTCCGGAACTGTCCTTTCACTACGAGCATCCCGCGCTGGGCGGGCGTAATCTGCTCATGGTCCCCATGCAAGGCGCATGGCGCATCGATGTCCAATTACGGCCGGGCGACGACGTTGCAGCGTGGAGCTCCGAAGCGGGAATCGCGAAGTGGCTGTCCCAGGTGGCCGACCCTCGTTATGCCGGCGAAATCCAGTGGATCTCCACGTACCGCTTCCATCAACTTGTCGCGTCCCGCATGGCGGATGAGACGCGCCGCGTGTTGCTCGTCGGCGAGGCGGCTCATCTTTTTGCGCCGTGGGGGGGCCGGGGATTGAACTCCGGAATCATGGATGCGGCGAGCGCCGCGAGAGCCATTCATAAGGCCTTGCAAGCCAAGACTGCGGCGGAAGCGCGGCAGGCCGTGGACGAATTTTCCGACGACCGGCGCCAGGCGGCGCTTTTCAATAAAGGAGCAGCGGCTTTCGGATTGGAAATGCTGGCTCCGGCGACTTTCCGGGCCAAGCTGCGGCGGCGTCTCGCCGGCATCGTGGCGCCTTACTACGCGCCTGCCGGTCACTGGCTGTCCACTGGCCCGAACGGCGGCGATGGGCGAGGCCGCCCGGGCAAACCAACGTATTGAGCATGCCCGGACATGAGCCGAAGGAGGAGGGAATGAACGCTCTGTTGGCAGCACCCGGCGTCTCGACGCTGTTTGAAGCGTTCCAAACCGCCGCGCAACAATCGCCTGCCGCGGAGGCCATCGTTTCGGGCGACATCCGGATCGCATATGGTGAATTGGCAGCCCTGGTGGATCGCTGCGCGGAACTTTTGGAGCAAAGCGGTGTGCGTCATGGCGATCGTGTCGGCATCCTGCGCAACGGCTTTCTCAGCATCGTAGGGCGCGAGAAGGAACAGATCCGGTCCGGCGGCTACAACATCTCACCCACCGACGTGGAGAACGTTCTCGCAACCCATCCCGGCGTGGCGTTTGGGGTTGTGCTCGGGGTCTCCGATCCTGAGTACGGAGAAGCCGCCCGCGAGCGTCTGGCGGGCTACAAGGTGCCGAAACGGTTCTGGCAATGGAGCGAACTTCCGCTTCTCGCGAACGGCAAAAAGGACCGGCGCGAGCTGAGGCGCAGGATTCTGTCTGAATCTACCGAGCCGCGCGCGTGAGCAAGCGGTCTTTTGGGACTTTCGACACAGTGCAATGGAAGGAAACTAATTAAGGAGCGAATATATATGCCAATGATTATCGAAGGAATTGAAGGCCTGAAGAAACTCGCCGGACAGAATCTCGGCAAGAGCCGGTGGATTGAAGTGGCTCAGGATCGGATCAACCGGTTTGCGGATGTGACGGAGGATTGGGATTGGGTGCACCTGGACGTGGAGAAAGCCAAGACCAGTCCTTTCGGGGGCACCATCGCGCATGGATTTCTGACGCTGTCCCTGATCATTCCGATGGTTCACGACATCTACAAGCTGGAAGGCATCGGCATGGGCCTGAATTATGGGTTCAACCGCCTTCGTTTTCCGGCGGCCGTACCAGCCGGTTCGAAGGTCCGTCTGGATTTGACGCTGCGCGAGGTGCGGGACGCGGGCGAGGGCGTCCAGCTCACTTGGGACTGCATCATTGAGTGCGACCGGATGCCCAAACCGGCCGTTGTCGCCGAGTGGCTGGTTCGTTTTTATCCTTCGCCTAATTCCCGCCTGTCCTGAGCGCGCAGCCGTTAAAGAGCCGCGTGCTCGGCGTTCTCCCGGCCCCTGGCGGCGAACCAGATTGCCCCCAGAACTCCAAAAGCGAAGGCCGTCATGAAGTTCGCTTCGGCTCCCGCTTTCCACAGAAAGGCCCCGGCGAATGCCGACAGGCAGACGATGGTGTCGCGGCAGAGATAATAAGCGCCGAATGCAGCCGCCTTGCGATCCTCCGGCGCCAAGTGCATGATTAACGCTTTGCGCGTCGGTTCGCCAAATTCTTTCAGGCCGCGCACAATAAATGCGAATATCAAGGCCGTAAAAGAATGGCAGAAGTAAAGCACCAGCGGGAAACAAGCGAAATTGATGAATGTGATTACTACAAACGGCTTCTTCCCCACTTTATCCGCCGATCTGGCAACCGGGATGTAGCACAGGACGGCCGTCAGCATCTCGATGCCCGTCAGCTCGCCAAACTCGGTGGCAGTGATGTGCGCGGTGGAGTGCCCGGTCACGCTCGTCATGCACCACAGCACCACATAGGCGTATGGAATCTGCTCGCAGAAACGGATCAGGATGTCGGAAACCAGCAAATTTCGCAGCGCCGGAGCGAATTGTCGCGCCAGCTTCAGTGGATTGTTTTCAAGCTCAAGAGATGCCGCGGGTTTCTCGTCATCGGCGATCAGAATCTGCTGCGCCACCAGCGCTACGACCGCCATTAGAATGGCCGCGCCGAAGGCCAGGCGCACGCCGGCGACGGGACCAAAACGGTCGATAAATATACCGCCCACAATGGGTCCCAGCGCCATGGGAAAGCGCCGCACCAGGGAATGCAGCGTAACGCCCATGACGTGTTTTTGCTTGGGCAGCGTCTTCGAAACCAGTCCCATGGTTCCAGGCAGTGAAATCGCGGACCAGGAAAGAAAGAGGAATGAGCCGGCCACCACGGCCTGCCACTTCGGAATCGCCGCCACCAGCGCGAACCCCGCGATAGCCATCAGATTGAAAACCAGCAGCGACCGTTTTGGTCCGATGCGCTCCGCCAGCCAGCCGCCCGGGAAGGAATAAAGCGCCGAAACCAGATTGTTAATGGCGTTAAGAAAGCCGGGCCAGAGCATCCCGCTGCCCAGCGCAACCAGATAAATGGGCAGAAATCGTTCCGACATTCTTTCGCCCATCCCCACCAGCACCGCCATGCACAAAATGCCGACGATGCTGCGGCGCAAGCCCATGGCTTCCACCAGCTTTCCG
>Ga0302324_100005606_pt1 | contig 27352 bp, 22 predicted proteins | sample Palsa_T0_1_FD_201949 | JGI IMG/M metagenome (GOLD analysis project Ga0302324, IMG submission 201949) | Peat permafrost microbial communities from Stordalen Mire near Abisko, Sweden - Palsa_T0_1 | ecosystem: Environmental > Terrestrial > Soil > Palsa > Peat permafrost | place: Sweden: Abisko...
ACTCGAATGTCAGCGTGCACGTCGCGAGCGGCTGCGGCGTCGGGGTCGGCGGTGGCGGCGGTGGTGGCGGCGGGTCCGGAGGGTCTGGCGGATCCGGGGGCGGGGGATCAGGGTCCGGCGGCGACCACGGGTCATCAGGGGGGTTCCCGCCGCCGGTGACTCCTGGGCAGTTAGCGTTCAGAGTCCCGTCGGGGTTTTGCCCAGTGAGGGTGCAGGGGTTACCACCGCCGCCGTCGCCCCCGTCGGGATCGGACGGATCGTCGCCGAAGATACAGGTTATACCGTCGGGGATCCGTCATCGTCGTTCAGCCCTTGCGGGTCGCGACGGTTTACCGGGTCGTTCGTCGTGTAGGTGTACCTGTTCCAAGACTGCGGATTCCCGAGGTGCGCGCTGCCGCTGTAGGGGTCGGGTGACATGAACCTGCCCCAGGCGCTGTAGAAATATCGGTTCATCGCGTAGTCCAGGCCGGTGAGATTATCGCGCGTGTATGTCGCGTACTTTTCCGTGTTGTTCGGCGTCGCGTTGTATTCCGCGCCATAAGGATAATATGTGTGGCTTCCGCTGGCGGCATTCCAGCGCACGGAGCCGAGCCGGTCCACGGCCACGGCGTTGCCTTCCGCGCTGATCAGTTTGCCCGCGAAGTAGACGTTCTGGCTTTGCATGGTGAAGTCGACTTGGTTGTCGACGATGGCCACAGTGTAGGTCGCCAGCTTTTTCCCACCCTGCCCGTATATGTAGAGGGTTTCGGTGCCGGCCGAGTTGTGAAAGTAGACGCGCTGATTGGTGGAGGAGTAGGCGTATGCGTTGTTGGAGGAATTCACAGTCGCCAGGCGGTTGGAGACGTCGTAGGTCAGGTTGGTCAGAGAGCCGGACGGACCGAACTGCGTGACGTTCCCATCCAGATCATACAGGATATTGGTGGGCGAAATCTGGTTGGTGGCCGCATTTACCGATACGCTCAGGGCGGGCGCCGACCCGCTGCCGGTGGGCGTCATGCCAGTGAGGTTTCCGAAGCCGTCGTAGGTTTTGTCTTTAGCAGCCTTCATGAAGCTGGCCTTTCAGGAAGCCGCAGGCGTTCTCTCGCAGCAGAGGGTCGCCAAGCCTAGCCAGTTTTCTGATTCGTCTGGCGCAGTCCGCCTTTCCCAATAGGTCGCAGGCGATGTCCCCGATGTCCCCGAGATAGTCCGCGTAAGCATTGAGGGTCTTCATACGCGACGTTAAAAACGTTGCTGGGCAAGAACTGGTTGGTCGCCGGATTTACCGATACGCTCAGCGGCGGCGACCCGTTTCCGCTCATCGCGGTAAGATTTCCGAAGCCGTCGTAGGTGTAGGCTTCCGACCAGGCCGTCCCGTTTACCGGCGGGAGCGGCGAGCTGGTGGCGCCGACGAGCCGCTTCAGGTTGTCGTATTGGTAAGCGACGGTTTCACCGGTCACCGCGTCGGCGCTGCTGGCGATTTGGCCGTTGTCCTTGCCCGCCGTGTAGTTGTAGGTCAATCGGTGGCGGCGACCGTTGCGGGCGGCCGCGACTGGCGCTGGCTTGGTCACGGTATTACCGGCCCTTCGATGTGCTGCATCAGGTCCGGAAGCGTCCAGCCCTCCAAGCCGCGGTACGGCCCTTCGCGCACCTTGACTCGCAGCGCCCGGTATTGGCCGGTGCCGCTGCCGTGTTCCCCGTGAACCCACGCGCCTGTCCCTCGCACCTCCTGCCCGTCTGTCACACGGGCCGGAGTACCGTTGGGGACAAAGACCACCCTTCCGGCCGCGATGGCCTGTTCGTAGCCTTCGGCTGGAGCCACAAGCCGCTTCTCGATGTCTGTGCCCGCTATCCAATGGTTGAAGTAGCCTGCCCAGGCTGGGGTCGGGCGCGCCACGAGCAGTATCCTGAACGTGTCGGCGTCGCGCGCCAAAGCGACGGACGGTGCGGTCCAATCAGAAAGCGTGACCCAATCGGCGTGCATTCCGCAGTGTGTGGTCGCAAGGAGAAGCAGGCACGCAAGAAGCCCGAGCGCACGGCTCGCCTTGGCCCTCAACACGTTGTGAGGCTTCACGGAAATGGCACCGACGTATTGCTCCAAAGGGAAAGCTGTAGAAGGTGCAGTTCCCATTTTCGTCGCAGTAGCTGTCCACGACGCCGTCGTCGCCGCCGTCGTCGTCGTCGTCGTCGTCCTTACCGCTCGCGTCCCTCCTGTTTATGGGATCGCTCGTCGTGTAGGTGTATCTATTCCACGAGTGTGGATTCCCGAGATGCGCGCTGGCCATGTACCCGTCCGGCGACATGAATCTCCCCCAGGCGCTGTAGAAATACCGGTTCATCGCGTAGTCGAGGCCGGTGAGATTATCGCGCGTATACGTGGCGTACTTCTCCGTGTTGTTGGGAGTGGCATTGTATTCCGCGCCAAAGGGATAATATGTGTGGGCTCCGCTGGCGGCATTCCAGCGCACTGAGCCAAGCCGATCCACGGCCACGGCGTTGCCTTCCGCGCTGATCAGCTTGCCGGCGAAATAGACATTCTGGCTTTGTAGGGTGAAGCTGACTTGGTTGTTCGCGATGGAAACCGTGTACGTCGCCAGTTTCTTTCCACCCTGCCCGTATATGTAGAGGCTCTCGGTGCCGGCGGAGTTGTGGAAGTAGACGCGCTGATTGGTGGAGGAGTAGGCGTATGCGTTGTTGGAATTCACAGTCGCCAGGCGGTTGGAGACGTCGTACGTCAGGTTGGTCAGAGAGCCGGAGGGGCCGAACTGCGTCACGTTTCCGTTGCCATCGTACGCGATATTGGTGGGGGAAATCTGGTTGGTCGCCGGGTTTACCGATACGCTCAGGGCGGGCGCCGAACCGCTGCCGGTGGGCGTCATGCCGGTGAGGTTCCCGAAACCGTCGTAACCGTAGGCTTCCGACCAGGCCGTCCCGTTCACCGGCGGCAGCGGCGAACTGGTGGCGCCGACCAACCGCTTCAGGCTGTCGTATTGGTAGGCCACAGTTTCCCCGGTCACGGCGTCGGCGCTGCTGGCGATCTGGCCGTTGTTCTCACCCGCCGTGTAGGTGTACGTCATGTTCAGCCTGGTGGTTGAACCCGACGTGGTTGTGCGCTGATACAACTGGTTCAAGGTATTATACATCCAGGTCTGGGCGCCGGATGGGAACGTGGCGCTGGTGATCTGGTTGGCCGGGTTGTACGCCACAGCGGAGGCCCAACTGTAGTTGGTGTTGTCGGTGAGCGCGGTGGGCCGCTCGAGGGAGTCCAGGGTGTAAGTGAAAGTTGTCGAGCTCGGATACTGGATGGACGCGAGGGTGCCCAGACCGTCGTAACCGTAGCCCACGGTGAGGGAGCCGGAGGGGGACGTGCCTCCCTTGGCCACAGAGAGCGTCTTGGTGGCGACTTGGCCCGTCGGCGTGTATGTGTATAGGTTTTCCAGCGTCCAGTTGTTCGCGCCCAGGCCGGTGGCGAAGGTGGAGGTGGTCAGCAAGCCAGGGTAGGACACATTGTTCAGGGTATCGTAGCTGTACGTCGCGCGGTCGCCAACGTTTTCCGTTGCCGTGTGGGTGTTCGCGTTGTAGACGAATCTTTGAATCTCCGTCAGCCGCTGGTACGTGTCGTAGGAGTATTGCTCGTAATTGCCGTTGTTGTAGGTCTTTGTGAGCAGCGTGCTGTCGGGGTTGTAGGCATAGCTGATCGTACCGTTTTCCGGATTGGTGGCCGACGTCAGGAATTGCGTGGTGGGGTTGTAGTTGAAGGTGCGTGTCTGAGTTCCCGTGCTGCGTGGCATGGTTACGGTCAACAGGTGGTTCAACTGATCGTAGGAATAGCCGGTGAAAAGGGAGTTGGAGTTCGCGGGCGCGGCCCCCAGCGGATACTGGTTCGTCGCGGGAACAGGCGGATTCACCGTGCCGGCCGCCGGGTTGGGCTCCAGCACGGTCACCAGGTTGCCGAATGCGTCGTTGGTGTATTGCTTCCAGTTGCCGGCGGGGTCGGTCACAGTGGTCACGTTGCCCTGGTAGAGGTATTGGGTGGTGCTGCCGTCGGGCAGTGCAATTGCAGTGGTGCGGCCTAGGGCGTCGTATTGGTATGTGGTCGTGGGAGGGCTGGACTGGGGAGGCAGGTACGGCTGCGTTCGGCTGCTCATTTTGCCGAGGGGTGAACAGGCGACCGGTGCGTACGCGGTATCCGTTTCCGAGATCGGTTGGCCGCCTAGGCTAGCCTGCGTCGAAACGCTTGCCGTCCGGCCCAGGCCGTCCATGGTTTGCGTTTGAACGGATTGCTTGAGGTTGTCACCGGTCACGAGGTTGCTTGTGGTCGCCGTGGTCGTCCAAGGTGTCCCGGTTAGATAAACGTAGGAGACGAAGGCGTTCGACGGGTACCCACCTGTTGGATATACGTAGCTCACCCTGCCCCAGCCGTCGTAGGTCGTATAGGCGGCTGTGCCGGTGGGGTCGCTCCCCGGGTCGAATACGGATTGATAGGGCGGCGCCACCGACGTGGGCGCGAACGTGGGAGTATTGTAGAGGGCGTTGGTGGCCAGTTGGGTTGAGCCGTTTGGGGCGAGCTGCTCCGGGGCCGTGAAGTTGCTGAGGGGCGACGTGGCTACGTTGACCGAATGGCCATTGTTGTCGTTCTGGATGGTGACCGTGCCGTCGGTGTCATAGTATGTGTTGACCGTGTGGCCCGGCGTGACCGAGGTGGTGAGGTTGCCGCGCGCCGAGCCTCCGCCGGTGCTGGCATAGTTCGAATCATGCTCGCGCGGCAGGCCATTTTGTGGCGAGGTCAGCACATTGCCATCGTACGTGTTCGTGACAAGGTTCACGGTGGTGTTGTTGGTATTGACGGTGCTGGTGAGCAAGCGGTTGCAAACGTAGGGGGGGCCGCAGGGCGCACCCCCGTAGAGGTAACTGTTCGTATACGTTCGCGTGCTGGCCCCGCGGAAATCGGTTACCGCCAAGGTGAGCACGTTTCCCGAGGTATCCAGGGTCTGGGTGCTGGTGGTGGATTGAGACCATGCCAGCCCCGGGTCCAGGGTGGTCGTGACTTGGTTGAGGTAGGCGTTGCCAGCCGAATCCAGGGCCCAGAGATAGCCGGTCGTACGCATGGGTGTCGTCGCGCCGGGGGCGATTTCTTGCAGGGCGGACGCCAGTCCGATTTCGGCGGGACGTAGAAAATCCTTCGGTCCACGATTTCGCTTATTATGTTACTTGCCGGGCGCCGCCTCCACGCGGTCCCGCCCCTGATGCTTCGCCCGATATAGAGCGGCATCGGCGTCACGCACCAGGTCGTCGGCATGCGGAATCGCCGGCGGGATGGCGCACGCCGCTCCCAGGCTGCAGGTCAGCTTGATTTCGGCTTCTCCAGCGCGGAAGCATTCGGCGGCGATCGCGTGGCGCACGCGTTCGGCCAGCGCGAGGCCGCTTGAAAGGTCGCATCCAGGCAGCACGATCAGGAACTCTTCGCCGCCGTAGCGGCCGACCGCGTCGTAGCACCGCACCGACGCGCGCATGCGCACCGCCACCTGGCGCAGCACCGCATCTCCGGCCATGTGGCCGAAACGGTCGTTGACGGGCTTGAACCCGTCCAGATCGGCCATCAGCACGATCAAGGGCTCGCCGCTGCGGCCGGAGCGGGCCAGCTCATTTTGCAGAATATCGAAGATGGCGGTGCGGTTCCACAATCCGGTGAGGCCGTCGCGGGTGGCCTGTTCGCGCAGCGCTTCGCGCGCCTCCACCAGCTCTTCCTGCAAGGCCAGCACGCGGCGGCCCGCGCGCAAGCGGGCGTGCAGCTCATCCACCTGGAAAGGCTTCACGATGTAGTCGTCGGCGCCGGATTCCATGCCGGTGACGACGTCTTCCAGATCCGCGCGCACGCTCAGCAGCATGATGTAGACATAACGGTCGCGAATGTTGGCGCGCACCTGGCGGCAGACCTCCGCGCCTTCCATGCCGGGCATCATCCAGTCGAGCAGCGCGAGGCGCGGCCCGTTTTCCTGGCGCAGGATATCCCAGGCTTGTTGGCCGTCGGTGACGACGATCACTTCGTAGCCCCATTCGAGGAGCATTTTTTGCAGCATGTCGCGGAACAGGGGGCTATCGTCGGCCACCAGGATCTGCTGGGGCGGGGGCAGGGAACGATCTGGCAAAACGGGGGAATCCATCGACCGCAGATATTATATAACCTTATGGAGGCGCGCCGCGCGTACAATTGCGGGAATGTCGACGCACGCCGCGATCGCTAGCCTAGCGGCAACTGGGGGATGCGCTGGAAATGCCGATCGCGGGTGACCAGCCGGAGGTCGTGTTCCAACGCCAGTGCCGCGATCCAGAGGTCGTTATCGGGGACCGGACTGCCGGCACGTTTCAGTTGCACCAAGAGGCGCGCGTAGTGCTCGGCCGTCTCCCGGCCGGGGAGCAAGACACCGACCGTTGGCTTCGCGAGGAACATCTGCAGGAGCGCTTCATTCCGGCTCTGTTGCGTGCCTCCGTAGAACCCTGCCTTAAGCTCACCTAGGACGATGAGCGGAATCCAGACTTCGTCGCAGATCCCCAGGTACTCCGCCAGCGCGGCATCGCCTTGGAACAGATCGGTCAGCCGGTTGGTGTCCAGCGCGATTCTCATTTCCAATTGTCCGGATCGATCTGGCGCTGTGCGGCCAGAATTTCATCGAAGGCGGAATCCGCTGTCCATTGGCCGACAAGATCGGAGAAGTCCGCGCGGCGCCGGTGTGCGCCGGCGGCCATGGTCAATTCGTCGACAATGAACTGATTGAGACTCTGCTTGCGTAGCGCGGCTTTTTTTCGGAGGGTGGAGTCGACTGCGGCTGGAATGCCGCGAATGGTGTACTGCGTCGGGCGCGGATGCCGCTTCATGCCTACATGATAGCAGACTGTGCAGGCATTTAGAGCTGGGCTAAGGCCCCGCACGGGATAATCCAGCCCCTCAAAGGTGCTGCTTTCCAATCACACTGGTGGTTTTCAGCCATCGGTCCGAATGGGGCAAACGCCGTAAGTGATTGCAGCGGCGAGAGTTGAATTATGGACTATTGATTGCGATGCACTCGGCAGCCGGAGAAGATCATGCCAAGCCACTTCCGCTGTTCCAAGTACTTCGCAACCGCCGCGCTGATTTCGATGGCGGCGGGCACAGTACTGAGCGGTCAAGACGCACCTCCGGCGCAGGATCCGGGGGCCCCGGAGCGGGGGGTGGCGCGCGTCAGCATCGTGGGCGGCGAAGTGTCGATCCGCCGCGGAGATTCCGGCGACTGGGTGGCGGCGGTGGTCAATGCGCCCTTGATGGTGGAAGATCGGGTTTCGACGGGCACCGGCTCCCGCGCTGAAGTGCAGTTCGATTCCGCGAACCTGATCCGCGTGGGGGCCAATGCCGAGATCCGCCTGGCGGAACTCGGACACAACCATTACCACCTGCAAATAGCGCATGGCACGGTGACTTACCGGGTGCTGCGGGAATCTCAGGCACAGGTGGAAGTCGACACGCCGACTGTTTCGGTAAAACCTTCGCATGTAGGCGTTTACCGCATCTATGTTCAAGGAGACGGTCAGACCGAGATCACGGTTCGCGTGGGCGCCGTAGAAGTTGCCACGCCCAAAGGTTCGGAGCAATTGCAGGCGGGCCATACGATGCTGGCGCGGGGCACTCCCGACGATCCCGAATTCCAGATCGTGCCGGCCATCGCGCAAGACGAGTGGGACCGCTGGAACGCCCAGCGCGACCAGGAGATGCTGGGTTCGCAAAGCTATAACAACGTGCCGCCGGATATGTACGGCGCGGAAGACTTGGACAACCACGGGCAGTGGGTGGATGTGCCGCAGTACGGCGAAGTTTGGAGCCCGTCCGTGGATCCCGATTGGGCACCGTATCAGAACGGCCGCTGGGTTTGGGAGGACTATTATGGTTGGACTTGGGTGAGCTCCGACCCCTGGGGTTGGGCGCCATTTCACTACGGCCGCTGGTTCTATGCGGCGCCGTATGGGTGGTGCTGGTATCCGGGCGGTTTCGGACATCACTATTGGTCGCCGGCGCTGGTGGGATTCTTTGGATACGGTCCGGGATTGGGCGTGGGTTTTGGGTTTGGAAACATAGGCTGGGTGGCGCTGGCGCCTTTTGAGCCGATGTATGCGTGGTGGGGACATGGAGTCTACGCCGGCTTTCGCAATGCGGGGTATCTTGGCCGCGGCGTGAACGTGACAAACGCAAATGTGGGTAGCGTTTACCGGAATGCGCGCGTGGCGAATGGCGTCTCGTCGGTTACGGCGGCGGATTTCCGGCAAGGCCGGTTCGGCGGTATTGCGCACACTACGGGCGCGCAGATACACGATGCGGGCTTGGTGCGCGGCCAGTTGCCGGTGGCGCCGACGGGGGCGAATCTGCGGTATTCAAACCATGCCGTGGCGAATGTTCCACGCACTTTGGAAAATACGCACTTCTTCAGCCGGAGCACGCCGGCCGCGGTGCAACGGGTACCATTTGGCGATCAGCAGCGGGCCATGCAGCAGTTGAGCCGGCAGCCGGCGGCGGCGGCGATGGGGCGGACCACGGCGGGTCCGGCTTCGCTTGGGGCGGGGCAGGCTCGCAACGCTGCCGGCGGCGCGGTTGGTACAGGCAGTGCGGGAGCGTGGCGGCCGGCGAATGAACCGTTGTCGGCGGCGCCAGCGAGCCGGAGCGTGAGCGGCTATTCGCCGGATCGCAGCAGCGGCTGGCAGCGCTTTGGCGAGCCGCGTCCGGGCATGTCGAGTGTGCCGCGCCCGGCGTATCCGGCCGCGGGGGTGGCGGGATACCGTCCATACGGGGCGCCGGCGGCGAGTGGTGCACGGCCGCAGCCCATCCGGGTGGCGCCTCCAGTGGTGCGCGAGAAATCGTCGCAGAGCGGCGCGACACGGACGCAAAGCACCGGACATGCGTCCGGCGGGGCGTCCCATAGCAGCGGCGGTGGCCATGGCGGTGGCGGCGGGCATCGGTAAAGGATTACGGTTTCTTCCCTTGGGCCCGTACCGGCAATTCGGTGGTACGGGCCCTCTTTTTTGATCTGTAGGCGCGAGTTGACATAATATCCGTTATGGGAAGCTGTCCTGGACGCCCTCGCGGACCTCGCCCCGAAGCTCAATTCGGCCAGGGATCTCGCGCGCGTGTCCCCACGAAAGCGGCCTGGCGTGACCGCCAAGCAATCGCAGAGGGCGCCCGAGGCCCTCAAAGAGGCTGAGTTACGGGCGATTCTGGAGCGTTCCAGGCGGCAGGCCCGCCAGCCTGGGAGGCGTGCGCCCGACCGGAACGCTTCGACCAGCGACCGTTGCCCCGCAAGCACCCCGAAGCCGAACACGGGGGCTAGGTCCAGAACTTAAATCACTCAACCCCATGCGCCGCGCATGGGGTTGGGTTACACTGGAGAAAACCATGACCATCGACGAACGCTTGGACCGCATCGAGCACGTCAGCGCCGGATCCGAAGAACAGCGCCGCAAAGACCGCGAGACGGACCGCGCCCTATGGCGCGAAACCCAACGCCAACTCAACGACCTCACCATCCGCATCGCCGAAGTAAACGACAACCTGGCGGCCCGGATCGCACAACTCGCGGAGGAAGCGGCCGCCCGCGACCGCGAGACCGACCGCCGATTCCGCGAAACCGACGCGCGCATCGACCGCATGATTTCCACCATGGGCGCTACATCCGCGACCACCCTCCCACCGCGTGAAGCTGGCGATCGCGATCTGTGCATCGCTTGACAACGTTCGACTGTGCGCCCATAATTACGCGATGGTCATCCCCGCGGGAAATCGGGTGGCGCCCTGACGACGCTTTACAGCTTCACCGGTGGGGCGGACGGCGATTTTCCTCGCGCGGGCGTCGTCCAGGGCACCAATGGGGACTTCTACGGAACAACGGTGTACGGCGGCTACTGCAACGCCTGCCCGCAAGGCTGCGGCACGGTCTTCAGCCTGTCCGTAGGCCTAGGTCCGTTCGTGGAAACCCCAGACTACTTCCGGGAAGGTGGGAGCGATCGTCAGGATCCTGGGAAATAACCTCACCGGCGCAACTGGCGTCACTTTCAACGGCACTCCAGCCCCCTTTACCGTGAACTCCTCAGGCGCCTCTATTCTGACCAAGGTGCCCGCCGGCGCGACCACCGGCCCGGTTCAGGTTGTCACACCCAACTGAATACGGAAGCTCCCGCCGCGTCACCAAACTCTCCCCTACCGCGTCCAATCATCAGGTATACTCAAACTAAGGATGGTTTCCCGGATGCCTCAAAAGCGGCGGTCGTTTTTTCTATTCCTCGGCCTCATTTGTATGGGTGCGCTCATCGGCGGCATCTTCGGACCCCAGGTCGAGGCCGCGGCCACCGTTTCGGACGGCGACGACATCGGTGCCGGCCTAAAGACGTTCACCAGCGTTTACGGCTTGGTGGAGCAGAACTTCGCCAACCCGGTGGATCCGGACAAAGCCATCTACGACGGCGCGATTCCGGGGATGCTCCGCACGCTCGACCCGCACACGAATTTCTTCGATCCGCGCGCCTACCAGCTCCTGCGCGAGGACCAGAAGGGCCACTACTTCGGCGTTGGCATGCAGGTGCGGCCTTTCAACGGCAAGACCGTGGTGGTGGCGCCGTTCGCCGGCTCGCCCGCTTATCGCGTGGGCATCCGGCCGGGCGACATCATCATGAAGGTGAACGACAAGGCCACCGACAACCTCACCACCACCGAAGTCGCCGACATGTTGAAGGGTCCGCGCGGCACGCAGGTGGTCATCTTGATTTCCCGCGAAGGCAGCGATCAGCCCCTCACGTTTACCGTCATCCGCGACGAAATTTCGCGGAGCAGCGTGAAAAACGCCATCTGGCTGAAGCCCGGCATTGCTTACGTCTTCGTCGAGCAGTTCAGCGAAACCACCAGCAAGGAACTCGAAGACTCGCTGAAAAAGCTCGGCGAGAACAACATTAAGGGCCTGGTCCTGGATCTGCGGTACAACCCCGGCGGCCTGCTCAACGAAGGCGTCGCGGTGGCCGACAAGTTCCTGCAAAAGGGACAAACCATCGTTTCCCACCGGGGCCGCTCGTCGCCGGAAAAGGTTTACACCGCGCGAAACGGCAACCACGGGCACGATTATCCCATCGTGGTGCTGGTGAACCGGTCGTCGGCATCGGCGGCAGAGATTGTGGCGGGCGCCCTGCAGGATCACGACCGCGGCTGGATTCTGGGTGAAGTGACTTTCGGCAAGGGGTTGGTGCAAACCGTCTATCCGCTTTCGGAAAACACCGGACTGGCGCTGACCACGGCGCATTTCTATACGCCCAGCGGCCGGCTGATCCAGCGCGATTACAGCAACAAGTCGTTCTTCGATTACTACTATCACAAGGACGAACCCAAGGACATGCAGGACGTGAAGATGACCGACAGCGGCCGTACCGTCTACGGCGGCGGCGGCATCACGCCCGATGAGAAGTATGTCGCGCCGCCGGTCGACCACCTGCAGATCCAACTCGCGGCCAAGTCGGCGTTCTTCAATTTCTCGCGCTCCTATTTCGGCCAGCACGACGCCAAGCTACCCAAAGGCTGGTCTCCGGACGTAACTACGCTGAACGAATTCCACGACTATCTGTTGAAGCAGAATTACGATTTCACGGAAGCCGAATTCACACAGGATGCCGACTACATCAAGCGCTTCCTCAAGCGCGAGATGTACATTACGGCCTTCAACCTCGATGAGAGCGACCGCGTCTCGGTCGAAACCGATCCCGAAGTGGAGCGGGCCGTCGAGGCCATTCCCAAGGCCAAGGCCCTGCTGGATTCAGCGCACAGGATCCTGGTCGAGCGGGTGCAGCCGGCAAATCCCGTCCTCGCCAGGTGAAGAACGCCGCGCAGATCATCGTACTGGATGCCGGGGGCCAATATTGCCATCTGATTGCTCGTAAGGTTCGCGACCTGGGAGTTTACTCCGAGGTCCGCGCCAGCGAAACACCCGCGGCAGAGCTGGCCGGAGCCAAGGGCCTGATCATCTCGGGGGGGCCCAATAGCGTTTACGATCCCGCCAGCCCCACCGTAGATCCAGCCATTTTCAATCTGGGAGACGATGGTCCGCGCGTGTTGGGTATCTGCTACGGACAGCAGCTCATGGCGTATCTGCTGGGCGGAACGGTGCAGTTGGGCGACAATGGCGAGTATGGCTTCGCGACGTTCGATTTATTTGCCAACGGCGCTTCGGCCAGTGCGCTGTTCCAGGGCATCTCCGGCCCCCAGCAAATCTGGATGAGCCATCGCGACCTGGTGAGCGCGGCGCCGCCCGGCTTCGCGGTGCTGGGGTCCACCGCCACGTGCTCCATCGCCGCCATCGAAGCTCCCGCCCGCGGACTCTACGCCGTGCAATTCCATCCCGAAGTGGCGCACACCGCGCGCGGCCGCGAGATCCTTGACAATTTTCTGTTCCGGATTTGCGAATGCACGCGCGATTGGGATCCGCGAAATCGCGTGCCCCAGATCGAAGACGAGATCCGCCGGTCGGCCGGCGATCGCAACGTATTTTTCTTCGTCAGCGGAGGCGTAGATTCCACGGTGGCCTGCGCGCTCTGCCAGCGCGCTCTGGGCGCGGCGCGGGTGCAGGGAGTTTATGTCGATACGGGCCTGATGCGCGAGGGCGAGACCGATTCGATGCGCCGCGTGCCGGGCGTCTCGGTGGAATGCGCGGAAGACCAGTTCCTGGGCGCGCTCGACGGCGTGCGCGATCCGGAGCGGAAGCGCCACATCATTGGCGAAGAATTCGTGCGCGTGCAGGAACGCATCCTGGAAGCCCGCCACTTGCTGGACGGCCGCTGGATTCTCGGCCAGGGCACCATCTATCCGGATACCATCGAATCCGGCGGCACGGAGAAGGCCGCGGTCATCAAGACGCATCACAACCGCGTGCCGGGAATTCAAAGGCTGATCGACGCCGGCCGCATTGTGGAACCGCTGCGCGCCTACTACAAGGATGAGGTGCGCGAGATCGGCCGGGAGCTCGGGCTTCCGGCGGAGGTGCTCGACCGCCATCCGTTTCCGGGACCGGGTTTGGCCATCCGCTGCCTCTGTTCCGAGATTGAAGCCGGCGTCGAGCCCGTTCCGGAGGGCTGCATCGTGCCGGTGCACTCCGTGGGCGTGCAGGGCGATAGCCGGACTTATGCGCCCGTACTCTGCATCGAAGAGCTGGATCACGCCCGCGCTACCGAACTGATCAATCGCATCTCCGGCGTCAATCGAGTAATCGCGCGCGTGCGCACGGCGGCGCCGCTCGCGGAACTGCGCGTGCGCGTCAGCGCTCTCACGCCGGAGCGGCTGGCGCGGCTGCGGCATGCCGACGCGATTGTGCGACGCCTCTCGCACGCCAGCGGATTCGACCGCACGATCTGGCAATTCCCGGTGGTGCTGATTCCGCTGGGCACGGACGGCGCACCGGACTCCGTGGTCCTCCGGCCCATAGATTCGGTGGACGGCATGACCGCGCAGTCGGTCGCCATGCCGCCCGAGTTATTGGACTCTATCTCCGCCGAGTTACTCTCGGTTCCGGGCATTAGCGCCGTGTTCTACGACTTGACTCACAAACCCCCAGCCACGATCGAATGGGAGTAAGTCTGACCGATCGTCGCGCATGCGCCCTGGTCGCGGTTCTGGCGGCACTACTGGTCTACGCTTGGACCGCGGCCCGAATTCACTATGCGTTCGGCGGAAATTGGACAGCGGTCTTCTGCACCGGCGCCACGTTCCCCATACCGCCCGAACTCGAGCCCGGAACTTATCGCTTCGAGCGCGGCGGCTACGATGGCCAATTCTACCGATACTTGGCGCACGATCCGTTTCTCCAAAAGGGCTACTCCAGGTACGTGGATTACCCGCTGCTGCGCTTTCGCCGCGTGCTGGTGCCGCTCGCGGCTTGGCTGATGGCCCTGGGGCGACGCGGCTGGATCGACGGCGCGTACATCGCCGTGGAGTTCCTCCTGGTCGCGCTAGGCGTATACTGGTGCGCCCGGTTGCTCGAGCGCCGCGGCCGCTCGCCGCTTTGGGGGCTTCTGTTCGTGGTCCTTCCCGCCACGCTGGCTTCCTTCGACCGTATGCTGGTGGACGGGGCGCTGGCGACGTGGTTCGCCGGATTCCTGTTGTATTGCGAAGAGCGGCGCTGGACGCGCGTTTGGGTGCTGGCGATGCTGGCGGCGCTCACGCGCGAGACCGGAGTGCTGCTGGCGGCCGCGCTGGTGACGGATCGCTTGTGGCATCGCGACTGGCGCCGCGCCGTGTGGTTCGCCGCTTGTGGCGTCCCGACGGCCGCCTGGTACGCGTACCTGGACGCGCATGTGCCGCATCGCGGGTTCGTATCCGCCCGAGTGATCCCAGGCTGGAGTATTCTACGGCGCCTGTTCTGGCTCCGGCCGTATCCCGACCCGCCCGTTCAGCTTTTGTTGCGAGTCGCGGATCTGCTGGCCGTGCTCGGACTGGTTATCAGCTTGCTGCTGGCGGTGCGCTGGCTGCTGGAACTAGGCATTAGCCCTGCGACTCTCTGCGCCGGCTTTTTCCTAGCCCTGGAATTGGCGCTGAGTTCGTTGGCGGGTTACATGGACGAAGCCTATGGTTTCGCGCGGCCGGTTTCGCCGCTGCTGTTGTGGCTCATGATCGAGGCGGTCTCTCGCAAGAAGTGGACCGCGCTGGCGCCGCCGCTCCTGCCGAGCATCAGCGTGAGCCTCGTGTTTGCCAGCCCGTTGGTCGCGGTGGTGAAAGGGCTGCTGGGCCGCTAGCTAGAAATTGACTGGCGCGAGCTCGACGCTGTCTATCCAGACGGTTCCCTGGATCAAGCTGTCGAACTTCATGGACCGTTGCCGGCTGACCTCGATTCGGAGCAAACGCGTCTCTCTGGGAACCACGACAACCCGCTCGATCTTGGTCCAGTCGTGCGTGCCAGTCAGTTCCTCGGTCCGGACATCTAAGCGCGCGCCGGACTCGCGATCGTAGATGTGGAATGCCACCCCTTTATCGGTGGTGATCTCCTCGGTCCGCATGTACGCCTCGAACCGGTATCGCCCGGGCTTCACGAATGTGGTCTGCCCAACGCCGTTATAGTCCAGGTTTTCTTTGCCCTCAAACCGGATGCGGATGGAATGCGTGCCGGTGTGGGCGACCTGGGCGTCGACGGCGGCCTCCACTTCGTCCCACGCGTTGATGCTCCAGTCGAAGGCCGAATCCGAAAGATCGGTTTCGAAGTCCCCGTTGAAGACCCAGTTCGATTGCAGATAGCCGTTTCCGTGCGGGCCCAAATACTGCGTCCAGGCGCGGGCGGCGGTTTCATAATCGCGCTGCGCGAACAGAACCCGCACATATTCGCGCGCCAACCGGGCGTCGACAAATCCGCGCGCCGCGATCCAGATCCAGGCTTCCCTGCCCCCCGGCCGGCCGGTAGCGATCAGGTCGCGCATGTAGGCCGTGGCCGCGCGCGGGCCTGGCGGCAGGCCATGCGCCAGGACTTCACTCACCGGCAGCTTCTTCTCCATGTACCAATCGAAGATAAAGTCGTCGTTGGCGTCGGTGTCCGCGAGCACACGCGACATCTGCTCGATGGCGCGGCCGGTTTGATGCGTTCCGTAGTAGAAATCCGCGGCCTGCATCAGAATCGCGGGAATGTGCGGGGCGAGGTACAGCGCTCGCGAGAAACAATACTCGGCGTCGGCATCGCGTCCGGCGCGCAGCATGGCTTCGCCCGTATCGCACCAGCGGGACGGCGCGTTGGGATCCCGGCGCAGCGTTTTGAACAACTCGGCGATGGGCACGGCGCCGGCCTGTCCGCCGTGCGCCAGCGTTTGGGCGGTCATCACCGCGTCGGTATCGCAAATACCGAACCGGCAAAACAGGCTTTCCGCCCGCGAGTCGCTGCTGAACTGCGATTCGAAGAGCATGCGCGCGGGCGCATAAACGATCAGCAGAAAGGCCAGCCCGAGCGCGAATCTTCCGCGGAGCATTTGGTGTCGATCGGCAGCGGGCTTCCCGGAGCCCAAGGGGAGGCTGGCGGCGATCCCGCAAATCCACGCCAGCGTCAAGGCGTTGGCCGGCACGTACATATTGAAGTCGGTCACGCTGTGGAGAGCGATCGCCGTAATGGCGCCGGCACAACCCAGTCCTAAATAGAGTGTCGTGCGGCCGGGACCTTGCGCAGCCGCGCGAAAGGGCCGGGCGAAGACAGGCAGCAAGCAGGCCGCGGCAAACAGAAAGCCTACTACGCCGAGTTCGGCGGCAAGCTGGAGATAGTCGTTGTGAGCATACGTGAACACGCGGTCGACGACGGCGGCCTGGTATTTCAAGAAAGCGGTTTCGTAGTTGCCCAGACCGCAGCCGAAAGCCGGGTAGGCGGCGATCAAACTCATTGTCTCGCGCCAGATAGGCCCGCGTCCCTCCAGCGCGGCGGGTCCTTTGGAAGTGACTCCTCCGTAATTCGCGACAAAAGCGTCGGAGGGCAGAAAGACAAAGCCGAATAGAATCACAGCGGCCAGCGCGGCGATCACCAGCCATTTTTTGGCGTCGCGTACTCTGCCCGTGATGGCCAGCGCGCCCATGACGAACAAACCGGCCAATCCCGCCGCAAAACCCGACTTCGATAGTGATGAGACCAGGCCAGAGAGGATTAGCAAGGCTAGCGATAACACCGCCGCCGCCTTTACCAGAGAGCGCCGGGCAAACAGAGCCGCCGCATAGGCGACCGTCAGCGGCAGGACCATTTCCAGCAGTCCCGCAAAATGGTTCCTATTCAAATAGGTGCCCTGTACCGCTTCGTCACGCGCATTCTGCAAGAGACCCAGGCCGGCTTCGGCTGCGGCAACCGCGACCAGGGGCATCACCATCCACCAACGGCTGCGGCCCCCGAGCCGGCGGGTCGCATCGCGTACCAGCAGAAATAGAAGTGTGTACGCGACGACGCGCGTGAATTGAATGACAGTAATCGCCGGAGCGGTGGCCAACGGCGCGAAAAGGGCGGGCGGCATGAGCCGGGCGAGGCTATCGAGAATGCCGGCGCGGGTGGGGGAAAGAAGGCGAAGCAGGAACAGCGGGAGGGGAAGCAGTTGAAGAGCTACGTAGCAGGGAAACAGCAGCAGCCACGTACCAGGGCCGCCAAGTTCGGCGGGGGTGCGCAGCCAGTACCCAGCCGCGGTAAGGCCGAGTACTAGAAAGCAGATGTTCCAGTTGGTGGGCGCTCCGCCGTTCTGATAGACGGCGTAGCCTAAGATAGCGGTGAGCGATACTAGGGCGAGTCGCAGAGGGATGAAACGATTATACGACGTCTCAATCCGCGGCGGCGCATGGCGCCACCCACGCGGCTAGGCCGGGGGGGCCGACGACGAGCAGCGTTTGTCTACGCAAGTCTGACCAGGCGCGCAGCATCTGCCGTGGCAGCAGACCACCCTCGGTCCGCAGGCCGTATTGGCGCAGCAAGTGTGATCCTTGATAGCGCAGAAAGGGCCTCTGGTGGCGGTGATGCAGCACTTTTTGGTGGCCGTCTTGCAGCAAAGGCCGCCTGTACCGCAAGCGGTACTCCCGCTCCCACACGGCGCCGGTTGTGAATCCTGGCCGAAAGCCCGCTTCACCCCCAGTGCGCCAAGGAAGCCCCCGGCAAGAACGCCGGCGGCGAGTTTGAGGGCTTGGCGCCGCGGTGCGGGCTTCGCCAAGATCCGAGCAACGTCATCAAATAGAGATTGCACTTTTTTTCCCTTTCAGCCGCCCAAGCTTTTCTTGGAGCTAAGCCGGTTGGCTCGACGAGGAGCACCTCTTGTCCACGCACGTTTGGCCCGGCGCGCAGCATCTGCCATGGCAGCAGACGGTCTTCGGTCCGCAGCCCGTGTTGGCGCAACATGTGTCAACCTTCTTAATGCAGAATGGACCTCTGCTGGCGGTGATGCAGCACCTCTTGGTATTGACGCAGCATAGTCCTCCCGTGCCGCAAGCCGTGTGTCCGGAGGGGCACGGCGCAGGTTGAGTGTCCTGGCCGAAAGCCCGTTTTACGCCCAGCGCGCCGAGAACGCCTCCGGCAAGAACGCCAGCGGCGAGTTTGAGGGCTTGGCGCCGCGGTGCAGGCTTTGCCAAGATCCGCGCTACATCGTCAAATAGAGATTGCACTTTTTCCCTTTCGTCCGCCCAGGCTTCACCGGGATGGAAGCGGCGCAATCCGCCGCGAAGGACTATCAGTTGATCGTACTGTGTCTCGCACTAAGAATCAAGTAGGTAAGTGTATTAAATTTATGAAGATACAGTCAGACAAATGTTGTACTGCGATTACGCCGAGCGGACTTAAATGCGCGCCCGCCCAACCTAAAATCCGGAAGCAGCGTTCACGCGGAACGAGCGGTAGGCAGTATCCGCAAACTGAATCGAGTAAACCGTTCCGCCGGTGTAGCCCGACGGATAGTACTCGGACGAACGGGTGTTATTCGGCCCGGGCGCCGCGCCCGCCTGCCACCAGTAGTTTCCGTTATTCAGGATCTGCGAGGTGCCGTAGCCGCTGGAGTAGAAGGAGAAATCCACATTGGTGTGGATGTCCACCGTGAAGGCCGTCTCATTGATGGTGAGCGCCTGCCCGCGGCTGTCCGCGCCGGGATCGGTGGCGTGGCGGGTATTGCCGTTGTCGAACAGGGTGAGTTGTTTGGGATTTTCGTTGGTCCATACTTCCACATCGTGCTGATGGCTGAACCAAGGCAACGGGATGCCGGGTGTGTTTTTCATGGCGAAGTTGCCGAACCCATTGCCCAATACCCAGACTATACTTCCATCGCCGGTTCCGTTGTTATAGTTCAGCTTGACGATCAAATCCTGGTTGCGGAGGGACATGATGAGGTTGCCGTCGGTGGAGTCGTAGGTCAAGGAGTTGCCATGCAGCCAGTCGTTGGCTTGGCTGGCCAGCGTAATTGGACAGCAGTTGCCGGTCTGGGTGTTGGCGCACGGGTGGCACGTCTCTCCCAGTGGGGCGGTACGGCTGACCGGCAGCGCGGTGGCGCAATTCGGGCAAGTGAAGGCGTTCCAGGTCCACACGATGTTCCAGTCGGTGTTGAGAACCAGGACTTCGTCGCCCATGACGTCCACGGGCTTTTGCGCGGTGCCCCCCTGTGCGTTGGTAAAAAGGGCCTCGTTATGCGCGATGATGGCCGTGTCGCCACTGGGCAGCCGCATGGCCTCGTGATTGAAATCGATGATCGCCTGCTGATCCAGCGTCGCAAGCTGCGAGTTAGCCGCGGCTTGGGTGATGGAATTGAGCGTAGTGCCGGCCAGGTTCATTTCACTGACCGTATAGTCGGTGAAGCTGCTGTTGTTAATCAACAAAACGGTGCCGCCCGGAACCGCGCGGGTCAGGAACATGTGGGCGCCATCCACGCAGTAGGACCAGGAGGCAACGCCTGCGAGGTTGGTGATCGCGGCGCAACCTTTGGTTTTTTGGGTCGAGAAGAAACTGGTAACCATCAGGTTTTCGCCGGTATCCGCAGCCTTGGTAGGCGGCAGGGCGACCTTGGCGGCTGGCACTGGACATCTTACCTGCGTGCGGGCCGGCCCCGCGGCGATGGCTGCGAATGCCAGTAGGGCGCCAAATGTCTTGAAGTCGTTCACTTTCGTCCTCCCAAAAATGCGGCGTTCTTTGGACAGTATACCAGCCGTGGAACGTGGCGTCACCCGTTATGGTTCTAGTCCTCATGGAACTAAGGGCACGGCAGCGTCAGACCCAGCCGCGGAGCCGGTAGATGGCGAGGCCCAGCCACTCGTGCAACGCCATCCCGGAGTCGACCAGATTGTCGGCTCTAGGCAGCCATCCGGTCAGGAAATTCGATTCCCCCCACCCGCTGCGGAAATCGGCTGGCACGGCCACGACTTCGAAGCCTGCCTTGCGAAAGGCGCCGGCGGCCCGCGGCGTATGCATCGCCGAAGTGACCAGGAGGATCCGCCGGATCCCGCCTGGCGCCAGCGCCTGGTAGCTGCGGATGGCGTTCTGGTGAGTGTCGATGGAGCCCGTTTCGATCCGGATGGCCGCCGCTGGCACATTCCATTCCTCGAGCAATTGGGCCATCCAGACGGCCTCCGCGGTATTACCGACGGCGCCAATGGGGTTGAGGCCGCCGCTGCAAAGTATCAGCGGCGCCTTCCCGGCGCGATATAGCCGGAAGGCGACTAACAGGCGATCGCTCGAATCGGCCAACCCGGCTGCATGGTGGAGGCCGGAGGGCATGCGGATGGTTCCGCCCAAGACCACGATGGCCTGCGCCGGTGGGACATCCAAGCCGGAGTCGCGGGATTGACCTTCCAGGGAACGCACCAGCGGTCTTTCTACAACCTTACACGAGAAGGCCAGCAACAGGGCGACCGAACCGATCAGCAGCCAAACCGCCAGACGCCGGCGTTTCCAAGCCAGCAATGCGCAAACGGCCAGCAGGATCGCCAGCGCCAACGGGTCGGAGAGGGGCGCGAGGAGTTTGCCGGCGAGGTTGTACATCGGTTAAGGCGCCGGCTGCTCTACGATGGCCACGCCCCAGGGGTCGAGGTTCAAAGCGCTGCCGTGGGGCAATGCACGGTTAGAAAGCAACTCGCGGCCCGCAGCGTAAGGGTAGACTCTGCGGTGCGGCGCCGGTGAGAAGTTGAAGTAATAGTGGACGGGCTGGCCGGCGCGGCTGGTACCGTGTTTCGCCTTGACGGCCGGCGGCAGCGTTTGGTCGGGTCCGGTCAACGAGTTTAAACTCGATGAGCGCACTACCTTCTTGCGCTGGGTTGGGACCATGGATGGCCACAAGTTCGAGAGCTTGGAGGTCATCGTGGACAACGAGCAGGGGCTGATTGTGGAGCGCACTATTGCCCTCCGGCCGTATCCGGCTCTGAAACTGTTCCGCGATGCCATGTATGCATCGCCCAAGGATAAGCTGCCGCCCGATGTTTGGGACTACCCAACGCCGTAGTGGAGCGACTCCAGGCTGCCTGTAAAACAGGTTAATTTCAGGAGAGCAAGTATCACTAGTTCAATGAATTGCAGCGATCTCAGTGCCAGTTTATCAGACTCTTTATCAGGGCCGGAACAGAAGGCCGTAAACTCGTCTTAAACTCCCTCGACTCAGCCGTCCCCCACCGCCCAAACCAGGTGTTCAATTCGGCATTACGCCGCCGTTCGAATTCCCCGCGGTCTGGCTTGCAATCTTGAATCTCCGCTCCTTTCGGGAGCGCTGAATCAAGGTCCTACGACGGCGCGCTTGCGGGTTCACTTTGGCTACCGATATTGGTGGACATCAGGCGTGAATCCCGGCCATCTAAACGATGATCCCCGCAATGCGGCCTAGACTCCCGCACATCTTCACGCAAGGTCGCAACCTTTCCGTCGACGGTGCAATCGAAAAGGGTTCGAGCGGCCAGGGCAGCTTCTACCTAACCAAGAAAGGGCATTGGGCCACTATCTTTCTGCGAGGATCAGAGTGTCAGCCTGAAGACCGTGCCGCAACCTGCGCCAAGGTAAGAGTTACAGTTGCCGGAACTCCCTCCCACCAATGTGGTGCCGTAGAGTTCGATCTGGCCGCCGGTACTCGGGCCGAAGACGAGCGTGCCATCGGGCTTTGCTCCGTCGTCGTTCGTGAAGCTGTGAAGGACGGTCTCAGTCCAAGTTGCACCAGTCGCCGCTGGAGTTAACACAAAAATCGTGCCGCAGCCCGCGGGTGCACCGGTTGCAGAGCACGGCCCGGAGCCGCCGTACCAGGTCGTGCCATAAAGCGCGAAGGCAGTGCCGGGTCCGGGACCGATCGCCAGATTGGTCTCCGGCTCGGCTCCATCGGCGCCGCCGAAAGAGAAAAGGACGCCTTCGCTCCACGCTGCGCCCGGTGATCGAGGTGGCTTCAATTCGAAGACGGTGCCTAGACCATTAGCCCCGCCGTTCTGAGTCACACCGTAGAGCGATCCGTTCGGCCCGGCCACGACGCCGCCATCCGGGCCGCCACCATCGCCGTTGGCATTCGTAAAGCTATACAGCACACTAAAGCTCCAGGTTCCGCCAGGGCTGTCCGGCGGCTTCAACTCGAACACAGTACCAGCGCCGCCAGGGCCGTCGAAGAAGGTCGTGCCGTAGAGCTCTCCGGATTGGCCCATCGTCAGACCGCCGAGTGGAAGCCATCCGCTCTGGGCGGCGAAGTTGAATAGGACTGTATGCATCCACTCAGAGAGTGGCGAATCGGGGGGCGCTAACTTGAACACGGTGCCGCATCCGCTGGGGTTGCATGCCGATTGTATGGGGCCGCCCCCTGCGGTTGTGCCATAGAGCGCTCCATCGCGGCCGATCACCACCCCGTCCGGTTGGCAGCCGTTGTAGATGTCAAACCGGTTGAAGACCGGCGCCTCCACCCAATCCACTGCGGCGCCCGGGCTGACCCGCTTCCGCGGAATCAGTCCAAACACGTTGCCGCACTGGTGGTCACCGCCGGAGAGAGTCGTCGTCCCGTAGAGAACCCCGTTACTGCCGATGGCCACACCGCCGGACGGACCGAATCCACCATGGAAAGAGCTGAAGCCGTGGAGGATCGTTTCCGTCCAGGGCGCGCCCGGTGCAGCGGGCGGGCTGAGTTCGAACACGGTGCCTTCGATGTCATCGCCGCCCGCCGTTCCGAGGAGTACTCCGAGTTCGCCAATCGTCAAGGGACCTGCGGGATTTGCAGCGTCTCCTGGGGAACTTGTGAAGTTGTAGAGCGTCGTCAGAGTGGCGGTGGGAGCTTGAGCCGCACAATCGCCTATCAGCGGCAACGCGGCGAGCGCGGTAACAAGGGCGGCAAGATGCCGGCGTTTCATCTTAACCAAGATTACCAATTTGGCGGTGTTGCAGAACTCTCTCGCAAAAATTCGCGCGGAGTCGTATTCGAAACCCCGGCTTCGTAGCGCTGCACGACCATAACCTTCTCGACGCTCCTGCGCGCCAAAACAATGGTTTCCGATAGACTGATGCCATGATTTCAGCCTACGCATTGGGCTGTCCGAAAAGGGCTTATGCCCTACTCCTGCTCTGTGCTGCGATGGCAATCTCCTTTTAGGAAGGGTCAGGCCAGAAGGCGGCGCATGGCGCCGCCCTGCTTACGCGAATGTATAGAACTTCGAAGTCAGGGCATCCGCCAAGACCGGGGCTACAAACCGCACAGACGCCTCCGGGCCGCCGGCCGGTACTGTGGCGGTCAAGGAACCGGTCTGGATAGCCAATACCGTGCTGTTGGTGCCGTCGGAATAAGTCATCGTGGCATTGCCGGGGGCCAGAGCAATCGCCGACCCGAAGGGTTGCAGCAAGGGATTCTTGAACGTACCGAACGGCATCACGATGACGGCTTTGATAGATAGACTGATCCCCACTACTTTAATGGGCGCCTCCATAGTGAACGTGTCATACTGGCCCGGATCGAATGCCTGGATAATGGTCGCTTCGGCGCTTCCGATAGTCACAGGCGTCGCGCCGAGCAGTCCCGAGTGGACTGCGCCGGTGAGCTTCAGCTTGTCAAAGGCAGCCCAGTTCGGGCCATGTTTAAACGGCGCGGTGGCCTCGCTGACCGAAATGCTGACCTCGAAGGGCTCGCCAGACAGCTTCAACTGATCCGAACCGCTGGTGGGAGTCGAGGCGAATGTCCCGGATGCGGTAAACGTGACAATAGGCGCTGTGGCGCCCAGCTTATCCGGAACCGCAAAACAAAATACCAGCGCTACCGCGATTGTCGTGGCCAGCGTCTTTAGAACCGTCATAAATCGTTTCTCCTCTTGCGGTTGAACCGCGTCGATCCGGGACTTTTGTTCCATCCCTGGATGAGTCTCGATTATACACTGGAAAGGAAATCAGGCACAAAAGAGGCGGTACCAGTACTAAGAGGGAAGGCGGGTCTGGAGATCCGCAGGCGTGGACGCCTGCCCCACTGCTTACAGGCCGAGGCCGTACTTGCCCGCGACACGGACGGCGTGCAGCGGGTAGTAGAGCGGGGAGAGGAAGGCGGGCAGGCGGAGGAAGGTGTAGTCCTCCTCGTTGGGGGTGAGGGCCAAGCGGGCGCAACAAGCGAGCTGGTCGCGCAGACGTTCGCGGGTGGCGATGAAGAAGCGTGGACTTTCGGGACCGCCGATTTGGATGCGACCGGCGAGGCGCACGACGGCGTTATCCTTTGTTGCCTGGCTCAGGATTCCGGCGGGGATGGGCGCGTCCTGCTGGGCAGCCAGATAGAGGCCGAGGAGAAGCATGCGTTTGGCGCCGATGGCGGCGGCGTGGCGCAGCAGATCGGGCCAGCGAAGCTCTTCGCCGGAGACTTCCAGAAGGCGGGCAACATCGCGGACGAGCGCCGGCTCCGACCAGGCGTGTTTGGCGCCATGGGCGCACAGGAGCAGGAGCAGGTCCGCAGGGGCCAGCGCGGGGATTTCGCGGCCGAAGAATGTCCGGCGCCGCCACCGGGGCACGAGCGCGAAGCCGTAGGCCGGCGGCAAAAACGACGAATGGATCTCAATTGGGATGGCGCCACCCGGGGATGTGAAATGAATTTCGTAGCGCGCGCGGAGGTAAGCTTTGCGCTGTCCGGGATCGGAGGGGAGGTCGGTCGAGTATCCGGCGGCTTGGAGCGCGGCGAGGGCTTTGCCGATGTCCTGTTTGGGCAACAGGACGTCGAGATCGCAATAGTCTCGCGCGGCGATGTCGCCGTAGAGCATGTCGGCCAGCACCGGGCCTTTGAAGGGCAGGACCGCGATCCCGTGGCGGTCGAAGAGGTCCAGCAGGCGCAGGAGTTCCGCGGTGAACAGGAGGGCGCTGCGGATTTGGGGGGTGGGAGACATTTAGCAGCTAGCGAGCCATGAGGCGGCGCATGGCGCCACCCTACTGGATTTGCACCAGGTTGACGATTTGCTGGCCCTCGACGGGGTGCCCGCCGGTGGCGGCGAACCGCAGTTTCATATTGGCGGAGGGGATGCCAGTGCGCGCGTAGGATTTTTCGCAATCCTGCACGGAGGGGCCGCGCATGTCGCCTTGCATATAGGCGAGGCCCGGGCAACGCGTGCAGGTCCCGATGTGGGAGCAGGAGGAGCAGACCGGCAGCTCGCGCGGGCGAATGGAGCGCACGTCGTTCATCTGCGGCGAGTAACGCCATATATCCAGGAATTTCTGCTTGCGGACGTTGCCGGTGGGCAGCGGAAACTGCACGCAGGGGAAGACGTCGCCGTAGGGCGAGATATAGCAATAAGTATGGCTGGCGCTGCAAGGCACCGTGTCGAGATCCTCGTCGCCGACGGGCGGCGGAGTGGCGCAGAATTCGTCCACGTTGCCGACCAGATCGGCATTATGCATTACGTCGCGCAACTCCTGGCCGCCGATGCCGAGGCCCAGGATGGCGCGGTCGCCATCCATTTTGGGGGTGATGGTGGGATCGATGGTGGACTCGACGCCGAGCGACTTGGCGAGCGCGCGGACGCCTTCGTAATCCGCCATATTCTGGCGCATGAGCACGTTGGCGATGATGACTTTCACGCCGCGCTCCTGCATCAGGCGAATCCCTCGGACGGAGCGCTCCAGCGAGCGTGGCAGCAAGGTAATGGCGTCGTGAACTTCCGGCCGGTGGGAATAGATGCTGACCTGTACGGAGCTCACATCCGAATCGCGGATGAGGTCGGCCTCCTTTTCCCGGATCATGAAGGCGTTGGTCTTGATCTTGATGCAGAAGGAAAGCTTGCGCGCGTATTCCAGGATGCGGAAGAAATCCATGCGCATGAAGACTTCGCCGCCGCTCAAGGTGAGGAAGAGGGTGCCGGCATCCGCCAACTGGTCGAGCACATCTTTCATCTCATCGAACGTCATTTCGCCATGATCGTCGTGATCCAGGTAGCAGTGGATGCAACGCTCGTTGCAGCGATAGGTGACATCCAACTGGGCGCCCAGCGGGATGTTTAGCGCGAGCGCGCGGCGATTCATCTCTTCCATTAAGACATTCATGAGGGCTCCTGACGGGGTGGTTCGGCGCCGATGGGTTGATCGGATACGTGCATGATGCCGTGTTCGGCCAGTTCCTGGATAAAGGTTTCGGCATCCTGCCGGGCGACCTCCGGCGCGACGTCGAATTCGACGCAGAGGCGCGCGACGATGTCGTCGAGCGGCGTCTGGCCGTCGGCCGATTCCCAGATGACCGAGCCCACGTCGTTGAGGTTGAACAGGGTGGTGTCGCGGGGCGACATGATCATCATTTCGCCGCCCAGCATGCGGGCCGCGACTTGCTTGCTGCGGGCTACGTAAGTGGTCATAAGACAACTCATCAGACGATTAACTCCCATACACGCGCGTCGGGCGTGAATATCAGCCGCTTAACCGGCACGCGCGCCACAAAATCGAAAACGGATTTGAATACCTCGCCGACCAATTCCTCGTCGTGCGCGAAGAACAGGATATTGCGCAGTACGGCGCGGGCGGCTTCGGCAGGGTCGACCGGCTCGATGCGGTTCTCGGGGCCTTGCACGAGCAGGTAAAGCGCGGCCAGTGGCGCGCGCAGGTTTGCGCCGATGCGGGCCAGTTCGCCGGCGAACGGAGTGCCAAAGGCGACGTAACCGGACTCGCTGGGGCGCACATAGGAGATCTCATCGGTCAGCACTTCGACATCCGGCGGGGCCAGGCGCGAGAGGGTCGTCTTCCCCGCCCCGGAGACTCCCGCGAACAGAAATGCGCGGCCGTTGCGGACGGCGCTGGCGGCATGCACCAGAAAGCCGCCTTCGCGCGCCAGAAACAACGAATGCAGAATACGCAGCACGCCGTCGATCGAATATGGATTGGGGCTCTGGCGCACCCACCCGTGGCCGGTGCGCGGATCGAATTCGGCGCGAAAATCGCCGCGGGTCATGATCCAGCGGCCGGATTCCAGGCGCACGCTCACGTCTTCGTCTTCCACAATCGTGCGCGGCGGAATCAGATCGATATCCAGCGTGAAAATACGGCCGGAAGACGGCGCGTGGATAAAGCTGCCGTAGCGGTCTTCCAGCAGGGCGGCAAACTCGGCGCTATCCGTGCGCACGAGGATGGGCATGCCTCCGATATCGATGGCCAGCTCGTGAGTTGCGGTAAGGGTCAAGTTCGTACCATCCTAGCAGAATAGAGCGCCACGCGCGTGCCGAATTCGGTGTAGCGGAGTATGGATGAGGCTATGCGGCAGAAAAAGGTGAGGCGCGGGGGGATACGGCGGCCGCGGCGTTCGATGGCGGCGACGCAGCCGAGGATCTCGGCGGCGGGCACGGGCGCATCCGGATGGCGGAGCCGGTCGCCACGGGTGACGATGAGATCGCCGGCTTGGCCGACTACGCGATGGACGACTAAGCGATCATGGCGCTGGAAGACTACTACGTCGCCCGATCGGATGG
>Ga0302324_100005608_pt1 | contig 27341 bp, 29 predicted proteins | sample Palsa_T0_1_FD_201949 | JGI IMG/M metagenome (GOLD analysis project Ga0302324, IMG submission 201949) | Peat permafrost microbial communities from Stordalen Mire near Abisko, Sweden - Palsa_T0_1 | ecosystem: Environmental > Terrestrial > Soil > Palsa > Peat permafrost | place: Sweden: Abisko...
GCAGCCGGATGATGCGCACGAATGCGATTCCCGAGGTGCGCAGGGCGGTGATCTCGTTGTCGGCCATGAGCCGGCCGAAGCCCAGCAGCGTCCCGAATAGGCACGCGAACGGGAACGCCATCGGTGTGGCCTGCGGCACCCGAAAGAGCAGGAAACGCAAGACCAAAAAGACCGGCGCGCCTTTGTTAACCAAATAGTCGGCCGCGAGCACGAAGATGTTGGCGAACCAAAACAGGAAAAACGCCGCCAACGCGAAGCCGAACGGCGCCGCGACCTCGCGCAGCAGGTACGCATCGAGGATCGGCAGCCGCGGACGCGGCGGGAGGGCGCGCGCCAATGCCGGGGTCCTCAGTCCCGGGAAGGTCGCCATGCTAGCGCCCCGGCCCGCAGGCGGCGGGCATACTACTTGATGCCGGCGACGACGCGGTCGACATAGGCCCGCGTTTCCGCGAACGGCGGGATCCCGTGGGCGGCGTCGACCGCGCCGGGACCGGCGTTGTACGCGGCGACCGCGAGCCGGACGTTTCCTTTATAGCGGCGCAGCAGGTCGTGCAGGTAGCGGCTTCCGGCGTCGACGTTCTGATAGGGATCGAACGGATTGCTGACCCGGTACATTGCCGAGGTGCCCGGCATCAGCTGCATCAGGCCCTGGGCGCCGACCCGCGAAACCGCCGCCGGGTCTCCGTGCGACTCGGCATCGATCACCGAAAACAAGAGCTTCGCGTCGACGTCGTTCGAGCTCGCAGCGGAGCGCACGAGTGCCTCGAGCTGCCCCGACGGCATCGCGTGGGTTCCGGGGAGAAAGCCGCCGCCGCTGCACCCCGAAAGGAACACGAAGGCGAGGGCAACCGATGCCCAAAGGGCGCGCGGGAACACGGTAGCCGACGATTCGCCGCTCCAGGGAACCCGCCTTGCCCGGGGCGGCCGCCCGTACCAGATCCTCACGCTTTTCAAACGGGCGAACGCGAACGCCGGACGCTGTGACTCGTGGGCCTTGACAGCGAGGCAAGCAGTCGGGACAATCGGGCCAACACGTCGCTAGGGGTGGAGCGTTGTCCGGACCGAGTCCTGGGGCAGAACTTTTCGTCCGGCACCTCTTGGGGTACCGCGACGTCGTGATGGCCGAGATGGAACGGACCATCCGCCGCAAACGATTTCATCGCGCGCTCCGCCGGCGTCTCGCCGACTACCCCATGCGGGCGGGCAAGGGACTGCGGCCCGCGCTGTGTCTGGCGACCTGTCAAGCCTTCGGGGGCACGGTTGAAGATGCGCTGCCCTCAGCGGTCGCGCTCGAGCTCTTCCACAACGCCTTTCTGGTGCACGACGACATCGAAGACGAGTCGCTGCACCGTCGCGGCTCGCCCACGATGCACGCGAAATTCGGCACCGCCATCGCCATCAACGTCGGCGACGCCCTCAACGTGCTCTCGATGAGCCCGCTGCTGGAGAACACGCGGGTGATCGGCCTGGAGAAAGCGCTGCGGGTGTTCCACGAGATCGAACTCATGGCGCGCGAGTCCGTCGAAGGACAAGCGATGGAACTCGAGTGGGTGCGTACCAGCGCGTGGAAGATCGCCGACCGCCACTATCACGTCATGACCGCGAAGAAGACGTGCTGGTACACCTGCATCACGCCCTGCCGGGTCGGCGCCTTGATCGCCATCGGCGCGCGTGCCGACCTGGAGACGTTTCGGCGCTTCGGTTACGCGCTGGGCGTGGCGTTCCAGATCCAGGATGACGTGCTGAACCTGGTTGCCGAGGACGGGCGCTACGGGAAAGAAAGCCTGGGCGACATCTGGGAGGGCAAGCGCACGCTGATGCTCATCCGTCTCGTGCAGGCCTGTACCGATCGCGAGCGGGCGCGCGTGGTCGGGATCATGGCCAAGCCGCGCTCGCGCAAGACCCAGCGCGAAGTCGACCTCGTCTTCGAGATGATGCAGCAGTATGCGTGCGTCGAGTATGCGCGCGCGTCCTCACGTGCCTTCGCGCGGCGCGCGAAGCTGATCTTCGACCGCCGGTTCCGCGACGTCCCCGACAGCCCGCACAAAGCGTTCCTGCGCGAGGCCGTCGACTATTGCATCGACCGCGAACTCTAGCGTACTAGCGAACCCGAGAAAGGCGCACCATGAGTAAAGGCATCAACGTCCCGACCGACTATACGATTCATACCGACCTCAGCGGCGACGTTAACTCGACCCTGACGCTGGAGCCGATCACGGCGACGACGACCTCGACGCTGGACGGAACGATGACCACCACCATCGACGCGACGACGACGTCGAGCATGGCGATCACGCAGCTGCCGACCATTCAGATCGGGATCACCCACATTCCGCGCATCGATATCCGCATGGGGATGGCGCCGACCCGGATCCACATGCCGGTCACGATGAAGTTCGCCATCTGCGCCCTGGGAACGGAGCTGCTGTCGTTTGTGACCTGCGGCGAGAGCATGGTCATCATCGAAGACTACGTGCCGCACTGCATGGAGAAGTGCGCGTGAGCGCGCGCGCGGGCGAGGCGCCGCTGCTGCTGGCCGGCCGCCCCCCGCTGCTGTTCGGCATGCTCGAGGTCGCCAACGACGGCGAGAAGCGGCTGGCGCTCGGGCGTCGCTCGGTATCGCTGCGCAACGCCCAGGGCGGCCCGGCCGTCGCTGCCCGCGTGCATTTCCTGGGCGGCGTTCGGCCGCACGAAAGCGCGCGGCTGCCGGTGCACGTGGTCGTGGACAGCGGTACGCCGCCGGGTACCTACACGACCGACGTCGAGGTCGGCGGGGTGTCACGGCTTGTCGAGCTTCGGGTGCTGGAACGCGCCGGCGTTACCGTGACACCCGGCCTCGTGCAGTTCACCGCAGCGGCCGGTGAAGAGATCGCGACCGAGCTGCTGATCTCCAATCATGGCAACGTTCGGCACGCGCTCGGCCGGCGCGCCGTCGTGTTCTTCGAGGAGTCGCACTGGGTCGGCCGGGCGCTGGTGTTCGCGCTGCGCGAGGCCGACGCCGACGAAGGGGCGCAGCGCTACCTCGACCGCGTCGTGCACGAACTGGTCACCACGATGGCGCCCACTACGACGCTTCACCTCGAACCCGGCGCGGACCACGTTGAGCCGGGCGAACAAACGCTGGTGCGCCTGAGCGCAACGCTGCCGGCCGAACTGATCAAGGGACGCACCTATCTCGCCAGCTTCACCTACGCCGGGACCGACGTTTGCATCGAAATCGTCGTCAACGGCGCCGCCAATTCTCACAAACGGAGGCCCGCATGAACCCGACCACCCAACCCACGCTGGCCGAGGTGGGCAAGCTCGCGACCAACCTGATGATCGACACCCTGCAGCGCGCCGGCGACTTGCTCGTCAAAGCGGCGTCGTTGCCGGTGACCATCCCGTCGCTCCCTACACTCCAGCTCGGCAAGAGCTGCTCGTGCTGCGATATCCCCGAAACGCAGTGCCCCAATCGCTGCGTGGGACCGATCCTGCTCGGTGCGATGACGGGACAGATGGTCGTCGCCGGCGTGCGGATCGTCAACGACGCGCAGGAAACGCGCACGTTCACCATGAGCGCCACCCCATTCTTCAGCGGCACCGCGAGCGCCACGTTTGCGTTCAGCCCGGGCTCGCTCGTCATCCCGGCCGGTTCCTCGGGTTTCACTTCGGCGTCGGTGACCATTCCGACCGATTTCACCAAGGGCATCTATCAGGCCGAGATCTTGGCGACCGGCGCCTACGAGCAGTGCGTGCTGGTGAACCTCCAGGTCGGCTGCGATGAGATGCGCTCGGCGACCGTCGAGATCGTCCAAGTCGAGGCCCCGTTCCGGATTCGCGCGCACCACTGGTACGATCACTTCCAATGCTGCGAGCCGTGCGGTCCCGTGCACCGGCAAGGCACCGTCGGAACGGTCGTGGGCAGGCAGCCGTGAGCGCCGGTGAGGGCGGTCCCACCAGCACCGAGACGCTCGTCGCTGACCTCAAGGCCGTGCTGGCGAAAAGTCTGTCGGGAAATCTCGAGCTCGCCGGACGCGTGCGCGACCTCGTGCGCGGCATCGCCGCCGACGCGCCCACGGCCGTGCGCGACCCCGAGATGCGGCGCGCCCTGGTCGCGCGCTGGCTCGCGTTCAACGTCGCCTCGCTACGGACGCTGACCGACTCCTCGCTCGAGACGATGAACGCCATCGTCACCGCGGCGGAGGCGGCGCTGTTGACGACGACGCCGCCGCCCAACGGCGCGTCGACCATCACCACGCAAGGCGCGGACATCGTGCTCGAGGGGCGGCGCGGCGAACGCATCAGCGCGCCGTTCCTGCTCGAGAACCACTACGACCGCGTGCTCGACGTCGCGTTCGAAGTCGAGCCCTTTCGCGCGCCGGGTTTGGCGCTGGTTCCGCAGTCCGCGCTGACGCTCGACCCGCTGGCGCTGCAGCTTCCGGCCAAGGGGCAGGCGATCGTTCACGCAGCCGTGGCGCTCGACGATTCCTTCGCCGGCGCCGTCACCTACAGCACGGTGATCCGTCTGCTGGGGTACGATGCGCGGTCGCTGCGGTTGAGCGTGCGCGTGGTCGACGACGCGCTTGCCGCGCGGCCGGCCCGCAACGTGGCTCCGCGCAAAGCCAAGCGGAAGCGGGCCGCCGCGACGTGAGCGCCCTGCCGAGCATCACGATCGAAGAGACGGCGGTGAACGACATCGTCGTGCTGCTCGACGCGGTGCTGCCGGCCGACGACATCGCCCTGGCGCTCGACGATCCCGGCGCGCTCTACACGCACTACCGCGCCGAGCTGCAGCTCTTCCGTCAGCTCATCGTGGCCGAGCCGCCCCCGGCGCCGCTGGTACCGCGCCCACGCGCGGCGGTGAACCGCTCGCGCATCGCCGGCTCGATCCTTCGATAACCGGACCGCGTGAAGCTGAAGTTCGCGCGCGATGACTTCGCGCAGGACGGGCTGAGTTCGCCCGACGCGGAGTCGCTCGCGCGCCAGCGCTACAGCGAGTGGCACCACTTCACGTTCAGCGACGATCGGGCCGGTCTGAGCGGGATCGTCAACCTGGCGCTCTCGGGCGACATTCGCGATCCCGACCGCGGCCGGGCCGCCGTCTCGCTGATCGTGCACGAGGACGCGCACCGCTGGAGCGGCACGATGAACGTCTACGGCGTCGAGGAAGCGCGCTTCGTCCCAGGCGCGATCGATCTCGCGATCGGACCCAACGCCGTGCGCTTCGACGGCACCGCCTACACGGTCACGGCCGAATTGAAAGACCGCTCCGTGGCGCTCGACGCCCGCTGGACGCCGCGCGCCGAAGCGGCGCGGATCGAAAACATGGGCGGCTTCATCAATACCTTCATCGTGCCGCGCCTGGATGTCGACGGCAGCGTGCGCGTCGCCGGCCGCAGCATCGAACTGCATGGTGCCAACGGCTATCACGACCACAACTGGGGCGCCTGGGATTGGAATCGCGACCTCGGCTGGAACTGGGGCTACCTGCTGGATTCGAGTGCCGACGTGCCGCGCGACCGGCAAACCGCGATCGTATTCGGGCAGATCACCGACGCGACGCGAGCCAGCGCGCGCACCGAACTCGTGCTCTTGCTCTGGCGCGGCGCGCAGCTGACCCACATCTTTCTCGACGATGCGGTGTCACTCGAGGCGCTGGGGCGCTTGGCGATCGACGTGCCGCGCGTCCCCGGCGTCATGGCGCTCTTCGCGCCGGGGCGGGTCGGCACGATCCCGGAGCGCCTGTCGATCGATGCGCTCGACGGTGCCGACATCCTGCGCATCGATTGCCGCGTGCGCGACGCGATCCAATTCCTCATCCCGCACCCCGCCGGCAGCACGCACACCCACGTGGCCGAACTCGTCGGTGAGTATACGGTCCGCGGCGTGATCGACGGCGAAGCGATCGCCTTCACGCGCGGCGCATTCGCGGAACTCGCCGGGGCCGGCCGCACGATGCATTTGCCACGTGTCGGCATCGGGGTCTAACCGTGACTACGCTCGGCGCGCGCTCGACGTCCTGGCCGACGAGGCGCCGGCGCACTACGCCATTCTCGTTATCGAGCTGCGCCGGTTGTCCGGCCGCTATCGCGTCGGGAGCGAGACCTTCGCTATCCTCGCGCGCGACGGCGCGGTGGTCGTGGATGATGTGGCGCCTGCGCAAGCCGTGCTCGACGTCGCGATCGAGGCGCCCGACATCGTGCGCCTGCTCGACGGCACCGTGATGATCGAGGTCCTTTTGCGCGACGAGCGCTTGCGGATCGTCGCCGACTCCGACGCGCTGCTGCGGCTCGCGAACGTGGTCGCGACGGTGCTGGACGGAGCCCTGCATCTGCGCGCGCTCCAGGATCTCTTTGACGAGTACCGCGCCTGGGTCGCCGCCCCCAAGGGAATCGGCCCCGTCGTTTGAAACAGGGTCGCCCAAGGGAGGGCTCTTTTGCTTCGAAGACTGCTTCTCGTGACGATGTTCGCCGCCGGTTTAAGCGCGTGCGCGAAAACCACGACGACCGATACCGCCGCATCAGCCTCCCCGGCTCCAAGCGTCGCGAGTCCCGGCACGGCCTCGTCCGCGAGCGTTGCCGTTGCCGCCGGCCCGAGTTCGCTGCCGGCGACGGCGCCGAGCATCGCCGCTACGACCGCGCCGGCGACAATGGCCACCGCCGCGCCGGCAAGCGCGGCGCCGACGACGCCGGCGCAAAAGACGATCACGTTCAGCGACATCTCCGGCACGCTGGCGCAAAAGCAAATCATCGAGCTGGCGCAACTCAACGTGATCGATCCGACGAGCGGCGCGTTCCGTCCGCACGACCCGATCACGCGCGGCGATTACGTCCGCTGGCTCGTGCGCGCCAACAACGTCTATTTCGCATCCGACCGGCAGATTCGGCTGCCCGAGACGGCAGGCAATCAAACCTTCGTGGACGTCCCACCCGGCAACCCCAACTACAAGTACATCCAAGGCATGGCCGACGCCGGTCTGGTCATCGGTATCGACGCCAAGCACTTCGCCCCCGACCGGCTGCTGACGCGCGAGGAGTTGATCGCGATTTACGAAGGCCGCTGGTCCAACGGCGGTAACTATTCGCATATCGCGCAAATCAGCGAGGCCCAACTCGGATTCAAAGACGACAGCCAGATCGCCCACCAATATTGGGACGCCTTTAACAACGATCACTGGAACGGTGGCAATCTGCAGCGGATCTTCGGTATCGTCGGCATGTTCCACCCCAGGCAGCACGTCACGCGCGAAGAGGCGGTCATCTCGGTGAGCGTGATCCAAAACGGCTCCGCCGACAACTCGGTCACGGTGGTGCCCGGCACGTAGCAGGGTCGCACTCTCGCTCGCTCTCAGTGTGGCCGAAGGAACGCCCGCGATACTAGGCGCCGATGGTCCGCAAGCTGTTGGTGCTCGCCCTGTTGCTCGCATTGCTCCCGGTACCGGGCGCGGCCGCCGCAAACGGAATCGCGCTGTTGCCGCAGACGGTCGGAGGGCGCGTGCACCTGCGCGTCGTGCGGTCGGTGCAGGGTGCGACCGGTCCGGTGGTGTCGACGATGGCGTTCGACGTCGTGCGCCGCGCGCCGTCCACGCTGGTGATCGAACGCCAGCGCCCCGACGGTACGCCGAACCTTTCGGTGTTGACCGAGAATAAGGACGGGTCGCTGGCGCTTACCGAAGACGCGCGCGGTGGGGCGGCCGACGCCGACGTCAGCGACGTTCTGGTCGGATTGAACCTGGCGCTTGCAGCACTGCACGGAGCCGATGTCGCCACGCACGAGACATGGGTTGCCACGATTCCGGTCGGTGCGGCCGGCGGGCCGGGGGCGAGCGTCGCGTTGATCTCGTCCAACATCGCCGGCGGCGAGTTCGATTTCAGCGGCGACGGTGAAGCCGCGGCGAGTGCGCCGGCAGACCGCCGGCGCGAGGGCGGATCGTCAGGCGGCATGGGCGGCGGCGGTTTCCCCGGCGGCGGCGGCGGCGGGGGTGGTTTTCCGGGCGGCGGCTATCCGCGCGGCGGCCGGTCGCGCGGCGGCAGCAGCGGCGGCGCTTCCGGCGGTGCGGGGACGCCGGTAAACGTGCACGTCGCCGGTCACGCCAGCAACGGCCGTCTGGCCCAGATCGTGATCGCGCAGACGCGCTCGATCACGGTCGGAGGCATGCCCTACGTCAACGTCGGCAGCTGGTCGGTCAGCCTCGCGAAGTAGTGTCGTCCGCATAGGACGAGATTTCGATCAGGCTGCCGTCCGGATCGCGGCAGTACACGGAGCGGAGTTTTCCGCGCGCGCCTTCCTTTTGAACGGGCCCGAGTTCGATCGGAACGCCGCAGGCCGCTAAGTGGGCGACGACCTGCTGCGGTTCAGCATCGACCAAGAAGCAGAGATCGTCGCTGCCCGCAGCCGCGTGGTCGCCGGTGAACCACTCGCCTTTGTCGGCCGCGACCGGACGCACGTTGATCTTCTGCGTTCCGAACACCAGCGACGCGCGCGGCGGCTTGCCGTCGCCCGGCGAAAAATCGCGGCGCGTCATTCCCAAGACGCGTTCGTACCAGGCAACGGTGGCTGCGACGTCACGGACGTTCAGCACCAGATGATCGAGCGCCCGAACGGCGATGGCGGGGGCTTCAGCGCGCGGTTCTGACACGTTCAGTACCTCGTCGAGAGAGGGGAGCCGGCAATCGGAATTCGTCGCGAAGCGAACGTATGTTCGCATTTGCGAGACTGAGCCGCTCGATCCGGCGAGCCGATCTCGTCCCACGTTTGCAAGTCTTGATAAATGAATGCTGACCAAGCGTTGCCGCAGGGCGGAGGGTGGGATATAGTGGAGCGCAGTGGACCACAGTGGAGCGTAGTGGGAGATCTATGCCGGATCGCCCATTGTTCGCAGGCTCGGTCGACCACAACCTTGACGACAAGGGCCGCCTCGTCGTGCCTGCCCGCTTTCGCGAACGTCTCGGCGCCGGCTTCTTCCTTACTATCGGCGAGCCCGACCGCTGCCTGGCGCTCTATCCGGCGGCAACCTGGAGCGACGTCTGTGCCCGTTTGGAGAGCGCCCCGGTAAAGGACGCGCGCTACCGCGCCTTCGTCCGCCACCTCTTCGCGCACACCGAAGAACTGAGCTGCGACGCCCAGGGGCGCCTCGTGATTCCGGCCGCGCTGCGGAGCTGGGCGGGGATGGACAAGGACGTCGTGTCGATCGGTTCGATGACGCGGGTCGAGCTCTGGGCCAAGGACCGCTACGACGAGCATTTGGCGCAGCGCGGCGAGTTGGGCGACTTTGCCTCGGAGCTGGGGCTGTTTTGATCGATGCCGCACACGCCGGTCCTGGCCGCCGCGGCGATCGATGCGCTGGCGATCCGGACGTCCGGAACCTACGTCGACGCGACCTTCGGGGCGGGCGGTCACAGCGCGCTCATCCTGGAGCAGCTCGGTCCGGCGGGCCGGCTGGTCGCGCTCGACGCGGACCCGACGGCCGGCGCCTTCGCTCCGGCCGATCCGCGCTTTCGTTTGGTGCACGCCAACTTCCGTACGCTGGCGGAGCAGCTCGAGGCGCTCGGCATCGCGACGGTGGACGGCGTGCTGTTCGACCTCGGGGTGAGTTCGATGCAGTTCGATGAGGGTGAGCGCGGCTTCTCGTTCCGCGTCGCGGCGCCGCTCGATATGCGGCTCGATCCCACGTCGGGCGAATCGGCGGCGTCGTTCCTCGCCACCCGCGATGAGCGCGAAATCGCCGACGCGATCTACGGCTACGGCGAGGAGCGCGCGTCGCGCCGAATCGCGCGCGCGATCGTCGCCCTGCGCGACGCCGGGACGCCGGTGCGCGACACGCTCGATTTGGCGGGCGTCGTCGCGCGCGCCGTGCAGCGCGGCGGCCAGCGCGGCGCGATTCATCCGGCGACCCGCACGTTCCAAGCCCTCCGCATCGCCGTGAACGACGAACTCGGCGCGCTGCATGCCGGACTCGACGCCGCATTGGCGCGCACCATTCCCGGCGGACGCATCGCCGCCATCAGCTTCCACTCGCTCGAGGACCGCATCGTGAAGCACACCTTTCGCGAAGACCCCCGGGTCACGGCGCTGACGCGCAAGCCGATCGTCGCCGGCGATGACGAGGTCAGCGCCAACCCGCGCGCGCGCAGCGCGAAGCTGCGCGTCGCCGAACGCATCGCGGTGAGCGAATGATCGCGCAGCCGGCCGCCGCCCCGCAGCCGCGGCGCATCGAACACGTGCGCCGCGCGACGAAGCGGCGCGTGCGCCGGAGCCGCGTGCGGATCCATCGTCCCGTCTTCGCCGTTCTCGCACTGGCGGTGCTCGTGCTGGTGCCGCTGCTGGCGTACGTCAAGCTGACGTCCGACTTGACGTCGTTGACCTACGCGCTGGCGGAGACCGAGCAGAAGCGAACGGCCCTGCTCGACGATTCTCAGCGCCTCGAAGAGACGATCGCGAAGCTCAAGTCGTCCGAGCGCCTCGCGCAGCTCGCCGCCCAGCTCAAGATGCACGATCCGCACGTCTACGCCGTCGTGCAGCTGCCGCTTCCGAAAGTTCAGCCGAAGCCGACCGGGATCGCCTTCTTCGGCTGGATCACGCATCGCGAGCACTAGCGTGTCGGCGCGAGCGCTCGCGCGGGTTCCGGCGGTACGGGCGAGAACCTCGCTCGTACTCCTGCTGCTGCTCGCCGCGGCGCTCACGGCGCGTCTGGGCATCGTGCAGATTCGCGACGGCCCGCATCTGGCGCGGCTGGCGCTCGAGCAGCACGACGAAACCGTAGCCACGCTCGCCCGTCGCGGCGCGATCCTCGACCGCGACGGCGGCGTGCTGGTGCGTTCGCTGCCGTCGGAGTCGATCTACGTCGTACCCGGCGACGTCGTCGACCCGCGCGCGGCGCTCAAGCTGGCACCGGTGCTGCACCTGCCCGCCGCGCAGATCGAGGCGGTGCTGCGCGACAAGAGCGCGGCCTTCCGCTGGCTGGCGCGCAAAGTGCAGCACGACACGGCGCTGCGCGTGCAGGCGCTGCACCTGAGCGGCATCGGCACAAAAGCGGAGGAGACCGGGCGCCGCTTCGTCGCTTCCGGGCGGCTCGCATCGACGGTGGTCGGCTTCACCGGAACCGACGAGAACGGACTCGATGGGCTCGAGTACGCCTTCGACAACCTCTTACGCGGCCGTCCCGGGCGCGTGCGCATCGAGTCCGATGAACTGGAACGCGCGGCAATTCCGTTCGGCACGACCCAGGTGATCGACCGCGCCGTCCCCGGCACGACGCTGGTCACCACGCTCGATCCGTACCTGCAGTTCGAAGCCGAACGGCTGCTGCGCGCCGACATCAAGAAGTGGTCGGCCCAGAGCGGAACGGTGATCGTGATGGATCCGTGGACCGGCGAACTGCTGGCGGTTGCCAACGTTCCGGATTTCGATCCCGCCCACTTCGGCGCGTCGTCGAGCGATGCGTGGCGCGACCGCGCGGTGACCGATGCATACGAACCGGGTTCGACCTTCAAGCTGGTGACCGCGGCGGCGGCGCTCGAGAGCGGCCGCTTCAAACCCGACGCGCGCTTTCCGGCGCGCGACAGCATCACGGTCGGCGGCCGGACGATTCACAACGCCGAGGACGGCCTGATGGCCGGCAGCAACGGCAGCGAATCGATCGAAGATATCATCGCGTACTCGCACAACGTCGGCGCCGCCGAGATCGGCCTGGCGACCGGAAAGCGCGCGATGTACGCCACGCTGCAGCGCTTCGGCTTCGGCCGGCCCACGCAAGTCGAGCTGCCCGGCGAAAACCCCGGCATCGTCGACCGGCCCGAAGACTGGAGCGGCTCGCAGTTGGCCACCATCTCGTTTGGGCACGGGATCTCGATCACGCCGATCGCGCTGATCCGGGCCTACGCGGCGATCGCCAACGGCGGGCTGCTGATGCGTCCGCGGATCGTGCACGCGCTGCTCGACGATCAAGGCGCCGTCGTGCACCGCTCGCTGCCGATCGTCGAACGCCGCGCGCTCTCGCCGCAGGTCGCCGCGATCCTCCGCCGCTTCCTGCGCGCGGCGGTCGTGCGCGGCACCGGAAATCCGACCGCCCAGATCGCCGGATACACGACGGCGGGGAAGACCGGAACGGCCCAAGTCGTCGAAAACGGCCGCTATGAGCCCGGGCTCTACACGGCGTCATTCGTCGGCATGATACCGGCCGAGCGGCCGCGCTACGTGATCCTGGTCAAGGTCGATCACCCGCGCGGCGCCATCTACGGTTCGGTCGTCGCGGCGCCGGTGTTCGCCGAACTCGCGCGGGCGGCGATGTTCCACGACGGAATCATGCCGGCTGCGCCGTCGTCGCGCTTGGTTCGCCCGCGTGGGACGGCGAAGGCGTCGCGTTGATGCGAGAGACCTCCAAACTGGTCGCTGCGCTCGCAGACGCCACCGTCATCGGCACCCTCCCGCCGTCGATCGAGGGCCTCGCGAGCGACACGCGCGCCGTTCGCAAGGGAACGGTCTTCGTCGCGCTGCGCGGAGCGCGGCTCGACGGTCACGCTTTCATCGCCGAAGCCGCCGCCAACGGCGCGGCGTTCGTCGTCGTCGAGCGGCCCTCCGACCTCGCCGTACCGCAGGTGGTCGTGCCCGACACTCGTATCGCGGCCTCAGCCCTCGCCGACGCCTTCTACGACCGGCCCTCGCAAGCGCTGGCGATCGTGGGTGTCACGGGCACCAACGGCAAGACGACCACGACGCATTTGGTGCGCGACGTGCTCGAAGCGGCGGGCATCGCCTGCGGCGTCATCGGAACGCTCGGCGGCTCGTTTCGCGACCATGAACCCTGGCCGCTCGGCAACACCACGCCCCTTGCGCTGGAGCTGCAGCGGGTGCTGGCCGAGATGCGAGCGGCCGGCGCGAGCGCGGTCGTCATGGAAGTCTCGTCGCACGCGCTGGCGCTGAGGCGCGTCGACCACGTGCGCTTCCGGGTCGCGGTGCTGACGAACATCACCCGCGATCACCTCGACTTCCACGGCACCTTCGAGCGCTACGTGGCTGCAAAACGGCTGCTGTTCGACCTGGCGCCGCAACAGGTGCTCAACCTCGACGATCCCAGCGGGAGCGCTTTTGCGCAAGGGTTCCCCACCGCGATCACCTACGCGCTCGATCGCCCGGCCGAGCTGCATCCGCGCGATCTCCGCGTCGAGGGCGACGGTTCGACCTTCAGCGTCGGCGACACCGCCGTTTCGATCGCGCTGCCGGGCCGTTTCAACGTTCGCAATGCGCTGGCGGCGTTCGGAGCCGGCCGGGCGCTCGGCATCGACGACGCGACGATTGCGCGCGGGCTCGCCGCCACCCGCGCCGTGCCGGGCCGGATGGAGCGCATCGGGGCGTTCGGGATCGAAGCGATCGTCGATTATGCGCACACGCCCGATGCGCTGGAAAACGTCTTGACGGCCGTTCGCGAGACGACGCGCCGGAATCTGATCCTGGTGTTCGGCTGCGGCGGCGACCGCGATCCGGGCAAGCGCGCCCAGATGGGCGAGGTGGGCGCGCGGCTTGCCGACCGCGTGATCGTCACCTCCGACAACCCGCGCTCCGAAGATCCGCTGGCGATCGCGGAGTCGATTGCGGTCGATTACGCGCACACCGAGATCGTGCTCGATCGTCGCGCGGCGATCCGGCGCGCGATCGATCAGGCGCAGGCCGGCGATACGGTGGTGGTTGCCGGCAAGGGGCACGAGGCGTATCAGATCATCGGCGACGAAACGCGGCCGTTCGACGATCGCGAAGAAGTTCGCGTCGCGTTCGCGCGCCGCGCGGTGGCGCGGCGATGAGGTTCGAACGGGGCGCCGCGATCGAGGCGACCGGAGCGCGGACGCTGGCACCCGATCTGCTGCCGGCGGCGCTCAAGGTGCAGACCGACACCCGTACGCTCGAACGCGGCGCGACGTTTCTGGCGCTGCGCGGTGAACGCTTCGACGGGCACGCGTATGTCGACGAAGCGTTCGCACGCGGGGCGGCCTGCGCGATCGTCGACGATCCCCGCAGCGTCCCGCCCGGCCAACCGGCCCTGGTGGTTGGCGATACGCTCGCCGCGTATCTTGCGCTGGGCGAGCTCGCGCGGCGCAGCCTGCACGGTCCGGTCGTCGGCATCACCGGCTCGACGGGCAAGACGACCACCAAGCAGTTTCTGCTCGGCCTGCTGCGCGGCGCCGGCATCAGCTGCGCGGCGACGCCCGAAAACGAGAACAACGAAGTCGGTGTCGCCAAGTTTCTGTGCGGCCTCGAACGCGGCGACCCGCGCGTCGCGATCGCCGAAATGGGTGCGCGCAAGTATCGCGACCTCGACCTGCTCGTCGCTGCGGCACGTCCCGACATCGGGGTCCTCACCAACGTCGGCGAGGCGCACCTCGAGATCATGGGAACGCGCGAACGGATCGCCGAGACGAAATGGGCGCTCCCGGCCGGCGCGCGCCGCGCCGTCCTCAACTTGGCCGATGAGGTGTCGCGGGAGCGTGCCGCGTCCCTGGCGGCGGAGCCGCTGTGGTTCGGCATCGACGGCGAACAGCCGCCGCGCGGCCAGGCCGCGATCGTGGTCGAACCGGACTCCGTGTGGAGCGTCGACGGCGACGGCGCGACCGAAACGCACCGGCTGCGGATCGCGTTTCCGGGCGATCACAATCGCCGCAACCTCGCGGCCGCCTTCGCTGCGGGCATGTTGTGCGGTGCCGTGCCGCGTGACCTCGCCGCCGCTGCAGAGACGCTGGCGCTGCCGCCCGGGCGGTACGAAGTGCTCGAACTGGGCTCGGACGTGCGGCTGGTCTTCGACGCCTACAACGCATCGTTGTCGGGCACCCTCGCAACCTTGGCGACCTTCGGACACGAGGCGGCCTCGCGGCGCATCGCCGTGCTCGGCGGGATGGCGGAACTCGGCGACGACGCGCCGGCAATGCACGAAAAGGTCGGCGAAATCGCAGCCAAGCGCGCGCACGTCGTGCTGGCCGGCGGCCACTTTGCGCGCGACACGGCGCGCGGCGTCGAAGGAGAAGGCGGGGTCGTCGTGCGCTACGCCAGCAATGATGACGCGACGGTATGGCTGCGCGAAAACGTGCGGCCCGGCGACGCGATTCTGCTCAAAGGTTCGCGCCGTTACAAGATGGAGGAGATCGCGCGCGCTCTGGGAGCCGAGGGCTTCCCGTGATCCCGGTGGCGGTAAAGGACGCGGTCCTGCCCGACGGTCTGGTTGCCATTCCGGTGCGAACGCGGCTGATCGCTCCCGGCGATGACCTGGCGATCCTGATTCGTGAAGCGCTGCACGGCATCGTGCGCCCGCGCGAGGTGATCGTGATCGCGGAGACGGCGGTCGCGATCGCACAGTCGCGCTTCATTCCCGCGGAGTTCATCCGCCCCTCGCCGCTGGCGCTGGCGCTCTCGCGCCGCGCGGGAGCGTTGGCGACGATGAGCCAGCCGGAATCTCTGCAGCTGGTCATCGATCAAGTGGGTGCCCGGCGCGTGGTGTTCGCGGCGATCGCGCACGTCATCGGCCGGCTGCGCGGCCGCCGCGGCGTGTTCTACGAGGTTCTCGGAGAGTCGATCGCGGCGATCGACGGGTACACCGGGACGCTGCCGCCCTACGAGCGCGCGATCGTGCTCGGGCCGGCGCAGCCCGATCGGGTCGCCGGCGAACTCGCTGCCGCACTCGACCTCCACGTGGCGATCGTCGATGCCAACGACCTCGGCCGCGCGAAGGCGTTGGGCGCCTCGCCGCAGCTCGACCGCGAAGCCGTCGAACGGGCGCTGGCCGGCAACCCGCACGGTAACGGCGACGAGCAGACGCCGCTGGTCGTGCTGGCCTGGCGCGGCGAGGGTCCCAACCCTTTGGTGCGCCGATGATCGGCGACGACTTCACCGGCGCGCAGCCGTGGTGGTTCAACTTCCTCTACGCGCTGCTGAACGCGCCGCTCGGCATCGGCAACCTGCTGTTCGTGTGCGTCACGACCGCCGTGCCGACGTTTCTGGTCGTTTATCTGTTGGGCCGGCCCTTGATCGCGCGTCTGCGGCGCTCCGCGGCGCAGCAGACCGCGTATGAAGACGCGCCGCAAACGCATCGTACCAAGACCGGAACACCGACCATGGGCGGTCTGCTGTTCGCGGTCGCGCCACTGATCGCGCTCGTGCTCGACCAATCCCGCGACACCATCGCGCTGGCCGCCCTCGTGTACATGTGCATGGGGATCGGCGCGATCGACGACGTGGCCAAGATTCGCGGGGGGCGCAATCGGGGGCTCGGGGCGCTGCCGAAGCTCGGACTGACCGTGGTCGCGGCGGTGATCTTCCTCTCGCTGGCCGGCTTGCAGTCCGGCAGCCTGGTCGGCATCGGCTCGATTCCGAACTGGTTGTGGTATGTACTCGCGATCTGCGCGATCGTCGGAACGACCCACGCCGTCAACCTCACCGACGGACTCGACGGTCTGGCCGGCGGTGCTGCGATTCCGCCGCTGGTGGTGCTCATCTGCATCGCGAGGCTCACGCTGCAGCCGTTCGGTGTGTCGCTGTTCGGCGCCGCGATGCTCGGCGCGGTGGCCGGTTTTCTGGTCTACAACCGCTATCCCGCGCGGTTGTTCATGGGCGACACGGGTTCGCTCGCGCTGGGCGGCGCGCTGGCCGGAATTGCGGTCCTCGACGGCGCGCAGCTGCTGCTGATCGTGATCGGCGGCGTGTTCGTCGCCGAAGCGCTGAGCGTCATCGTGCAAGTCGCGTCGTTCAAGACGACCGGCCGCCGCGTTTTCCGGATGAGTCCGCTGCACCATCATTTCGAACTCGAAGGCTGGCCCGAAGAGCGGGTTACCAAACGGTTCTGGGTGGCCTCGGTCGTGCTCTCGCTGGTGGGCTTCGCCTTGATCGTGCGGCCCACGTGAACGCCTCGTCGGCCGGACGCTTCGACCGCACCGAACACGTCCTGGTCATCGGCCTGGGGCGCAGCGGCCGCACCAGCGTCGAGGTGTTGCGCACGCGGGTCGGCTCGATCGCGGCGACCGATGACGCTGCACCCGGCACGCTGACCGAGGCGCTGACCGAATTGGCCGAGCACGGCGTGCCGTTCATCGCGCCCGATGCGCTCGACGCCGCCCTCTCACGCTTCACGGTCGCCGTCCTCTCGCCCGGCATTCCGCTCAACGCCCCGATCGTGCGCCGCGTGCAGGCTGCGTCGGTCCCGGTCTTCAGCGAAGTGGAGGTCGCCTACCGCATCTGCAAGGCGCCGATCGTCGCGGTCACCGGCACCAAAGGAAAATCGACGACGACCGCGCTCATCGGCGCGCTCTTCACCGCGGCCGGAGAGACCGTGCACGTGGGCGGCAATATCGGCAACGCACTGATCGGGGAAACGGCCTTTGCCGAAGCCGGCGACTGGGTGGTCGCCGAGGTCAGCTCGTTCCAACTCGAGTCGATCCGTTCGTTCAAACCGCGTATCTCGCTGATCACGAACATTACGCCCGACCACTTGGATCGCTATCCGTCGATGGACGAGTACACCGAAGCCAAGTTCCGCATCTTCGCCAACCAAGGGCCGCACGACACGTTCGTCGGCAACCTCGACGACGAGCTGATCCGGCGTGCGCCGGGTGAGGAAGGGAACCGCATCAAAGCGCAGCAGCGCTGGTTCGCGCTCGAACCGCATCGTGGCACGACCTTGTACCTGCGCCGCGACACCACGATCGTGTACGCGCCGCCGGCCGGCGACCCGCGCCCGCTCGACGTGATGCCGGTCGACGAGATCCCGCTGCTCGGCAGGCACAACGTCGAAAACGTGATGGGCGCGATCCTGGTGGCACTCTCGGCCGGGCTTCCGATCGACGCGATCCGCGCCGGCGTGAAAGCGTTTCGCCCGCTCGGCCACCGGCTGGAGCACGTCGCGGAACGTCAGGGCGTGGCCTTCGTCGACGATTCGAAGGCGACCAACCCGGGCGCGGTCATCGCGGCGATGCGTTCGTTCGAGCGGCCGATCGTGCTGATCGCGGGCGGCAAAGCCAAAGGGACGGAGTTCACGGAGTTGGGACGCGTGCTCTCATCGCGCGCGAAAGGGGTCGTGCTGATCGGCGAGGCGGCAGACGCGATCGCCGCGGTCGTCAAGCGCGCACGGGTCGAACGCGCGAACTCGATGGAGGAAGCGGTGCGCACGGCGGCCGCGATCGCCGAACCGGGCGACATCGTCCTCCTCTCGCCGGCTTGTGCGTCGTTCGACATGTTCCGTTCGGCCGAACATCGCGGCGACGCTTTCGTCGAAGCGGTGCGCGGCTTGAGCACGGTGGCCGGTGCTCGGTAGCGCGCGCGCACCGCGCTTCGCGGCGCGCGCGGCCAGCCTTCGGCGCAGCGCGCTGCGCCCGCCCGATCCGCTGCTGCTGGGCGCGGTCGCGTTTCTGGTCGCGATCGGCTTGGTGATGGTGTTCAGTGCGTCGAGCGTCGCCGCATATACGACCTATCACGACAACGCGTACTTCTTGAAGCACCAGCTCGTGTATTTGGCCGCCGGCCTGGTTTTCGCGTACGCTGCCTACCGAGTCGACTACCGCAAGCTCAAGCGGCTGGCAACCGCTGCCGTCGTCGTGTCGCTGGTGCTCTTGCTGCTCACGCTGATCCCGCACGTCGGTTTCGCGACCGGCGGCGCGCGGCGCTGGCTCGGATTTCACGCGCTCTCGTTTCAGCCCTCGGAGTTCGCGAAACTGGCGCTGGTCGTGTTCTTGGCCGCCAAGCTGGCACAGCTCGGCGAGGACGTGCGCTCGCTGACGCGTGGCGTCGTGCCGGCGCTCATGGTGACGGCGATGCTCGCAATTCCGATCTTCTTGGAACCGGACATGGGCACCGCATCGCTGCTGCTGTTCACCGCCTTTGCGATGATCTTCGCGGCCGGTGCGCGGCTCGAGCATCTCCTGTTGTGCGGGTTCGCGATTCTCCCGGCGGCGGCGATCGCAATCGGTTCTTCCCCCTACAAGCGGGCGCGCGTGTTCGCGTTTCTGGATCCCTGGAAAGATGCGCAGAACACCGGCTTTCACATCGTGCAGTCGCTGCTCGCGCTGGGCAGCGGCGGATTGCTCGGTCTGGGCCTGGGGGCATCGCGGCAGAAGTACTTCTACCTGCCCGAAGCGCACACCGACTTCATCTTTGCGGTGCTGGGCGAGGAGTTAGGCCTGTTGGGCTGCCTCGCCGTCGTGGCACTGTTCGTGCTGTTCGCAGTGCGCGCGATCGCGATCGCGACCCGCGCTCCGGATCGTTTCGGCATGCTGCTGGTGCTCGGCTGCACGTTCCTAATCGTCATTCAAGCTTTCATCAACATCGGCGTCGTCACCGGATCGTGGCCGGTCACGGGCGTGCCGCTGCCGTTCATCTCGTTCGGCGGCACCTCGCTGATCGTGTCGCTGGTTGCCGCCGGCTTGATCGCCAACGTCGGCCGGCAGCGATGAAGTTGACGGTCGCCTTTACCGGGGGCGGCACCGGCGGTCACATCTATCCGGCGCTCGCGATCGACGATGCATTGCGCGCCGCGTACCGCGACGATGCCTACGAGCCGCGCTTCTTCGGCAACCGCGACGGGCTCGAAGCGACGCTGGTCACCGGCATGCCGCTGGTGTTCGTGCCGAGTGCGCCGCTGCAGCGCCGCCTCTCGCTGGGCACGCTGGGCACGCTGGTCGCAAACCTGCGCGGCATCGTCACGGCGCTGCGCGAACTCGCCGCTTTCCGCCCGTTGATGGTGGTGGCGACCGGCGGCTACGTGTGCTTTCCGGTCGTCGTTGCGGCGCGCATCCTGCGCCTCTTGCGGGTGCTGCACTGCGGCATCGGCCTCTTGGAGATCAACGTGACGCCGGGCCTGACGAACCGGCTGCTGGTGCCGCTGGTCGACGAGGTCTGGACGACCTACGCAGCGTCGACGGAATCGTTCGGCCGCAAGGCGGTCCTGACCGGCGCACCGGTGCGCGCATCGTTGCGCGCCGCCCGCGACGCGCAGGTGTCGCGCGAGCGGCTCGGCCTCGACCCCGAGGGCACGACGGTCGTGATCATGGGCGGCAGCCAGGGCGCGCGTTCGATCAATGAAGCCGTCGCGGCGCTGGTCACGCGCCGTACGCTTCCGGCGAATTGGCAGTTGCTGCACGTCAGCGGCGAGCGCGACTTCGCCTACATGGAGGCCGAAGAGCGCGAACCGGCAGCCGGGAACCGCATTCGGCTCATCGCCTACCTCGAGGATCCGGCCGATGCCTACGCCGCCGCCGACGCCGTCGTCGCACGCGCCGGCGCCTCCACGCTGGCGGAGCTCGCGGTCAGCGGCACACCGAGCGTGCTGATTCCATATCCGCACGCCGCCGATGCGCATCAGCAGCACAACGCGGAGGTGTTCGCGCAGGCCGGCGCCGCCGTCGTGCTCGACGATGCACGCCTGGACGGCGATCTGCTCTGGTGGACGCTGCGCGACGTCCTCGAACCCGAGCGCCGTGCGGCGATGGCCGCCGCCGCGCGCGGCCTGGCGCCGGTTGATGCGGCCGCGGCGATCGTGGCCCGCATCGAGCGCGCGATCCCGGCACGGGTGGCTGCGGACGCCGAAGCGAACGGGGTCCGCCCGTGACCCAGACGACGACGTATCATCTGGTCGGCGCCGGCGGGATCGGGATGAGCGCGATCGCGCGACTGCTGCTCGCGCGCGGCGCTCGCATCAGCGGCTCCGACGTCGCGCGCACGCCGCTGATCGATGCGCTCGAAGCGGCGGGGATGCGGACCGCGATCGGTCACCGCGCGTCGAACATCGGCGACGCCGAGGTGGTGGTGGTGTCGTCGGCGATCGCGGTCGACAATCCGGAACTGATGGCGGCGCTGGCGGCGAAGCGCAGCGTGCTCACGCGCGGTCAAATGCTGGCCCGGCTCGCCGAAGGCCAGCGTGTCATCGCCGTTGCCGGGACGCACGGGAAAACGACGACGACCGCGATGCTGGCCTCGATCTTCGAGGAAGCCGGCTTCGATCCGACCGTCGCCGTGGGCGGGATCCGCGTCGGGGCGGAAAGCAACGCGCGTCCCGGCGGCGGGACCTGGTTCGTCACCGAGAGCGACGAGTCCGACGGCTCGTTCCTGCACTTGCATCCGACCATCGCGGTCGTGACGAACATCGAGAACGACCACATCGCCTCCGACGAGGAACTGCCAAAATTGCTGGCCGACTTCGCACAGTTCGTGGCCAAGGTTCCGCCGGGCGGCCGCGCGGTGATCGGCACCGACAATCGCGCTAGCGCCCTGATCGCAAAACAGGCGAACGCGCCGGTGACGACGTTCGGCGTGCACACGCCGGCCGATTTGACCGCCGACGGCATCACCTACGCGGCGCTCGGCTCGCGCTTCATGGTCTTCGAGTTGGGCACGCCGCTAGGCGAGGTGGAACTGCGCGTCCCCGGCGAGATCAACGTCGCGAACACCTTGGCGGCGATCGGCGCGGCGCGTGCCGTGGGGATCACCTTCGCGCCGATCGTGCGGGCCTTGGCAGGCTTCGGCGGTGTGCGCCGCCGCTTCGAGCTCGTCGCCCGCGGCGCCCTCACCGTGATCGATGACTACGCGCACCATCCGACCGCGATCGCGGCGACGATCGCCGCGGCGCGCGATTTTGCCGGCGGCGCGCCGGTACTGGTGGCCTTTCAGCCGCACCGCTACACGCGCACGGAATACCTCAAGGCCGATTTCGCGCAGGCCCTCGGCGCCGCCGATCACGTCTTTCTGACGCCGGTCTACGCGGCTTCGGAGAAACCGATCCCCGGCGTCTCCGAACGCTCGATCGGCGAGCTGCTGGCCGGCGCCGGCACGCCGGTGACGTATGTGAGCGAGGTCGACGCGCTGTTGGAAGCGATTCCGCGCGAGGCGCCGGCGGGCGCACTGGTGCTGATGCTCGGCGCCGGATCGATCTCGAACGTCGCGCATCGGCTCGGCGAGCGGCTCACCGGAGCCCTTGTCCGGTGAAGCGCGTCGCCCTGCTCGACGACGACGACCGCGCGGCGCTGCGCGAACGCTTCGGCGACCGCGCGCGCTTCGACGAGGCGCTCGCACCGCTGACGTGGTGGAAAATCGGCGGACCTGCCGACGCGCTGGTCGAGGTGCAGAGCAGCGACGAACTCGCCGCGGTGCTGCAGCGCGTGTTCAAACGGCGGCTGCCGATGTTCGTGTTGGGGTCGGGCTCGAATCTGCTCGTCGGCGACGGCGGCATCCGCGGGATCGTGGTGCGGCTCGAGGGGGATTTTGGGGCGCTGAAAGTGCGCGCCGACGACGAGGGCGTGCTGGTCGACGCGGGCGGCAGCGCATCGCTGCCCGCTCTGTGCGCCCAGGCGGCGTCGCTGGGGGCTGACGGCGTCGACGGTCTAGCCGGAATTCCGGCCACGGTCGGCGGCGCGGTGCGCATGAACGCGGGCACCGATCGCGAGATCGGGGAGTTCGTCCGTTCGGTGAGCGTCCAGACGCCGGCCAAGCCGGAGCCGCATCCGATCCCCGTCGGCTGGCAGTATCGCGGGAGCTCGATCCCGAGCGACGCGATCGTCGCCGGCGTCAGCATGCGCTTCCCGTTCGGCGACCCGGCCGCGATTCGCGAGCGGCTGCAAGCGCGGCTGGTCCGCCGCAAGGCCACCCAGCCGGTGGCGATCCCCAACTCCGGTTCGTGTTTTCGCAACCCCGACGGCGACCGCGCCGGGCGCCTGATCGAGGCCGCCGGTGCCAAGGGCTGGCGCGAAGGCGGGGCCGAAGTCTCGGGTGTGCACGCCAACTTCATCGTCAACACCGGCAGTGCATCGGCACGCGACGTGGCCACGCTCTTAGCGCGCGTGCGGCGCGCGGTCGCCGAGCGGTTCGGGGTCGAGCTGCAGCTCGAGGTCCACTTGGTCGGCGAATTCTCGGAGACCGCATCGTGCCCGGTCTGAAGGTCGCGGTGGTCATGGGCGGCCCGGGCGCCGAACGCGAGGTATCGATCGAAAGCGGAACCTCCGTGATGCGCGCGCTGGCCACGCTGGGCTACGAAGGCCGCTCGCTCGACTTCGACGGCCGCTTCATCGAAGCGCTGCGCGAGATTTCGCCCGACGTCGTCTTCAACGCGCTGCACGGCGTCGGCGGCGAAGACGGCACCATTCAAGGCGTGCTGGAATGGATGGGCATCCCCTACACCGGGAGCGGCATCGCCGCATGTGCCGTGGCGCTCGATAAGCATCTCACCAAGAAGCTGCTCGCCGCCGAAGGCCTCCCGACGCCTGCCTGGGACGTGTTCGATTTGACCGGCGGCACGCTGCCGCTGCTGCCGGGTTCGCTGAACCTGCCGCTAGTGGTCAAGCCGCGCGCCAGCGGCTCGAGCGCCGGCGTCGTCATCGTGCGTTCGCACGAAGCGTGGTCGAAGACGATCCTTGAGGCCGCCGAACGCACGCCCGAGATCCTGGCCGAAGAATTCGTTGCCGGACGCGAGTTTTCGTGCGCTGTCTTAGGGGAAGAAGCGCTGCCGATCGTCGAGATCGTCCCCAGCGACGAGTTCTATTCCTACGACGCGAAGTACAAGCCGGGCGGATCGCGCCACCTCGTCCCCGCGCCGATCGATCACGACCTCACCTCGCGGCTGCAAACCCTAGCCCTCTCGGTGCATCGTCTGCTGGGCTTGCGCGACTACTCGCGCACCGACTTCATCGTCTCGAAAGAGGGACGGCCGACGGTGCTCGAGATCAACGCGCTGCCGGGGATGACCGCCACGAGCCTGCTCCCCGACGAAGCGCTGCAGGCCGGCCTCTCGTACGAAGCGCTGGTCGACCGGCTGGTGCACTACGCCCTCGCCCGCGGCACCGAAACCGGCGTCCTCTCCCCGTAATCTCGAGGCCTAACTCGTGAGCGCCGCCTCGAGTGCGGTGCCGTTGGGTGAGCCCAGGCCCGTGCACGCGTCCCAGCCCGCGTGCGCGGAATAGGCGCCGTTGGTGCCGCTGGTGATGTCGCGCAGCGCTTTCGGGTTGGCGTACAGCGCCGGATTCACGAAGCCCAGCGTCGTGCCGCGATGCTGGTTCAAGAGCGCAACGAGTCCCGCCCAGAGCGGTGCGACGGCGCTGGTGCCGCCGAAAACGAGGCTCTGACCGTCGACGACCACGGCGTAGCCCGTTTGCGGATCGGCGTCGCCCGCGACGTCGGGCACTCCGCGACCGACGCGGCCGCCGGGATTCGCCGACTTCGGAACGCCGGCACTCGTTTGCCAAGCGGGTACGTCGAAGACGTCGCTGACGCCGCCGCCGGTCGAGCCGCCGTTCGCGCCGTCGTTCCACACGGTCTCGGCGGAGATCGTGGTGCCGGAAGCCACGACGCTGGTTCCGCCGCAGGCGAGCACGTGCGGGCTCGAGGCGGGAAAATCAACGTGCGCTTTGCCGTCGGTTTCGCCGTCGCTCGAACCGTTGTCGCCGGCCGCGACCATCACGGTCACGCCGAGCGTCGCGGCGTCGGCGAGGGCCGTATCGTAGTTCGTCAGCGACTGCTGCGTCCAGGTCGATTCGGCGCCGCCCCAGCTGATCGACACGATCGTCGGCGCATTGGTCGTATCGTGGATTGCGGTCGTGATCGCATCGAGAAACCCTTGATCGGTATTGGGCGCGAAGTAGACCGCGATCTTGGCGCCGGGTGCGACCGCGCCCGCCACCTCGATGTCGAGCAGCACTTCACCATCGGCGCTGTTCGGATCGCCGGCGGGCGTATTGGCTCCGCCGTCGACGCCGACCGCGACGACCGTCGGCGGCGCGATCTTCAAGCCCTGGAAATAGGTATTGAGATCGGCCTGTTTGTAGCCGCCGCCCAGCTCGATCAAAGCGATCGTTTGGCCCTTCCCATCGAGGCCGCTCGGAAAACCGTAGAGTGCCGCCAACTGCGGCGCGGTGAAGGAGCCGCCTGTCGCGCGCGGCTGACGATGGGCGCGGAAGTGCGTGCGCGCTTGCGGCCGCGAGTCCAGACCGTGCACGCCGACCACGATGCTCTTTAGCGACGACGGCACGCTCAGCGTGCCGGTGCGCACCCGGATCGTCGTGCCCGCATGACTGTAGTGGCGCAGGTGCGTGCCGAAGGCGGCGTTCATCGCGCTCACCGTACCGCGCAGCACGATGCTGCGCCGCGCGGCGTCGGCTTGGACGACCGTCAGGCTGTGTTCGTGCGCGAAGGCTTCCACCGCGGCGATGTCGCTCGGCGACGCTCCGTAGCGCTGCGCGAACGCTTCCCGCGACATGCGCTTTGCCGCGTCGTTCGCCGTCACCGGCGAGGGCGGCGCTTCGCGCGGGCGAACGACAACCGTGACCTCGAGCACTTCGCCGGGCGGGGCATCGCCCAGGGGTGCTGCGCCTTCCGGTGCGGCGCGCTCGGAACCCGGAACCTGAACGCGATCTTCAGCCATACGGCATGCTAGCACACCGCCGGAGGTTACGCGAAGCGCTCAACCGGCGGCGGCGTCGAGCCCCATCAAGGTTCGGATGCGATTGCGGTCGGCGGCGAGTTCCGCCGCCGGACCGCCGTGCACGATGCGGCCGCTGTCCATCACGTACGCACGGTCCGCGATGTGCAGCGCAAGCAGCGCGTTCTGCTCGACCAGCAGGATGGCGACCCCGGTCGCCTTGAGCTCGCGCAAGATCCGGTAGACGTCCTCGACGATGAGCGGTGCGAGGCCTTGCGAGGGTTCGTCGACGAGCAACAGGGTCGGGTTCGATACCAGCGCGCGCCCGATCGAGAGCATCTCCTGTTCGCCGCCCGAAAGCCGTCCCGATTTGCGGCCGCGCAATTCACCGAGCTTCGGCAGCTGTTCGAGGACACGCGCGATCGTCCACGCGCCGCCGCGTCCGTTTTCCGCCAGCTGCAGGTTCTCGAGGGTGGTCAAGTCGCGAAACATCCGGCGTCCCTCGGGAACGTAGCCGACGCCGAGCCGCGCGACCTTGTACGCCGGCCAGCGGGTGATGTCGCGGCCGCCGTAGCGCACGTGGCCGGCCCGCGGCGGCGTCAACCCGATGATGCTGCGCATCGTCGTCGTCTTACCGGCGCCGTTGAGGCCGAGCAGCGCTACGACCTCGCCCGGTGCGACCATCAGCGAGACGTCGCGCAGGATCTGGATCTTGCCGTAGTTCGTGTACAGCCCCTCGACCGACAGCAGCGGCTCAGACACGTTCGAGGACCTCGCTGCCCAGGTACGCGCGGCGAACGGCGTCGTCGCCCGCGATCTCCTGCGGGCTGCCCTCGGCCAACAACTTGCCGCGATCGAGAACGGTGATGCGGTCGGCGAGCGCCAGCACGACGCGCATGTTGTGCTCGACGAAGAAGACCGTCAGTCCGAGCCGCTGCCGCAGGTCGCGGATCACCGCCACGATGCGGTCGGTCTCGGCTTCCGCCAGTCCCGCCATCGGTTCGTCCAGCAGCACCAGAACGGGTTCGGTCGACAGGCTCATCGCGATCTCGCACAGGCGCTGCGACCCGTGCGCGAGTTCCGCGACCAGACGTTCGCGCTGCGCGGTGAGGTTGACGAAGCCCAGCAGCTCGTTGACCCGGGCGTCGACCGCCGCTGCCGCCTCGCCGCCGGGCGCGCGCAAGCGGAACGCCAGCTTGGCGTGCGCGCGGACGCCCAGACGAATGTTCTCGTCGACTGTCAGCTCGGGGAACACGCTGGGTGTTTGAAACGTGCGTCCCATCCCCATCGTGATGCGCCGCCAATTCAGCGTGCGGGTGACGTCGGTGCCGCGGAACGTCACCCGCCCGTGGTCCGGAAACGTGAAGCCCGAGATCGCGTTGAAGAAGGTCGTCTTGCCGGCGCCGTTGGGGCCGATCAGCGCGTGGATCGTTCCCTCACGCACCGTGATCGAGACGTTGTCGACCGCGCGCACGCCGCCGAAGGCCTTGGTGATATCGGTCGCTTCGAGCAGCGTCGCCTCAGACACCGCGGCCCACCTCGATCGGCGCGTTGACGTCGAACGCTTCGTTGGAGGCGGCGTCCTCGGGATCGGTTTGCGGGCGCCGGCGCAGCGCGCCGAGCGTGCCGACGATGCCGCGCGGAAAACCGAGCACGCACGCGACGAACAGCGCCCCCAAAAAGATCTGCCACAGCGGCGTGATCGTCGAGATGATGTCTTTGCCGATCACGTAGATCAGCGCGCCGATGAGCGAACCCCAGATCGTTCCTGCACCCCCGAGGATCATCATCAGCACGAAGTTTCCCGACTGATGCCAGTCCAATTCGAGCGGATATGCGAAGTTGATCAGCAGGCCGAAGAACGCTCCACTCACGCCGGCCATCAGCGCCGAGATCAACAGGGCCACGAAGATGAAACGATCGGTATCGAGCCCGAGGTACCGCACCCGCGCCTCGTTCTGCCGGATCGCGATCAGGGTGCGCACGAACG
>Ga0302324_100005610_pt1 | contig 27339 bp, 19 predicted proteins | sample Palsa_T0_1_FD_201949 | JGI IMG/M metagenome (GOLD analysis project Ga0302324, IMG submission 201949) | Peat permafrost microbial communities from Stordalen Mire near Abisko, Sweden - Palsa_T0_1 | ecosystem: Environmental > Terrestrial > Soil > Palsa > Peat permafrost | place: Sweden: Abisko...
GTCACCGAGGACGAAGCCGCTCGCCTGCTCCGCGAGGCCCGCGACGACGTCGTCGTAGACCTTGGCGCCGGCCAGCACGCGGGTCGCGGCGGTGCAGTCCTGGCCGGCGTTGTAGTAGCCGGTGCCGGCGATCGTCTCGAGCGCCGTCTCGAGATCGACGTCGTCGAACACGATCACCGGCGCCTTGCCGCCCAGCTCGAGGTGCACGCGCTTGAGCGTCTCGGCGGCGGCGCGGGCGATCCACTTTCCGGTCTCCACCGAGCCGGTGAGCGAGACCATGTCGACCTCGGGATGGGTGGCGAGCGCCTGCCCGGCCGGATCGCCGTGGCCGGTGACCACGTTCAGCACTCCCTTCGGCAGGATCTCGGCGGCCAGCTCGGCGAGCCTGACCGTCGTTATCGGCGTCGTCTCGGCCGGCTTCAGGACGACGGTGTTCCCGGCCGCGAGCGCGGGGCCGATCTTCCACACGGCCATCATCAACGGGTAGTTCCAGGGCGCGATCTGTCCGATCACGCCGACGGGCTCGCGGCGGATGATCGACGTGTAGCCCTGCACGTACTCGCCGGCGGCCCGACCCTCGAGGGTGCGCCCGGCGCCGGCGAAGAATCGGAGGTTGTCTGCCATGAACGGGATCTCGTCGTCACGGAAGGCCGCGATCGGCTTGCCGGCGTTGGCGGACTCGAGCTGAGAAAGCTCCTCGCCGTGCTCCTCGATCGCATCGGCGAGCGCCAGCAGCGCGCTCGCGCGCTCGCCCGGCGTGGTCACGCTCCAGGTCGCGAACGCGCGCCGGGCAGCGCCGACGGCTAGATCGACGTCGGCCGCCGTCGACAGGGGCGCTCGGGCGATCACCTCGGCAGTCGCCGGGTTCAGAACCGGCTCGGTCTCGCCCTCGGCGGCATCGACGTGCTCGCCGTCGATGAAATTCTGAAGGGTGAGGACCTCCGTGGCCATGGCGTCTGTCCGCAACCTACCACCGCTACGCTTCGGCGCGCGTTCAACCCACAGAAAGGAGTGATGTGATCGACGTCGTCATCGCCTCCGCCGCGCGCACCGCGATCGGCTCGTACGGCAAGAGCCTCGCCGGCGTGCCGCCGAGCGACCTTGGTGCGGCCGCCGGCGTGGCAGCGCTCGAGCGCGCGGGCATCGAGCCCGACCAGGTCGAGCACGTCGTGTTCGGAAACGTTATCCACACCGAGACCGCCGACATGTACATGGCGCGGGTCGTCGGGATGAAGGCGGGCATTGCGAAGGAAGTTCCCGCGTACACGGTCAACCGGCTGTGCGGCTCCGGCGTGCAGGCGATCGTGTCGGCCGCGCAGGCGATCCAGACGGGCGAGGCCGAGGTCGCGCTCGCGGGTGGCGCCGAGTCGATGAGCCGCGGGCCGTATTGGATCCCGAGCGCCAGGTGGGGCGCTCGCATGGGGGCGGCGGACCTCGTCGACCCGGTGATGGGCGGGCTGACCGACCCGTTCTCCTCGGTTCTGATGGGCGTCACGGCCGAGAACCTGGCTGAGCGCGGATCGATCTCCCGCGAGCGTCAGGACGAGTTCGCGGTCGAGTCCCACCGGCGGGCGGCGGCGGCCCGGGAGGCCGGCCGGTTCGATCAGGAGATCGTTCCGGTGGAGGTGAAGGTCAAGCGAGAGAAGGTCGCGTTCGCCCGCGACGAGCATATCCGGCCCGATGCCTCGGCGGAGTCGATGGCGAGGCTGAAGCCCGTATTCAAGCCCGATGGCACCGTCACCGCGGGCAACGCATCGGGGATGAACGACGCCGGCGCAGCCGTCGTGCTGATGAGCGCCGCAAAGGCGCGGGAGCTCGGCGCGCCCGTTCGGGCGCTGGTGCTGGCGTACGCGAGCTGCGGCGTCGACCCCGCGATCATGGGGATCGGACCCGTTCCGGCGGTGCGCAAGGTGCTGGAGCGCTCCGGGCGCTCGCTCGACGAGATCGGCGTGATCGAGCTCAACGAGGCATTCGCGGCTCAAGCGCTCGCCGTGATCGACGAGCTCGGCCTCGACGAGGCCAAGGTCAACCCGAACGGCGGCGCGATCGCGCTCGGCCATCCGATCGGGGCGACGGGCACGGCGATCACCGCGAAGATCCTGTCCGAGATGGAGCGATCCGGGAGCGAGCTCGGACTCGTGACCCTGTGCATCGGCGGGGGGCAGGGGATCGCTCTGCTCCTCGGCGCCGGCACCTAGCCCGGATCGTGCAGTAGGCGCAGGAGAGTGACTGGATGGCGGTGTTCGGGGGTGGGCGGCTTGTGCGCCGGGGGCTCGGGCTGTGTAGCGGGGTGGGTGAGGCGTTCCCGAGAGCAGGTCGGCGGGTGCTTGGCTTGCTTCGGGGCGCCGGTGATCGCCGGCCTGCTGGCCGGGACGTCTGCGCTGGTGGTGGGGGATCGCTGGCGGCTGGTGTCAGCCGGTGGTGGGGGCTAGCGTCTTGAGTTTCTGGAACGCGGCGAGCAGTTCGGCTGTCCAGGGCCACCGGTTCTGGAGGTGGAGCTTCGCGCGGCGGCCGGAGAACGCGAGGCGGCCGGCGACGTGCAGCAGTTGGTAGCGCAGTCGTTTGGGTTCGGCCTTGGCGAGCTGGCCGTCGAGCAGCAGCGCTTGGGTCCAGACGATCAGGTCGTGCGCGAGCGCGACGATCTCCAGCCACACCTCGTTGAGCGCGAAGTGTTTGAAGGGGAACTTGGACAGGCCGGTGTCCTTGTCGTCACGGATGCGGTCCTCGACGTGCGCGTGTTGGCGGTGGCGGCACTCCAAGACCGCGATGTCGGGGTCGGTTTGATCGGTGAGGATCGCCTGGAAGCGGTAGCCGTCCTGATCGGTGAAGGACAGCTGCGCGCCGGGGTGCGGCCGCTCACGCCGCACGATCAGCCTGGTGCCCTCGGGCCAGGCGGACAGGTCGACCATCTCGGTGATCTCGCAGACCTCGCCGTTCTCGCGCGCCGAGCCGTCCTGGTCGAGCGCTGGGACCCACGCGTCCTCGTGGATCTCGAGGATCGCTGAGCGGACCTGCTCGGTCAGCTCGTAGCCGACCGAGAACCGGATGCTGGCCTCCCGGCAGTAGTCGATCAGCCCGTGCGTGGCGCCGGCGGAATCCGCCCTGACCAGGATCTCCAAGCTCTCCACATGCCCGACCGGGATCTGCCCAAGCGCCAAGTCCAGTACCGCGACATGGTCATCGGCGGTATTCGAGCCGGCGTTCCCCGGCCGCAGCACGCCGCCGAGCGCCTCCCTGGTCTCATCGAGGTAGACCTGCAGCGGGTGAAACCCGTAGCCGCCCTTGTAGTTCCCGGCCGCCTTCTCCTTCTCCGAATGCGCCGTGATCAGCGTCGCGTCGACGTCGAGCGTCAACCGCTCAGGCGCACCATCAAGCTCCCAGAAGCGCTCCCGCGCCCTGGCGTGCGCGACCCGAACGGCGTCCAACATGCCCGGCGTGGACGCGATCCGGTCGACCATCCGGAACGCTGTGGAGTCAGACGCCACCGGACCGAACAGCGGCTGCTGATCACGCTGGGCGCCCAGATCGGACACGCACTCGCCACCATCGGCCAACATCACCGCCAAATCCCGGACCACGACCCCCGGATCATGTCCACGACGCCGCTGCTTGACCCCAGCCAGCCGCGACGACAACGCCGACGTGAGCCCGACTTTGTCCGCGACCTGCGCCAACAGAATGCTGCCCGCATGCGACACCAAACCCGCTCCGTCCGACGTGACTTCTACGGTTACGGGGCGTCCATCACGCATCACCCTCAAGGTGAACCTCCAAGCTCGGGATCAAGGACCTTCAGCAAGCCCAAGGATCCCTGCTCAGCCGGACGTTTCCGCGCCCCCGCCCGCCGGGGGCGCGGTTCTTACTGCACGCTCCGGGCTAGCGGCGGCGTTACCATCCCGCGTAGAGCAATGGACAGCGTGTCCGGCATCGGAATTCCCGTAGCGTTCGGCGCCGGGTTGATCTCATTCCTGTCCCCGTGCGTGCTGCCGCTCGTGCCGGGATATATCTCCGCCGTCGCCGGCGTCACGCCGGGTCAGATCAGGGCGCGCCGCGTGCTCGCGCCGACGCTCGCCTTCGTCGCGAGCTTCTCGGCGATCTTCATCACGCTCGGGCTGATCGGCGAGCGCGCGCTGCGCTTCACCCTGACCGGGCCGACGGCGATGAAGGTCTCGGGCGGCCTGGTGATCGCGATGGGCGTGCTGTTCGTGCTCGCCCCGCTCGTCCCCAGGCTCAGCCGCGAGTGGCACGTGGGTACGCTGATCGAGCGCGCAGGACGGGGAGGGCCCGTCCTCATCGGCGCCGCCTTCGCGCTCGCGTGGACGCCGTGCATCGGGCCTACGCTCGGGGCGATCATCGCGGCCACGAGCGGCACGAGCTCGACCGCCCATGGCGCACTTCTGCTCGCGGTGTACTGCGCGGGACTGGGGGTCCCGTTCCTGGTCACCGGGCTTGCATTCGGGACCGCCACCGCGACGTTCAAGGTCGTCAAGCGCCACTACGCGATCGTCATCGCCGTCGGCGGGCTGGTCCTGATCTCGATGGGAGTGCTCATCTGGACCGGAGAATTCGCGCGGCTGAACCTCACGGTCAGCGAGTGGTTGCAGACTCTCGGTCTGCCCAACTTCAGCTCGGATACGTAGCGCCGGGCGGGCGAGGCGTCCACCGGCGGCCAGGGCTCTGTCTCGGCGGGCTCGGGCGTGGTAGAGGGTGCTACGCAAATGGCCGGCGGCGGACGCCCTCGCCCGTGCACTTGAGCCAGCGGCAGCGTGGGCGGGCGGGGCCCCGCCCCGCGTGAGCCTCTCGCTTCGATCGGGACGACCCGCTGACAGCAACCGGAAATACCGCTGAGGACTAGACTAGAACGTCGGTCGAATGACGTTCAGCATTGGCCGGTCGGTGCGTGAACGCGTGTAGATCGGTTGATCTATCACCCCGGCGGCGCGCAGCCGAGGTCCGGGTAGCAAGCGACATCGGCCCTTATGGACGCGCCCCTTCTGCTACGTGATGGTGACTTGCTCGCCGGTCGCGCCGCATGCTTCTGACGCGGGATTGTTGTTCGGGTCGCCGGAGTAGGCGGCGGTGAACCGGTAGGTCCCAGCCTTCGCGGGTTTGAACGGTCCGGAGCTGTAGCTCGCGTTCCGGTTGATCGTGACCGTGGTCGTGAAGACGGGCGGGTGGGTGCAGGTGCTGTCGCCGGGGGCGTAGAGGTTGAACGTGATCGTCCCGGTCGGCTTCTCCGCGCCCGACAGGGCGGCGACGTCGTAAACGTGTCGGCCGAGCGGCACCGACCCGGACGCGGTGCTGTCGAGCGCTGGGGTGGCTTTGGTTACGGTCACGACTTCCCCGGTCGCGGCCGCACCCCTCCGACGCGGCGTTGTTGTTCAGATCGCCGGGGTACTCGGCGGTCCAGCGGTATGTTCCCGCCGCTGTGAGTGTGGTGGCGGCGGATGGGTAGCTGCCGTCGCCGCTGACCGGGATCCTGCTGGTGAACACCTGCGCGGCGGAGCAGGTCGTGTCACCCGGCCCGTAGAGGCGGAACCTGATCCACCGCGACGGCGCCAGCCCACCCGAAAGGGTCGCGGTGTCGCTGACCTGCCCGCCCGCCGGCACCGTGCCCGACGCGGAGGTGGCGAGGCCGGTGCCCAGGCGTGAGACGATGACCGTCTCGCCCTTCGCGCCGCAGGCGCTCGACGCGGGGTTGTTGCTTTGATCCCCCGAATACGAAGCCGTCCACCGGTACGTCTCCCCGGTCGCCGGCGTGAACGACCCCGACCCGTAGCTGCCGTCGCCCCCGTCGGTGTCGACGCTCGCGTCGGACGGGGTGCCGCTCGGCGGGCAGGTCTCAGACACCGCGACCCTGGCGGGCGGGCAGGCGCCGTCGGCACGACACGCCGAACAACTTCGACTCTGTCGTTCCTGTCGGCTCTGGCACCGGCACCACCGACCACGACGATCCATCCCACCGCTCCGCCAGCCCCACCGGGTAGGCCCCATCGTAATAGTTCCCGACCGCCATGCACGCCTGCGCTGACAGACACGACACCGAGGCGAGCTGGGCGTTTGGCCCGCCGACGCCCGGCGACGGGGACGGCACGATCACCCATCCCGAACCGTCCCACACCTCCGCGAACGTCGCGGGCACATTCGAGCCCGGAGGCCCGTAATCGCCGACAGCCATGCACCATGCCGTCGACGTGCACGACACGCCCACCAGTCCAATGTACCCTGCGTTGCTGGTGGTCGGCGCGGTCTGCAGCGACCAGGCCGTCCCGTCCCACCCCTCAGCCAGCGGGACCGGAGCCTCGCTGGCGTCGAAGTACTCCCCGACCGCTGTGCAAGCGCTCGTCGCCGTGCACGACACGCTCGTCAACTCCCCGCCGGCGCTGCCGGCCGGCAGCGGCACCGCCGTCAACGACCACGTCGACGCGCGCGCGGCCGTCGCCCCCCAGCCGAGCCCCGCGACAGCAACCGCGAGCACCGCCGCTAGCAGCGGCGCCAGCGCGAGAACGCCTCGACAGCTTCCTCGCATAACCCGATTCTTGCACGGTTGTCCAGTCTCGGGGCATACCTTTGAACATTCGTCCATGGCGTTTCACCGCGCCCACCGCCGGCGCTAGCGTCATTTGAACCAAGCGAGGAAGGGAGCCGTAATAGCCGTCTGGCCGCTGATTTCACACGCGCCCGTGACTATGAGTTACGCCGCTAGCGACGGCGATCTGGTGCCGATCGACGCGTCCGGCGGGCCGGTCACGATCACGCTGCCGACGAGTCTGACGACTTCGTTGCTGGTTGCGGTCAAGACGATCAATAACGCCACATCGACACCGAACGCCGTCACGGTTACGTGCGCTTCCACCGACCGCTTCAACGGAGGCAGCGGGCCGGGATCGCTTGATATCTCGGCTGTCGGGGCGGCGTTGCTGCTGCAGTATGACAGCGTCCAGAAAGCGTGGTATCCGCTTGGTTTCGATGTCGAGACGGGCGCCGCGAGCGCGGGCGCGCCGAGTGCTCTGTCGGCTAACAGAGGCTACTACTTGCAGTCGCATTCGGGGCAGGATCCGACTCTTACTAAACAGTTCTTTGATTATTTGGCGGTTCCGAGTTCGGTGGTGTGGGGGACGGCGAACTCGTACAGCGCGAATGATCCGGCTGCGATCGGTTCGAATTATCAGTTGATGAGCGCGGCGCAGAACGCTGGTAATCGGTCGACGATCGCGGTCGCCGGGGTTGGGGTGGGCACGAACGTGTGGGGCGCGAACTTCGTTTGCAACGCCGAGTCGACTCGCATAACGGCGAATCTGACCGCCAGGATGACGTCGGTTACGGGCATCTCGCCCGCGCTTACGCCGGGCACCACGTTACTCGGTGTTCGGGCAGGACATCCCTGGCGGCGCGACGACCCTGACGACGAGCCCGACCGACGGGACGATGGGGACGCTGTTGGCCGCTGCGACGCTGACGGAGACGATGGCGCCGCTGCTGGTGCTTGCGCTGGGGAAGACGTCCAACACGGCGGTCACGGCGGGCATTACCGCGACCTCGACGGCTGTGACCGGTGTGTCGCCGACGTTGGTTAGCAACGCTATTTACCCGGTTTCGGGGGCGGGCATCCCGACCGGCGCGTCGATCATGATCGACTCGACCGGCGCGAACGGCACGCTGTCGAGCCCGGCGACGGTGACGAACGCCGCGGCGAAGCTGACGGTGGTGCAGCCGAACCCGACGGGAACTGGGGTGGAGATTGATTTCGGGGTCGCGGCTCAGAACACGGGTTCGTGCGTCGGTCTGCACCTCGGCGCGATGGGCGGGTGGGGTAATGACTCTCCGTATGTGAACTTGACCTCGGAGGGGTTTGGGTTCCCGGCACCGTATTTCGGGGTTTCGCTCGGCGTCAACAACGAGCTCGACGGTACGACGCCGACGTCGATCGCGACGGTCGCGTGCGGCTACAGCAGTGGGTTGACGGCGGTGACGGGTATCACGCCGGCGCTGGCGGCTAGCACGACGTATGCCGCGGCGGGAACCGGGATCGCGATTGGGGCGACGCTCGTGACCGGCGCGGATGGCAGCTCGGGGACCCTGTCGCCGGCGGCATCGGCCACTGGGTACGGTCTGACGGTCTTTCCCGCGGTGGCGTGCAGCTATGGCGCGTCGACGGCGGTGTCGGGGATCGCGCCGGGTTTGGCGGGCAACGCGACGTACAGCGCGGCGGGCGTGGGGGTCACGGCGGGGACGACGCTCCTGACCGACGCTTCCGGGGCGAACGGGACGTTATCGGCGGCGGCGAGCGCTGGTGGGAGCAGCCTCGCGGTGCTCCCGTTCGCGGGCTGCAGCTACACCGGCGGGTTGACGGCGGTGACGGGCATAAGCCCGGCGTTGGCGGCGAACACGCTCTACAGCGCGGTCGGGACGGGTCTCGGGCCGGGGACGACGCTGATGACGGGCGCGGGCGGCACGTCGGGCACGCTGTCGCCGGCGACGGGCTCGACCGGGAGTGGCGTCACGATGTCGCTCGCGGTCACGGCTGGATCGACGACCGTCACCGGGATCACGCCCGCGCTGGCGCCGTTTCAGACCTACAACGTAGCGGGCGCGGCGGTCCCGTCGGGAACGACGATCAGAACGACGGACTCGACCGGCCAGACCGCCACGCTGTCGCATCCGGCGTTGGGTAACGCCAGCGCGCTGGTGATCTCGCAGATCCCCGATCAGGGAACGACCGTCGCCTGCGCCTATAGCACCGGGGCGAGTCCGGTGTCGGGTATCTACCCGGCGCTGCCGGCCAGCACGACCTTCACCGCGACGGGTGCGGGCATCCCGACAGGCACGACGCTGACGACCGGCGCGACCGGCACGGCCGGGACGCTGTCACAGGCGGCGACCGTCGCTGGCAGCGGCGTCTCGATCTCGGTCCTGTGTAGCTATGGCGGCACCTCGGTCTCGGGTATCACGCCGGCGCTTGAGGGCAGCGCGACCTACTCCGTGTCGGGTGCGGGTATCCCGCTGGGCGCGATGATGACGACCGGCGCGACCGGCACGACCGGCACGCTCACAGCATCGGCGAGCAGCGGGAACAGCCTCTCGGCCGTCGTTGCTTGTAGTTACGCCAGCGGCTCCGCCTCGGTCACGGGCATCACGCCCGCGCTCGCGGCGAATACGCCGTATTCGGTGGCGGGGACGGGTATCCCGGCTACCACCCAGCTCGCGACCAGCGGGGGCGGGACGGCGGGGATGCTGTCGCAAGCGGCCGGGTTGAGCGGCGTCACGGCCGCGGTCGCTTGTAGCTTCACCGGCGGCTCGAGCGCGGTGACGGGGATCACGCCGGCGCTTGCGGCGAGCGCGACGTACGCGGTGTCGGGCGCGGGGATCCCGTCGAACACGTTCATCACGACGGGCGCGTCGAGCGGCGCGACCGGGACGCTCTCACAGCCGGCGACGGCCAGCGGGATCCTCCTCTCGGCCGTTGTCGCGTGTAGCTACGGCAGCGGCTCGACGTCGGTGACGGCGATCACGCCCGCGCTGCCGGCCAGCACGATGTATGCCGTGTCGGGAACGGGCATCCCGGCGGGCGCGACGATGACGACCGGCGCGACCGGCACGACCGGCACGTTCTCGGCAGCGCCGACGTTGCTTACCGCCAGCCTTACGACCGCGAGCGTGCTGCTGCTGAGCGGCACCATCGAGGCGGGCAGCTACGCCGGCGTGCCGGCGGTCGGGCCTGCCACCCCGGGCTCGTTCGTGTACGGCGGCAACTCGTACGAGTACACCGGCGTCAGCTACAGCCCTGGCACCACCGAGCTGACGACGTTGCTGACCGGCGTGAGCCTGTGGACGAACTACGGTTCCGGCTCGTACGTCAGCGGGCAGACGATCCCGCCGGGCGTGACTGTGGCGATCGGGACCCAGCCGCTGTGGAGCACCGGCTCAGCGTTCTATGTCGAGAACAGCGTCATGTGCAACACCGCGATCGACGTTTCGCACGGGATCTTCACCAACGAGGCGATCTCGATCCCGGTCAACACGACCGTTGACGGTGGAACGAACGGGCTGCGGACCACGGCGAAGGGCGGCCTGACGCCCGCGGCCGGCGGGCTGACCGCGGCGAGCGGGTCGGCCGGCATCTACTTCTACTCCGCGGACACCTCGACGGTCCCGTACGGGATCAACTTCCATCAGGGCGCCGGCCAGCAGTTCGTCGACAGGACCGGCACGCTGATCTATGGCGGCACCGGCAGCTATCTCGTCGGAGCGGATCTCTCGCAGGGAATCTTCGGCCGAGCGGCGGTCCGCGTTCCGGTGAACACGGCGCTGACCGCGCCGGGGTTGGAGGTGACCGCGAAGGGCGGCGGCGTCGCGGCGATCGCAGGGGTCGCGTTTGACAGCGCTGACACGTCGACGGGGCTGTATGGGCTGCAGTTCGTCGGGTCGCTCCTCGCGCCATCGGGCCTGACCGCGACCCCTCAAGTGTCTGGCGGGATCTTCGCGGCGGGCGCGTACTACTGCAAGATCACGGCGCTGAACGGCAACGGGGAAACGGTCGGGTCCTCAGAGGCCAGCGCGACACTCGCGGCGAACGGATCGTGCGCGCTGAGCTGGAACCCGGTGCTTGGGTCGACCGGCTACAAGATCTACCGTGCGGCCATGCCTAACGGCGAGTCGGGCGCCACGTCGCTGGCCGCTACGATCGCGAGCGGCGCGACGACGTCCTACACCGACACAGGCGCGACGACAACCACCGGCAGCGTACCCACGACCAATCTAACCGCCCGGCAGTTCGTCGCTACGACGGGCACGCTGATCGACGGCGGGACGAGCAGCTACGGCATCGGGCTCGATCTGTCGCAGGCGACGTTCGCGCACTCCGCGGTACACGTCGCGGTGAGCACCGCGACGCTGGCGCCGGCGATCCAGCTCACCGCGACCAGTGGCACGATGGCGGCAGCGCCGGGGATCAAGTTCGACTCGGTCGGCGGGACCTCGCTGTACGGGATCGAGTTCATCAACGGCATCCTGCCGCCCCCGACCGGCGTGACCGCGGCTCCGCAGACCACGGGCGGGTCGTTCACGGCGGGCGCCTACTACTGGCAGATCACGACGCTGAATGCCACCGGCGAAACGATCGGCTCCCAAGAAGTCCACGCAACGATCGCCGCCGCCGGGTCGTGCGTGCTGAGCTGGAACGCCGTTCCCGGCGCGACCGCCTACAACGTCTACCGTGGCACAGCATCAGGCGGTGAAACGCAGGTCCCTGCGCTGAGCGGCGTCTCGGGCACTACTTGCACCGACACCGGCGCAGCCGCCGGCGGTGGTTCGGTGCCCGCGTCGACAACGGCCGAGCAGTGGTTCGTCGACCCGGCCGGGAACCTGATCAATGTCAGCTCGGGCACCTATAAGAAGGGGCGCGCGCTCGCGGGCGGCACGTTCAGCGACAGCGCGATCGATCTCGGCGATAACAACGTGCGGTTGGGCACAGTCAACGGCGTCAAGATCGGGCTAAACCCAACCGAGCTCCTCGGACTCTGGGGCGCAACCCCCGTCCCACAGCAGGCAGGCGCCGCGTACACCACCGTCAACGGGCCAGGCCAGATAATCTCCACCGGCGGCACGAACCTGATCGTCGCGTCCAACGCTGGGTTTATCTTGGGCGGGGGCACCTGCACCGTCGCGGGTGTCACCGGCACGGTCACCTACACCGGCCTGAGCGGCACAACCATCCTCGTGGGCTGCACGATAGCGTCCGGCAGCTACACGGCAACGAACGGCGGTGCGGTGTTCGCGACCGGCGTGACCGCCGGCTTCGTGGCCGGCGTCGCCGCAACCGTCAAGAGCGACTCGACGTTCGACGGCGGCCGCGGACCGACCTCCTACACCATCAGCGACGCGATCGGAGCACTCAAAACATGCGGAATGCTGAAGGCATAAACCTCGAAACCGTCCGCCAGCTCGTAGCGTCGGACCTCGAGCGCCACGAGCGGATGCTGCAACGGTTCGCCGACGCGCAGCAGATACAAGCGCAGATCGACCTGCTCGCCGCCCGCCAGCAAGAGCTGCTCGCCGCCTACAAGATCTGGTGCGAAGACCTACACGAACGCTACGAGCTCGCCACCGACGGCAGCGAGAACGTCGCCCCCGATGGCACCATCACACGAAGGCACAACGACGCGGGACCAACGACACCCTAGAACCAAGGCCTGACGACCGCACCAAGCCGGCACCACTAGCCCAAGCGTGCTCTAACTTAACTTAGATTATGTCAGCGCGGTGGTGGCCTCCGGAGCCGGCTTGCGCTCGTCGGATGCGAAGCGCTCGCGCGCGCCGCGGGTCAGCACGAGCAGCGGGCAGCGGGCGGTACGAGCAAGGTGGGCCGACACGCTTCCGTGCACGATCCGGCCGATCGGCCCGTAGCTGCGGGAGCCGATGATCAGCAGATCGACCGCCGCTCCGTAGAGCGCGAGCTCTTCGCCGGGCACGCCGTAAGCGGCGTGTGGCTCGACGCCGCCGAGAGCGGCGATCCGCCGCAGGGCGTCTGCGACGAGGTCGACGATTGCGTCACCGATCGGCGCCGCAGCCGGCGCGGCGGCGCCGCTCAGCAGATACCCCGGAAGCGATACGGCCTCGAACGCCGATACTCGTGCTCCATGCTCGGCGGCGAGCAACCTCGCGACGCTGAGCGCGTGCTCGCTTTCGGCGGATTCGTTGAAGCCGACGCCGATCTCGCTCAGCGTCGAGGGACGCTCCGCATACCCTGCGGGGGCGATCGCGATCGCGCACGGAGCGCCGCCCAGCGCGGCGCGGGTGTCGTCGCCGATCAGGACGCGGCCGATCAAGCCATGGCGGGTGGAGCCGACGACGAGCAGGTCGGCGTTCTCGCGGTCGGCGAGCTCATGCAGGCCGCGTCCGACCGACGGCGATCCCGCCGCGAGTAGCTTTGCCTGCACGTTCGACTCCACGCGCGCGGTGCTGAGCAGATCGAGTCCACGCTGCCGCTCGCTCGCCTCGAACGCTCCGCTCGAGCCGCGCACGGGCATCCGATCGCTGCGGTACACGTATGCAAACGCGAGCTCTCCGTCCTGCGCGACAAGCTGCTTGGCGAGCGCGATCGCGTCGCGACCACCCTGACGCGCGTCGACGCCGACGATGACGTTCTTGAACATCCGATCTTCTCCTCTGACGGGTGGGTTCACTGGCCTCCAAGATCGAAACTACGACCGCCGTCCGCTCGTGCCATCCGTGAGGTTCCGCCGCCTCGGTCACGGGTTATTACCGAGCGCGTGCGTGAAATGTGCATAGATATAGGCATGACCGCCGCCATCGCCGGGCACGCCGGCCCGCTCTCAGATGATGAGCGCTCACTGATCGACGCCTACTGGCGCGCGGCGAATTACCTCTCGGTCGGCCAGATTTACCTGCTTGCGAACCCGATGCTGCGTGATCCGCTGCGCCCCGAGCACGTCAAACCGCGACTGCTCGGGCACTGGGGGACGACGCCGGGGCTCAACTTCGTCTACGTGCACGTAAACCGCGCAATCCGCCGGGACGACCTCAACGTGCTGTACGTCACCGGCCCTGGCCACGGCGGCCCGGGACTCGTGGCCAACACGTACCTCGAGGGCACCTACAGCGAGGTCTACCCGCACATCGGTCGTGACGAGCAGGGCCTGGCGCGGCTGTTTCGCCAGTTCTCCTTCCCCGGTGGGATTCCCAGCCACGTCGCGCCTGAGACGCCGGGTTCGATCCACGAGGGCGGCGAGCTCGGCTACAGCCTGCTGCACGCGTATGGGGCCGTGCTCGACACCCCGGACCTGTTGGCGGTGTGCGTCGTCGGCGACGGGGAGGCGGAGACTGGCGCGCTCGCCGCGAGCTGGCATTCGAACAAGTTCCTCAACCCGGCTCGCGACGGGGCGGTGCTGCCGATCCTGCATCTGAACGGTTACAAGATCGCCAATCCGACCGTGCTCGCTCGGATCCCACAGGATGAGCTGCGGTCTCTGCTCGAGGGCTACGGCTATGCGCCGCGGTTCGTCGAGGGCCATGACCCGGACGTGATGCACCAGCTGATGGCGGCGACGCTCGACGAGGTGCTCGGCGAGATCGACGCGATCCAGCAGCGCGCGCGTAGCGGCGGCGAGGTCGCGCGTCCGTCGTGGCCGATGATCGTCTTGAAGACGCCGAAGGGCTGGACAGGCCCGAAGTACGTCGACGGTCTGCCGGCGGAGGGCACGTTCCGCTCCCATCAGGTACCGCTGGCCGAGGTCCGAACCAACCCGGAGCATCTCGCGCAGCTCGAGCAGTGGCTGCGCTCATACCGGCCCGAAGAGCTGTTCGACGAACACGGCACCCTGCGACCCAGCCTGGCGGCGCTCGCGCCGAGCGGCGAACTCCGGATGGGTGCCAATCCGCACGCCAACGGGGGTCGGCTGCTACGCCCGCTCGAGCTACCGGACTTCCGCGACTACGGCGTCGCGGTGCCGGCACCTGGGACGTCGACGAGCGAGGCGACGCGAGTGCTCGGAACGTTTCTGCGGGATGTGATGGGTGCGAACATGGACAACTTCCGGATCATGGGTCCGGACGAGACGGTCTCGAACCGTCTTGGCGCGGTGCTCGAGGTGACAGACCGGGCGTGGGACGCCGAGTGGCTCGAGACCGACGACCATCTGTCTCCGGACGGACGTGTGATGGAGGTGCTCTCGGAGCATCTGTGCCAGGGGTGGCTCGAGGGCTATCTACTGACGGGCCGCCACGGACTGTTCAACTGCTATGAGGCATTCATCCACATCATCGACTCGATGTTCAACCAGCATGCGAAGTGGCTCAAGGTAACCCGTGAGATCCCGTGGCGGGCGCCGATCGCGTCGCTCAACTACTTGCTCTCGAGTCACGTCTGGCGCCAGGACCACAACGGCTTCTCACACCAGGACCCGGGCTTTATCGACCACGTGATCAACAAGAAGGCCGAGATCGTTCGCGTGTACCTGCCGCCGGACACGAATTGCCTGCTTTCGGTCGCCGACCACTGCCTGTGCAGCCGCAACTACGTCAACGTGATCGTCGCCGCCAAGCAGCCGGCGCTCGACTACCTGACGATCGAGCAGGCAGTTACACACTGCACGCGCGGAGTCGGGATCTGGGAATGGGCGTCCAACGACGCCGGCCAGGAGCCCGATGTCGTGCTCGCGTGCGCCGGCGACGTGCCGACACTCGAGACGCTGGCCGCGGCCGCGATCCTCCGCGAGCGCCAGCCGGAGCTGCGCGTTCGGGTGGTGAACGTGGTCGACCTGATGCGCCTGGAGCCGGATACCGAGCATCCACACGGCCTCTCAGATCACGAGTTCGACGCCCTTTTCACCACCAACCGCACGGTGATCTTCGCGTACCACGGGTATCCCTGGCTGATCCATCGCCTCACCTACCGTCGCACGAACCACCACAACATTCACGTGCGTGGCTACAAGGAAGAAGGAACCACAACCACGCCTTTCGACATGGTGATGCTCAATGACCTCGACCGCTTCCACCTCGTGATGGATGTCATCGACCGCGTTCCCGGCCTCGGCGAGCGCGCCGCTCACCTACGCCAGGACATGGTCGACGAGCGTCTGGCACATCGCGCCTACACGCGCGAGTACGGTGACGACTCGCCCGAGGTGCGCGACTGGGTGTGGCCCGGCGAGCAGCCGGCGGTCTCGCCCTAGCCCGGTCCTTTGCCGTGCGCGTGCTCGTCGTCAACGCCGGCTCGAGCACGCTGAAGCTGAGTCTGCTCGACGGGGACGATGCGGTGCTGGGCGAACGCGAGCTACCGGCGCCACGAGCCACCGTCGACCCTGCCGCGATTCGTGCCGCGCTCGAGGACGGACTCGGCGACGCTGACGTCGTCGGGCACCGGATCGTTCACGGCGGCGAGCGATATCGCGAGGCGGTCCTGATCGATCCCGAAGTGGAGGCGGCGCTGCGCGAGCTGACGGTGCTCGCCCCGCTGCATCAGCCGAAGTCGCTCGCGGCACTCGACGCGGTCTCCGCCATCCTGCCCGCGGTGCCCGCGGTAGCGTGCTTCGATACTGCGTTCCACGCCACACTGCCGGCCGCGGCCGCGACATTTGCCCTCCCTGCCGCCTGGCGCGAGCGCTGGAGCTTACGCCGCTACGGCTTCCACGGACTTTCTCACTCGTGGGTGGCGAGGCGCGCTCCGGAACTGCTTCTGAGTTCGGCGGCCGGGCTGCGGATCGTGAGCTGTCATCTCGGCGCGGGCGCGTCGCTGTGCGCGATCGCGGACGGCCGCTCGATTGACACGACGATGGGCTTCACTCCGGTCGACGGACTCGTGATGGCGACCCGGTCGGGAAGTGTCGACCCGGGCCTGCTGCTCTGGCTGCTCCCGCGCACCGGGCTGACCGAACCCGAGTTCGCCGACGCGCTCGAGCACGACTCGGGGCTATTGGGTCTCGCCGGCAGCGCCGACATGCGCGAGGTGCTCGCGCGTGCCGGCGGCGGTGACGGCGCCGGCGAAGACGCCGCCCGGCTGGCGCTCGACGTGTACCTGCACCGTCTGCGCGCAGGAATTGCGGCGATGGCGGCAGCGCTCGGCGGAATCGATGTGCTCGCGTTCACGGGCGGTGTCGGTGAGCGGGCACCGTTGGTCCGTGCGGGCGCCGTCGCCGCGCTGAGGTTCCTCGGCCTCTCGATCGACGAAGCGGCGAACCTCGACGCCACCGGCGACAGCGAGATCACCGAGCCGGGGTCGGCGGTGCGGACGCTCGTGATTGGCGCGAGGGAGGACCTCCAGATCGCAGGCGAGGCGCGGAAGGTGTGCACTGAACGGTAGTTACTACGGATCCTGTGCACGGTCAGGATCGGATAGCAGCGAGCCACACCCAGCCTAGTGTCGTAGCGAGCCGTAAGGATTATTCAAGGCAACGCTCGTGTGCCCGCGCGAACGCCACAGCACGCAGCCCGAGGAGAGAGATGAATCCCGCAACTGCTACCACCGCCACCGAGTCCGGTCTGCTGGCCGGCGAGCAGCTCGAGCGCAGGCTCGAGGAGCTGATGCATCAGGACCGCTTCGCACCGTCGGCGCGGTTTGTCGCGAGCTCGCGCCAGAACGACGCGACGCTGGAGGCGCAAGCCGAGGTTGACCCCGAAGCGTTCTGGGCGGAGCAGGCGAGGCGGTTGCATTGGTCGGCGGCGCCGACGGAGGGCCTCGATGACTCCAATCCTCCGTTCTACAAGTGGTTCAAGGACGGCACTCTCAACGTCTCCTACAACTGCGTCGACCGCCACGTCGAGGCGGGCCGCGGCAGCCGCGTCGCCTTCCACTGGGCCGGCGAGGAAGGCGAGCGCCAGGCGATCACCTACGACGACCTGCACCGTGACGTGCAGCGGCTCGCGAACGCGCTCAAGGAACTCGGCGTGGTCAAGGGTGACGTGGTTGGGATCTATCTGCCGATGATTCCCGCGGTCATCGTGTCGATGCTCGCGTGTGCGCGGATCGGAGCGCCGCACAACGTGGTGTTCGGTGGCTTCGCGCCCGAGGCGGTCAAGGAGCGGATGGAGGTGTCGGGCGCGAAGGTGCTGATCACGGTCGACGGTGCGCGGCGCAAGGGCAAGACGGCTGCGGTGAAGGAAACGGTCGACGCGACGATCGGCGACCTCGCGACGCTCGAGCACATAGTCGTTGTCCGTCACGCGGGGAACGACGTGCCGATGACGGCGGGTCGTGACGTGTTCTACGACGAGATTCTCGGCGCCGCCGACCCGGACTGCCCGGCTGAGCCGATGGAGGCCGAGCACCCGCTGTTCATCCTCTACTCGTCGGGCTCGACGGCGAAGCCCAAGGGGATCGTGCATACCACCGGTGGCTACCTCACGGGTGTGGCCGCCACTCACCGATACGTGTTCGACCTCGACCCCGACCGCGACGTGTACTTCTGCTCGGCCGACGTCGGCTGGATCACCGGGCATTCCTACATCGTCTATGGGCCGCTCGCCAACGGCACCACGAGCGTGATCTACGAAGGCGCGCCAGACTACCCGCACAAGGGGATCTGGTGGGAGCTGTGCGAGCGCTATGGAGTGACCATCTTCTACACCGCGCCGACGGCGATCCGTGCCTGCATGAAATGGGGCCCCGAGTACCCGAATTCCCACGACCTGTCGTCGCTGCGCGTGCTCGGCACCGTCGGCGAGCCGATCAACCCGAAGGCGTGGCTTTGGTACCACGTGGTGATCGGCCGCGAGAACTGCCCGATCGTGGACACGTGGTGGCAAACCGAGACCGGTCAGATCATGATCTCGCCGCTGCCGGGGCTGACGGAGACCAAGCCGGGGTCGGCGACGTTCGCGCTGCCCGCAGTCGCGGCCGACGTGCTCGACGAGTCGACCGGGAAGAGCGTCAAGCAGGGGCAAGGGCTGCTCGTCCTGACGCGCCCATGGCCGGCGATGCTGCGCACTCTGTACGGCGACGACGAGCGTTACGTCGAGACGTACTGGTCGCGCTTCGGACCCGAGACGTATCTCGTCGGGGATGCCGCGATCCGCGACAAGGACGGGTACCTGTGGATCGTCGGGCGGATCGATGACGTGATCAACGTCTCCGGGCACCGGCTCTCGACCGCCGAGGTCGAATCGGCGATCGTCGCGCACGAGAAGGTCGCCGAGGCGGCCGTCGTCGCGCAGTCAGACGAGCTCACCGGCCAGGCGATCGTCGCGTTCGTGACCCTCCAGGGCGATCTCGTAGGCAGCCCCGAGTACGAAGCCCAGATCCGCCGGCACGTCGCCGAGCAGATCGGCAAGCTCGCACGACCGAAACGGATCCTATGGACCGACGACCTTCCGAAGACGCGCTCGGGCAAGATCATGCGGCGGCTGCTGCGAGACATCGCCGAAGGGCGCGCGCTCGGTGACGTCACGACGCTCCGCGACCCCGCTGTGATGGCGGCGCTCGAGCAGAAGATCACCGCCGCGCACGCGGCCGGGGAGTAGGGCGATGTCCAGCGGCGACAGCGCCCACACGCCCGAGAAACAGTTGAAGGCCCTGTATGACGACGCCGAGTCACGGACCGCCAAGGCGTTCGAGGAGCTGGCGTCGCGACCGAGCTTCGGGGTGCTGCTCGCGCGCAGCGCCGAGAACGTCGCCGCGATCACCCGGATCTCGAGCGACGTCGCCGACCTGGTGCTGCGGAACCTCCGCCTCGCCGGGCGAGCCGACATCACCCGCCTCGCCCGGCAGCTTCACCGCACCGAGGACAAGCTGGAACGCGTCCTCCAGGAGGTAGAGGAGCTTCGCGACGAGCTCGCGACCGAGCGCCGGGTGGCGCTCGAGCACGGGAGGCTCGCGCTGCCGACGACCCGCGGCCGGCGCAAGGCCGCGCCGGCTAATGGGGCGGAGCGGATGCGTGAGCCGTGAGCGTGCTCGCCCGCATCGCGCGGGCGCCGTTTGACGCCGTCGAGCTCGCGAACGTGCTGCTGACCACCGACGACGCTGAGATCGGCGCTACGCCGCGGGACGTCGTATGGACGCACCGCGGCACCACGCTGTACCGCTACCGATCCACACGCCGCACCTACGAGGTGCCGCTGCTGCTCGTCTTCGCGCTGATCAACCGCCCCGAGATCTTCGATCTGCGCCCTGGTGGGTCGCTGGTGGAGTATCTCCTCGGCGAGGGATTCGACGTGTTTCTGCTCGACTGGGGCGTGCCCGACGAGGAGGATGCTGACACGGGCCTCGAGGATTACGTCTGCGACGAGCTCGACTGGGGGGTGCGAGAGACGCTGCGCGCCAGCGCGGCGGAGGAGCTGACGCTGCTCGGCTGGTGCATTGGCGCGACCCTGTGCGCGATGTACTGCGGGCTCGATCGCGACGAGCCGACGGGCGCCGGCGTGCGGAACCTGGTGCTGCTGACGATGCCCGTCGATGGCCGCCGGTCGACCTACGCCGCATGGGTCGGGGGCGATGACTTCGACGCCGAGGGGGTCGCCGAAGCTTGGCGCGTCCTGCCCGGTTCAGGCGTCGACTTCGCGAACAAGCTGCTGAAGCCTGTGACCAACTTCTGGACCACCTATCGCCGCCTTGGGGAGGGCATCGCGGACGGCGCCTCACGCCGCGCGACCTATCAGCCGATGGCCAAGTGGGTGGCGGACAACCCGCCGTTCGCCGGGCGCGCGTGGGCGGAGTGGATCGCGATGATGTACCGGGACGGCGCGCTTGCCTCCGGACGCGTGCGGCTGCGTGGCCGTCGCGTCGACCTGCGGCGGATCGACCAGAACGTGCTCGTCGTGACCGCGGCCGCCGACCACATCGCCCCTCGCGAGGGGACGATGCCGATCTTCGACCTCGTCACCAGTGAGGACGTCACCCACTTCGACCGCGCAGGCGGTCACATCGGCCTGATCGCCGGCTCCGCGGCGCGCAAGCAGCTCTGGCCCGACATCGCCGGCTGGCTCGCGGAGCGTTCGGACCGCTGAACATTCAAGACCACGAGGGAAGAGAGCAGTCATGTCGATCACCACCACACCCCGACCCGAGCCGACGCCGTTCGAGACCGATCATCGCCGGCCCCGGCTGCACGGCAAGGTCGCGTTCGTGACTGGCGGCACGCGCGGCATCGGCGCCGCGATCTCGCGCAGCTTCGCCGAGCAGGGCGCGATCGTCGCCGCCGGTTACAGCCGCGACGCCGGGAACGCCGGCGCGCTGCTCACCGAGCTGCGCGACCATGGCGTGGGCGCGAGCGTCCACCAGGGCAACGTCGGGTCGGCGGAGGACTGCCGCCGCACGATCACCGAGGTGATCGAGACCCACGGCCGGCTGGACATCCTCGTCAACAACGCAGGTATTACGATCGACAAGACAGTCCTGAAGATGACCGACGAGGACTGGTACAGGGTGATGGCCGTCAACCTCTCGGGCGCGTTCTTCATGTCGCAGGCGGTGCTGCCGCACATGATCGATCGAGGGTCGGGGCGGATCGTGAACATCTCCTCGATCATCGGCGAGATCGGGAACATCGGCCAGGCCAACTACGCGGCGTCGAAGTCCGGTCTGTTCGGGCTCACCAAGTCGCTCGCGCGCGAGGCCTGCTATCAGCTTGCCAAGACCGGAAAGCTCGATCAGGACGGGCTCGGCGTCACGATCAACACCGTCGCCCCGGGGTTCATCGCCACCGAGATGCTCGAGCACATCCCAGAGAAGGTGCTCGACCGGATCAAGGCGCAGATCCCCGTTGGCCGGCTCGGACGCCCGGACGAAGTCGCCCGCATGGTGCATTTCCTCGTCTCCGACCACTCCTCCTTCATCACAGGCCAGATCTTCAACGTCAACGGCGGCCAGGATATGTAGACGAGCGCGCCCGGCGGTCGACGTCAGGCGTGTGAGCGCTCGAGTACCTGGGCGAGGAGTGGCGGCCAGTGCTCGCTTAGGGCTTCGCGGCCCATGAACAAGCCGAGGTGTCCGCCGGTGGAAAGATACTTCGCGACATCGGGCGCCGGCGTCGAGATCACGTCCGCGGTTGCATACACCTGCGCCGCGGGTGTGATGTGATCGCCGGCCCCGGCTAGCAGGTTGAGGGGCATGGCGATCCGAGCCAGGTCGACGAGCTGGCCGCCGACCTCCAGCTCGCCGTTGATCAGCCGGTTGTGGAGGAACAGGTGCTCGACGATCCACAGGTAGAACGCCCCGGGAATCGCTTGCGTGTGCTTGTACCAGTCCTCGAACGCGCGGTAGCGCTCGATCTGCTCCGGGTCGTGCATGTTGGCGAGCAATCCGAGTTGGCGGCCGAGTTCGTTCTCGGGCTGGATTACGGCGAATCCCGCAAGCATCGACTCGCCGGGCAGCATGCCGCCGCCAGTCGCGACGAGCGCGCGGTAGTAGTCCATCGAGCCGCCGGGGGTGAGCGCCTGAACCCAGCTATGGATCACGGGCTCGCCCGCGTGGAAATCGACCGGCGCGCCAGCCAGGGTGAGCGTGTTGACCCGCTCTGGGTGCAGCGCCGCATAGATGATCGCGAGCCAGCCGCCCTGGCAGTCGCCGATCAGATTGACCGGTTCGCCGATCTGATCGACGGCGGCTCCGACCGCTTCGAGGTAGTCGTCGATCGATGCGTCCTTCGTGCTTGTGCTCGCGCCGATCCAGTCGAGCGAGTAGGCGCGCATGAGCCCGGCGTCGAGGATCGCGCGCATCTGACTCTGCTCTGGGCTGTAGTCGACGATGCAGGAGTCGTGACCGGCCTGGGGAGGCAGCACGAGCGTCGGTACAACCTTCCGGGAGCGACGCGGCGTGAAGTCGCGCAGACGCGCGACCGGGGTGCTGAGCACGACCTCGTGGGGAGAGCTCCACGTGGGCCGGCTCCGGGCAATCACCTGCTCGCTCCAGCGAGCTAGGTCAACCGCGAGGTCGATCGGGGTCGCGCCGCGGCGGATCGCGCCCGACCACCACGTGGTCAGCGCCTCCGCACTCACACGCCATGACTCGAGCGCATCGTGGGCGAGCGCCTGCTGGAGGTCCGTGTGGTGGGTGGCGGAAGCCATATGCGTGTCCTTATCAGGTTGTTGGTGGCACGAGGCCCGGTCAGCGAGCAGTCCAGCCGTGGTCCATCGTCACTGCGGTGCCGGTGAACGCGAGGCCGGCCGGCCCGAGCAGCATCGAGACGACGTCGGCGACCTGCTCTGGCTCGAGCAAACGCTTGACAGCCTGCGGCGCGAGGATCACGTCCTCGAGAACTCGATCGGCTGGCAGTCCGTGTGCCTGCGCTTGCGTCTGTATCTGCGCCTCGACGAGCGGCGTGCGGACATAACCGGGGCAGACGGCGGTGGTCGCGATGTCGCTTGCCGCGCCCTCGAGCGCGAGCGTCTTCACGAGTCCGAGTACACCGTGCTTGGCGGCGACGTAGCCCGCCTTGTATGGCGAGGCGACGAGCGCGTGAGCGGAGGCGATCACGACGAAGCGACCCTGGCCGGAAGCGGCGAGCGCCTCCCAGGCGTACTTGGCGAGCAGGAACGGGCTCGTCAGCATCAGCGCGATCAGCGCGTCCCAGCGATCCTCGTCGAACTCCTGGATCGGGGCGACGTGCTGAAAGCCTGCGTTGGCGATCACGGCGTCAATCCGGCCGTGGCGCTCGAGCGCGACGCCGACGGCCGTGGCGTTACCCTCGCGCGTCGTGAGGTCGGCGGCCAGCGGCTCGCCCGGTCCGTCTGGGTCGGGGTTGATGTCAGCGGCGACGACGGCGAACCCGTCCGCAAGCAGACGTGCGGCGGTTGCGCGACCGATCCCACTCGCAGCGCCGGTGACGAGCGCGACGCGTTCCATGTCTACGTGCTCCTGGTTTCGCCGCGTAGATCCGTCCGGCCGGTCGGTGCGCCCGTGCCTCGGACGCGCCGACCGTCCCGGTCAGGCCTACTTCGTCAGCAGCTCGCGTGCGGTCGAGACATAGACGCGCGCAAAGTCGCGCGTGATGTCGGCCTGTGCGTTCGCGACGGTCGAGATCAGCTCGATGTTGGTTGCACCGGCGAGCTTGACCTCGAGGTCGGCGAGGCCGTTGAGCGTCCTCTCGGTCGTGTCGAGGTAGGCGTTGCCGGCTTTGCGACTCGTCTCGAGCAGACGCTCGTTGAGCTCCTGGAAGCGATCGAAAGTGGGGTCCATCATGCTGCGGGTGGGCTTGGTCTGCGTAGTCATGGCGTTACTTCCTTGCTGAGGAGGGGTGCTATCAGGTGCTTGCAGATTAGCAAGGCGAGGCGCTAAGTGCAAGCGGGCGAAGCGATCACGGCTACGCAGTTTCAACGCGTTGTCTCGCGGGCGGGTACGGATGACTTGGATCCGGCGACGCCGTACGGTTGGCGCATGTCAATTTGCCGGAAGGTCACGGGGTGAGGGCGTCATCAACAGCCCCGCCGGCGCCGTACCCCACGGGCGAGGCCGTCGATGTCGCGCTACGCGACGGCTCGAGCATCCACATCCGTCCCGTCCAGAGCACCGATCGCGAGGCGATGCGGGCGTTCTTCGACGGGCTCTCGAGCGACTCGATCTGCTTTCGCTTCTTCGGACTGGCGAACCTCGACTGGGCCACGGAATGGTCGCTCGAGGTCGACTACGCCGATCGGCACGCACTCGTTGCGATGTCCGGACCCGATCGCACGATCGTCGCCCACGGCGTCTATGTCCGGATCGACGCCTGCCGTGCCGAGGTGGCGTTCGTCGTCGCCGACGCGTGGCAGGGGCGCGGGATCGCGACGATCATGCTCGCGCATCTGGCCGCCGCAGCCGAGCGCCACGGCATCTCGGTCTTCACAGCCGAGGTCATGGCGGCCAACCACCGGATGATCCAGGTGTTCCGCGACAGCGGCTTTCCCGTCGCCGTGCGCACCAAGGACGGCGCGATCGAGATCGAGTTCCCGACCTCGCTCTCCGAGGACGCGCAACAGCGCTTCGAGGAGCGCGAGCGCTTGGCGGCGGTCGCGGCTGTACGAAGCTTCCTCAGCCCCCGCTCGGTCGCCGTGATCGGCGCGTCGCATCGGAGCAGGACGGTCGGGGCGGAGATTCTCCACAACCTGACCAGCGGCGGCTTCACGGGCTCGGTGTACGCCGTCAATAGCCACGCGGGCACGATCCAGGGCCGTCCGGCGTTCGCGGCGATCTCCGATGTTCCCGAGCCGGTCGAGCTCGCCGTGATCGTGGTTCCCGGCGCTGCGGTCAACCGGGTCGCCCGCGAGTGTGGCGCGGCCGGCGTTCGCGCGCTGCTGGTTATCTCGGCGGGGTTCGCCGAAGCCGGGGACGAAGGCTCCCGGCGCCAGCGGGAGCTGCTCGCGATCTGTCGCGACGCCGGCATGCGGCTGATCGGCCCGAACTGCTTCGGTGTCCTCAACACCGCGGAGGATGTGCGCCTCGACGCCACCTTCGCGTCGCACGCCCCGCCGCGCGGCAACGTCGGCTTCTTCTCCCAGAGCGGTGGCCTCGGGATCGCGATGATCGAGGCCGCCGGGCGTCTCGGGCTGGGGATCTCCTCGTTCGTCTCGGTTGGTGACAAGGCCGACGTCTCAGGCAACGACCTGCTCGAGTACTGGGAGCACGATCCGGCGACCGATGTCATCCTGCTGTACCTCGAATCGTTCGGCAACCCGCGCCGGTTCGCGCGGATCGCCCGGCGCGTGAGCGCGTCGAAGCCGATCATCGCGGTCAAGAGCGGCCGCTCCCCGGCCGGCGCGCGCGCCACCTCCTCGCACACGGGCGCACTGATCTCCGCATCGGACGTGACGGTCGACGCTCTCTTCCACCAGGCCGGCGTGATCCGCGCCGACACGATGCACGAACTGTTCGATGTTGCCGCACTGCTGTCGGCACAACCGATGCCACGCGGCAGCCGTGTCGCGATCGTGACGAACGGCGGCGGCCCCGCGATTCTCTGCGCCGACACCTGCCAGGCGAACGGACTCGACGTCGTCGAGCTCGCAGACGATGTCCGAAGCGAGCTGGCCGGCTTCCTCGCGCCGGAAGCGTCGCTCGGCAACCCGATCGACATGATCGCAACTGCATCAGCCGGCGATTACCGCCGAGCGATCGAGGTGCTGGTGGCAAAGCAGGCGTGCGACGCGATCATCACGATCTTCGTGCCCCCGCTCGTCACCGACGGGCGCGACGTCGCCCACGAGATCAACCGCGCGGCACTAGCGACGGGTGAGATGACATTGGCCTCGGTGTTCATGGGCGCCGGCGACGGCGAGACGGCAGGCCCGGAAGGGGACCGTACCCGGGTACCGACGTTCGACTTTCCCGAGGACGCCGCCCGGGCGCTGGCCCACGCCGCGCGCTACGCGCGCTGGCGGGCACGGCCCGCGGGCGTTGTACCTTCGCCCACCGACAACCTGCCGGACGAGGCGGCGGCGATCATCGCCGCCGCGCTCGCCGCCGGCGACCAGTGGCTCGGCCCGCGCGACGTGGCCGCGCTGCTGCGCTGTTACCGGCTGCCGCTGATCGCGACCCAGATCGTCGCCGGCGCCACCGAAGCAGTGTCCGCAGCGGCCGCTCTCAGCGGTCCCGTGGCGCTCAAGGCGATCGCGCACGGCCTGACCCATAAGACCGACGCCGGAGGGGTGGCGCTCGGCCTGGAAGGGGAGAGCGCAGTGCGCCGCGGCGCGCAGCAGATCGAAACTGCCGTGACGAAAGCCGGCCACCGGCTGGAGGGCCTGAGCGTGCAGCCGATGGCCGCTCCCGGCGTCGAGCTGCTGCTCGGCGTCGTCCACGACGAGAGCTTCGGGCCGGTGATCGCGTGTGGCGCCGGCGGGACGAGCGCCGAGCTGCTCAAGGACGTAGCGGTCCGGATCACGCCCCTGACGGACCTCGACTCGGATGAGATGGTCAGGTCGCTGCGCACCTTCCCGTTGCTCGACGGTTACCGGGGCGCGGAGCGCTGCGACGTCGGCGCGATCGCGGACGTGCTGCTGCGCCTGAGCGCGCTCGTCGACGCGCACCCAGAGATCGCCGAGCTCGACTTCAACCCCGTCGTCGCCCGACCGGACGGGGCGCTGATCCTCGACGCGCGCGTCCGGGTACAGCCCGCCCCCGCCCGCAGACCGCCTTTCGCGCTGCGACTGTGAAGAGGCGATTCGATGCGCCGAGACGATGCTCGCGTGATCTGTGGCTTTCCCACACGGCGTCGCCACCTTTCCCCCGTTATGGATCAGCCTCGCCGCGGGTAGCTTGGAGCAATGACAGGCCATCTGCATCTTGCCGCGCCGGCGGACACGGCGGCAGCCGACTGGTCGCGCAAGGGGGCGATTCGGGTAGTACTGGCCGAGGACCACGCGCTCATGCGCCGGAGCTTGCGACTGCTGCTCGACAGCCAGGACGGCGTAGACGTCGTCGCCGAAGCCGGCGACCTGTCCACTGTCGTGAGCTGCGTGCACCGTAACCTGCCGGATGTCCTGGTGCTCGACCTCGGGATGCCGAGCGAATCGAGCATCGAGGTCGTCAGGTGTCTCCGCGCTGATCTGCCGCGCACCGAGATCGTTGTGCTGACGATGGAGGACAGTCCGTGGTTCGCGCAGCAGGCACTCGATGTAGGGGCGATCGGCTTTGTGCTCAAGGACTTCGCGGACACCGAGCTGCCCGAGGCGGTTCGCGACGCCGCGCGCGGCCAGGAGTACCTCAGCCCGCGCGTCGCGGCGCGGATGCAGTCAATCCGACGGCACGTCAGCGACGGTGTGCTGACCGTTCGCGAGACCTCGTCCGGGCCCTAGGGACTCGACTCACTTCGGACATTAGCCCGGATCGTGCAGTAAGCGCGCGGGAGTGACGGAGTGGCCCGTGTGCGGCGGTCCGTGGGTGGTGAGGGTGACGTTGTCGGGCGTGATGGTGGT
>Ga0302324_100005611_pt1 | contig 27335 bp, 25 predicted proteins | sample Palsa_T0_1_FD_201949 | JGI IMG/M metagenome (GOLD analysis project Ga0302324, IMG submission 201949) | Peat permafrost microbial communities from Stordalen Mire near Abisko, Sweden - Palsa_T0_1 | ecosystem: Environmental > Terrestrial > Soil > Palsa > Peat permafrost | place: Sweden: Abisko...
TTCCTTTGCGGCCTTTGCGGTTCCCTTTGCGCCTTTGCGTGAAACCATAGTAGGGCTTCAAGGGGCAACCATATCGGCGGGCGTTGAACAGCGTGACGGAGCCGGTCACTGAAAGACGCCACTGATCGAACTCCACTTAATCGTGAAATCGCCTTTTTCTTCGACTATTTTGTAATCGGCGGGCGGCAGGAATAAGCTGGGATCCGGCTCGCGGCGATCGATGTTGGCGAGTTTGCGTGTGGACTCTCCGAAGCGCGGATCATTTTTCTTGGCGAGCACCGAGACCTTCAGATCCGGCGATACCCAGTTCTCGCCGACCACAGTTACCGGCCGGTCGTTCCCTTCGAAACCGGCTGGAATTACCGTTGTGCGCCGCTCTCCCTTGGCCGGCAACCCTTCCACACTCTGGCTGCCGAGCCTCTCGACCATGATTTTGGGACCCTCGCGTGCGCAATCGTTGAGCACCGGGCATGCGGCGGCGCGCTCCGCGGCCGGAGCGCGCCTGGCGGGCGTTTGCGCCTCGGGCGCCCCGATCGTCTGCTTGTGCGCGACCTTGCCTACCGTATCCAGCGTGTAGATCGCGTTCGCCACAGGATCGGTAATCATGGCAAGAATCGGCGCTCCCAGTGTAGACTGGCCGCCAGCCCATGCGGCCCCCGGCAAAGGCCGCTCACTCCGGGTCCGGCCGGCCGAATCGCGGTAGAGCTTGCCGGTCGAGACCTGGGTGATGTGAGCGCCATCCGCCAATGTCTGCACCGTGGTACCGGTCTCTTCGGCGGAATACGGAGCTCCGGCGACTAGCCGGCCACTTAGTGTAGGCGGCGCCGCACTGAAGTGGGCCGATACCGAGAGGACGCCCTCACTGACGCTGACGTGCACGGTGTCCTGCGCATGGGCGGCCACCGTAATCAGCAACAGCTCGGGCAGGGCGCATCGGCATTGCATGTAAGCCTACTCTTACTTTGACGGCGTAATATCGTCGTAGCCGGATACCTTGCCGTTGATCAGCGTCACCTTCATGTCCGGATAGTAGAACATCGTCTTGACGCCCAGTTTGACTATTTTCTGGGGTTGTCCGAAGGTCGCCACGACCTGATCCTTCGTCTGGCCCAGGGAAATGGTCTTTGGGTCGGGCGGCGGGGGAGGCGGAGGCGCCAGGGGCGCCGGCGCAGCCTCAGCCGGGGCGGCAGGGGCTGCCGGCGCGGCAGGCGCGGGCGGCGCATTGTTCGCCGCGTTGTCGACGGGCTCGGCCGTCAACACCTCGGCGACGGTCTTCGCGATCTCATCTGCCTGCGGCACGGATCCTTTGGTAAAAGGGAACTTCAAGTCGCCCCAATAGCGCACATCGTCGATCAGATCGCTGAGCACCCGGAAAACGATCCCATCGTTCGCCGGAATGATCGCGATCACCCAGAACTTCTCGCCGGATACAAAGACCCGCTGCTGGATCGTGGCGTCGTCCGGGTGCTGCATGGTGTTTCCGAGATCCCGCATGAAGCTGGTTTTGCCCAGAATGTTCCGCGTGATCCTGCCCTTCTTGTAGGTGCTCTCCGGCGGGTGTGGGTTGGCGATGGAATACATCGTCAGCCGGTCCTTATGCAGGTCCAGGACGCTGCCCGCGGTGGTGATGTCGTTCTTGTCCGCGGATGTCACCGTCAGCGTAAGCTGGGACTTCAGCTTTTGCAGGACGGCGTTTGTGTCTTGGCCGCGCGCCAGTGGGACAGCACTCGTGCAAACGCTCGCGGCAACGGCCAGGTAGATCGCTCTTCGCATGGGCATCGGTAACCTCATTATTCAGCGAGAATCGAGAAACCAAGTAGTGGGTCCGTTGGCTTTGGAGGGCGGGCAATTCTGCCCGCAGCCGGCTTTGGCCGCCCTCCAAAGCCAACCGACCCACTACCGAAAACTACAAGGAATTATACACCGATTCAGAGGCACGTGGCATGGAACCCGATCCGCCGGCGCAAGGAATGAGTCCGCTCCTGGGGCGGCTTTTCCAGCAGCCGGCGGATGCGTTCGCGCAGCGCCCGATCGCTTTCGCGCCGCAGGGCCTCCCGTTTAGTCATTCCCGATTTTCTTTTTTTCATCCAGCGCCTTCTCCAGAATCTCCAGCACGGCCCGATCCCGCGGGCGTCCCGCAGCCTTCTTACTCTTGATGATATCCGCCAGGTCCGCGACCAACAACACGTGGCCCCAAAAAATCGATGCGTGCGGCGCGGCTGCGGAGGGCGGCGATCTTGGCCACCGCCTTCAATTCCCACGGATAACCGGGCGTCTTGCGGAACAGAAAATCGAAATCGGTGACCGGCGCGCCGTGCAATGCGGTGGCCGCGTTGCCGATCAAGATGGCTTTCAGGCCCTCTTCATCGAGTACGCGGGCCAGCGTGAAGAGTGTGGGGAGGGCGTCCATCCAGCCACTTATTGTACGACTCCCGGCGTATGGCACGAAAGTTGTAGTAACGTATTGCGCATGCGCCTTTACCGCGCCGCCGCGCTAATCCTATTGCTCCTTCTCGCCGCATGCGCGCGCCGGCCGGACCCGCTGCCCGGCTTTCCGCGCGTCTTGATATGGGTTTGGGAGCGCCCCGAAGATCTGACCTGGCTCGACACGCGCACGGTGGGGGTCGCGTTTCTGGCGCGCACGGTGTGTCCGCGGGAAGACGGCGTGGCTGTGCGCCCACGCCGCCAGCCTCTGCGGATTCCGCCCGGCGCCATGCTGATGGCGGTGGTACGGGTGGAGAGCGGCGGGCGCGCGGCGACCGCGGATGTGCCGCGCACGGGCCGCGCCATCGCCGATGCGGCCAGCCTGCCGGGCGTGCGGGCGCTGCAAGTGGACTTCGACGCGGTGGCCTCTGAGCGCACCTTCTATCGCGCACTATTGCAGGACGTGCGGCGCCGCCTGCCTCCGCAAATGCCCCTATCGATCACCGCGTTGGCATCCTGGTGCGAGGCCGACGGCTGGATCGCCGGCCTGCCCGTGGCGGAGGCGGTGCCGATGCTGTTCCGCATGGGGCCAGACCACTATACCGCAGGCAACGATTTCCGCGGCGAGTTGTGCCGCTCGAGCGCGGGCGTCTCGACGGACGAACTGCCGGCGCGCATTCCCTCGGGAAGGCGGGTGTATGTGTTCGATCCGCGCGGATGGACGGCGGATCACGTGCAAGCGATGCTGCGAAAGGTCGGGCAATGGCAAAGCGCATTCTGATTCTGTTCGGCATATTGACGATGGCGGGGGCGCTGATCGGGCCGGGAGACCTCTCGAGCTGCGGCCCGTTCCTGCCCCAGACGGTGTTCATAGGCAAGACGCAGCCGCTCGACGAGGCGCGCTTTTTCCGCGGCCATCTCGACATCCTGCAGCCGCGGTACCGGCGCATCTACCTGATGGCGGCTTACCGGTATCTCGCTGGCGTGGGCCTCGGCGACGCGGACCAGCAGGCGCTGCTGGCGAAGCCCGACGGGCCGGATTATCTGTGGATCGACAGCACCTCGCCGGCGGAACAGGCGTGGCTGCAGGTGCGCACCCAGGTGGGCGCGGTCTCGCTCCCGGCAACCGATCCGAATCCGATCGGCCGCCTGAAGACGTTGCCCGGTTATGTGGCCATTGTGAATTGCGGCGACGACGCCTTCCGCAACGCCACCGCAACCCTGATCGAGCGCGGGCGCGCGGGGGCATCGCATGACGATCTGAGGGCTTGGGTGGCCGCGCAGGACCAGGTGTTCGCGAACTGTTCCGGACCGGCTGGGCCATCGATTCCCGACGCATTGCCGGCCACCGCCGCCCGCTGGATGCATCAGGATCGCGCCTACCAGATCGCGGCGGCCGAGTTCTACGCCGGCCAGTTCGACGCGGCATCGGCGGATTTCGTGCGGATTGCCGGCGACCGCGCTTCGCCCTGGCACGGCATCGCGCCGTATCTGGCGGCGCGCGCGCTGGTACGCAAAGTAACGATCGAAGATGCCGCCGCCGCGCCGGCCGCGCAGGCGCAATTGCGCAAGGTGCTGGCCGATCCGGATGCCGCGGCGTGGCACGAAAGCGCCCGCGGCTTGTCGCGCTTCCTGCGCGCGCGCACCGAGCCGGAGCGCGTGGTCGGCGAATTGGCGCATTTGGTGGCCACGGAAAAAACTGGCGTGGCCGAGGCCATGCACGATTACCGCTTGATGCTGGGGCGGTTCATGGACCGCGGCAAGGAGCCGCCGCGAGACGAAGACATCACGGATTGGATCGCGGCCATGCAGCATACCGGCGACGATCATGCGCTGGCGAAGTGGCGTGCAACGCGCTCGCTGCCCTGGCTGGTGGCGGCGCTGACGTATGCCGATCGGCCCGATCCGGACTTGATGGCGGCCGCCGCGCAGGTTCCCGAGGGTTCGCCCGCGTTCCCGACAGTTGAGTTTCACCGGCTGCGCCTGATGCCGGCGGACGCGGCGCGTCCCGGGCTGGACGCGGCCCTGGGGCGCAAGATGCCGGTCTCCGCGCGCAACCTGTTCCTGGCGGCGCGCATGCGCGTGGCGCGCGATTGGGACGAGTTGCTGCACTATGCGCCGCGCACCGCCGCCAGCACGTTCGTGGAGGGTTGGGGCACCGAATATCATCCGGTTAAGGGGCAGGAGTTGTATTTCGACGATGACGCCGCGCGGATTCTGGATCGCCAGGTGCCGCTGGCGTTGCTGAAGCTGGCCGCGCGGAGTTCCAGCTTGCCACCCAACTTGCGATTGGAAGTGGCGCGCACGGTGTGGGTGCGGTCGATCCTGCTGAAGGACACCGGTGCCGCAACCGGGATCGCGCCGGTGCTGGCGTCGCTTGACGCGCGGCTCAAGCCGTATGTCGACGGTTATCTGGCTGCGCCGGACGAAAAAGCGCGCGCGTTCGCGGCGGCGTGGCTGATGCTGAACAATCCGGGGATGCGGACTTCGATCGACTCGGGCGCGGGACGCTTGACTGCCACGGCGAAGATGGATCCTTTCCGCGACAACTGGTGGTGCCCGGAGGATGCGGCGCGCCGGCCGGCGAACGCGCCGCTCGAATTTCTTTCGGCGGGCCAGCGCGACGAGGCGGACGCGGAACAGAAACGTCTGGCGGCGGCGCCGGCGGCGCCGACGTGGCTGGCGCGCGGAGCGGTGGAGTGGGTGGAGGCGCACGCGGGCGATCCGCGCGCGCCGGAGGCGTTGGGTTTGGCGGTGCGGGCTGGGCATTATGCTTGCGGCGGCGACGGCGAGGCGGATCGTTGGGTCAGGCGGGCGTTTGAGGTGTTGCATAGCAGGTATCCGAAGAGCTTGGCGGCGGCGAGGACGCCTTATTGGTTTGGGGTAGGGCGGCGCTAAAGCAGTCTGCCCTCGTGGGGCGGGACTGAAGGCCTGTCAGGGGGGCCTGCGGCCCACGAATAGCGATGAAAACCGGTGCAAGCGCCTTGGACGGCGGGCTTTAGCCGGCGCGGGGCTTAAGCCCCGCTTGCAGCAGCACCTTCAAATGAGGTGGGTTTTCGACCGTGCGCGGGCTCTCCGGAACCCGCTCTTGGGCGAGCAAAACTCGCCTTTGCCGCCATGCGCACCGGCACGCACGCAAAGTGCGTGCGCCACGGTATCCTTTCGATATGCTTCGATGGTGTTTGATATTGTGCTGCAGCCCTTTGCTGCTTGCCCAGAGCGACGATGTGCGAGCGGTTTTGACGCATTCCGAAGAGGCTTGGAACCGCGGCGATCTGGCGGCCTTCGCGTCATATTACGACGATTCGCCGGACACCACTTTCGTGGGGCGTGAAGTCGTCCGCGGAGGCGTGCAGGCGATTCTCGCCCGCTATCGCAAAGCCTATCCAACCCGCGAGGCAATGGGTACGCTTTCGTTCTCGAACGTCGGCGAGCGCACGCTCGCGCCGGATTTGGTGTTGGTCACCGGCGAGTTCCATTTGGAGCGCACTGCGGCGGGCGGCGGCAACGCCTCGGGGCGGTATACGCTGATCCTGCGCAAGACCGCCGGCGGATGGAAGATCATCCACGACCACACCAGCAGCTAGAGGCGTATACTGGTTGCATGTCCAAAATGCTGCTGTCCGCTTTATTGCTGGTGTCCGCGGTCGCCCTTTTCGGCGCCGCCAGTGTTTACGAATTTACGTTGAACTCCATCGACGGCGCGCCCGCGCCGCTGGCCGCCTACAAGGGAAAAGTCCTGCTGCTGGTGAATGTGGCCAGCAAGTGCGGCTTCACGCCGCAGTACACTGCGCTTGAAGCAGTCTACGAGAAGTACAAGGCGCAGGGCCTGGTAATCGCCGGCTTTCCGGCCAACAACTTCGGCGCCCAGGAACCCGGCACGAACGAAGAGATCAAGACTTTCTGCTCACGCAAGTATAGCGTGACGTTCCCGATGTACGCCAAGATTTCGGTGAAGGGATCGGATATCGCGCCATTGTACGAGTACCTGACGAAATCCACCGGCGGCGACATCAAGTGGAATTTCACCAAATTTCTGATCGGGAAGGACGGCGCAATGGTGGAACGTTTTGAATCGGCCGTTAAGCCCGACGATCCCAAGGTGACTGCGGCAATCGAAAAAGCGTTGGCGCAATAACGGAGCCGATTCATAGAGGACAGGCCCGGAGGCCTGTCCTACTGGGCTTCGGATGGCGTCGCAGGTTCCAGAACGTCGTCGCCATCTTCCGTCAAATCGTCTTCCAGGTCCAAGCCTTCGTCCGATAAACGATCCCCGGGAGAGCCGGTTTCCAGCTTACGTTGGACCCGCCGGGCAGCTTTGTCGCGCTGCTTCTCCTGGCGGGCGAGTTCTTTTTGGCGTTTCTTAAATGTCGTTCGCGATCTCATGGCCATAAAGTTCCTCTTTCGCTCTTCTCGTGGAATTTATTAAAAATACAGCCTTTACGGCTGTCGTATTACTGCCTGGCGCTGGGCTACCAGCGAGGCTCGCGACGCTGCCGGGGACCACCACCGCCGCCACCGCCACCGCGTCCGCCGCGGGAGAATCCGCCACCGCCGCCATGTCCGCCGCCTTCCACCTTCGGGCGGGCCTCATTAACATTCAGGGCGCGACCGGCGAAATTAAACCCGTTGAGGGCGGCAATGGCGCGTTCCGCCTCGGCAGAGTCGGTCATTTCCACGAAAGCGAAACCGCGCGACCGGCCGGTGTCGCGGTCCGTCATCAGGCTGACGCGCTCCACTGTCCCGTGCTGCTCGAAGAGCGAGCGGATGGATTCTTCCGTCGCCTTGAAATCCAAGTTGCCTACGAAAATCTTCTTCACGGTGATCTCCTCGTATTTGAAAGCGAGCAGACAAGGCGCAACTCTCGGCCAGGTTTTGCGGGCAAATCAAATTCGATTCCATGATACCAGATTTTCCGCCGCTGACGCTCCCGAAAGATGGAACTTTGTGTGCGCCGCGTCGCTCAATTTGTGCAGAACGGGCCGCTCAGCCGCCACTTAGGCGTCTAGAATCATGTAGGTGACGAGGGCGGCCGCTACGGGACGCTTCTCGGCATCGAGAATGTCCACCCGCGCGCAACAGAGCCGCGAACCGACCTTTACCAGGTGTGAGCGCGCCATGATCTTGCCCTGCGACACCGGTCGCAAGTAGTTGATCTTCATCTCCACCGTGGCGGCGGCGCGCGGACGGCCGAGGTGCCGGGCGAGCGCCATGCCCACGGCCACGTCGGCCAGGGTGGCGGTTACACCGCCGTGCAGGACGCCGGAGCCGTTCAGCAGCTCGGGCCGCATGCGGCATTCGATGGTGACGCCGTCTTGATGCAGGCGGACGAGGCGGAGGCCGAGGAGCGCGTTGAAGGGGATGTTGTTTAGAAAGTGCTTCAGTTTTTCGAAGGTCATAGGGTGCCGTGGGGCGTTCGGTCGTCCGGGGACGGCTGCCGTTGCGGACCGGCGGAATTGCCTGCCTCACGGAGTCGAACCGCAAGCAGCCAAAAACGAAGCGGCGCGGCGGCGCATGGCGCCGCCCCGGCTACGGCGTGACCGGCGGCGACGGGGCCGACTTTGGCGACACGTCTCTACCGGTGTCAGTCGCCGTTACCTCGTAGTAGTATGTGGTGCCCGCGGAAACCGTCTTGTCCGTAAAGGAAGTCGCCGGCGCCTTAACGACGTTCGGCAACTGGCTGAAGCCGCCCGTCGCGGTCGCCCGCCAAATCGAGTAGGTACTAATCGGCAGGCCGTTGGGAGGCACGTTTTCGGTCCAGGTCACTGTGATCTCGGTGCTGGAGATCGCGGTTCCCGTCACGTTCACCGGCGCCGCGGGGTCGGGCGGCGTGGTTATGGTTATCTGGGACGAAGGCTCCGATTGGTTGTTGTCCTTGTCCACCGCGACGACCTGACAGTAGTATTTGGTCGCTGCCAAAGCGCCGCGCCAGGTGTAGGCGAAGGGCGGCCCAGCCGTCGTCACACCGACCTGAGGCGGAGGCGGATCGGACCTTGTAGGGCCGCAGTCGATCAGAAATCTCGCGAACGGGAGGCCTCCGGTCAGCGGCGCCCAACTCCAAGTGAAGGCGATCTGGGTGGCCGCCGGCGTGGTGTCTTGCAGGCCGGTCGGCGGGGGCGGCGCCGGCAGAGTGGTCGCGGGCAGCTCGTTGGATGGCAGTGAGTCGTCCGGGGGCGTGCCGTCATCCACCGCCACGACTTGGAAGTAATACGTTGTGCCCGGGGTCAGGGATCTGGCCGTATAGCTGGTGGTGGGCGCCTTAACCGTGTAAGTGTTGGTGTATACGCCCGGTGAGCTGCCTACCGAAACCTTGTACGACGCCACGGGTAAAGCGCCGTTCAGTGTGTTTTCATCCCAAGTCAGAACGATGGTAGTGGGCGTAGGCGCCGCGGACAGGTTGCTGGGCGGGTTGGGTAGCGGCAATGTGGTGGCCGACGTAGTGGGAGACATGGCTGAGTCGATTTTTTTCTCTACCGATTCCACGCCATAGTAGTACGTCGTCCCCGGCTGCAGGTCCCTGTTTGTGTAAGTCGTTGTCGTAGCTCCGGTGGTGCCTCCGGGAGAAATCTGAGTGAGATTCGTCGACGAAGGTCCGTTAAAAATCAGATACTTGGACAACCCGCTCGCATCCGCGGGAGCATCCCAATTCAGATCGATCTCCGTCGGGGAAACAGCCCTGGCCACCAGGCCCGTCGGAGTGGAAGCCGCGACTCGCATAGTCTGCACGCTGGCGGCGGCCGAAAGCGGCGAATTGTTGTTGGCCAGATCGAATGCCTGCACTTGAAAGTTATACACGGTGTTCAGGTTCAGCCCGGTAAAGGTGTACTGAATGGTGGGTCCCGTGGAATTGTACTGCAGTGAGCTGGTCTGGCCAATATAGACGCCCGTACAGGGTCCGCCCGACACGGGCGGCGCGCATTGATATAAGTTGTAGCCCACCACGCCGACATTATCGCTAGAGGGATTCCACGTAACGGTTGCCTGGTAGTAGCCGGCCTTGGCGCTCGATATAGCCGGCGTGGACGGCGGGATGGTGTCGGGCGGAGTAACCAGTCCAGCGTTGTAACTCAATCCAGTGCCGCTGTAGTCGCCGGAGGCATTGGCGGCCTGCGTCAGCGGCCCCTCGGCATGCACGACGTCGTAATCCGAGCAACTCTCGGTGGTGCACGTACAGTTGACCGCGCCGCCATTCTCAACCGTTCCGCCATAGGTCTGATAATCGAACAGTTGGTCGGCGCCTTCCGGTGAAACATAAAGCAGGTTGGCGTAGTTTCCCAGAGCTTGCACGGTTTGCAGATAATAGGCGTCAATCGGCGACCAAAAGCTGAACGGATCGCGAGCCCGATAGTCGTCGCCGCTCAGGACACCCCACTCGCTATTCTCCATTTTCCAGAGCCAGCCTTCGCTCATGGCCACCGGCTTGCCGGCGTTCGCGGCGATGCTGGCGTACAGCAGGGTGTTATCGATGAAACTGGCCTCCTGTTCCGTATTGATGGGATACAGGTGGAAATCCACATAGTCCAGCCCGGGCAGCGCCGCATAATCGGCGATGTAGTCCACATTTGGGCTGGCTTGGGGAGGCATCGTCCAAGTGCCTGCGCCGGCGCCCAGCTTGGGGGGATTGGGCAGATTCAGCGCCGCCACGGCCGCGGCTTCTCCGGCAATCATTAGGGCTGCGTCCGCCGCGTTGAACATATTTTGTTGGCCGGTATACTTTTCTTCGCCCTCGGGTTCTTCCCCCAGAACCAGGTAATCCGGCTGCATCACCTGCGCCAGGGTGGCGGCCATGGTGGCGCGGGCCGCCATGTAACTACCCCAACCGTAGGGTCCGGTGAATATGGGAGAAGCGTAAAAGGCGTTCAGGCCTGGTCCCCAGCCGCCGGAGACATCGTCGGTGAGCAGCACGTTGTTCTCCACGATCAGCTTCATCCCCGCCCCATGGATGGCCTGCGCAACTTCCGCATAAAAACTCTCCATTTGCGCGAAGTCCGCGTCGCCCTCATCGGTATTATTTAATAAGAAGACAAGGAAGGGCTCGTACACCGCGGGAAAACCGATCTGCACCATCATCGCTGTAATCCCCAAAGATCGCTCCTCCTGTATTTGAGTGAGCACGGTGTTTATATAGTTGGAACCAATCAGCCCAAGACCCGTATTGCCATCCGCCGTTTTCAGATGTGCGGAGAACAACGGCGCGTCGGTCCCGATGGGTGTCCAGCCGCTGGGAGGGGTTTGCAGGAGGGTGTTAAAGGCCTGCAAATCGGGCCACAGCTCGCCATAGATCGTGCTGCAGTAGCCGGCGGGCACCGGCGGCGGGTTCGGCGGCGTCGGCACGTCCGCCAGGCAGGGCATGGAGATGAGCGGTGTCAGGATCGCCAAAACACAGAAAATAGACCAGGTTGGCTGTCGTTCGAGTGGCACGTCTTCCTCCCGGGGGTAAGGCAGATCTTGTATCCAAGTTAACACCCGCCTGGAATTGGCGTCAATACGTACATAAGCAAACTGTGCTGGGCCTGCGGCCCCCGAATAGTGATGAAACTGGTGCAAGCCCTTTGGAGGGCGGGCTTTAGCGGGGCAACCGGCTGGGGCCGGTCTGAACTGGGGTATGACCCCACCTTGGAGGGCGGCCAATCTTGGCCGCAGCCGCCTTTCGAGGCGGCTCGGCGAGCGTAGCTCGCCTCGCAGTGACAGACCCGAAAACAGGCGTGGATTGAGGCCGCTAAGTTATTGAGCGGCAATGGGGTCACGGATAAGCCGGCGCGGGGATTTATCCCCGCGGGTTTTCGGCGAACGGAGCTCGGCCCGTTGGCGCATGGCGCCGCTCCTGTAGTGTGGCCTTTTTGTGGGGCAGGATGGCATCAGATGGCATCCTGCCGGCCGATTGCCAATCGGCCCCGGCGAGGGTAGCTCGCCGGCAGCGGCTTTCAGCCGGGCTCAGGCCTGGAGATTGGCCAATTCCGAGCGTCGGCCCAGCCGGCGGCGCATGGCGCCGCCCCACTACGGCGTAGTCGCCGAAACCTGGCTGGACGGCTGCGAGGTGTCGCCGCCCGTATCGATCGCCAAAACCTCGTAATAATACGTCGTGCCGGGCTTCAGGGACTCGTTCGTGTATGTGGTGGTGGTAACTTGGGCGACCTTCGTCAGCACGCCGGAGGTGTCTCCGCGGAGCACCTGGTAGGCGGCGGTCGGGAGGCCGCCATGCGGCATGTCGTCCTGCCACGTGAGAACGATCGACGTGTCCCCAGAGGGCGTCGCCGTCAAGCCGGTAGGCGGGTTCGGCATGGCATACGTGCTGGCCCAGGCCAGTGGGGACGTCGGCGACGTGATCCCCGACTCCACCGCCGCCACGCCAAAGTAATAAAGAGTTGTCGGACTTAGCGATTGCACGGTGTAAGCCGTAGCGCTGGCCCCCGCCGTTCCAGCTTGTCGGAGGTTCGAAGTCGACGTCCCCGCGTAGACCAGATATCCGGTCAGGCCGGCGCTATCCTCCGGGGCAGACCAGGTCAGGCTGACTTCCGTGGCGGAAACAGCCGTAGCCACCAGCTTGGAAGGTGCGTTCTGGGGCGATTTGAGCGTCTGCACACTAACAGTTTCCGAAAGGGGCGAGTTGTTGTTGGCCAGATCGAACGCTTGCACCTGGTAGTTATAAGGCGTGCCCTCCGCCACTGCCGAATCCTTATATCCGGTTGAAGTTGCATTGGCGATCCAAACACCGGTGCAGGAGTGGCCTTCCTCCGGCGGCTGGCAGCGGTACACGTTGTAACCGGCCACACCGACATTGTCGGTAGAGGCGTTCCATGATAGGGTCGCCTGGCTGTAGTTGGCCGAACCGGCGAGACCGGACGGGGTCGAGGGCGGAGCCTCATCGGGTGGCACGATCAATTGGCTGGCGTAACTCAACCCAGTGTTGCTGTATTCGGCCACCGAATTAGCGGCCTGCGCCAGCGGTCCCTCGGCATGCACAACGTCGTATTCCGAGCAGCTCTCGGTGGTGCAGGTGCAGTTCGCCGCGCCGCCATTCGCGACCGTTCCGCCGTAGGTCTGGTAAACGAACAGATCGTCCGGGCCTTCCGGCGCGACGTATAGCATGTTCGTGTACGCCCCCAAGGCTTGCACTGTCTGCAGATAGTAGGCGTCCAGCGGCGCCCAAAAACTGAAGGGATCGCGGCTCCGGTAGAATTGGCCGTTTTCGACATTCCACTCGCTATTCTCCATTTTCCAGACCCAGCCTTCGCTCATGGCCACCGGCTTGCCGGCGGCCGCGGCCATGCTGGCGATGAGCAGGGTGTTATCGATCATTGGGCCCTGTTGTTCGGTATTGACGGGATAGAGGTGGAAATCGATATAGTCCAGCGGCAGGGCCACATAGTCGGCGATGTAATCGGGCAGCGTGTTGAGCGGGCCATGCATGGGCCAATTGCCAAAGCCGGCGCCCAGCTTGACTTTGGGCAGTTTGAGCGCCTGGACGGCCGCGATCTCTCCGGCAATCATTTGAGCGGCGTCGGCTGCGATGTTCATGTTCTGCTGGCCGGTCTGTTTGGCTTCGCCGTCCGGTTCTTCCCCCAGCACCAGGTAATCCGGTTGCATCGTCTGCGCCAAAGTGGCGGCCATGGTGGCGCGGGCCGCCATGTAATTATTCCAGCCGTTGGGCCCGGTGAATGTGTTGGAGTTATAGAAGTTGCCCAGGGTGGCTCCCCAGCCGCCGGAGATGTCGCCGCTCAGCAGCACGTCGTTCTCCACGATGAGCTTCAGACCGGCGGCCTTGACGGCCTGCGCAACTTGTGTATAGAAGCTCACATATGGCGCGAGGCCCGACTGGCCGCCATAGAACGGCGCGTACACTGCGGGAAACCCGATCTCTATCTTGATCGCCCCAACCCCCAGCGCCTTCTCCTCCTGCAGTTGGGTCAACACGCCCGGCAGGTAATCGGAACCGATTAGTCCCGGACCGGTGTTGCCATCTGCCTGTTTCAGATCGGCGGCAAAAAGAGAAGGGCCTCCGGCTATGGGTTTCCAGGTTGGGGGGACGGTCAGGAGGATGTTGAATGCTTGCAGATCCCCCCGTAGTTCCTCATAAATCGTGCTGCAATACCCGGCGGGAGGTGGTGGTGGCGTAGCCGGCGCCGGAACATCGGCCCTGCAAAGCGTGTGAAAGAGGCAGATCGATGCTGCCAGAAGACAGAAAACGCGCGGTCTGGATCTCTTCATTAGGTTTCTCCTCTGTCTCGTTTCCTGTGGCGCGCGCGTAGTGACGGGCTGCCCCCGGCTGCGCGATTTATCGGATTCCGTGGCGCGGGAAAAAACTGTGTGTTTCATCATAGTCGGATTGCCATCCTGTGTCAAATCTCGCAGACATCGCATGTGGATCGCGGCCGCCTTCACCATGCGTCACTAAGTTCGCACCCTCTTAATTTGCTGAGAACAATAGCCAAGCACGGTCGATTCATCCTGCGAGTCGGAAATCGCGTGATACCCTAAAGTCGGGATCGGAGATCGATCCCCGCTGTCTGGGAACTCCCCGCACTCGCCGCGAGGTGTTCTGTCGGGGATGCCCCTTGTTCTTTGACAATTCTTCCTAAGCCCGCGCTGTCCGACCCCGCTCTCCGGCCCCGCCGCGCCCGGAGAAAAATATCGAGTCGTTGATTCTAAAGGCACAATTGGGTTCGTCTGTCCGATTTTACATGCGGCCCGAATTGCACCACGTATGCACAAAGCTGCACAATCCGCACAATGTTCTATCGGCGTTTCATCGGCGGCCCATTATGGTTTTTCGCGAATTTAGTGAACGCACTGCAAAAGCAGCGACGTCAAGGGCCGACCTTCGGCGATGCCTGCGAGAGCCTGCGGGAGCTGTAGTATTTGGGGTCGGCGAACTTTTCCTGAAAGACCCGCTCCCAACGCGCGTCGTTTAGTTCGTCTTTCCGCTGCTGGCCATTCTTGTTTGTCGCATCGCCCACGGCCGCCAAACTCCTGGGGCGTCCTTGCCGCCACGTGGATGCGCTTGGGACCTGTTGCGCGGGCGACACGCCCGGAAACTCCAGCGGTTGGGAACGTTGGAAAAATGAGCGGGCGCACGTCCGGAATTCGTGCCTCTCCATGGCCAGCGCAGCCCGTCCCGGTTCCACCCGTATGACGGTTCCCCACACAATTAAACTTAGCCGGACCGAGCTGTCCAGCAAGACCGGCCACTGGATATACACCTCGACGCGCGCATCCAAAACCAAGGCGCGGTCCGTCTTAAACAGGACGCCTCGGCTGCCGATATTCACGGTCTCTCCCCAGCCGGATTCCCCTCCATCTTGATAGCGGACGCGAAGTTTAAGCGGAAACCGGATGGCGCGGCGGCGCCCGCATGGTTCCAGGCAGTTCTTGCGCGGCCGTATCGACCAGTCTCGCGAACCGGAACCTTCTAAAATGAGCGCAGTGCGTATAGGCGTGACGGCGCTAGCCGCTTGCGAACCATTTGGCAAAGCCATTTTATTGTTCCTTTGGTTTTGTCGGGCGGGCAATTCTGCCCCGGGGTCCCCTCAGGAGTCCCCTCTGGGGGCGGCTTTCAGCCGGCTCTGGCCGCCTAATCAGGCGGGTGCGGCCAAGGTTGGCCGCCCTCCAAAACCAAACTGACGCGCGTTTTTGTTTTCAGTCTGACGAGTCGTAGCCGATCCGCACCGCTCTCAAGAGTTGCCGGCGGATCTCCAAATAATTTGCGTGCGCGTTGTTTTCGCGGACGCGCTGCTCTATTATTTCCGAGAGAATCTGCAGGGATGAGGGATCCGGAAGGCATTGGCCGAGCAACTCGCACATCCTTTCGGCCTCCCGGACATAGTGCTTAAGCGCTTCCCCACACGTTGCGTGCAATTCTCTAAACTGTTTGGGGTCCATTTCTTCCTTTGGGGGATTTCGGGAATAGGATGTCCTGCACCCTCGCCCCTGCGCGCAACAACCAGTAGGGTGGCGCCATGGCTAATGAGCCGCAGCTACATCAGATCTCGGATTTGCTTGATCTTTACTGGACCATGCTTAGAAGAACCTAAGCACCTGTATTATTGAACACGCTAGGGGCGCTAGAGTTGCGAGCCGCGCCAACAGTCCTGGTTTCGCCGGCGCCGCGGCCCCGCGCAGCCAGGCGGCGGTATCCCAAACTGGGGCTTTGTTTTGTTGGCTCACTTCGCGCGACAATGGTACGGAGTTCTCCCGCACGTATGCCCGACGCCACGCCATCCGAAGAAAAGCCGAAGCCGGTTCCCAGTTCCGGCACGCTGGGAGTCTTGCGCATATTCGGCGTGCCGGTGCGGTTCCACTTCACGTTCGTCCTGCTGCTGATCTTTCTGCTGTTCATCGGCGTCGGCGAGCGGCAGTCGGGCGCCATGACCGCGCTGTACGTGGTGGCGCTGTTCGCCTCTGTCCTGCTGCACGAACTGGGGCACACCCTGGTGGCGCGCCAATACGGTATCCGCACCACCGAAATCGTGATGTATCCCATTGGCGGCGTATCCCGCCCGGAGCGCATACCCAAGGGGCGGGAGGAATTCTGGATCGCCATCAGCGGACCGCTGGTGAACGGCCTGATCGCCGCGGGCCTGTTCGCCTGGCTGGCCACCCGGCACCAGTTCGTGCCCATTGAACTGTTGCGGGACCCCACCGACGCCAACCTGGTGCAGCGCATCGCCACCGGCAATTTCCTGTTGTTCGTTTTTAATCTGCTGCCGGCCTATCCGATGGACGGCGGCCGGGTGCTGCGCTCGGCCCTGATGCTGTTCAAGCCGGAGGAGGAGGCCACGCGCATCGCGGCCAGCTCCGGCCAGGCCCTGGCGGCGATGTTGGGTTTGTGGGGCCTGCTGTCTTCCAACTTCATCATGGTCTTCGTGGCGATGTTCATTTATATTGGCGCTTCGCAGGAGGGCAGCGCGGTGCGCGGCCGTCTGCTGACCACGGGCGTTCCGGTGAGCGCCGCCATGATTACGGACTTTCGCACGCTAACCCACGGACAGAGTATCCGGGACGCCGGCAACCTGCTGCTGGCCGCTTCGCAGAACGATTTCCCGGTGGTGCATGGCGATCAGGTGTTGGGGCTGCTTACCCGCGCGGCGCTGGTGCGCGCCATGCTGACCAACGGTCCGGACGCTTACGTGGCGTCCGCCATGGACCGCAATCCGCGGCGCGTAGCGCCCGATACGCCGCTTTCCGGCGTGCTGCAGGACCTCTCGGGTACACGGGCCTGCGCGTTGGTAATGGATGGGGATAAGCTGGTGGGCCTGCTCACCTCCGAAAACGTTTCGTCGTTCATCCTGCTGCGGCAGGTGGCCATGCAACAGCAGGCCAGGGCGCAATCCCGTTGACGCGGATAATATTAAGTGGTGGGTCGGTTTGGTTTTGTGGGGCGGGCAATTCTGCCCGCAGCCGGGCCTTCAGCCGGCTCTGGGCGCCCCACCAGAATTAGATAATATTCGGATCGGACACAGGGCTGGTTTTGTATGCGGCTATCGCTGGTCTTCCTACTTTGTCTCACTGCCGAAGCGCAGGAACAGGGCGGCCTGCGCGGAATTACCGTCAATTCGACCACGGGTGCGGCCCTGCGTGGAGTCCATATCCGCCTGACGCCGCCGCCCTTCGGAAGTGAAGTTCCTACCGTTCCCTATGGCTCGCTCAGCGACGACGCCGGCCAGTTCTCTATGGCAGCGGTTTCGCCAGGCACCTACCTGTTGCAGGCGGCACGGCCGGGCTTCTTCTATTTGCCGTCCGCGAAGGACGGCCCGCCGTCTCCCATGCTCACCATCAAGCCTGGCGAGCAACTGGAGAACGTCCGCATCGAGATGGCGCCACGCGCGATCGTCTCGGGGCATGTGCTCGATGAAAAGGGCAACCCGATGGCCTGGGTCCCGGTTCACGTAAGTGTCGCTTCGCCGCGCAACATCGCCTTGGAGTTGACCCTGGAACTCGCGGATCTCCGCCTGTCCTTCCGTGCCGATGAGCGCGGCGAGTACCGCATCGCTCTGCCACCGGGAAAGTTCCACGTCTATGCCCAGGGAGGGTCCCGGGACGATATTCGGGTTGACGGGACGCTGGAGCCTGTTTTCTACGACAACACCTACTACCCAGGCGCGCTGGACGAAAAATCGGCGGCCATCGTGGAGACGCGCGCGGGGCAGGAGACCGCCGGCGTCGATATCCGCATGGTGCGCAAGCCGCTGCTGCGCATCGCCGGAATTGTCACGGGACTGCCACCCGGCTCGCCGGCCACCGTTCACATCCGGCGGGATCTGTTTAACGAAGGCGCCGAGTTCAGCGCCGCGCCGGACGGAAGCTTCACGGCGGGCGATCTGGAGCCCGGCCAATATTTGGTCTATGCGGAGGGCGGAACGGGCGCGGAAAAGCTGCGTAGCGCTATCGCCGAGGTGGATCTGAGCGCCGACGTGACCAACCTCAATCTGGCACCCCGGCTCCCGGCGAATCTCTTGGGGGCCATCGAGGTGCCGGCAAACGGGGTCAAGCTCGCCAATCTCATCGTGCGCCTGGAGCAGACGGCCGATCCAATTGGCTGGCCCAGTCCGGAGACGGCGCCCGTCGCGCGCGACGGCACGTTCCAGTTCATAGGCCTGCAGCCGGACCGCTACAACATGACGGTGGTCCCCATGCCTGAAGACGGATATCTCAAATCCGTGCGTCTGGACGACACGCCGGTCGTCGAACGCGATTGGTATACGCGCGGCGACGCTAGTGGCACGACTTCCGGCTTCCGCGTGCCTCTGGACCTGCGGAATATTGCCAACGGTTCGGTGCTGCGCATCGTGGTCGGAATCGGGGCGCGGATCTCCGGAGTGATGGAAGGCCGGCCAGGTCGCGCGACCCCCACACTGGCTTCCGTGACGCTCGTGCCGGAGAGCAAGAGTTCGTGGCAAGACAGCCTGAGGACGAGAGTCGGCGTCGACGGCGCTTACGATATCGACGGCATTCCGCCGGGCAAATACCGGTTGCTGGCGCGGGATGCTTTTGAATCGGACCTCGACAGCGAGAAATTGTTCGAAAGGGAGCTGCCGCGCGCAGAAATCATCGAGTTCCATGCGGGCGATCGGATCGTCAAGAATCTCAAACCGGCGGCAAAGGAGGCTGGCGATGGCAAGCCCAATCCGTAGTGGTACGCCCGCCGTCTGTCTGTTATGTACGGCGGCCGCGATGGCGTTCGCGCAGACTCCCGCGGGTCGACAACCGGCCAGCGTGGAGGGTTCGGTGACCAACGGACTAACCGGCGAGCCGCTGGCCAAAGCTCGCGTGACACTGACTCTGCCGGACCGCGCCGGCAAGAGCGGCAAAGAGTACGGCGCAGTCACCGCCGCGGATGGCAAGTTTTCCTGGGCAACGGTGCAGGCTGGGACCTATTATGTTTCCGTTTCGCTGCGCGGATTCGTGGCAGCCGCCTCCCCTACGCCAACCACCGGTTTGGACATTCAGCCAGGGGCGGCCGTGCGCGACGTTGACCTGAAAATGGCGCCGGAAGCCGTGATTTCCGGACGAGTTCTAGATGCTCAAGGCGATCCGGTGGAGCGCGTGAGAGTGACAGCGCGGAGTGGAGAATCGCGCGATGCCGTCTCAACCGACGACCGGGGCGAATTCTCCTTCAGCCGTCTGTCCGCCGGGAAGTATACGCTGCACGCAACACCCCAAACCGATCCCTCGCCTGCGGAAATCCGCACCGACGGCACCCAGGAAGAACAGTACGGGTCGACCTGGTTTCCCAACTCACTCTCGGAGAAGGAAGCTACACCGGTGCAGGCGCTGCCCGGCCTGCAAGTGAGTGGAATCGAGATCCGCCTGGTCCCCATCCCGATCCTGCGCGTCGGGGGCGTGGTCGGCGGTGTGCCGGCGGGGGCGGAGAGAGTCTCCGTGGTGGCCGAAAGCAGCGACGGCACGGAGATCAAGTGGATTCCGGTCCGCAACGGCAAGTTCACTGTCTGGCGCATGCCGCCGGGCAAGTACACATTCTTGGCAGAGGGCCGCACGATGGATGGGCGTTCGCTGAAGAGTGTAGCGGTGGATGTCGAGCTGGCCGATTCCAATGTCGACAACATCGCGTTGGGGTTGATTCCGGAGTTCGACATCGGCGGGCAAATTCAATGGGACGGCCAACCGCCGCACGCCGGCCAGCTTCAGAATGGGGGCCTGCGCCTGAGTGAGACGCCACTCAAGGGCAAAATAACATCCGATGGCGCGTTTCGTATTCCCAAGGTCACGGTGGGCCGGCATGCGCTGGCGCTCGAAGGGATGCCGGAGAACGTATATATCAAGTCGGTAAGTCTGGGGACTGAGGAGATGCCGGACCTGACGCTAGACCTGCGCGGCAATCCAGGAGACGCGCTCGTAACGGTGCTGCTGAGCGCGGCTGGCGCGCGCATCGCCGGCGTTGTTACGGATAGCCAGGGGCCGAAGGCCGACGCATCGGTCTATCTAGCGCCGGATTCGCCGGAAGCCGTCATTCCGCGCACCGCCGAAACGGCCGCCGATGGGAGCTATTCCTTTCACGGCGTGCCGCCCGGAAAGTACAAGCTCTACGCGGGCGACGCGAAGGGGGCGGAGAGCGTCGAGATAGCCGAGGGCGAAAGCGCCGCGCGGAATTTGAAATGGCAGGAGCCTGCGCCCTAACCGCACGCATTCTTTTTTGCGTGAAACACCCTTCGTGTGAGATAATACCCCTGTGCACTCCACCAGTGCCGCGTACTTCCTCTTCATAACCATCGTCTTACTTGCATATTGGTTGATGGCCGGATGGCGGCTCGGCCGCTTAACCGTGCTCCTGGCGGCCAACTACTTCTTCTGTGCAAGATATGGATTATTCTATCTCGCACTTATCCCATCCTGTTCGACCATCGACTATCTCTCCGGCCTGGCAATGCAATCTTTCCAAAATTCCTTCATCCGGCGATTATTTCTCGGGCTAAGCCTGGCCGCCAACCTGGGCCTGTTGGTCTTATCCCGCCACATGACGCTGTTTCTGCAGCCCTCCGTTTGGGATTGGGTCTTCCCGCTGAGCCTGTCGTTCTATGCCTTTCAATCGCTGTCGTATACGATCGACATCTATCGCAAAGACGCTCCGGCAGCCGCGTCTTACCTGGGATACATGACCGCGGCGTCCTTCTTCCCCACCATCCAGGCCGGTCCCATCACCCGTCCCGCCGAGATACTCAAGCAGCTTACACGCAAGGTCGACCTGGCCCCGGCCGACGGGTCTCGCGCACTGTTTCTTATCGTGTTCGGCCTGCTGAAAAAGCTGCTTATCGCCGACTATCTTGCGGGCAACCTCGTTAACCGTGTATTCGATACACCCAACTTATACAGCGGCATGGAGAATTTGGCCGCCGTCTATGTATACTCGCTGGCGCTTTATTACGATTTTTCCGGTTATACCGATATCGCGCGCGGCTGCGGCCTGTTGTTGGGCGTGCGGCTGCCCATCAATTTCGACCGTCCCTACACAGCCGTGAATATGGCCGACTTTTGGCGCCGTTGGCATATCACCTTCTCGAATTGGCTGCGCGACTATCTTTATTTTTCCCTCCCCGGCAAGCGCTCGCGCGTCTGGCCCTATCTCAACTTGGTCATCACCATGGTTCTGGGCGGATTATGGCATGGCACGACTTCGCCTTTCGCTATCTGGGGCCTTCTGCACGGCAGCGCGCTGGCGGTGACCCGGCGGTGGCAGGCATGGCGCGGACGGCGTCCCGAATCGGGCTGGGCGTCGCGCGCCATCCGCATATTCTGCACTTACCAGTTTGTTTGTCTCACATGGGTGTTCTTCCGCAGCCCGACCACAGCCGTCGCCGTCGATATTTTGAAACGCATCGGGTCGCTGACCTTCTCCTTGCAGAATGTCTCCGCCGGCGTGATCCTGGTGTCGCTCGTGGCCGCCGCCGGCCAGGCTGTTCCGAAGAAGTGGTACGAACGCGCTGTGGATTTGTTCGGCCGCACGCCCTTTTATGTGCAAGCGGCCGCGATGGCGCTGGCCGTGGTTGCCATGCAACTGCTGGCGGGCCGCGGCAGCGCGCCGTTCGTATATACGCGGTTCTGACATGCGAGCCTTCCCCTTCCGCACCGCCTTCACCCTCGCCACCTTCGCCCTGATCCTGGCCGCCGCATCGCGCGTTGTCCACGGCGTCGAGCCGCCGAGCCTGCAACCCGCCGCCGTCATCGTCGAATTCAACCCTGAGCTGACTCCGCTGCTCCCCTGGCGGCCGCATGCCGCACCCGAGGCCATCGTCCCACCGCCCAAGCTTCTCGCGGTCCGCCCCACACTCGACGATCGTAACGGCGGTCTCGACCACTTTTACGCCGCGTTGTGGCGCACCGAGCGCGGCGCGCCCATGGCTATCACCCGTATCCTGCATTATGGCGACTCTCCCACCACCGCCGACCTCATCACCGGCGACACCCGCCAGCTTCTGCAAAAGCGCTTCGGCGACGCCGGCCACGGCTTCACCCTGATCGGCAAGCCTTGGGCGTGGTATGGACATCGCGGCGTGGAGCTATCCAGCCATGGCTGGCAGATGGACCCGGGCACGCGCTTCGATCTGCGCAACGGCCTGTTCGGTCTCGGTGGTGTAGTCTTCTCCGGCCACACGAGCGCCTACAGCCGCGTTACCCTGCGCGACCCCAACCAAAGCCGCCTGGAAGTTTGGTTCCTCCGTCAGCCGGATGGCGGGAGCATCGCGATTTCCTCCGCCGGCCAAACCATCGGCAGCATCGACACGGACGCGTCAACTCGCGCCGCCGGATTTGCGCGCTTCGAACTGCCGCCGGGGACCGGCACGCTCGATTTTACCGCCGAGGGGTCCGTCCGCCTGTTCGGCATCACACTGGAGAAACGCAAGACCGGGGTGGTCTACGACAGCGTCGGTTTGAACGGCGCGTCCGTTTCCGTGCCGGCCCTGATCTTCAACGAGAGCCATTGGGCGGAACAGTTGCGCCACCGCAATCCCGACCTGGTGGTGCTGAATTACGGCACCAACGAAAGCAGTTTCGCCGGCTTCCTCAACCGCGAATACGAGAAGCAACTGCGCGAAGCCATCCGCCGGGTGCGCGCCGCGCTGCCCGATGCTTCTATACTGGTGATGAGTCCCATGGACCGCGGCCAAAACAATGGCGGCGAGATTGAAACGCTGCCTACCATACCCCGCATCGTCGATATTCAACGCCGCATAGCCGCGGAGTTGCATTGCGGGTTCTTCAACACTTTCGAAGCCATGGGAGGCGCGGGCACCATGGTGCGCTGGTATGACAGCCAGCCCCCCCTGGTTTCGGCGGATTTCATTCATCCCACGCCCGCTGGCGCGCGCATCGTCGCCACGGCTTTCGTTCGCGAATTGACCTCCGGGTTGAACCGCTACAAACTGCGCCAGGTGCTGGCGGGCGACGCCGTGGTTGAGGTGCGCTGACCGCATGCCGCGCCTGGCCGCCATCGCTTTGCTTTGCTTGTGCGCCGCGCCGCGGTCTTTCGCTCAAACCACCCCGCCGGCCGGCACAACCACGAAAGCCACAGCCAAAAAGAAGCCGGCGAAAAAGCCCAAGAAGAAAGTCCGCGCGGTCCGCGTCCAGCACTATTCCGCGCCTCGCGTGAGCGTCAAAGTGCGCGCCGCTTCGCTGCAAAAGGTCGCGCTCCAATTGGATGAACGCCCCGACCCGGTCATCGACCGGCCGGGCACGCTGGTGCCTTTCTTCGAGCGCCTCTATCGCCTTTCCACTGGCGACAGCCCCACCGTCCACATCCTGCATTTCGGCGATTCCCACACCGCCTCCGACGATTGGACCGGCGTGCTCCGCGATCTCTTCCAGTACCGCTTCGGTAATGGCGGCCCGGGGTTTTCGCTGGCCGGAATTCCGTTCAAGGGCTATCGCCGCTTCGACGTGCACGGCGGCGCCAGCAAGGCCTGGGACGCGGAAGGCCTGCGCACCGGCGAAGGCGACGGCTTCTTCGGCCTCGGCGGCGTTAGTATTTCCACCGAGCGCGCCGCCCAAACCATCTACCTGGATGCCGACTGCGCCTCGGTGGAGCTCGACTACCTGCAGCAGCCCGGCGGCGGCCGCATCGCCCTTTCAAGCGACGGCGAGACCGTCCAGGAAGCCTCCACCGAGGGCGGTTTCGCGCCTGGCTTTCTAGAATACGCCACCAAGCCCGGCCGCCATCGCTTCGAAGTGCGCACGCTGGAACCCGCGCCCGTGCGGCTGTTCGGATGGGTCGCCGAAAACCCGAAGGGCCTCACCTACGAATCGATCGGCATCAACGGCGCGGAAGCCGCGCTGATCCAGCGTTGGGATGAGCCCATGCACGCCGCCTACCTCAAACGCCGCGACCCCGCCCTGATCGTGCTGGCCTACGGGACCAACGAAGCCACCGACACCAAGTGGACCGAGGCCGGCTATCTCGAAGCCTTCTCCGCCATCCTCCTGAGGCTGCGGCGCGCCGTGCCGGCGGCCTCCATTCTGGTGCTGGGCCCTCCTGACCGCTTCACCCGCGTCAAAGGCCGCTGGCGTCCTTACGAGGGCGTGGACCGCATCGTCGCCGCGCAACTGGAAGCTTGCCGCCAGAATCGCTGCGCCTACTGGAACACGCGTGCGCGCATGGGCGCCGAAGGCTCCATGGGCGATTGGGTCATGGCCGGTCTGGCCCAGGGCGATTACGCGCACTTCACTTCCCTGGGTTATCAACGATTGGCCAACGTGCTTTTTCAAGATATAATGCGGCTATACGAGAGCTATCTGAAGGTCCGCCCGGAACTGGCCACGCAAGCTACCGATGACCAAACAAGCCAAGATCACTGAGATCGTCGAGAAACTGTCCGGCAAGCCGCTCTCCATCGGGCCGGACGAATCGCTGTTCGAATCCGGCGTGTTGGATTCATTCGCGCTCACCGACATGGTCGGCGCCCTGGAGAAAGAATTCTCGATGCGCATTCCGGATGCCGACCTCACGCCGCGCAAGTTCGATTCCGTGGCGCGCATCGAAGCCTACATCGACTCCCGTTCCTGATTATGGCTTTCCTACGCGCGTTCGGCGCTTACCTGCCTGCTCGCGTGGTGGATAACCACGAGATGGCCGCCGCCACGGGCACGGATCCGGAATACATCCTGCGCGGCTCGGGCATCGTCGAGCGGCGCTTTGCCGCCCCGGAGGAATCGGTCGCTTCGCTCGGAATCCGCGCGGCCAAGATCTGCCTCGAAAACGCCGGCCTGGTTGCCCGCGACGTCGGCCTGCTGCTAGCCGCCAGCGGATCCGCCGAGCACCGGTTTCCCGGGCCGGCTTCCGCCATCGGCGCCGGGCTCGGGATCAACGGTGTACCGGCGATCGACCTGCCCATGGCGAGTGCGGGGTCGCTCTTTGGCATGGCTCTCGCCGCCCACCTCGCTCCTGTTTATGGCCACGTGCTGGTGGTCGGTTCGGAGGTGATGTCGCGCGTGGTCGCGCGGCATCCCGCCCACCGCGACACCGCCATTCTGTTCGGCGACGGCGCCGGCGCATGCCTGGTAAGCCCCCAAACCGGATTTGCCGAAATACGCGATTCGCTGCTGGCCAGCGACGGGGATTTCGCCGCCGCCCTGCGCCTGGACCTGGACGCTCCTCTATATATGGATGGCCGCACCGTCATACTGCAGGCGGCCCGCAAAATCCCGCGCGCGATTGTTGAATTGCTGGAACGAAACCGCATTCCGCCCGCCGCCGTGGAAGCGTTTCTGTTGCACCAGGCCAACCTTAACCTGATTACGCGGGTGGCGCAAGCGCTGGCCGTTCCGGAGGGCCGTTTCTTCTGCAACATACAGCGCTACGGCAACACCTCCTCGGCATCCATGCTGATCGCCGCCGCGGAATGGCGCGATCGGCACCCGTCGCCGCCCGCCGGTCCTCTGGTCTTCGCCACTTTCGGGGCCGGGCTGCATTGGGGCGCGCTGTTGGCGACTCCCTACGCAGGCGGAGCCGCCGATTTGTTAACCTGTTAAAGATCCGGGGTATTAAAGAGGCGCGCGCCGGCGCGCGTTGGCGGCCTGAGAGACCGCCGGCAGGCCACGGGCCTGCGCCACGAGAATCGCTAGAAAATGCCCAGGAGATGGTCACTTCAAACTCGTCTAGGCTTGATCGCCGGCGTTTGCGTCATCGCCCTGATTGGACTGGTTGTCATTCCAAGAATTCCCCTCGGAGCCGGCTACCACGATTTCGCCGACACCCGAGCCGCGCTCGGCCTTCCCAATACTCTGGACGTTCTCTCAAACGTACCGTTTTTCATTGTCGGGGCTTGGGGTCTACTCTGGCTTCTCCGCAAGTCGAGCGCGCCGTCGTTTATGGACGACAGGGAACGGATACCCTATCTGGTGTTTTTTGCCGGTGTTGCATTAACGGGCATAGGATCGTTTTGGTACCACCTGTCTCCTTCTAACTCCAGGCTGCCCTGGGATCTCCTGCCTATGACTTGCTCTTTTGTATCGCTAGTGGTCGCGGTGTTCATGGAACGGGTTAGCGTCAAAGCCGGGTTTATCTGTCTGGCTCCTCTGCTTCTACTGGGCATCGCTAGCGTCGCTGTGTGGTACTTTTCAGAAGCTCAGGGGCTCGGAGACTACAAGTTCTACCTGTTCGTGCAGTTTTTCTCTCCCGCGGTCTTGGCCTTGATCGTAGGATTGTTTCCGCCTCGCTACTCGGGAATCCGCTATCTTGCCGCGGCTTTCGCCCTCTTCGTTGCCGCGAAGCTCTTCGAATCCTTCGATCGCCGGATTTACGCTTTGGGCGGGATCGTTAGCGGGCACTCGCTCAAACACGTCACGGCGGCCGTATCCTGCTATTTGATATTAAGGATGCTGCAAGTCCGGCATGTCGTGGTTAGCATGATCCCCAGGGGGACTCCACTTTGAAACCCTCTATCGTATCTTTGCTGGTATGCCCGACTTGCGGTCGCGGTTTTGACATCGTCGCCGGGAAAGTCGAAGCCTCGGAGGTAATCGAGGGCAGCCTGGTTTGCGAAGGCTGCGCTTCGCGGTTTCCGATCATCCGCGGCGTTCCACGCTTTCTAGGAAAAACTCTTAACGCGGAACAGAAAGCCACGGCAGACGCTTTTGGCTATGAGTGGACCCACTATTCGGCGTTGACGGATGCGGACAAGAAGGAATTCTTGGCCTGGATCGCACCCGTCGCCCCGGCGGACTTCAAAGATCGAGTCGTGCTGGATGCGGGCTGCGGAAAAGGGCGCCACATTTTCCTGGCCGCTCAATTCGGAGCGCGCACCGTGGTCGGCGTGGATCTGTCGGATGCGGTGGAAGCCGCCTTTCGGAACACGCGGGAGCTGCCGAACGTGCACGTCATACAAGCCGACATCCTGGACTTGCCATTCAAACGCCCGTTCGATCTGGCTTATAGCATCGGTGTGCTTCATCATCTGCCTGTTCCAAAGGCCGGATTTTTGGCGCTTTGCAGTCACGTCAAGCCAGGCGGCCGTGTGTCGGTTTGGGTCTATGGCAAAGAAGGCAATCTATGGATCGAAAAATTCGTCGATCCAATTCGAAAGAACATCACTTCACGGCTGCCCAGAGTCGTAGTGCGCGGCCTCTGCTTCTTTCCGGCCGTGGTGCTGTTCGCCGGCCTCAAGCTGCTGTATCGCCCCGCCCGGAAGCTCGATTGGTTGAAGCGGATGCTGCCTTATTCGGATTACCTTTGCTCGATATCCGATTACTCCTTCGCTGAGAACTTCTGGAACGTGTTCGATCAGTTGGTCGCGCCGACCGCTTTTTATCACAGCCGGGAGGAAGTAGTCGATTGGTTCAAGACTGCGGACGCAAAGGACGTTCAGATTGCCCGCCACAACAGTAACAGTTGGCGCGGTACCGGCATAATTTAGGACGGCGCCATGCGCTGCCTTAATTAAGGCGCCAACGTCAACACATCCCTC
>Ga0302324_100005612_pt1 | contig 27328 bp, 28 predicted proteins | sample Palsa_T0_1_FD_201949 | JGI IMG/M metagenome (GOLD analysis project Ga0302324, IMG submission 201949) | Peat permafrost microbial communities from Stordalen Mire near Abisko, Sweden - Palsa_T0_1 | ecosystem: Environmental > Terrestrial > Soil > Palsa > Peat permafrost | place: Sweden: Abisko...
CCAGATGCCTACCGAGCCAAGCACGAGAGGTCCTACCTGTGCGAGAGCTCCGATCTGGAGCCAGGTCATGGGTAGTGGGAACAACAGCTGAAGGGAATCATCTTCAGAATAGGAGCGTCACGAAAGGCTCCTTGTTGGGTCTGTTGCGGCTGTGGACTTCCCACTCAGTTTGAAGCCGATTTCAAAACCGAAAGCCGTTCTTGCATGGAATCCGCTAGGCTCTTGACGGCGATTCCGAGCTCGCGAGACATTTCTGAGACGACACCAGGAACCGAGCGATCTCCCACCCGCACCGTCTTGATCGAAGTGCCCCGCCATAGCACCTCGCCCGAACGGAGGTTGACGATCCGTGCCGACAGACCGACTTCGACCGAGACGTTGGAATTCTCATCCAATTCCTCGAGATGATCCAACGACCCAGTGATTAAGCAATCTGGGGACTGACGCCCGTCGTAAAGGTCAATCGACTCGAACAGTCCACGCTCCTGCAATTCCCTTATTAAGGCCTCCGTAGCGATACGCCGGGGATCTTCAGCCCAGAGGGCGTAAGTATAGTAATCCAATTGTTCCGCCGAAGGTCGATACACAATCGAGCCTTCCTTAAGGAACCTCGGCGCACTAAACTCCCTTACCGCGGCTGAGCCGACGACCGGTTTCGCCGGATCCGTCGGAGAAGCGCTCTGCTGCGGCACGTTCAGCACGTAGTAATTGGGGTATCGGATCCCTCGGGCGCAGGCTCCGAGGCTCACAAATGCTCCGAGTGCAAGTGTCGCCGCCATCTTGCGCCTCGATGATCTCCGAACTTTATGGCTCACGCTGAATAGGACGGATTTTCCAGGCACTTTTGTTGGGCTCTTTTTCGGCAAGAGGCTGCACAGCCGGCGCCCCAACAAAAATGGGCCAGCCAGTCTCTTGATAACCGCAGGCCGACCCAATGACGGCGAAGACATTCTCAGTAGGACATAGCACCGACTTCTGGACACTTTCACTGCTGTCCTCCGGTATCGGTAGCATTGGGACGGCGATCAACATAAGTGCCACCATTCTGTGCATTCGTTGTCCGGGAATGACACTCGGGAAAATGCCGCTGCTCGTCTGGCTGAACCTTGTGATGGCAGGCTTGGTGATTTTAGCAGTTAGCCCGCTTTCCGCGGCCAACAAAACTCTCATCCAGATCGAGTGGCAACCGCCGTGCGCCTGATCTTCACAGTCGGCAGCTGGCTCGACCAACGGCTTCAACTGGGCTCGCCGATTCGCGAGACGATGCAGCACGCCATTCCCCCCCAGACCGCAAGTTGGGCTTACGTTTTCGGCAGCGCGGCGATGACGGTCTTCGCGTTTCAGCTTGTCACAGGAATCCTTCTCGCGTTGATTTATGTGCCTTCAGTGGGGGAGGCGTGGAACAGCCTGGAATGTTCCGCCTTTCGCCGCTCGAAGACCAAGCCCTCGCCGGAGCGCTCATGTGGGTTACGGTGACGTTTGCTTACTTGGTACCGGCGCTCGTGCTCAACGCCCGGCTTCTCGCCGGCGAACGAACTCGTGCCTCGGAAGTGGGGGTTGGTTGATGGCCGGCCTGTCCACCTCTGCGCTTGATCTAGGGTCTCGTCAGGGTACACCATCCTTAGCATCGCTGTGGGCGCTCATCCCGGATTTCTTGGCTGTTACAAAGCCGGAAGTAAACTTCCTTATCGTAGTTGCGACGTTCACCGGCTTCTATCTGGGTTACTCGGGAGATTTGCACAACTTCCCGGTAGAACGAATGCTCAACGCATTGTGCGGCACGCTCCTGGTAGCGAGCGGGACGGGCACGCTGAACCAATATCTGGAACATCGCTTCGATGCGCAAATGCGGCGGACCTCCCGGCGCCCGATTGCGGCGGGCAGACTCCGCCCCCGAGCTGCGGCGTGGTTCGGCATATCGCTTTCTGTAGTTGGCTCTGTTTACCTCCTCGCCACTGTGAACGCACTGGCGAGTGCCCTTGCGGTCTTCACGCCGACTACCTATCTGCTCATTTACACACCCCTGAAACGGAAAACACCGGTCTGCACGTTAGCGGGGGCTGTTCCGGGCGCCATGCCTCCGCTGATCGGCTGGGCGGCGGCGTCAGGTTCTCTCACGAGCGCCAACGCTTGGATGCTATACGCGATGCTGTTCTTGTGGCAATTCCCTCACTTCATGGCAATCGCCTGGATGTACCGGGAAGACTACGCGTGGGCTGGGTACTTGGTTCTTCCACAGGGCGAGCAGAGCGGGCACTTCATGTCCTGGCAGGCCTTGCCGGCGTCGCTTGCTCTGATTCCAGTCAGCTTGATCGCGACCATGATTGGCCACGCAGGTCTCGTCTACTTTGTTTTGGCCGGCATACTCAGCTCGTTGTTTTTCTATTACAGCGCCAGCCTGGCTTTTCAAAGATCCGCCCTTGCTGCACGTCGATTGCTGTTGGCCTCAATCGTTTATCTGCCACTGGCGTTCTGTCTGCTAATGCTTGAGAAATAGAAAGGAGCGGTTATGGTGCGGAAACCAATCGTGGTGGTGACAAGCCACTTCGTTGAAGGCGTGGAAACGCGCATCGAACGGGAATACGAAGCGCGACGTAGCACAAATGGAGTGTCCTTCAAATCCGAGGAACTGCTCGCAGCCGCGGAAGGAGCGGATGCAATGTTTGTCACGCCAGTGGACAGAATCGATGCCGAATTCGTCAAGCGAGTATCGGCGTCTGTCAAGGTGATTGCCACGTATTCTGTGGGCTACGATCATATCGACCTGCGTGCTGCCGCTGAGCGGACGATTGCGATTGCCAATACCCCTGGCGTTCTAACGGATGCCACGGCGGATATAGCGATGCTGTTGCTGTTAGGCGCTTCGCGGCGAGCATACGAGGCACAGGAACTAGTCCGCTCGGGAGCGTGGAAGTCGTCAAACGTTGTCGCGCTACTTGGATGGCAACCCACCGGCAAAATTCTCGGCATCTTCGGTATGGGGCGAATCGGCCTAGCGGTTGCGCGTCGTGCGCGTGGCTTTGGAATGAAGATCCATTACTACAATCCGGTTCGCCTACCGGAGGAAACTGTGGGAGACGCAGTATTCCATGCCGACTCGTTGGATCTGCTTCGCGTCAGCGCGTTTCTGAGCCTCAATGCGCCGGAGTCGGAAGAAACGCATCATTTTCTGAATGCAAAGACGATCCAGCTTCTACCGGCGGGCTCGATCGTCGTCAACACAGCCCGAGGTGGACTCGTGGTTGATGAGGACCTCATCGCTGCTCTTCAGAGTGGTCAAGTGGCAGCCGCCGGATTGGACGTCTTTGAAGGAGAGCCGAAGCTTCATCCTGGATATCTCGCACTCAAGAACACTTTCCTGCTGCCGCACATCGGGAGCGCCACTGTAGAGACCCGCACAGCCATGGGTATGCTGGCGCTGGACAACATTGACGCAGTACTCAGCGGGAATCCTGCCCCCTCTCTGGTACTACGGGCCACCGAATAATCCTATGACAATCAAACCTCGACTAATTGCTGTCGTGGTCCTGCTGCGATTTGACTTATGCAGTAGCGCCGCGAGCTTGAAACCGGAAACGCTAGCGGCTTGGAACGCTTATCTGCAGGCGGCAAATGACAAAATGCAGGCCCGTCTCCAACCCGACGCACATTTCCTGTGGATCGACGAAGAACCCGATCGGGTGGAGAAGATTCGCACCAAGGGGCCTTACATTGGGCCGGTGACAAAGGACATTCCGCAGAAGGTTCCATCGGGGCTGATTCACGATTGGCTCGGCGCCGATTTTGTCCCTGACGTGAAAATCGAAGATATTTTGCGAGTGGTGCGGGATTATGATCGATATAAGGATGTCTACCACCCAGGCGTAATCGATTCAGCCTTTCGCCGTACGGACGGAATGCAGGATTTCTTTTTCATGCGGCTTGCGAATAGATCAGTGGTTGCAAAGACTGCTCTGGATACCGAAGGTGTGGCGTCCTATATTCGCGTAGACGATAAGCGCTGGTACGGTGTTTCCAACACCACGGAGATCCGCGAAATCGACAAATTTGGTACAGAAGAGCAGCGAAAGTTGCCGCCCGACCAGGGTACCGGCCTGATTTGGCGGCTATCCAGCATCACGCGCCTCGAGGAACGCGATGGAGGTGTGTACGCGGAGCTGGAGGCGATTGCATTGAGCCGCGACATTCCCGCCGCCTTTCGCTTGCTCGTGACGCCGATTGTTCGCCGCGTCTCAAGAGACTCGCTCGCCACGTCTCTGCACCAGACAAAAGTAGCCATAGATGATCTCAGGCTGCGCCGTGTGCAGGAAACTCAGTGAGGAAATCCTGACGCCACGCCTTTTCGACACCAACGTCGAACTCCACGATGACGATATGTGTGGTGGCCCGCCGCAAGAGCGGTAACATGACAGCCCACGCTCCCCCAGCCAATCGACGTAGAGCTTGCGCTCCGCAAACAGCCTCGCGACGTCCGTCTTCACGAATGTGTCGAGGTAGCGGAGCGAGGCGAGCATCAAACGTCGCTTTCCTCCGTCGACCGTTACGTGCCGCACGCTCCAATTCCGCGAGACGGCGCTTGGCTGAGTCCTTCTCGAATCCACGGGAGAATGCCGCCTGTACGCTTCGGTTTCTTCTCTGTCATACCTGACCGATCCGTCACGCCCTGCCGGAACCATGACGCAGCTGTCTAGCTCCAAGCTGATTGAGAAATGATCGTACAACCGCTCGGAACAAATGCAATATTGCTTGATCAACCCAAGGATACCTTTCCGCATACGGCGGCACCCTGCAAAGTCCCAGCAGAGAGGTGATCCCAGAAGAGCAAACAGAAGAACTCATAAAGAGCATCGTTAAGCAGATTTTCGGGCCAAGATACTCACTTGTTGAGTATCTGCCAGCCATAGGGTTAGCATCTTGGTAACTTCGACGCTGATGGTACTTGCCCTATCATTCGCCGGTATTGACCTTGGTTTACCCCCGCTACTGAAACCCTATTTATTCGGCAACGGTTACTTGCTGGATATTGTCGCCGGAGGTACTGGCGCTTTGGTCGAACAAGGTTGCTCTTCGTCGGAGCAGCCGCGACCGCAATCGGCGTTTTCTTAAATGATCGCTTCGCATGGACCGTGGCGTTTGTCTAAGTGTGTTGCCAATCTCGGGCCGTCCGCTCATTTGTTGTTGATCGTACTCGAAGAGCCCTGGACCTTCCAGACCCCTCTCCCATCAAAGCAAGTCCACCGTTTACTGCACTTCAAGGCTGGAACACGAAACTTTCAGAGAAACTTGGACGCGCTGGCGTATCGTCCTTGCAAGAATTGTCATGCACGAATCAATTCCAGTAAGTCCCCAGACACCCGGCCATGGCGGTGTTCTATAAGCGCGCGCTCGGCGGCCGCCAATAAATCCACAACGGAGGCGCCAGGCTCGGCTAGGGCGACTCCAAGCGACGCCTGAAGCCCGTCCAATCCGAACTGCCGACCCGCGGCGGCGACGCCGGATCGCAGGGCGCACAAGCTCTGATCCAACTCGCCTTCAGGCCCTATCGACGCCACTACTGCAAACTCGGTTCCCGCTATCTGGGCGAGTGTAACATCGCGCGGGAATGATTTACGGATCGCATCGCAACAAGTCTGAAGGACCCGATCTGTTGGGTCCATTCCGATGAATTCCGATCGGGAAGGAATTCCGTCGAGATCAACACGAACCAGGGCAAGAGGCCTAACTTGCAAGGCTGCGTCGAGGGAGGCGCAGTCCAGCCGCTCGAAGAAGTGATGCCCACAGCCGGCACCCTCGACATTTTGGACCACCGGCCCGGGCTCCGAGAGTGGCTCATGCAGCCGCAGGGTCGATTGTTCCAATATCTGCAAGTCGTTCTGGCTAAAGCTGTCTTTCTGCCGGCGATAGAGGCACAGCACGCCCACCACCGGGCCACTCGGAGCGGCGAGCGGCGCGGCCATCGCGGCTCCGAGCGCGCTCTGGATCGGCCACCGTTCGGCACCCGATTCCACGGCTGGGTCGCCGTTTAACAGAGCCTTGGAATTGTCCGCAACCCAGCCGGCCAAGCCTTTTCCGACGGGAGTTTCGAGAGTCGCCAGCGAAGCGCTGTCCAAACCGAAAACGCCTTGCACCCGTAGAATCCCGCCGAACCGAACAAATAAGGCCAGCGCGTCGTGCGGGATCAGACTTTGCAACAGTGTGGAAAGCGGTTCGGCAAGATAGTAGCCCCGGCTGGCTTTTGGAATCCACTGTGAGTTTGCGGCCAACGCGTTAATCGCCGACCGGGTTGTCACGAGAGCGTTCAGCCGCTCGCCACTTACCTCGGCCGGTTGATTCGACGCATGCGACACCTCCAGCCCCGCGTCTGGGCCGGACCCGCGGAGCACCTGGGTGTCTCCGCTAATCGTCATCGACGGGATTGGAGTGCTGCGCGCAAGCGTCTCCAGTTCCACGTAGCGTTTCTGTAATACCGCGACTACGTCCGGATCGAAGGCTTTGCCGGCCTCCCGAACCAGGATTTCTATCGCCTGTTCCGGAACTATTGCCCGGTGATAGGGCCGTTCGCTGACCAGGGCGTCGAAACAGTCCACCGCAGAAATGATTCGCGAGCCCAACGGAATTTGGTCTCCCGCCAGGCCGTCCGGATATCCGGACCCGTCCCATTTCTCGTGATGCCCGCGCACCAGTGGGGCAACCACGAAAGGGAAACCCAGCTGTTCTATGATTTCCCCGCCCACTACCGTATGCAGCTTCATTCTTTCGAATTCGGCGGCGGTGAGCTTGCCGGGTTTAGAAACGATATGCGCGGGCACCGCCAGTTTGCCCACGTCGTGAAGAATAGCTGCCGACTGAAGCGCCTGCAAATCATTGTCGGACAGCTTGAAATGCTTTCCAATTTCGGTGGCGTAGGTCCGCACGCGGTGCAGATGGGAATGGGTGGTCCGCTCCTGCGCTTCCACTGCCAGGGCCAAGGTGTGAATACTGCGAAATTGCAGCGCGGCTAGAGCCTCGGCGTGGGACTGGCTGTCTTTGAGTCTTCCCAGAAATACCTGGTAGGTCCAGCCAAACGCATAGAACATCGGAAAAATCAGAAACACCACCCGCCAGTCGTAAAGCGCGGCGAGATGGTCCAGGATTCCCACCAGGCAAGTTCCTGCAATGTAGAAGGGAACCAGCCACGAATATGGCTCTAGCCAGTTGGCGAGGACGTCTTTGCCATCGGTCAAGGACGTAATAATTCCAACCGGTAACGTATTTAAGATGAAATAGCATAATCCCGTCAGCGCCAGGATCAGTGGCGCGCCGAGACTGGGTAGGTCCGTTTTCAGATAGTGGTACGTTGTGGCGGTACCTGCGATTGCAGTGATCAACACTGCGAGATTGAAAATAAACTGCACCGCGGACGGCCTGCGTGCAGGTTTCCAGTAGGTTTGGACCACTGTGGATAACAGCGCGACACTCGATGTCTCGCCCGGGCTTAGCTCCAGGATGCAAATCAAAACCACTAGAAGTCCAGCGGTAACGGTTCCCCTAAAGCCCGGCACGCGAAACTTGACTTGCGACGCCGCCATTCCAAACACCAGAAGGGTGACAAATCGGGGATAGTCGGCCGAGTGGCAGTGTAGGAGGCTGAGCAGGCAAAGAACCGACCCCACGACGGTCATGGAATAGAAAAAGATCTTTGCGCCGCGCGACATACACCTCTTCACATATATCGGCCCGCTGGCAATGAAACTCTAGTCTCTTACGTACTGCCTCCGGCCAGGGCCAACCCAACCGGGTGAGACCCATCGCAAGTGAATGCCGGACAAAATGCCCCCCACGCTTCCCGATTGCGCGCCTCCCAGTGGGACAAGTTGTCTGCTTCGCGACTGCCTGAGCTACAGCTAAGCGACTGAAATCAACGCAGTAGCGCGCCTTCGCCATTGGCGTATCGCGTGCATTGACGCAAGCAGCAAGCATGACGGGACGCGTGAATCCACGAGAGGTAAAGATGAGTATGAAACGCAATCGAGGTTTGATGTTCTGGCTCGGCGCCATTTGCGCCCTTCCAGCCTTCGCCCAACAGGCCGGCCAATCCGCACGGATTCACCCAGCTCTTCTGCAGATGAATGCGACCGAAACCCGCAGTGTGATCGTGATGTACGCCGAAGAATCCGACACTCATGCCAGTGATCGAGTTGAGCAGCGGCAGGGAATGCGCTTCCGGCATAACTTCTCGCACGTTCCCTCCTCGGCGGCCGAGCTTACGCTGCAGGAAATCGAGCAAGTCGCCCAGGATCCGGAAGTGAAAATGATTGCCCCGGACGGACAAGTGAAAGCTCTTGGGCTCGATTATGGTAACCAGTCCGTCGGCGCCTACCAGGCGAATAGCGACGGATACGCGGGAGCCGGCATCGGCGTCGCCTTTATCGATTCCGGAATCAGCTACGAGGATTGCGATTTCAAAGGCTGTAACGTCGCCACCCGCTATGGACGGGAGCTTAGCTTCATTAAAAATCTCAACGGAAGTACGACGGCTCCCGACGATGGTCAGGACTACTACGGCCACGGCACGCACGTCGCCAGCATCGCCGGTGGATCTGGAACGTTTTCGACCAGCTACGTGGATCAGTGGAATATCTACCCGTGGTATTGGATTCATGGCGTGGCCACCGGCATCACGGTTCACTCCCTGCGAGTGTTGAACAGCAACGGAACCGGAACGGACAGTTCCACGATTGCCGCCATCGACTATGCCATCGAAAACAAGGCCGCCATGAACCTGCGGGTGATCAACATGTCGATCGGCCGGTCGTTCACAACCAGCTATAAGGTCGACCCGTTGTGCCAGGCCGTGGAGCAGGCCTGGAAAGCCGGCATCGTAGTGGTGGTCGCCGCGGGGAACGAGGGCCGTACCAATACCGACGGCAATTACGGATATGGTACGATCACGGCGCCGGGTAACGACCCGTATGTCATTACGGTTGGCGCCGTCAACACCTTTGGGTCCCTGGATGTGAGCGTACACAAGGTGACCAGCTACAGCTCCAAGGGCCCCACGGCGATCGACCACATCATGAAGCCCGACCTGGTGGCTCCCGGAGACAACATCTACGGCACCCAGTGCCTCGTGTATAGTAACCAGGCGTGCCCCATCGCGGCGGACAATCGCGGCAACATGGTTCTGGATACCGACTACGCCAACGTGGGCGGTCCAGTGGGCGACAACTGGTATCTACGTCTGAGTGGAACCAGCATGGCTACACCCGTTATTTCCGGCACGGCGGCGCTGATGATCGGAAAACAGCCGTCGCTGACTCCCGATCAAGTAAAAACCAGGCTGATGGAAACCGCCTGGCGTACCAACTTCGTCCCGTCTTATGTCGTCACGCCGGTGGCCAGCGGCCCAAGCTACACGGTGTATCACGATCTCTTCACGATAGGCGCGGGAGAGGTGAACGTGATGGCGGCGCTCAATTCAACCATCACGCCCGCCACCAACCTCAACGCGCAATCGCCTGGGGTCACCTACAACGCGTCCCTCAAGATCTTGACGATCGTGCCCGCGGCCAACTCGGTTTGGACCAGTTCGGACTGGACGGGTGGGAGCTCGATTTGGGGCCAAGTCAACAGCTCAACGGTAAACCCGGTTACGGGCACCAACGTGATGTGGGGCTCGAACGTGATGTGGGGCACGAACGTAATGTGGGGCTCGAACGTGATGTGGGGCTCGACTACCGAGACCAGCCCCGATGCGACGGCTCTAACAGTGATGATCAACGGTGACAAATAAACAGCCCACAAATGGCTTGGCTGTTAACTTGATCCTTGACCAAGCGGCGTCGTCTTCCAGGCGATAATGGGTTGACAATACGGGCATAGCGTATCCCAACTTCGCATTCGGGTTGGATGGATGCTCCCTCTCCGCCGTTGCCCAAACCGCCTCCAACCTCGCTTCGATACTTTGACCAAAATATCACCCAACCCGGATCGTTAGGCAGTCCGCCGCCGCCGTCCCCAGTCCATATGAAGTCGAAGACGTCGCCGCCTCCCCAACTGCCGCAGGACGCTCCTCCGAAGTCATCGCCACCTGGCAGCCAACGCACGTTCGCGCCGAAGAGGCGCGCCTCTTCCCCGGAGCTAGCCGCTTAACGTCCTTTCACTACTTCCTTTCTTTCTCATCGATGTGAACCCCGGTAGAGGGTTGACGGAAATCCGCCAATTGCCAAGGATTGTCGGTTCGCAAAGCCTTTTCCTGGACGGCTAAGTTGCACGAAGAACAATGGGTTGGCGGCTACCTCATCTTGGATGGACAACTGCCTCTCTTCAGATGGCCGCAATGAGGAGTTGAATCAAACATGATGCATCCGCCAATGGCAAATGACCGCACTCTGCGTGAAAGTGGAGTGATTGAAAAATTCTTGGTATCGCCTAACGAGGAATCGTTCGCCGACCTGTTCCGGGTCTTTACGCCCCAACTCGTAGCTTTCTTCCGCTCACGCGGATGCGAGGTTGCCTTGAGCGAAGATCTAACTCAGGAGGTAATGCTGACGGTCTATCGAAAGGCTGCACAGGTTCGCGATCGATCACTCTTCCGGGCCTGGTTATTCAAGATTGCGCGCAATGCCCTTTGCAGGCAGTACGGCAAGAAATCGCGTGAAGTGGAAACGGTTGACCTGGCGAACGTGGCGGGCAGTCTGGTTGCCTCGAGCAACAAATCAGCAGGAACTTCGGCATTCGAGTTTCACGGTTGGATGGTTTTCCTGGAATCAAGCGAGCGCGAGGCTTTGACCTTGCGCTTTGTCGAGGAGTGGGAATATCACGAGATCGCCGCTGCGAAAAAGATCCCCATCGGGACGGTCCAGTGGCGCGTTTTCAATGCCAAGAAAAAGTTGGCTCCGCATCTTAAGGCACGCCAGATCTCCAGACGCGAAGCGGCTTGAGACCACCCTAACGCAGAGGGTCGCCCGCCGCTGATCGTCGGGGATGCGTTTGTTGTTGAACGGATATAATGCGAGGCATGGCCCCCAATGGAGATGGTGCGGTCCGCCGGGATCAAACCTCGGACCTTCAACTCCTTGTCGATTCGGCCCCCAGCCTGATTCACACGGGCCGGCCGGACGGCTACCTCGATTTCTTCAATCAAACATGGCTGAGGTACGTAGGACGGGCGCTAGAGGATTTGCAGGACTGGAAGTGGACCGCGTACATCCATTCCGAGGATGTCGAAGGAATCGTGGAAAAATGGCGCGCGTCTCTCGCCAGCGGCGAACCGTTCCTGCACGAAGCTCGCGTCCTGCGCGCCGACGGCGAATATCGCTGGATGCTGCACCACAAAGTAGCAGTGCGCGATGGGTCCGGCCAAGTTGTTAAGTGGTATGGATCGAGTATCGATATTGAGGCTCGTAAGCGAGCGGAAGAACACCTCCGCCGAAGCTCCCAGGAGCTCGAAAGGAGCGAGTTTTATCTCGCCGAAGGGCAGCGGCTTGCCCACATGGGTAGCTGGGCCTTCGGTCCTGACGGATTCGACTACTGGTCTCCTGAATTATTTCGGATGCACGGTCTCGATCCGGACCGCAAACCGCCTACTGTTCGGGAATACTTGGATTGTGTCCACCCACAGGATCGCGAGTCGATGGCGAACCTCATCCAGGGACTCTCGGTGAAAGCTTCGCCCTTCGATGCAACCAAGCGCATAATCCGACCCACTGGCGAGGTCCGGCACATTCGCTGCGTCGGGGTTCCTGTCGTCGAAAACCAAAGCCTGAAAAGTTACGTTGGCAGCGCCATAGACGTTACGGAGCACGAACTGGTGACCCAGGATCTCCGGCGGCGCGAGGCCTATCTGGCAGAAGCCCAAAGACTCAGCCACACAGGCAGCTTCGGATGGAAACCCGACAGCGGAGAGCTTGTCTGGTCAGACGAAACATATAGAATTTTTGAGTACGACCGCGCCGAGAAACCAACCCTAAACATGGTGTTCCAGCGCATACATCCGGACGATAGGGCGCTTGCACAACAGGTCGTCGAAGGCGTGTCCGGGAGCACGGACTTCGAACCCGAGTATCGTCTGGTGATGCCAAGCGGGGCAATCAAGCACATCCACGTGAGAGGGCACGCTCTTCCCGATTCATCCGGCAACATCGAAGTTGTCGGGGCGGTGACCGATATCACCGAGCGCAAGACAGCCGAAGATAAGATCCGGCGCGTGGTCGAAGCCGGCATTCTGGGAATCTTCATCGCGAACGTCGAGGGTCAGATCGTCGAGGCCAACCAGGCGTTTCTTCAAATGCTGCAATACGACCGTCAGGATCTCGTCTCGGGTCGATTGCGTTGGCCAGATCTGTCGCCGGCCGAATGGCGCGAGCGCGACGAACGTGCCCTGACAGAGGCACTGGCAACTGGGGCTATGCAGCCATACGAGAAGGAGTATCTCCGGAAAGATGGCAGCCGCGTGCCCGTGCTCCTTGGAGCTGCGCTGTTTGAAGGTAGAAACGATGGCGTCGTGTTCGTCCTCGACTTGAGCGAACAAAAGCGCGCCCAAGGAAAGATCCGAGGGCAGGAAATCGAGCTTCGGCAGATTCTAGACCTCACGCCGCAGCACGTCGCCGTCATAGGGTCCTGGGAACAACGCATCTTTGCCAGTCGAGCCCTGCTGAATTATTTCGGCCTTAGCCTCGAGGAGTGGCAGAGTCGCGACACTCAGACGCGTGTTCATCCGGACGATCTTGAACGCCTCGCGTGGGGGCCGCAAGGTGGTCCACCGGACCAGTACGAAGCGCGATTACGGAGGTACGACGGAACGTATCGCTGGTTTCTGGTTCGCAATAACCCGTTGTACGACGAACAGGGACAGGTAACGCGTTGGTTTGTTGCCGGGACGGACATTGATGACCGCAAGCAGGCTGAAGAGAGACTGCGACAGGAAAACGTCGCCCTCCGCGAGGAGATCGACAAGGCTTCGATGTTCGAGGAAATTGTCGGCACATCGAGGCCTCTTAAGGCCGTTCTTTCCCGGATTGCCAAAGTCGCTCCGACCGACTCCACCGTTCTGATTACCGGGGAAACCGGCACAGGCAAAGAACTCATCGCCCGTGCCGTTCACAAACGAAGCCAAAGATCTGGTCGTCCCTTCGTTAGTGTGAATTGTGCCGCGCTTCCGCCCACGCTGGTCTCCTCGGAATTGTTTGGCCATGAAAAGGGAGCTTTCACGGGAGCGACGCAGCGTCGGCTTGGCCGCTTCGAAATGGCTGATGGCGGAACGATTTTCCTGGACGAGGTTGGCGAACTTCTACCCGACACGCAGGCGGCATTATTGAGAGTGGTACAGGAACGGGAATTCGAGCGAGTAGGGGGCGGGCAGCCTGTCCATGTCGACGTTCGCGTTATCGCTGCCACGAATCGCGACTTGAACGCCGCCGCAGCGAATGGGACCTTCCGCCAGGATCTCCTCTATCGGCTGAATGTGTTTCCGATCGAAATGCCGCCTTTGCGAGAACGGAAAGATGACATTTTGATCCTGGTCGAGTATTTCGTGCAGCGCTACGCCAACCGGGCAGGCAGAATTATCCGATCGATCGACCAGAAGACGTTAGATCTGTTGCAGTCCTACGACTGGCCTGGCAACATCCGTGAGTTGCAGAACGTGATTGAAAGGTCCATCATCCTGAGCTCCGCCGATGTTTTTTCGGTTGATGAGTTGTGGCTTTCCGGAAGGACTTCTCTTCAGGCATCTCGAGTTGAGGCGTCATCGGCCTCGAATGTTGAGGCGCGAACCGAGCGGGAGATCATCAAGGCGGCGCTCGCTGAGACCAGAGGCCGGATTTCCGGACCATCCGGGGCGGCGGCTAAGCTTGGTATGCCGCCCTCTACTCTTGAGGATAGGATCAAGGCCTTGAAAATCAACAAACAACAGTTCAAATTCGGCGAAAGGTCCTCCCCCTAGGAGTCGCAAGAACTCCGATTCTCGGTCACGGAATTCACGGAATTCACGTGATTCACGGCCATTGAATCCACTCCTTCCCTTTCTTTTCACAGGCTTGGCATTGGCAGGAGTTTTGCATCGTGTTAGACGTAGCCGTTCCAACGCTAGGGTGAACGAATCACGCGTCCAAAATGGCGTGCCTTAGAAGAAGTAAACCGAAAGTCCACAATGAGCTGCAGAATCGATCGAGTCGTTAGCGATGACAATCGCATGGTGTTGCTCGTAAGTGGCCGGATTACGGGGGAACATGTCGACATGCTTCGGAGCGTACTGGAACAGGAATCGGGTGGCTTCGCCATCGATCTCAAGAACGTTGTTCTTGTCGGCAGAGCAGCCGTGAAGCTCCTTGCTCTCAGCGAAGCCAACGGAGCGGAACTCAGGAATTGTCCGCCCTATATCCGTGAATGGGTCACGAGAGAGAGGGCGGAAACGCATGGGCGCCCGTCGGAGCAAGCGTAAGAAGACAGGGAGGAAATCGAAGATGCATGATACGAACCCTCGCCTGCATTTTCGCGCCATACCGGATCGCGGGTCCAGCCATTCCTCAGATGATGCCGCGAGCCGGACGAGCACGGGAATCAACAGAGAACTGGACGAGGAAACGCTCGACCTTCGCGACGAGGTTCTATCGACGTCCATGTTCGAAGAGATCGTGGGCTCTTCCCACGCGATCGGCGGCGTGACCGCGCAAGTGATGAGGGTTGCTCCGAGCGATGCCACTGTTCTGATCACCGGTGAGAGTGGCACAGGAAAGGAGTTGATCGCTCGCGCGATTCACAAGAGGTCGCGTAGATCCCAGTCGGTTTTCACAAGAATGAATTGCGCTGTCACTCCTGCGTCGCTGATCGCGGCCGAGCTTTTCGGCTACGAGAAAGGCGCCTTCACCGGCGCCAATCAGCGCCATGCCGGGCGCTTCGAAGTGGCAAACCACGGGACGATGTTTCTCGACGAGATCGGTGAGATGCCGAGTGAAACCCAGGTTGCCTTGTTACGGGTGCTTCAGGAACGCGAATTCGAGCGGGTTGGAGGCACTCAAAGCATTCCAGTGGACGTGCGTGTAATTGCAGCTACAAACTGCGATCTGCCACTGGCAGTTCGTTCCGGGAAGTTTCGTCTGGATCTGTTCTACCGGTTGAACGTCTTTCCAATCCATGTCCCCCCGCTTCGCGAGCGCCCGGAAAATATTCTATTGCTGGCCAAGTATTTCATCGAACGCTACGCTGCTAAAGAGGGCAAGAGGATTCGAAGGGTAGAAAAGCGGACCGCGGAGCTTCTGGAGGGCTATCACTGGCCTGGCAATATCCGGGAGCTTCAGAATGTCATCGAACGAGCCATGATCCTCTGCGAGTCCGACACGTTCTTTGTGGAAAAGGCGTGGTTGCAAGGGCAAGCAGAGACTCAGGCCGGTCTGCAGCCGTCTCTTTTTAAGCAGGAACGAGAACTCATAGAAGCGGCGCTTGCGGAAACCCGCGGCCGCATTTCGGGCCCGGAGGGAGCTGCCAGAAGGCTGGGAGTTCCGCGGACGACACTGGAATACAAGATTAAGAGCCTACGCATCGACAAATACCGGTTCCGAGCTGTCATCTAAGTGGTGACTCATAGTAGGTTAAGGTCTTTCTGCCAGTTAGCCGGGATCCTTCATTTGCCCCCTTTCCCTCGTTATCCACTCCTGCACGTACAACGGACAGTTAACCAGCTGGATACCTTCTGATTCACAGCGAATCAAGAAGCGAACGCTGTCGCGATCCAAGAGCGTGACCTCCTCTAAGTCCAGGCTCGGCAGGGCGCTGCACTTCTCGATTTCGGCTAGCAATTCCGAAAGCCCGTCCGCTTGCATGCGGCCGCTCAATTTTAGATTGGTGGAGGTACCTTCCGACCGCCTCTCGATGCGCAGCATGACCTCTGGCTCAAAAGCAAAGAGCACATCCAAGATCACTTTGTTTGATGCAGTCAGAAGTCCTCTGGAGCCAACAGATAAGACCAGCAACGGCTAAATGGTTAGGTACGATCATGTCTGACAGTCTTCCAAGGTAGTCATCGTTGGAGGCGGTTTCGCCGGCCCGTCCCACACGCCGAGGACGGTGAAGCCTTACTGACGCCGAGGGCCTTGAAGGTCAATCTGCTCGGCGGCCAGCGGGGCAAATCCCAGCAACAGATGAAGCGATACCCCACGAGACTCGGACCTAAAGGCACGGGGTCTGGCCAATGGTCTGTTTCAATTCCGCCCACGCGAGCATGTAATTCAGGTTCGCCTGCAAGAGGTCCACTTGCGATTTATAGGTTGCCGAAGTCGCTTCGAGTGTGTTGGCTACCGTCACAACACCCTGAGTCACCTGGTTATGCGACAGTCGCTCGTTCTCGCGCCGCAGCGCCACAACCTGGTCCGCCACAGCCACGAGATTCTTAGTTCGCTCTAGCGCGTTGTAGGTGCGTTCCACTTGCGCGGAGATACTGTCCTTGAGACGCTTCAGGTTCTCTTCGGCTTGTGCAAGCCGCGCTTCGTGTTCTCTAACGGCGGCACGTCTCTTGCCGAAATCAAACACATCGTAATCGAGTTGAACTCCAACCATGCCGAAGTTGGTAACGAGAAACGGCACTCCGTTTTGCCAGGTATCGGTGGCGAAGGCCGTAACGTCGGGAATGAACGCCGATTTCGCGCTCTTTACAGCAGCTCTGGCTTTATTGATTGATTCCTCCGCGGATGCGATTTCGGGATTGTTTGCCCAGGCGGTCTGGACATACTCCTCTAACGGACGCCTATCTGGGCCGATCGCCCCTATTGGCTGGAGTTCTAGCTTGGTATCGAGCGGGAGTCCCAGCAAATCGTTCAGCTCTGTGTTCAGATCGCTCACCTGCAGGTCGGCCGTGAGAACAGCTTGTTGCCCTTGAAGCACATCCACACTTCCCTGGATCTCGCTGACGCGAAGCAGGCTTCCGTTGCGAACGGCCTCAGTATTCTCCTTTAGCTCTTGCCTGGCGTAAGCAAACTGCTCTTCAGCGGCCCGCTTTTGCAGTTCGGCGGTGAGAACGGCAAAGTACAAGCGATGAACATCGACGGCTACCTGGTTCTCATCTTTCTTAAGCTCGGCTCTGGAGATGGCAACCTCCGCGGCGGCAATGCGATTGGCCTCATGGATTCGTATCAATTGCGTAAGCGGCTGAGAGATGGTGGCTTCATTGATTAGCAGGTGGTGCAGGCCCTGAGGAATATTGACCGCGCTTCCCGGAACCAACTCGCCCTGGACGCGCCCGAGTGCTCCGGCCGGTATCACAAGGCGATCGACTCCAGTAGTGTCGTTTGCGTTTGCGTGGTCCTTGATCGAGGGAAAATATGATGCGCGTTCGCCAGCTTTTTTCTGCTCGTTCTCGACGATCTTCAGGCGTGCAATGCGCAGCGAATGATTCTGGCTGATTGCCAGTTCGACAGCCTCCCTTAGACTTAGCTTTCGGACCTCGGCCCCATACTGCGTCGCCGTCGTGAGTGACAGGAGTACGAGAATGGTGAAGCGGCGGGAAAGCGTCGCGCTCATCATTGTTGTGCTCATCATTGTTGTGCTCATCATGGTTGTGCTCATCATGGCATTCGCCTCAAGTCCCCGTAAGAGATTGCGATGGGCCGCAATAGAAGCATCATCATGAGGTAAACCACTACCGTCCACGCGATCAGCACGAATCCGTCCGAGGTCGCGAGAGTAAACGCCTGCGCCCGAACTTGTAAACCCAGGATTTCGGCCGCGCGATATCGTGCTTCTTCCGTTCCGCTCGACTTTCCAAAAGCGCCGCCAGCGAGCATTCGGAGACGCTGGTCCGTTATCCATGTACCGCTCTGGACATGCAGGCCTAACAGATTAGAGTGGAACTTTTCTCGTGCCGACAAGAAATGCGTCATGGTTGCGACGCCTACCTCACCGCCGAACAGCCGGATAAAATGAGCAAATCCGGAGATCGTTGCCGCCTTTGCCAGGCTTGTCATTGCCCCGCCTTGGATCGCTTCCAAGACAAGACTGCTCACCAAACCGACGTACGAGCAGGCGAAGCCGACTGACAACAGGAGCTCCCAGAGCTCGAAACTGTTCCCTGACCAGGAACTGTCAATGCGGGAGTAGTGCCAGCAGACGACGGCAGCGAGGGTCAACCCTAGCGCCAGTATGAGTCTGGAGTTCGTGAAGATGACCACGATTGCGACCAGCCACACCGTCGCGAACATCGGCAACGCTACCCAAGCCAGCGCATCACCGACCTGAAGTGGCCGGTAATCATGAATATTTTCGAGAAAGCTGGGTACCAGAACGAGAGTCGCGAGCTGAGCGAACTTGAAAACGAAGATCGATAACCCTATGACAATGATGTTTCTTTTGTTTAGGAATGCGAGGTCCAGAACCGGCAGCGGCTGCACCAGCCGTCTGAACAACGAGGCCAGAAGAAGGATGACTCCGGCGCTGAGCATTCCGACGATGACTCCCGAATGCAGCCAATACCGACGCTCGCCTTGATCGAGCGCGCCGTAGACCAGGCTCAATCCCGAGCTGAAGTACGTAAACCCGCGCCAACTCGGCCGCTGTGCGGGTAAAGGCCCTCGGGGAATTCCAAAGTAAACGCAAAGAGCCATGAAAGGCGCCAGAACCGCGGAGTTCCAATAAATCCAGTGCCACGACAGGTGTTGGGTGTACCAGCTTTCGAGAGCCGGGGCGACGTTCGCCGTGAAAACAATGTCGGCCGCATAGGCCGCGACACCGAAGATGATGAGTTTCTTGGGAAGCGAGTTGAGCACAAAGGTCATCGTCAGGGAGTAGAAGGTACCGGAGCTCAACCCGGCGATCACCATCAGCGTCACTATCCCGCCAAATCCGTGCGCGAAGGGAAGAAGCGCGCTGGTTAGCGCAAACACCAGCGAGGCTGGAATCAAGATTCGGCGTGGCCCAAACAAGGCACTCAAGAAAACCACAAAGCAGCCGCTGAACATCGTGGCCATGTTCAACGCAGTTGGAAGCCAGGACGCCTGGTCGAAACCAAGTCCGAGAGCGCCGCGGAGATCCGGCAGCGCCACGCTGATAAGACGTGCGTTCATCGTTGCGAGGGTTGCACCTAGGAACACGCCGGCGATTCCGATGTAGGGATTGGTCGCGAGTTTCGGTTTCGGTTGGATTGCAGCAGTCATGAATGAGAGCCGTTCGTGTGGACACGGACTATGACCGAAAGACCGGGCCGCAGACGAGCATCCGTGGACCGATCTCGATCCAGAACAATCTTTACCGGTATACGCTGCGCAATTTTCGTGAAGTTCCCGGTCGCATTGTCCGGGGGCAAGAGCGCAAACTGCGATCCGCTTGCCGGAGCCACTTCCTCGACTCGTCCCCGCAGAAGCACGCCGGGAATCGCGTCCACTCGAATTTCCGCGACGTCGCCCCGTTGGATGCCGCGAATCTGGTTCTCCAGAAAGTTTGCTTGTACCCACACATCGCTTTGGACCAGAGAGATTACTTGGGTGCCCGGGCTCACCAGCTGTCCCGGCCTGACCAGGCGCTCGCTGACGATCCCGTCTTCCGGCGCCACGATTTTCGTATAGCCGAGATTGGTCTTCGCCAACGCCAGAGCAGCTTTTTGCACTTCCACCGCTGCGCGAAGCTGAAGTTCCTGCGAGTCGAGCACCGCTCGCTGGCGCCTCTGCGCTTCGACCTCAGATTGAGCGCTCTTGAACTGAGCCAGGGCGCGCTCGAGATCGGCTTGGCGACTGGACAATTGAGCATTCGCAGTCGAGAGGTCCGCGTTCCGGGTAACGAGCTGGGACCGATAGCTTTCGTCGTCCGCGACCGCCTGCTCGAGTTTCTGGGGCGTCGTGGATTCCGCGGCAATTAATGCTTCCTGGCGTTTGCGCTCCTTCGCGGTTCGTGTAACACTCGCTTGAATGGAGTCGATCCCCCCGCGCGCTCCTGCGATGGCCGCGTTTGCCGCTTCGATGCCGGCCTGGGCCGCCGCGAGATTCGCGTCGGCGGTACGAACTCCATCCTCCGCTTCCACGATACGCTCGTCCTGCAACTGTTTCTGTTTTTGATTGTCGACCACGGCAGCTTCAGCAGCGGCCACGGCCGCCTCGGCCTGCTGTACTTGGGCCATGAAATCGTCATCTCGTAATGCCACGAGCAAATCGCCGGCCTTCACTGCCTGATAATCCGAGACCGCAACTGTTGCGACCAGACCCGCCACTTTCGTGCTCAACGGCGTGAGGTCGGCGTGCAAATATGCGTCATCGGTCTCTTGCACTGCTCGCCCGCCAGCCCACGTATTCCAGTTTGTCGTAATGAGGACGACGATTCCTACGGCAAGTAGCAAAATAATCGCGGGAACCAGCCACCGCTTGAGACGGGAGGCAAATGACTGCGCTTGCGGAGGCGTTTCTTTCGAATCGGGCATACGGTTTGGCCATCCGAAACTGCTTTTCGGAGGCGCTAACGGGTAAGAGCCGAAAACAGCTTTAATTGTTTGATCCCAACAAAAGCTTTTCACCCGTGCTCTGCGCTTTTGAAGACTTTGGGAAGGAAACAATCCGCATGCCTTATCAAACCGTGAATCCATTCAATGGCGAGGTGCTTCGCACCTTTGACGAGCACACCGATCAGCAGATGGCGCAGATGTTGGCGAGCGCCGACAAGACCTTTCGGGAAATCTGGTCTAAGAATCGTCCATTCAGAAGGCACTTCTGAAGGAATACGAATATGACGCTGTCCAGACTTGTGCGGGCGATAGCTCTTGCGAGCATGCATGCCCGGTCCAAATCAATACCGGCGTGCTGATGAAGCAATTCCGTCATCTCGAACACAGCCGGAGGCAGGAGTGGGTGGCTGAGAGGATCGCTTCGTCCTGGGGTGCCATTGAGCCCATTGCACGAGCTTCTCTCTTCGGCGCCGGCATCGCGGCCAAGGTTTTTGGTAACGGCGCGGTTCGTTCGCTTCTCAATGCTGCCCGCAAAGTGATCAGCCCGGAGCTCCTGCCCGGCTGGGTAGAGTCGGTTCCGATGCCTGCCTCCTCGAAGCTGCCGCCTACTGAAGCAGAGAACGCTTCGGCCGTCTATTTTCCGGCATGTATTAACCGGATCTTTGGAGCCTCGAAGCTCGCACACCGGAAGATGTCCTTGCCGGAAGCCTTCGTGGCAGTGTCGCAAAGAGCAGGGTACCCGCTCTTCATCCCACGCTGTTGTTGGTAACTGCTGCGGGACTATTTGGCATTCGAAGGGGTATAACGCGGGGAACATACTGATGGCGAACCGTGTCGTGGAGAGTATGTGGCGTTGGAGCAAAGAAGGGACTCTTCCGATAGTCCCGGACGCGACTTCGTGCACCCTCGGCCTCAAAGAGGAGGTTTTAGACTATCTCACGCCGGAGAATCGGGAAAGGCACAGACATCTCACGATTTACGACTCGATCACTTGGGCCGAAGAGAAGCTGTTCCCCAAGTTGAAGGTGAAGCAGAAGACCAGATCGGCAACGATTCACCCGACGTGCTCTATGAATACGCTGGGTGTGAACACTACGCTCAGGAAGATTGCGGCCGACCTGGCGGAGGAGCCCTTCTATCCGTTGACCAGTACGTGTTGCGCATTTGCTGGCGATCGAGGTTTACTGCACCAGGAACTGACCCGCTCGGCGACACAGGAGGAAGCCAGTGAAGTTTCGGGCAGAAAGCTAGATCTATATCTTTGCGCGAATCGGACGGGCGAAGTCGGCATGGAACACGCGACGCACGCTCCCTACGAATCCTTCTTGTATGCCTTCGAGGAGCTGACGCGTGTATAGACCGACAGGATGCTATGACCGACGGAACAAACGTGGTCGCCGTCTACCCGAATCACGAGGCTGCCGAGCAGGGAGTCGCAAAATTCCGAGACGCTTCTTTCGATGTAGCCAGGCTTTCGATCATCGGCAAAGACTATCACACGGAGGACAAGATCGTTGGCTATTACACGACCGGGGACCGCATGAAATACTGGGGACGTCGGGGCGCGTTCTGGGGTGGAATGTGGGGGCTGCGCCTCGGTGCCGGCTTGTTTTTGATTCCCGGCATGAGTTCCGTACCGATAGCAGGATCGTTCCTGGAGCGTCGGCGACTGGACTGGAATCGGCGGCGGCAGTGGGTGGATTCTCAGCAGTAGCGGCTGGATTGATTCATCTTGGGATTCCGAAGGAAGAGGCGATCGAGTACGAGAATGCGATCATCGCCGACAAATTTCTCCTGATTGCGAATGTCGCGCCTGAAGACCTCGCGCGAGCCCGCCAGATCCTCGGAATATCGGCTCCTTCCGGAGAGCACACACGGCAGATATCGTACGTCCTGTTCAGCGATTCCGTGCAAATGGAACATCCAGGCGAAGCCTAACATTTTCGGAGTTAACGGCCGCCATGCGGCATATTTCGAAAATTGTGAACGACCGGACCAGGAATGCGTTCCGATCTGTTCATGCTAAAAGCCATTGCCCGTTACGGTCCCGGACACATCGACATTCTGGAAACGGCCGGCGCAGAATACCGGCATCGGTTGAAGGCATTTTACGAAAGCTTGATTAGCTCACATTCATAAGCTTGCCCCGGCGAACCACCCATTCGGCCGTACTAAAAACTCGGGGGCCGACTTCGATGAGCCGGGGGAGCATATCAAAGACTTGGCCTGGAGTCCACTTGGAATTGAGGCGGGTATGGAAGCCGCGCCGGTTCAGTTCTTCGGCGGTTTCCGAAAGCGGCTTGTCCTGGATGATCATTTCCAGCATGACCAGCAGAGCTTCACGCTCCTGAACGTCTTGTTCGAGAGCCGTGCAGTCCTCGGCGATCTTGAGTCCGTAGGGAACCGGTTCGGTGATATCGGCGAGCGGAGGTTCGTCGTCTCCCGCTTGCCGCTCCCAGATTACAGCCACTGGTTTCCAACCCTGGCCGGCCTTTTGATCCAGATCGGCGGCAGTCAAGGGTTGGGATAAGACTTCGCGCATCCGTTGTAGTCGGGGCATGGTTAGGTCTATAACGCAATTCTTCGACCAGGCTTCGCGCTTGAAAATGGACGGGTTCGCGAAACCGGCCTGTCCGGTCTTGGGATTGGGGGTTTGGGATTGGAACAGTTCAGGGTAGGATGCCGGCGCCGTGCCCAACACCAGTAGAAGCTCCCGGCTCGCGGACCCGGCGGCAGAAGCAGAGCTGGCCGATGGTGTAGTATTTGTCGCGGTCCAGCCAATCCAGATGGGTGCAAAGGATAGGAAGCAGGAAGCCGAAGGGGATCGCGAGAAAGGGCCAGAGCAGAACGCGCGCGCCACGCTCGAAAAATTCGAGGACATCGATGAATTTGCGCCCCATAAACCAAAAATATCCTCCAAGAGGCCGAATCTGATCCACCGCGAATCCAGCCTCTTCCAACAGACGCTGCGCGCCGTAGCGGGTGAAGCGGTAATAATCGTGCGGCATCTGGTGCTCTTCCCACATGGTTGGGACGATGATCATGAGTTGCCCGCCGGGCTTCAAAGCACGGGCCATTTCATGCAGGGTCCGGCGTGGGAACGGCGTGTGTTCCAGGACCGCGACGCTCAACATGCCGTCGAAGGTGTGCGGCGGGAAGGGCAGCGCTTCCACGCGGGCCCAGGCATCGATCTGGCCGTAGTTCCAATCGCCTTCGCCGACGCCGAGGTCGATGGCGCGGTACTGATGGCCGGCGCGCGCGATGTCAGGCCGGTATTGGGCTTCGCCCGCGCCTGCGTCCAGCACCAGCGAATTGGGCGGGAGCTTGGCGGAAAATTCGCGGACGGCGTTGATGACGAAGCGATCAAAAGGATTGATCTGATCCAGCACGAAGCCCGGGATCAGCGCGCGGCCAAGAGCCACTACTTTGCGGTTTAGCATGGCTGGGGGGCCTTGCGATCCTGGCGGACGGCTTCATATCCACCCCATTGCCACCACAGTTGGCCGACAAACAACAGCGGACTGAGCAGGACGGCGTCAGGGTTCTGCGGCAGATTGCGGGCCATTAGATAGGCCGTACCGGCCGCGGCCAAGGCGGGCAACAAAAGCAGGCGCAGTGCAGGGCTGGCGGGGAACAGATGCGCTAGGGGTTCTTCGTCGCGCCAGCGGAGGAAATACTGCGACGTTCCGGCGCCGTAGTGGCGCATCTTATCGAGGTAATCTGAAAGCCGGTAGATCTCGGGATAGTGGGTGACGCGGGCCTTGGGTTCATAGCGCAACCTAAGCCCAAGTTTGCGCGCGCGTGTGGTGAAATCGCGATCCTCGCACATGGCGAGCGTGGTGTCGAAGCAGCCCACTTTTGAGACCACTTCGCGGCGCAGGATAAGGTTCGAAGTGGAGAGGTGACGCGCGGGACCGGCCGAGAGACGGGGCGAGAGCACTGGACCATCGGTAGAAAGATATTCCAGGCGCGCGGCGAGGCCGGGCTGGCCGGGAGTGCGGGAGCCGCTGGCGAGATCGGCGTCGCCGGAATTCAGAACGTTCCATAGAACGTCGGACCAATCGGGTTCGGGAACGCAGTCGTCGTCCAGGAAATAAATGACAGCGCCGCTGGATTCCGCCAGTCCACGATTTCGCGCATTCCCATAGCCCCGGCGCGGTTCTGGAATGTAGCGAACCCCTAGAGACGGCGGGAAAGAGGATGCTACTCGTTCGGTGTCGGCCGTTGGGCCGTTGTCGATGACAATGATCTCGTCAATTTGTCGCGCTTGCCGCGCCAGACCAGCGAGAGTTCGCTCGAGCAATGCGGCGCGGTTCAACGTGATGATGATCAGCGAGCTGGTCACGGCGGCTTCGTTCACGGTTTTCTGCACCAGCAAAAATAGCCGAGCGTGTAATCGCGGCGGCGATCCATTGGATCCAAAAAGTAGCAGACCACGGGAATCGCGAAGCCGAAAATAGGCGCGAGTACGGCAAAAATCAGCCAGCGCCAGCTTTTCTGGAAAAAACCCAGGATGGCCATTAAACGGAAGCCGATCAACCAGAACAGGCCGCCCAGCGCTTCCACGCGGCTTTCCAGACCCGCTTTGTCGAACAAGTAGGTGAGGCCGTAGCGGGTATAGCGGAAGAAATCGTTGGGGTGCTGATGGATCTCCCAGCATTGCACGGTAGTGAGGATCAACTGGCCGCCGGATTTGAGCACGCGCGCCATTTCGTTGACGCCGATGCTTGGTTCCTTCAGGTGCTCCAGCACCTGAATGTTGATGACGGCGTCGAACGCGTTGTCGCAAAACGGTAACTCGGAGATGTCGCCCAGAACTTCAATTTTCGAATAATCCCAGGCTTTGTCGCCGATGCCGCGATCCAGGCGGACGTAGCGGGTATGCGCGAAGAGCGGCGCGTGGGGACATTCGCCGGCTCCGGCATCCAGGACATGAGAGCCGGGAGGTAACTTGCGGGCGGCGTCGGAGAGGTGTTCGAGCAGCTCGGTGTGAAAAGGGTCCACCCAGCGCATGACGAAGGAGGGAATGAAGGGCTGGACCAGCTTTTTGAACTTCGGTTTAAACACTACGCTCCCTCACGGTCGCGGTTCAGACCAGACGCCAGGGGGAGAAGATGAGGTTCTTGGTCTGGAAGCATTCGTGTGTACAGTGGCAACCGCTCTGGACCTTCTGGCGAAGCTGGGTAGCCTGAAAATCGTGCCAGAGGCGGTTGAAATCCCAATTATAGGCCTTGAGATTTCCCACCGGCTTGAGCAGTTCGCAGAACGACACGTCGCCGTTGGCGTCGATGACGCAGCTCACGTCGCCCGCATTGCAGGAGATGTTCTTGGGGTGCCCCTTCATTTCCTGCATGTAGTAACGGTTCAGCATGAAGCGGCCTACCGTGGCGGTCCATCCGCCGATGCCTCCCCAGCGGCCGTGGAAATAACGCCGGCAGAGATGTAACTGGAGTTTAGAGACTTCCGCGTATTGCTCGGGCGAGGGCGCGGAGAGAGTGGGATCCATCCATTTTCCGCGCAGGATGTTGAGCGAATGATAATCCAGGTCCCAGTCTGTGACGCCGAGATGCAGCAGTTGCTTGATGTCCTCAATATTGCTGCTCATGACGGTGGAGACCACGCTCAGCGACAGGCGCTTATCGCGCGTGCGAATTTCGCGCAGAGCCTCCATGGTGGCCAGGGCCCGCTTGTAATTGCCGGGAACGCCGCGGATGCGATCATGCACCTCGCCGATGCCATCGAGCGAAATGGCGATGTTGAGCCTGAATTTTCCGGGATTCGCGAGGATCCCTTCCACCGATTTGCGGATCACGTCGGTTTGCAGCGCGTTGGTAGGGATGTTAATGAACTTGGCCTGATTGTAATCGAGGAAGCGATGGCAGATCTGGTCGATGTCCTTCCGGAGGAACGGCTCGCCGCCAGAAATGTCCAGCCAGACCAGCTCGCCCATGGCTTCGGAAATCTTCTGAATATGCTCGGGTTGCAGCGCCTCGCCTTGATTCAGGTTCTGCCAGTAGAAACAAGTGCCGCACTTGGCATTGCAATGATCGGTGATGAAAAGAATCAGATGGACAGGTTTCTGCTGGCGCTCGGAGAGCTTTTTCCAGGACAGAATATCGGTGGTCAGCATGCTAGACGGCGGCGCGCTGCGCGCTTGCCGTCGGGGCTGGGGGCTGGGGATTGGGGGTGCAGGCACATTGTGCTGGGCTGGCGCTTTTTCTTAAATGCCGAATTGCAGGCGTAAACGACATATCCGCCTGCGCAAAGGACTCGGTTCAAGAATACCATGGCCCCTGGGCGCTCTTGTCCGCCGACCGTTTCTCACGCAGTTCACCATCCGGACAGGATGCGAAGGCTCGCGCGGTCGAAGAAAGCGGGGTCGGCGGCGCGGAAGTAGCGCAGGATCTCTGGACCGCCGATGTTGACCACCGTGTGGTCCCACTCGCACCGGGTGCAATACGGGGCGCTGGCGGCGCGGGCATCGTCCAAGACCGGAGAGCCGGCGGAAAACCAAGCGCGCGCTTCACGGTATCTGTCAGCGTTAAATGGATCGGAGGTCTTTCCGTCGAAGCGGGTGAACACCAGGTCGGTGTCGCGCCGAGGCGCGCCGCAGCAGGGAAGAATCCTTCCAGTCGAGTCCATCACGATGTTCTTGTACAGCCAATGACAGGTGTGGCCGGAACTCGGCGGTGAATCATCAACTGGAGGAGCCCTCCACGAGTTTTCGAACTCTTTTGCGATGACGGAACGGTCCAGATGGTCGGGGAACGGGTTCCAGTTTTCCGGACTGCTCGCCATGGAGAGCCAATCCAAACGCTGGACTCGACCTTTTATCGGCGCTACGTGAACGTTCGGATCGTCCCAGCGCACGTCGAATGGGTTCACCACGCGAAAACGATTGACGCCTAGCCTGTGCGCCATGCGGACAGCCTG
>Ga0302324_100005613_pt1 | contig 27325 bp, 24 predicted proteins | sample Palsa_T0_1_FD_201949 | JGI IMG/M metagenome (GOLD analysis project Ga0302324, IMG submission 201949) | Peat permafrost microbial communities from Stordalen Mire near Abisko, Sweden - Palsa_T0_1 | ecosystem: Environmental > Terrestrial > Soil > Palsa > Peat permafrost | place: Sweden: Abisko...
CGACCTGACCCGGCTCGGCATCCCCCGCCGCTCGATCCGGGTCGTCCCGACCGGGATCGACACCGATGAGTTCACCCCGGAGGGCCCGGTCTGCGAGCGCGGCGACCGGCACCGCCTGGTGACCGTCGCCGACCTGGCGGCCGAGCAGGAGTCGCTCGACATCCTGCTCCGGGCGATGTCCAAGATCCCGGGGGCCGAGCTCGTGGTCGCCGGCGGCCCGCTCCGCGGTGAGCTCCGCGACGACCTCTCCTACCGCCGGCTCGCCAAGCTCAGCGACTCCCTCGACCTCGGCGGCCGGGTGTTCTTCGCCGGCCAGGTCGGCCGGGCCGCCCTCCCGCCGCTGCTGCGCTCGGCCGACCTGCTGGTCAACCTCAACCAGCACGACCCGTCGGCGATCACCTCCATCCAGGCGATGGCGTGCGGCACCCCGGTCGTCGCCTCCGCCGTCGGCGGCCAGGTCGACGCCGTCGTCGACGGCACCACCGGCATCCTGGTCGAGCCCGGCCGCCCGGCCCTGCTCGCGCAGCGGATCCGCGCCCTGCTCGCCCACCCGATGCAGCTCGAGGCGTTCAGCGTCGCGGCGACTGACCGGGCCCGGTCCCGCTACTCCTGGGACCGGATCGCCCACGAGACCCTCGCCGTCTACGACACCGCCCTGGCCGCCTAGCAGCGCTTCGCCCGGACAGGCGGCCGCGGCGGAAACCCGGATGCCATCCGGCACCTGCCTTGATAGCCTCGGGCGGTGCCAGAGCTACAGCGGTTGCATTCCGGCCATGCGTCGGCGGTCCTGGCCTTCGAGCTGGCCAACCGCTCCTACTTCGCCGCCTCCATCTCCGACCGCGGCGACGAATACTTCGACCAGTTCGCCGAGCAGCACCGGGCCCTGCTGGCTGAGCAGGGGTCCGGCCTCGGCGCCTACTACGTGCTCGTCGCCGAGGACGGCTCGGTCCTGGGACGGTTCAACCTGTACCGGGTTGAGGACGGCGTCGGCGAACTCGGCTACCGGGTCGCGCAGCACGCGGCCGGCCGTGGCCTGGCGACCGCCGCCGTGCGGGAACTAGCCGGGCTGGCGGCGGCCCGGCACGGACTGCGCACGCTCAAGGCCGCCACCTCCCACGACAACCTCGCGTCGCAGAAGGTGCTGGCCAAGGCCGGGTTCGTCCCGGTCGGCGCGGCCGATCCGGCCGACATCGGCGGTAAGCAAGGCACCTGGTACCAGCTCGACCTGCCCGTCGGCGACGCCGATGGGCTGATCGTGCCGGAGCTCCGCGGCGGGATCGTGCTCCGCTCCGAGGAGGATGCCTGCCTGGTCGTGGCCGAGGGCAAGACCGTCTCCGTCCGGTACGCGCCGCAGTTCCCGGGACCGCGCCGGGAGCGCGTGCTGCCGGGCCATCTGGTGGCCGTCGCCGGGGCCCCGGGCGTCGGCGGCGTCGTCGTGTGGCGCTGGTACGACGCCGTTGTGCTCGGCAGCGACCCGGACTCCGTGCGGCTCTGGGAGCCGGCCCACGGCGAGGTCGCCGCCCGGCGGCGTCAGCCGCAGCAGCACTACGCTGCGGGGACGCGCGCGTACCTGTCGGCCGGGCTGCCCGGCGCGGACTGGTGGATTGCCGGGCATGCCGTTGACGCGGCCGAGGACGCCGAGGTCGAACTGGACGAGGTCGAGCGCCTTTACACCGAGCACGGCCTGTGGGACTCCGCCCTCGGCCGGTGAGCAGGCTGCCTGAGCAGGCCTCGTGGAGGGATCACGATGCAACCTGACGAGCAGCCCGCGGTCGGCCAGCCGGCCCGATCGCCGCGCCCCGCGGAGCCGGAGCACGATTGCGATGTCGTCGTGGTCGGCGGCGGCCCGGCCGGGGCGGCCGCCGCCGCCCGGCTCGCGGCCGAGGGGTTCCGGACCGTGCTGGTCGACCGGGCCGGCTTCCCGCGTGACAAGGTGTGCGGCGACTTCGTCGGTCCGATGGCGCTGGCGGAGCTCGCCGACCTCGGCGTGGCCCAGGCGGCGGCGTTCGCGGCCACCAGCAGGATGAACCGGTTGGCGCTGCACGTCGATGCCGACCAGCCGGCCGTGATGAGCATCCCGAAGGTCGCCGGGATTCCCGGCTACGGGCGGGTCATTCCCCGCCTGCGGTTGGATGCCTGGATCCTGGACGCGGCCCGGCGGGCCGGCGCAACCGTCTTGGAGGGGCGGAAGGCGGAAGCGGTGGAGCGGGCACCCGACGCAGTCACGGTGCGGGGCGGCGGCACGGCGGGCCCGTGGCAGCTGCGCGCCCGGCTGCTGCTGGGAGCCGACGGCAGCAACTCGATGGTGGCCCGGACGCTGCGCGGAGGCGCGCCGCCCAGCCGCGACCGGATCCTGGCCGTTCGCGCGTACTTCGACGACGTCGAAGGCCTCGACGGTCAGGGCGACATCTGGTTCCGCGGCGACACCTTTCCCGGCTACCACTGGCTGTTCCCGACCGGCGGCGGGTCGGCCAACCTCGGTGTCGGCATGCTGGCGGCCGCCTATCCCCAGTCCAGCCGGAACCTGCGCGACATGCTGATGCTGCTGATCAACGAGGACGCCTCGCTGCGGGACCGGCTGCGAGGTGCCCGGATGAACGGACGGGTCCTCGGGCATCCGCTGACGACCTACAACCCGCGGCTGCCGCTGGTCGGCGACCGGATGATGCTGCTCGGCGACGCGGCCGGGCTGATCAACCCGCTGAACGGCGAGGGGATCCAGTACGCGCTGCACAGCGCCCGGTGGGCGGCCGACGTCGCGGCCGACCGTCTTGCCGCCGACCGTCTGGACGCGGCCTCCCTCGAGGGCTACCAGCAGCGCGTGCACCGGAGCCTGCGCACCGACTTGGCGCTGTCCCGGCTCATTGTCCAGCTGATCCGCAACCGCAGCCTGAACCACGTCTGGCTGCGCGCCCTGCGGTCCATCGCCGCGCGGGCGCAGACCGATCCTGGCTACGCCCACCATCTCGGCTGCGTCCTCACCGGCCTGACCCCCGACGTCAGCGCCGTGGGCACCGGCGCGGCCGCCGGGATTTTCGGGCACGCCCTCGTCTCCCCGCTGGCCGACGTGTCCTGGCAGCATCTCAGCCGCCGTGGCCAGCGGGCGCGCCCCGGGCCCGGCCGGACCTCTGGGTATCGGATGACCCGGGCGGAATCCGTGAGCTGGGCGGCGGGCACCGGGCGGGTGCTGGCCGAGTTCACCACTCAGCTAATCCGCGCCAAGCTCACCAGAAACCAGCGCCAGCGCAGTCCCCTCCCGGACGCCACGCGGGCTATCCGGGATCCCCTCTAGAGCGTTCTCCTGGCCTGCCTGGCGAGGAACGGGGCGAGCGCGAGGAGCTGGCCGATTCCGACCACCAGCATCAGCTGGCGAGCGGTCAGCGTCCCGGCGAGCAGACCGGCGACGGCCGCGCCGAGAGCGAAGGCGCCGGTCTTCAGGCTGGCGGTGGTGGCCGCGGTCTGGGCGTAGCGGTCGGCCGGGACGGTCCGCTGGCGGACGGCCAGGGTCGCGGCCAAGATGGGGCCGTCGGCGGCCCCGGCCAGGACGGCCAGCCCCAGCGCCGGGTCAAAGCTCGTGGCGGCGGCCAGCAGGGCCAGCAGCACCCCGCAGGCCGCCATGGCCCCGATCAGCACCGCCGGGGCGGAGCGCCAGGCCAGCAGCCGGCCGCTGGCCAGCGAGCCGGCCAGGCCACCGGCGCTGAGGGCGGTCAGCAGCCACGCGCCCGCCGAGGCGGGATGGCCCAACTGGACGGCCAGCAGCGGCAGGGCCACCGGCAGCAGGCCCTGCGACAGCTGGCTGAGGGTGGTGGCGATGGTGGTGGAGCGCAGCAGCGGCACGTCCCGCAGCAACCGCAGCCCGTCGGCCACGGCGCCGCGCAGCGCACCGGGAACCGCCTGAACGGGTCCGTCACCCCGAACCCCGTGGCCAGGGCCGTGCGGGCCGGCCGGCATCGGGACGCCAAGCACCAGCACGAGGCCCAGCGCCGCGATGCCCGCCACCGCGCTGAGCGCCAGCCCGGCTCCGGCGGCGCCCGCGATCGCGGCGACCACCGCCGGGCCGGCCAGCCCGGCGACGTTGTAGCTGGCCGCGTCGAGCGCGTTGGCGCGCCGTAGACGGCCGGGCGGCACCACCAGCGGCACCAGGCTGCTGAACCCGCCGGTCAGCACGGGCGCGGTGAGCCCGGCCAGCAGCCCCAGCACGATCAGCACCGCGCCCGGGGCGTGCCCGGCCAGGACCGCGACCCCGGTCAGGGCGGCCGCCAGGGTGACCTGGTTGGCGGCGAACAGCGCCCGCTTGGCCTTCAGCCGATCCAGGTAAGCGCCGATGACCGGCCCGGTGACCAGCGTCGGCACGGTGAACGCGGCCACTACCAGCCCGGCCAGCCGGGGGTTGTGGGTGCGGGCGATCACCAGCAGGACCAGGGCGATGCTGGCGGACTGATCGGCCAGCCGGGAGACGGTCGCCGACACCAGCAGCGCGCCGATCCCCCTTCCGCTGGAGGGGCCCGCGATCGTCCGCGGACCAGGCCGGCCGGCTACCCGGTCGCCGCGCGGCGGATCACTCGTAACGGGTTCCATGTCTGATACCGTAACAGACATGGGAGCGGATATCCGGTTCGGGTCGGCCCGATGGGGCGCGCTGACGGTTGCGCTCGTCAACACGGCGCCATACGAGCGGCAGCAGGACCTGCTGAGCACGCCGGGCCAGCTGCGCGACCTGCTGCTCGCTCATGACGAACCCGGCCCGGTCAACGTCGACGACCGCGACCTGGCCGACGCGCGCCGGGCCCGCGACGCGCTCGGCGCCGTGTTCAGCGCCCGCGAAAGCAATGAAAACGTGGCCGCCCTGCTCAACGACCTGCTCGCCCGGACCGCCCAGCCCCGGCTGGTCGAGCACGAGGGCGTCCCCCTGCACCTGCACGTGGACGCGCCGGGGACGTCCTGGGGCGGCTGGCTGGCGGCCTCCGGCGCGATGGCCCTGGCGCTGCTCATCGCCGAGCACGGCACCGACGTACTCGGCCGCTGTGCGGCCCCCGGCTGCGCGCACGTACTGCTCAGAACCGGTCCAGGCCCTGCTCGCCGGTTCTGCGACAACGCCTGCGCGAGCCGCACCCGGGTAGCCGCCTATCGCGCGAGGCAGGCCCGCGGCAGCGCGGACGCGGCAGGCGACGCCGAGCTCTAGAAGAACAGCCCGTCCTTGGCCGTCACCCAGACTCGGCCAGCCGCGGATCGCGTAGTCCCACGCAATCGTGCGCCCAGAACGTCTCCGCGTAGATGAAGGTGCCGGTCATCCACTCTCGGTAGGCCGACAGCGGGGCCACCTGGAAGGCGCCCGGCGGGTAGCGCAGCGTCGGCGGCCGAAATCGCAGCTCCTCGGCCGCGCGGAAGCCTCGCTGACCGTAGTAGCGCGGCGAACCCTCGAGAAATACCAGCGGTATCGAGTGCTGATCGGCCGCTGCGAGCGCATGCTTAATGAGCGCGGTGCCGATGCCGTGGCGCTGATGCTCCGGGAGCACGCCCAGCGGTGACAGCGAGTAGACGTCGACCAGCCGAGGCGGCGCATCAAGTCGGCATGCGCTCAGCATCACGTGGCCGACAATGCGGTCGCCCCAAGTGGCGACGAATGACAGCGGCGGCAGCGCCGCCGTGGCAGCCCGCAGCGCGTCCACCAATCGCGGCACTCGCTCGCCGTCGCCGAAGGCCATGGCGTGCACCGTGCGGACCTCGGCCTGCTGGCCGGGAGCCTCCGCCCGGATTGATAGCCCCGCCGGGGCGTCGGAAGTCATGGCCGCGACGGTACGCCACCGGTCCGGCACCCCGCCATCCAATAACCGGGGAGCCCGGCTGGGAGCGGGAAAGCCGATGATGTCGGTGGGAATGCCGACCTGCGTTCCGGCTAAGACTCGGAACGCAGGCCGACACCCGAAGCAGGCCAGATGCCGCGTATACGGCAATTGCCGGTGTCAGCCCCTGCCGATACGCGCACGCCGCTGCTGCCGGCGGGTCAGCCGACAGGCCCGGCGAGTGCGCCGCGGTAGTGACACGGCGCGTTGTGCCTTAGAGCGGACGAACGTTCTCCGCCTGCGGGCCCTTCTGCCCCTGGGTCGTGTCGAACTCGACCTTCTGGTTCTCGTCCAGGGAGCGGTAGCCGGAGCTCGCGATCGCGGAGAAGTGCACGAACACGTCCGCCGTCCCGTCATCGGGGGCGATGAAACCAAAGCCCTTATCGGCGTTGAACCACTTCACTGTTCCTGTTGCCATCTCTCCACGTCCTCTATCAGCCATGCTATGACGCGACCTCGCCGCGCCACCCGTGAGCTTACCGGTACTGCCCGCACACCGTGTCCTCATTCGCTCCGCGTGTCTCGCGGCGTTCGTCCAATCCCCTCCGGCCGGCGTCCGGCCCCTTCCCCGGTCCCGCCCTGACGCCGGCCATGATCGGGGGATGAAACCATTGCCTGCAAGCCATTTGCGCATCGCCCGCCCCAGCCGCGATCTGGCTGCGTCCGATCGGTCGGGTGGCCCGGTGCCGCCTGGCACTTGAAGATCGTCGATGACGCTGAGGGCGAAACTCTAACGCGAGGGGAGCGCTCCATCTGATCTCCACATCGGCTGCACTGCACGCGCACGCGTCTCGGCGAGGATCAAGACCGCTGGCCAGGCAACCTGAGAGCGCAAGTGGCCAGCGACCCGGTAACCGACTCCGACAGGAGAGCACGATGACGACCACGCCAGCCATTCCGCGCCCGCGGACCCCGAGCGCGTCCGCCGACGGCTCGCTCCCCAGGGCCGTCTCGGTGCTGGCCGTGACCGCGCGGCCGGGACAGGAATCGGCCGACCTGGGCGGCGTGCTGTACGCGTTCGGCCGGGCGGGGGCCCGCCTCAGCCTGCTCAGCCTGACCCGCGGCGAGGCCGCCGGGCAGAACTCCGGCACCGCGCGGCTCGAGGCCATCCGGCCCTGGGAGACGCAGCTGGCGGCCTCCATCCTCGGCATTGGCGGGATCGGGGTGGCGAACTACCGCGACGGGGAGCTGCCCGAGTACCCGGCCGTCGAGCTGGCCGAGCGGATCGGCCGCGCGATCGTCGAGCGCTCCGCCGACCTGCTGCTTGTCGTCGCCCCGGAGGCGGGCGACCGCGCCGACGCCGCCGTCGCGCGGGCGGCCGAAGCCGCTGCCGGGGCGGCCGGGGTGCCCGTGGTGGCGTCGACCCACCCGGGCGTCGGCGGTGTCTGGACGCTCGACCTGGGCGCCGACGCGGAAATCGCCCGCGCGATCCAGAAGTCCGCCGCCGCCGCGCACGCCAGTCAGTCTGAGGCGCTGCCCGCGCTGATCCGCCGCCTGGACCTGCTCGGCAGCGTCGAGACGGTGCGCTGGCTGCGGTTGCCGGACCGGAGCGCGGCCCAGCGCGAAAATCGGACCCTGGTCACGGTCTAGCGGTCAGGCGTGCACCCGCGGGTGCCGTTGGCTCCAGGGCGCGGCCTGCTCGAGTTGGCTGGCGATGCGGACGAGCAGGTCCTCGCGTCCGTAGGCGGCGACCAGCTGGACCCCGACCGGCAGGTCCTCGGGGGTCCAGTGCAGCGGGAGGCTGACGGCCGGCTGGCCGGTCATGTTGAACTGCGGGGTGTAGGGGATGAAGCTGGCGATCCGGTTCGCTTCCTCCTCCGGGCCGGCCGCCGTGAACCAGCCCAGTTCCGGCGGGGGCGCGCCCAGGGTCGGCGTCAGCAGCAGGTCGTGGCTGTTCCACCAGTCCGCCATCCGGCGCGCCCACATCCCCAGCCAGGCCCGGCTCTGCAGGTAGTCGGCCGCGCGGAGCTGCCGGCCGGCCCGCCGGTAGGCGGCGTTGCGCGGCTCGATCTCGTCCTCGCCGATCGGGCGGCCGAGGAGCATCTCGAACGCCTGCATGGTCGCCTCGGTGTCGGCGGCGATGATGATATTGAAGTGCCCGGCGATTTCCGGCTCGAACATGGCCGCGGGCGCGGACTGGTCGACGTAGTGGCCGAGCGACTCAAGCAGCGACGTCGCGCTGGCCACCGCCGCGCGGCACTCCGGATCATCGAGATAGCCCGGCACGCCCGTCTCGTCGAGGAACCCGATCCGAAGCCGACCCGGGTCGGCGCCGACTTCCTGCGCGAGCGGACGCGACAGCGGCGGAGCGTAGTAGGGGTCGCCCGGCATCGGCCTGCTGATCACGTCCAGAATGCCGGCCGCGTCGCGGACCGTGCGGGTGACCGCTCCGTCGATCGTGCTGCCGGCCCACGCCTCCCCGGTGATGGGTCCCTGGCTCACCCGCCCGCGGGTCGGCTTGAGCCCGACCAGCCCGCACTCGCTGGCCGGGATGCGGATGGAGCCGCCGCCGTCGTTGGCGTGCGCGACCGCCACCATGCCCGAGGCCACCGCGGCGGCCGAGCCGCCCGACGATCCGCCAGTCGAGTGACCGGGGTTCCAGGGGTTGCGCGCGGCCGGGAAGCTTCGCGGCTCGGTGGTCACCGTGGTGCCGAGCTCCGGCACGGTGGTCCGGCCCAGCGCGATGAAGCCGGCCGACCGGAAGTGCTCGGCCAGGTACGACGTCACCGGGATCGCGAGGTCGCGCAGCGGTCCGAGCCCGAACGACGTCACCTCGCCCTCGACCGTGCAGCCCAGGTCCTTGAACAGCATCGGGACGCCGCGGAACGGGCCATCGGGCAGATAATCGCCCTCAGCCTCCTGCCGGGCGGCGTCGAACCTGGTCCGGATCACGGCGTTCAGCTGCGGGTTGACCGCCGTGATGCGGGCGATGGCCGCCTCGACCAGTTCCTTGGGGCTTACCTCGCCGCGGCGGACAAGGTCCGCTTGCGCAGTGGCATCCAGCCACGTCTCCTCATCCACGACGCACACGCTACTCGCGCGCCGGCTGGTTGCCCAGAGCCTGCGCGCACCCGGGCGCTGCCCCGGTATCGGTCCTCGAGACCGTCTGCGTAAGGTGTTTGTCAAGGTGGCACGGGGGAGGGCGGCGGCGATGGCAGGCAAGCAGGCAGCGGGGGCCGAGGCGTCAGCCGGGTCTGGGCAGATCCCGTCGTGGGCCCGGCCGCAGCTGGCCACGCTGACGAAGGACCGGTTCTCCGACCCGCAGTGGCTGTTCGAGCGGAAGCTGGACGGTGAGCGGCTGCTGGCGTTCCGCGACGGGTCCGGCGTCCGGCTGCTGACCCGCAACGACCGCGACGTGACCAGCACGTTCCCCGAGGTCGCGGACGCGCTGGGGGCCCAGGCGGCGGATGATTTCGTCGTCGACGGGGAGGTGGTCGGGTTCCGCGACGGGCAGACCAGCTTCTCGCTGCTGCAGCAGCGGCTCGGCGTCGCGCACCCCACCCCGAAGCTCATCGAGGACTTCCCGGTCTTCTACTACATCTTCGACGTGCTGTTCGCGGCCGGCCAGGACACCCGCCCCCTGCCGCAGCGCGAGCGCAAGGAGCGCCTGCGCGCCCTGCTCGATTTCACCGGGCCGCTCCGGTACACCGAGCACCGCACCGGGGACGGCGAGGCGTTCTACGCGCAGGCGTGCGTCGACGGCTGGGAGGGGCTGATCGCCAAGCGCGCGGACGCCCCGTACGCCGACGGCCGGACCCGCAACTGGCTCAAGTTCAAGTGCATCTCCGGCCAGGAGCTCGTGATCGGCGGCTGGACCGACCCGCAGGGCGCCCGACAGGGGCTGGGCGCCCTCCTGGTCGGCTACTACGACGCCGACGGCCAGCTGACCTACGCGGGCAAGGTCGGGACCGGTTTCAGCGCCGCGACCCTGCGCAGCCTGCACGAGTCGCTGTCGGCGCTGGAACGGGGCACCTCGCCGTTCGCCCAGGGCAAGCCGCCGCGGGCGGGGGTGCACTGGGCCGAGCCGCGGATGGTCGCCCAGATCGAGTTCGCCGAGTGGACCACCGACGGCCTGCTCCGCCAGCCCCGGTTCGAGGGCCTGCGCGACGACAAAGACCCGGCCGAAGTCGTCCGCGAGACCCCGGACCCGTAGGTCAGCAAGTCAAAATCCCTAGCTCGAACGGTCCCGGGCGTCTCGGCACCGTCAGGCGAACCCGATGGCCTTGTGGACGGAGGCGATCGCGCTGGCGCCTTCGCCGGTAGCGGCGGCGACCCGCTTCATCGATCCCGATCGGACGTCGCCGACCGCGAACACACCGGGGATGCTGGTCTCGAATGGCAACGGCCGCCGTCCGAGGGCAGCCCAGGCCGGGCCGAGGTCGCCGTTGGTCAGCTGGACGTCGGTCCGGATGAAGCCGTCATCCTCGGTCGCGATCCCGGTCAGCCAGTCGGTGGCGGGCTCGGCGCCGATGAAGCAGAACAACCCCGAGCACGGCTGGGCCTGCGTGGTGCCGGCCCCCCGGTCGGTGACGTTGATCTCCTGGAGGAAGTCTCCGCCGTCAAGCCGGGTCACCTCGCTGCGGCAGCGCACGGTCACCTTGGGGTGGGCGAGGAGGCGGTCGACGAGGTAGGCCGACATCTCGGCTTCGATGCTGGCGCCGCGGACGACCAGCGAGACCTCGCTGCCCCGCCCGGCCAGGTAGAGCGCGGCCTGGCCGGCCGAGTTGGCGCCGCCGATGACGGTGACCGGGCTGCCCGCGCAGCCGCGAGCCTCCAGCTCGGTCGCCGCGTAGTAGATCCCGGCGCCCTCGAAGTCCGGCCACCGCTCCAGCGGCAGCGCGCGGTAGCGGGCACCGGTCGCGATGACGACGGCCCTGCTGTCGATCTGCTCGCCTCCGGGCAGCCGCAGCCGGAGCCGGCCGTCCGCGGTCCGGCTGCTGTCGAGGCTGACGACCAGGCAGGGGCTGGCGAGCTGGGCGCCGAACTTGAGCGCCTGCAGCACGGCCCGCCCGGTCAGGTCGGCGCCGGACAGGCCGAACGGGAAGCCGACGTAGTTCTCGATCCGGGAGCTGGCCGCCGCCTGGCCGCCGGTGCCGACAGCGTCAAGCAGCACGGTCGCGAGGCCCTCGGACGCCCCGTAGACGGCGGCCGCGAGGCCGGCCGGACCGGCGCCGACGATCGCGACGTCAACCAGCTGGCCGGGCGAGCGGTGGTAGCTCAGGTTCAGCTTCTGGGCGAGCTCGCCCGGAGTCGCCCGCTTCAGCGTGGCGCCCGGCATGACCACGGCGGGCAGGTCGCCCTCGCCGAGGCCGGAAGACTCCATCAGCGCCCGGCCCTCTGCGGTGCCGGCGTCGAGCCAGAGGTGGATGAGCGCCTGCCGGGCCGCGTAGGTCCGCAGCGCCAGCGCCGCGGCGGACACCGGGTGGCCGACGATCTCCACCCCCTGGGCGGCGGTGCTGCGCCGCAGCAGCTCCCGGCGGGCGACGAGCGCCTTGAAGACGATGTCGGACAGCTCGACGTCGTTCGCCATCAGCTGCCGTAGCCGCGCGGGCGAGACCCGGTAGACCGCCCCGGCCTCCCGGACCCGGCCCCGCACGTAGAGGTTCTGCCCGGTCAGCAGGCTCAGCTCGCCCACAAAACCGCCCGCGCCGACCTTGGCCACGGTCTCGGCCGGCACCGCGGCGGTCGCCGCCCGGATGACCTCGACCGAGCCTTCGGCGATCACGATCAGGTCGACGTCCTCATCACCCGGCTCGAACAGCACGTCGCCTTCGCTGGTCTGCTGCCGCGTGCCGTAGCCCGCAAGCCGTTCGAAAGCCGCATGGCTCAGGCGCGGCGACGCTGCCATCCGGGGCACCGGCCCGCGCGGCCCTCCGGGCGCTTCGCCCCCTCTCAGCGGGCCCACGTTCGGCGGCGTCATCCACGACGTCGGGTCGGCCGGGCCGGGAGCGCCAAATGCCGGGCCGCGATCGGCGGCAGCGGCGGTTCGGGCGGCGGCGGGTTCATCCATCAGGCGGGCTCCTGCGGTAGGACTCGTGACCAAAAGGATAGACCGCCCTCGGACGGCGCTTGCTCAGGCCGGGCCGAGGTCCGACGACAGCCAGCGCTCCGGGCGGAGGTAGATCACCACCTGCTCGCCGAACTCCGCTTTCGCCATCGCGACGTAATCGCGGGCCTTCTCCGGGCCCAGGTAGCGGGTGGCGATCTCCCACAGCAGCTCGTCGGTCTCCGGGACCGTCCGGGTGACCGGTCCCTCGACCGACACATAGCGGATCGTCGGCGTCATCCGGTCGACCATCAGGGAGAAACGGCCCGCCGCCCCGATCAGATGGGCCTTCAGCGACGCCGACTCGGTCAGGATCCACGCCTCCCCGCCGGGCTCGTACTGGTACCACATCGGCACCGTCACCGGGCCGCGGTCCAGCCCGGCCGACACCGACAGGGCCGCGATGTGCGGCTCGGCCAGGAACAGCTCGCGGTCGTGTACAGACAGCCTGTTATCCACCATGAACCCGAGTCTAGGCAGCGGCAGTGAAATTCCACCCCCGGGCAGGACCGGTCCGCTCTAGCCGGTGGTTCGCCCTTGACTACTTGACACGATTAGTCAGCTCCGAGCACAGTATGACCACGTTAGGAAAGTTTCCTAATTTTATGCCGGAATGCGGCCGACCCGGGGGAGCGGCCGTCCCGCCGAGCGGAGGAGTGCTCATGGTGTGGAGGCGGATGCTCGCGGCGGCGGCCGCGATCGCGTGCGTGGGCGGGATGGCGATCGGCGCGGTGATTCCCGGCGTCGCGGACGCGAGCCCGGCCGGCCGGGAAACGGCGGCTTCACCCGACGGCCAGCTGCCGCCGCATGTCTTCGCGCCGTACTACTTCAACACCACCGACACCCTCGCGGCCACGGCGAAGGCGTCCGGGGCGAAGTACCTGACGCTGGCGTTCCTGCAGACGGCGAAGCCGGGATCGTGCACCGTCGACTGGAACGGCGAACCGTCGATGCCGGTCGGCAAGACCTACGCGGCCGGCATCGCGGCCGTGCAGGCGGCCGGCGGGAACGTCGTCCCGTCCTTCGGCGGCGCCTCGGCCGACAGCGCGGACGAGGAGATCGCCGACAGCTGCCACAGCGTGCCCGCCATCGCCGGCCAGTACGAGAAGGTCATCACGACCTATCACGTCACCCGGCTCGACCTCGACACCGAGGAAGACTCGCTGAACAACTACGCCGGCATCGACCGGCGCAACCGGGCCATCGCCCTGGTCGAGCGGTGGGCGCAGCGCACGCACCGGTCCGTCCAGTTCGTGTACACGATCCCCACCAACACGACCGGCACCGACCAGGGCGGCTCTTACGTGCTGCAGAACGCCGTGGCCAACGGCGCGCAGATCGCCGTCGTCAACATCATGACGTTCGACTACTACGACAACCTGCCGCACGAGATGGCGGACAACACCGAAGGCGCCGCTCAGCAGCTCTACGACCGCCTGCACGTCCTGTACCCGGGCAAGACCCCGAGCCAGCTCTGGGGCATGATCGGCGTCACCGAGGACCTCGGCGTCGACGACTACGGGCCCGCCGAGACGTTCACGCTCGCGGACGCCGGGACGGTGGAGCGCTGGGCGGCCGCGCGAGGCCTGGCCGAGCTCTCGTTCTGGAACGTCCAGGACGACAACACGGCCGGCAGCCAGCAGAAGCAGTCGCCGTACCAGTACAGCCACATCCTCGAGCCGTTCACCAGCTCGGCGCCGATCCAGCGCACCGCGCCCGACGCGCCGTCGGCCGCGGCGGGCGCTTTCGACCCGGTCCGCGGGAACCTGCGCTCCGTGTCCTGCCCGACGCCGTCGTTCTGCCTGGCGATCGACGAATCGGGCAACAACGCGCTGCGCTGGGACGGGACCGGATGGTCGGCACCTGTCTCCATTGACCAGGGCGGAACCAGGGTGGAGATCACGTCGGTGTCCTGCCCGTCGCAGTCCTTCTGCGCTGCCGTCGACACCCTGGGCCGGGTCATGACCTGGAACGGCGCGTACTGGTCGCCCCCGCACGCCGTCGACGCCAACGGCGCCGGACTCACCTCGGTGTCGTGCCCCTCGGCCTCCTTCTGCGTCGCGGTCGACGGCGACGGCGACGCGCTCCGCTGGGACGGCGCCGGCTGGACCGCACCGGACCGCGTCGACGACAGCGGCTCGTCGCTGAAGGCGGTCTCCTGCGCGAGCGCGACCTTCTGCGCGGCCGGCGACTGGAACGGCGACGTCCTCACCTGGAACGGCACGCGCTGGACGGCGCCGGACCCGATCGACCCGACCACCGCCTCGACCGGCGGCGGGATCGGGGCGATGTCCTGCCCGACGAGCTCGTTCTGCGTGGCCCTGGACTGGGAGGGCGGCTCCGTAACCTGGAACGGCGCCAAGTGGACGGTGGACGCCACGTTCGACCCGGACGGGGCGGGCGGCCTGATGTCGGTGTCCTGCCCGTCGGCGGCGTTCTGCACCGCGGTCGACGGCAGCGGCGACTACCTGACGTGGACCGGTAAGCACTGGTCCAGCCCGGTGCAGATCGACGTCACCGGCGACGGGTTCGAGTCCGTCTCCTGCCCGAACGCGTCGTTCTGCGCGGCCGTCGACGGCAACGGCAACGCGCTGGCCGGCGGCCCTAGCGCCTGGCGCGCCGGCCCGGTCGACATCGACCCGATCGCCGGCATCCTCACCGCCGTCTCCTGCGCGTCGCCGACGTTCTGCGTAGCCGTCGACACCAACGGCCGCGCGCTGACCTGGAACGGCAGCTCTTGGGCGGCTCCGTCCTGGTCGGCCAGGAGCCCGGTCGATCCCGATGGCGGCGGCCTCACCGGCGTCTCCTGCTTCCCCGGCGCCTGCGTGGCGGTCGACTTCGCGGGCAATGCGGTGGTCTTTCCCTGTAGGCCGGACGGCGGCCGGCCTACAGGTTGGGCGAGCCACGTGCTCTCGCAGCAGGGAGCGATGGAGTTCGCACCGAGTGGGTGTTAGGCCGTTAGTGGTTCGCGGGGTCGCCGAGTGCGTCGCCGGCGGTGCGTGGTTCGCGGCCGAGGAGGGTGGCAAGTAGGGGGTCGACGCCTGCGAACCGGCCTTGCTCTGCTGCCTGGTAGAAGCCGAGCGAGAAGCGCGCGACGAACTCCGGCGTGCCCCGGGCGATCTGCGCTGCGATCCATTCGTCTTTGTCCAGGACTACGCGCTCGATGTTCCGGCCGGTGAGGTCCGAGGCGATCACGGCGATGTCTTCGAAGGTCGGCGCTGCGCTCGCCGTGAGGGTGATCGGTCCGTCGTAGGCGCCGTTCGAGGCGAGGATGATCGCGGCCGCTTCAGCGGCGTCCTCCCGCGCCGTCCAGGAGACCGGTCCATCGCCGGGCACTGTGATGGCGCCGGTCTCTTGCCAAGGTCCGGCCAGCCAGCCGAGGCTGTGCGCGTAGAAGCCGTTGCGCAGCGAGGTCCAGGAGACGCCTGAGTCGGCGAGCAGCTGCTCGGTGGCGGCGTGGTCGTTTGCGGGACCGAAGGGGCTATTGGGTCCCGCGGCCTGGTGGCTCGTGTAAAGAATCCGGCCAACGCCCACGGCCGCCGCCGCCTCGATGGCGCTGCGGTGCAGGCTTACGGCGTCTGCGGTCGGGTCGTTCGACGAAACGAGCAGCAGCTGGTCGGCGCCTTCGAATGCCTTCGGGAGCGACGCTGGGTGGGCGTAGTCGCCCTGACGGACCGTCACCCCTCGGTCCGTGAACCGCTGGGCCTTGGCGACATCGCGGACGGCGACGGTGATGTCCTCAGCGGGAACGAGTTTCAAGAGGTGGTCGACGGTCGCGCCGTTGAGCGCGCCGGTTGCTCCGGTAACGATGATCATGCTCGCGCCCCCTCCTGTTATCGATGGTATCACCTGAATGATATCACGGGAAATGCAGTGGTAACGGTGATGCCGTATCGTTGGAACATGGCTGACGACGCACAGGTAGAGGGCAGGCTGGACGCGCGCAGGAGAATCGTGGAGGTCGCAGCGCGCCTCCTTCAAGAGCAGGGTCCCGCGGCTGTCACCACGCGTGGTGTCGCTCAAGGCGCGGGCGTCCAGGCCCCGATGATCTACCGGCTCTTCGGCGATAAGGACGGTCTGCTCGACGCCGTAGCCGAGCATGTGCTGGCGGCCTACTCGTCCGCTAAGTCGGCGCATGTCGAGGCGGCATCGGCCGAGAACGTCGACCCGCTGGAGGACCTCCGCGACGGCTGGCAGGCTCAGATCGAGTTCGGTCTCACGAACGCGACGTTGTTCGCTCTGCTGAGCGATCCGGCCCGGGGCTTCCGGTCACCTGCTGCGCGAACGGCGGCCGATGTGCTGCGAGCGCGGGTCCACCGAGTCGCATCGGCCGGGCGACTGCGGGTGAGCGAGCAGCGCGCGGTCAACCTCATTCGGGCGGCCGGGGTGGGCGCCGTGCAGACGCTGTTGTCGATGCCACCCGATGACCGCGATCTTGGTCTCGCAGACGCCATGTACGAAGCCGTACTGCGCGAGATCGTCAACGCGGTTCCCGAGGTCTCTGACACCGGATCTGTTGCCGCCGCAGTAACCTTGCGCGCGCTCGTGGCCCAGCTCGACATGCTCAGCAACGCGGAACGGCAACTGCTAGCCGAGTGGCTTGACCGGGCTATAGGTGAGCACTAGATGCGTCACCGAGACGATCGTGGTCAGCCTCCCGCGAACATAGCCAGTCGTCGTCGGGCAGGAAGTTAGCGTCGGAAGATGACGCAGACGCAGGCGCGGTACGACGAATTCGCCGAGTGGTATGAGCGGTGGAGCAGTGACCGGCCACCGCTCATCGCGGCCCAGGACGGCCTGCTGCCCGCCGTGACCGGTGACCGGGTGCTTGACGTCGGGTGCGGGCAGGGCCGGATGAGCCGTCACCTGGCCGCTCTGGGGGCTGACGTGACCGGCGTGGACATCTCGGACGCGATGCTGGGCCGGGCGCGCGCGGCGGGCCCGGCGAACATCACCTACTTCCACGCCGACGTCACCAGCGACCTCGCCTGGTGGGACGGGCGGGCCTTCGACGGCTGCACCTGCGAGATGGCGCTGATGGACATCGACAACCTGGCGGGTGCCTTCTCGGCCGTGACGGCGGTGCTGCGGCCGGGCGGCTGGTTCGTCGCCTCGATCGTGCATCCGTGCCTTCCGGGCAGCGAGCGGGGGGCGAGCAGCTGGCCGCCAGAGCGGGGGTACGACTACGAGGGGTGGTGGATCTCGCCGGAGGACCACAATCCCGAGGGCGTCCGGATCCGGGTGGGAGCGACGCACCGCAAGCTGTCCACCTACCTGAACGCGCTGCTTGACGCCCGGCTGGAAGCCGAATGCTTCGTCGAGCCGCCAGCTCCGGTGCCGACGTACCTGCTGTGGCGGTGCCGCCGCCGGTGAGCGGGCGTCGTCACGGCGCCGGGAGCGTGCTCCGGTTGCCGTCGGGCCGGCTCGTCCGCGGACGGGGGTTGCGGCGCTCCCTCCCGGAAGGGCCGCCGCCGCAGTTCGCGCTGTACCTGCTGGCCCGCCAGCCGCCGACGGTTCCCTGGAAACTCCCTGGCAGCGTCGCTTCGTCGCGAGCTTCCGCTAAGACCGTCCGGCCGTCGCCGCAGCGTCGAGTCGATAGCCCGGCCCGCTAAGGGCTGACGATGGCCGGCTCTTCGGCATCGCGGATCGCGTCCTCGGCCGCGGCGATGACCTCGGCCTCGCCTGAGATTTCCTCCAGGCTGCGGCCTGCTGGCTCGGGCAGGACGAGGGTGAGGAACGCGCCAAGGACCGATATCCCGGCGGTGAGCAGCAGCGTGCCACGCAGCCCGAGCGAGTGCTGGAGGACGGGGAAGAGGAACACGCCGATGAACGCGCCCAGCTTCCCGACGCCGGCCGAGATGCCGTGCCCGGTAGCCCGGAATCGGGTGGGGAACAGCTCGCCGGGCAGCACGAAGGTCGTAACGTTCGGGCCGAACTCGGTGAAGAAGTAGCTGATGCCATAGGCCAGCAGGAACGGGACCACTGCCGTGGTCATCCCGGGGACCAGGCCGATCACGGCGAAGCAGGCGCCCATCATGATGAACCCGACCAGCTGGAGTCGGCGGTGGCCGATCCGGTCCATTCGCCAGACCGCAAGCGCGTAGCCGGGCACCGCCGCGACGGCGAAAATCGCGAGCTGAATGGCGATCGTCGTGGTCTGGGAGGCGTGCGGCGTGATCAGGGCGATGATCTGCGGGGTGGAGATCGTGTTGCCGTAGTAGGCATAGTCGAGGAGGAACCAGCAGCCCGCCGTCCCGGCGAGCAGCACCAGGAGCCTGCGGCTGGCCAGGAATGACCGAAGGCTACCGGTGGCCTGGGCCGGCGCACGGGTTCCGGTCTGCCGCTGGCTGCCGGCCCGGGCCTGATACCGGGGCGGCTCTGGCATCTTGCGGCGCATCCAGACGGCGGCAGCCGCCGGGATCGCACCCAGGCCGAGCAGGATCCGCCAGGTGAGAGCCGGGCCGACGCCGCCGCCGAGCAAAGCGAGGGCGACCACCGGGCCGACGATGAGCCCGACCGCCTGGGCGGAGAAGACGAGCCCGACCATCCGTCCGCGGTTCTTGCCGTCGGCGTACTCGCTCATCAGCACGGCGCTGACCGGGTAGTCGCCGCCGACGCCGAAGCCGAGCAGGAACCGGAACGCGATCAGCACGGCCAGCGACGGGGCCAGCGCCGAGCCGACCGCCGCGATCACCATCAGCGCGGCGGACATCCAGTACACGCGAGTCCGGCCGATGATATCGGCGACCCGGCCGAACACCAGCGCGCCCAGAAACGCCGCCCCGAGCATGACCGCGTTGAGCAGTGCGAGCTGCTCCGTGCCGAGATGCCACTGGGTCTTGAGCAACGTGGACACGATGCCGATCACGAACAGGTCGTAGGCATCGGTGAAGAATCCCATCCCGGACACCAGCAGGGCGCGTCTGCGCAGTCCCGGCAGCGCGGCCTCGTCAGGCGATCCGGCCAGGGATGGGGTCCGGGTCTCAGACACTGGCATTTCCCGTCATCGCGCGCGAAGAAGGCCGGCATGTGCCACGTCCGGCCGGGTAGCTGAAATCACCCACGCCACTGAAGTTATGTATCCAGGGAAACTGTCCGCCGACTTAAGAATGAACAGAATATGAACGAGACATGTCTGGCCGCCGAATTAGACGAACCTCCGCGTCTGCCGCGGGCCGCGCCGTCGGCGCGTACCATCGAGCGGTGGCCGATGTCCGGGAGTGCTCGCAGTGCGGGACGCCGTTCACCCCCCAGCGTGAGCACGCCCGGTTCTGCTCCCCCCGTTGTCGGATGGCGTGGAACCGCGAGCACGCCGGCGTGGCCGCCGCTCCCGCCGTCGCGATCGACTGGTCGGTCATCGCTATGACCGAGGCGGCCGGGCGGCTCGCCGTCGCCGGTGCGTGGGATCTGCATCGGGTGGCGGCAGCGGTCGGGGAAACGGTGTGGTGGGTCACGCTGGTGGACGCGACCCTGGTCCGCTACCACCCGCGAGACTACGAGAGGGCGCTGGCGGACAAGGACGTGCGCCGACGGAAGACCGAAGGGACCTTGGAAGGCCTCAGATACGTCCGCAACCAGCTCGGCAAATCCGTCGAACCGGACGAGTTCGTCCGCCCCGCCACCGAGGGCGACGAGGCCGGCGGCTGGACCTGGCGTCCGCTGCCCGAGCCGGGGCTGGAATCGCTCGCGCCGCGCGCACGGCACTGGGAGCTGGGCAGGTACCACGCCTACCAGGGGCGCCTGGCCGGGCGCGAGATCGCCCGGACCTTCGCCCGCTGCACCGAGTTCCTCTCCCAGGCTGCGAGTCTCGTCGACCGCGGTTAGCAGCCGTGGTTCAGTACTCGCCCTTGATCACGAAGAAGGACCCGCGGATCACGCCGGCCAGCTTTGACTTCTGGCGCGCGAACTTGAAGCCTGCCGCCGTCAGCTCCTCGGGGACTTCCATGCCTTCCGAGAGCTTGAACCCCACCGCGCGCTTGCCCGCGTCGGCGATCGTGTACATGACGTTGATGGCCAGACCGGACTCGTAGAACACGTAAGCCATCCGGACGCCATCCACCTCGAAGGCGGTCGCCTCGAGCGGGCGGGCGGAGATGACGAGGCCGCGCTCGTCGGCGAGGACGCGGGTCACCAGGTCGAGCGCGTCGGGTGCCTCGCTGACCGGGCTCACGGTGAAGACGTGGTCGTACTTGTTCTTGTAGTAGCGCGCCTCGTTGGCCCGAAGTCCCGCGAGCGCCTCCGCGACCGGCGACGACTCCAGGCCGACGGTGGAGACGTTCTCAAAGTCGACGATGTACGGCACGCGTCCTCCCCATGACGGTCTATGGGCCAACCGTACCGCGTCCCACCAGGCCCCTGCTGGTGGGAGGATCGTGCGCGTGGCCAATGTTGTCCGAGCCGATCTGGAAGCCGCGATACGCGCGGCCTGGGCGCTCGATACGTGCGATCCCGTCGATGCGGAGGACTGGTCCGCGGCCAACCCCTCCCGCGGGCAGTGTGGGTCCACCGCGCTGACCATCCACGACCTGCTGGGAGGCGAGCTGCTGATCGCCGAGGTGCTCCGCACCGACGGCAGTCGCCAAGGAGTGCACTACTGGAATCTCCTGCCCGACGGAACCGAGATCGACTTGACCCGCGAGCAGTTCGCCAGCAGCGAGATAGTTCAGGAGCCGCGGATCGTCCGGCGTCCGGCCGGATTGCCCAAGCGCGGCGCCCGGCAGTACCTGACGATGAAACAACGCGTGCTGACCGCTCTCGGCAACCCTGAGGCCGACGCAACGGGAAGATAGGCGTGCGGCCGCTTGTCGTCCTCGCCTGCGGAGGACCGGGCCGGGATGCAGGCGATCCCGGGGTAGCAGGCAGCTGTGGGGGGTAGACCGGTGGACAGGCGCTCCGCTGACGGCGGTGAGCGTACTGGCCGCCGGAATCGCATGGGTGGCGCTGAGCACGATCTTTGACTTCCCGGATCAATGGGAGAGGATCTTCCAGACTCTGGTCGCTGCGGTAACGCTGGTCATGGTGTTCTTAAGGCAGCCAGCCAGCCAGGAGGGAACGGGACATGAAGGTCACTATCGACGGCACGGTCGTCGCTGATGCTCCAGAGTCGGACCTGATCGTCATCGAGGGCAACCACTACTTCCCGCCCTCATCGCTCTCCGCCGGGGCGTTCAGCGACAGTCCGACGCCGTACACCTGCCCGTGGAAGGGCGCCGCCCAGTACCACGACATCTCGGTGGGCGGCTCGGTCCACCACGACGCGGCGTGGAGCTACCCCGACCCCTATCCCGCCTCCTTCGACCGGGTGGGCAAGGACTACAGCGGCTACGTCGCCTTCGACAAGCAGCAGGTCACGATCGCCGAATAGGCCCACGTTGTGCGCCTGCGGCTCAGCCGTGCTCCGGTTCAAAAAGCCGCAGGCTTGATCCCTCGACCGCCAGTGCGGTGAGGCTGGTATCGGTGCCGGAGGTGTGAATCCCGCCTGCCGCCCACCGGGCACCCTATCGGGTGCAGTGCTGCTGTTCGCCGGGTCACGGTGCGCCCGCCTGTCGGGCGGGCGGAGCCATGGCGGGGCCGGTTACTGTGGCGGCATGGGAGTGCTCAAGGATCTGATGAAGGCCGTGTCCGACATGGTGACGGGCGGCCGCCGCCAGGGCGATGCGCCCTCGCCCGACGCGGACGCGGAGGACTTCCGGGGCCAGTTCGGGCCGGATGCCAGCGTGGAGGTTGACCCGCGGCGCATCGGGCGGGTGCGCTTGAGCTACTCGCCGCAAGCAGACGGGGCCCCGGATCCCGGGGAGGTCGTGTGGACCTGGGTGCCGTTCGAGGAGAACGACGGGCGGGGCAAGGACCGGCCGGTCCTGGTGGTGGCCGTCGAATCGGCGGGCACCTACTTGGCCGTGCAACTGACCAGCAAGGACCACGACGGCGCGGGCGACTTTGTGTCCATCGGAGCGGGCGGGTGGGATGGCGAGCACCGGCCGTCTTGGGTCAACCTGGACCGGGTGATCCGGGTGCATACGGGCGGAATGCGCCGGGAAGCGTCGGTCCTGCCGCGGGAGGCGTTCGAGCAGGTCGAGGTTCGGCTGCAACAACGCTACGGCTGGCGCTAGGCCGTCGAGAACGCTCCAGGCGGTCGGCACGAGGGTCGCTGTCGGCGTGGACGTGAACCCGGCCACAACGACACGCTGCTCGTTATTCACCGTCCCAGCCGTCAGTTGGGCGCGTCGATGAGATTGGCCGAAATCGCGGACAGATGCCTGGCCGGGCTGCCGAACAGATATCGGCCGCTGTGCGCGCGCTTGAGGTAGCGGTGGGCCTGGTGTTCCCAGGTGACGCCGATGGCGCCGTGCAGTTGGATCATCTCGCACGCGGCCCGGGTGAGCGTCTCCGAGCAGTAGACCTTGACCGCGGCGGCGCGCAGGCCCAGGTCGGGGTCGCCGGTGAGCGTGGCCGCCATCGCGCGCGACAGCGAGCGGGCCGACTCGACGAGGACGTGCAGGTCGGCGGCTCGGTGCTGGAGGGCCTGGAAGGCGCCGAGCGGCTGGCCGAACTGGACCCTGGTCAGCAGGTGGGCGACGGTCAGCTCGAGCGCTCGCTCGGCCGCGCCCACTTGCTCAGCGCCGAGCGCGATGCAGGCCTGGTCCCGCGCGAAGGCAAGCGGCGCGACCGCGTCCTCGCCAATGCGACGGCCGGTGACGTCGGCCAGCCGGACGACGGCCAGGTCGCGGGAGGCGTCCATGGTGGTGACGGGCGTCCGGGCGACTCCGTCCTGCCGCGGGTCGACCTCGAACAGGCCGGTGCCGTCCGGTGTGGTCGCGGCGACGAGCAGCACGTCGGCGGTCGCTCCGTCGAGCACGTAGTGCGCACTACCCGTTAGCTGCCAGTGGCGTTCGACGGCGCGCGCGCAGTGCCCGAGCTCGGCCGTGCCCCAGCGGCCGGCTGGCGTGGTCCAGGCGAGGGCGGCGGTGGCAGAGCCGTCGGCGATCGCCGGCAGGAGCCGCTCGCAGGCCGCCTCGTCGCCGGAGGCGAGCACGGCCTGGGCGGCGAGGACGGCGGAGCCGAGCATGGGGGCGGGCGTGAGGTTTCTGCCTAGTTCCTCCATGACGACGCAGGTCTCGGCCAGCCCGGCGCCGGCCCCGCCGAACCGCTCGGGGATGGCGAGTGCGGTGACTCCGATTTCCTTGCGCAGCCGCGGCCAGGGAGACACGGCCGGATCCGTTTTCGCGATCAGCCCGCGGACCGCGTCCCGCAGGTCGCGCTGCTCGACGGTCAGGCCCACGGAGACTCGTCGCGCTCGACGTCGGGTGACGGCGCGGAGGTGACCGGTGCGGCGGCGCATGGTCCGACCGAGGGCGGTTCGATGGTCGAGGGCAATGCGAGCGAAGTGACGACCCGCTGGCGGTGCCACGCCTGGCTGCCCCAGGCCGGGGCGAGCGCGCGGACCTTGGTCAGCCAAAGGCTCAGGTCGTGCTCGGCCGTGTACCCGATCGCGCCGTGCACCTGAAGCGCGGAACGGGCCGCCAGGGCAGCCGCGTCACCGCAGGCGACCTTGGCCGCGGAGACGTCGCGCGGGACGGTCGGGGCGTCACGATCGATCGCGGCGGCGGCCGCGTCGAGCAGCGGGCGAGCGAACTCGATGGCGATCACGACGTCCGCCAGCTTGTGCTTGACCGCTTGGAACGTCCCGACCGGCTGGCCGAACTGGACGCGCACGCGGGCGTGGCGCACGCTCGCCTCGAGCAGCGCGCGGGCGGCCCCGAGAAGCTGCGCCGAGCAGGCAAGCGCACCGAGGTCGAAGGCCCTGGCCACCGCTGCGGCCGCGTTGCGGGCCAGCACGTCGTCCCCGTTCACAACGGACAGCGAGCGGGAGGGATCAACTGACCGCTGCCGAGGGCCGGCCCGGCCCGCCGAGATCGCGTCCGGTTCGGCCAGCAGCACTAGCCCGGCCGCTTCGGCGTCCGCCGCCAACGGCAGACGTGGCGGCATGGCCAGCGTGGCGAGCAGGTCGCCGGTGGCGAGCCCGGCGAGCCAGTCCCCGCACCGGTCCGCCCGGTCACCGGGGGCAGGGAGTTCACCGGGGGCGCGGACGCCGCCGTCAGTGGCGGAGTCATCAGCTTCGGGCGATTCAGCTTCGTCCGGTACGGCCCGCCCCTCGGTTTCGGCCAAGGCGGAGAGCAGCGCAGGGACGGCCGCGAGCGACTCCGCGACCGGTCCAGGCACCGCATGGTGACCGAGCTCCTCGCACGCCGTTGCGAGGTCGGTCGCGCTGGCGCCGAGCCCTCCCCACTTCTCCGGCACGGCGAGCGCGGTGACGCCGAGGCCAGCCAGCCGGCCCCAGAGGGCGAGACCGGTCGACCGGTCGCCGTCGGCCCACGACCGGGCAGCGGCGGGCACGTCGGCCGCGTCGAGCAGGTCGTGCAATGCGGCGGCCCAGGGGGACGCGGGGGGACGCCCAAAGGACGTGGAGGAACGGCCGGGGGACGTGGCCGACGCCCGGGGCAGGCTCAGTACCCGCTCGGCGATGACGGTGCGCTGGATTTCGTTGGTGCCCGCGTAGATCGGCCCGGCCAGCGCGAACAGGCAGCCCTCGAGCCAGCGTTCGCCTCGGAGCTCGGCCCGCGGGCCGAGCAGGCCGAGCGCGGTCTCGTGGAGCGCGATGTCGAGCTCGGACCAGAACACCTTGCCCATGCTCGCCTCGGTCCCGAGCGTTCCGCCCTCGGCCAGCCGCACAGCGGTCGCGTTCGTGTGCAGCTGATACGCGCGGGCGCCGATCCACGCGTCGGCGACTCGGTGGGCGGTAGCGGTGTCGGCCGGCTCGCCGACTCCACGCCACAGCGCGACCAGCCGGTCGGCCGCCGCGACGAACCGTCCCGGGCTCCGCAGCGACAACCCGCGTTCATGGCTGGCGGTGCTCATCGCGATCCGCCAGCCGTCGCCCGGCGCACCGACGACGTTCGCGTCCGGCACGAACACGTCGTCGAGGAAGATCTCGGCGAACCCGGTCTCGCCGCCGAGCTGCCGGATCGGCCGGACCGTCACCCCGGGATCGCGCAGGCCGAACAGCAGGTACGTCAGCCCGCGATGCCGGTCGCCGCCGGCGCCGCCGGCGCCGTCAGCGCCGTCAGCGTCAGCCCCGACGCCATCGGTGCGGAACAGCCCGAACGCGCGGTCGGCGAACGCCGCCCGCGAGCTCCACGTCTTGGTGCCCGACAGCAGCCATCCCCCGTCCGTCGGGACCGCGCGGGACCGGATGGCGGCCAGGTCGCTGCCCGCCTCCGGCTCGGACCAGGCCTGTGCCCAGATCTCGTCCGCCCGCGCCATCGGCGGCAGCAGCCGGTCACGCTGCTCCCGGGTGCCATGGGCGAACAACGTCGGCGCCAGCAGAAACAGCCCGTTCTGACCGACCCGGACCGGTCCGCCCGCGGCGTAGTACGCCTCCTCGAACGCCAGCCATTCCAGCAGCGAGGCGTCGCGCCCGCCGTACTCCGTCGGCCATGAGACCACTGACAGCCGCGCCGCCGCCAGCGCGCGCTCCCACTCCCGATGCCACTCGAACCCCTCGGCGGTGTCCACCGACGGCAGCGGCCCCGGCGGCATGTGCGCGGCCAGCCAGTCGCGCGCCTCCGCCAGGAACGCGCCGGTATCCGGCGTCACTGCGCCGCCTGCCTCACCACGTCGCCCACGTCACCACGCGACCCACGTCACTGCGCCGCCTTCTTCTTCATGCCCTTGGCGTCCAGCCCCGCCAGCGAGTCGCCGCCCACCTCCGCGTTGTGCGCGTGCGCGACGTGGTGCAGACCGAAGACCGAGTCCATCCCCGGCCGCAGGCCCATCTGGTCCTCGCACTGGTTGACCGCGCGCTTGGCCAGGGCCAGGCCGAACGGGGGCATCGCCGCGACCTCTTCCGCCAGCGCGAACGTCGCCGCCTCGAGCTCGGCCCGCGGCACCACCCGGTTCACCATGCCGACCTGGTGGGCGCGCTCGGCGGTGAACCGGCCGCCGGTGAACAGCACCTCCTTAGCGAACCGGGGCCCGAGCACCCACGGATGGGCGAAGTACTCGACCCCCGGTATCCCCATCCGCACCACCGGGTCGGCGAAGAACGCGTCGTCGGCCGCCACGATCAGGTCGCACACCCAGGCCAGCATCAGGCCGCCCGCGATGCAGGCGCCCTGGACCATCGCGATCGCGGGCTTGGGCAGCTCCCGCCACCGTCGGCACATGCCCAGGTAGACCTCCATCTCACGGGCGTACCTGGCGTCCGCGCCCGCCTTGCCGACGTGGTCCCACCACAGCACCGCCTGGCGCGGGAAGGACTTGTCGGCGTCGCGTTCCGGGGTGCCGATGTCGTGCCCGGCGCTGAAGTGATCGCCCGCGCCCGCAAGCACGATCACCGCGACCGAGTCGTCGTTCACCGCCCGGGCGAAGGCGGCGTCGAGCGCGTAGGTCATCGCCGAGTTCTGCGCGTTCCGGTACCGGGGGCGGTTGAGCGTGATCAGGGCGACCGCGCCGCGGGTGGAGTAGAGGACCTCGTCTGCCATCAGGGCTCATTCCTTAGCAGTCGCTTGAGTACCTTGCCCGAGGGGTTGCGCGGCAGCGTGTCCAGGAACAGCACCTGCCGCGGGACCTTGTAGTTGGCGAGCCGCTCGCGGCAGAAGCCGATGACCGCGTCCGGCGAGAGGGCCTGCCCGGCCCGGGCGACCACGTAAGCCCGGCCCACCTCGCCCAGCCGCTCGTCGGGCACCCCGACCACGGCCGACTCGGCCACGCCGTCGAGCCGGGCCAGGACCTGCTCGACCTCGGCCGGGTAGACGTTGAAGCCGCCGCAGATGTACATGTCCTTCAGCCGGTCGGTGATCGTCAGGTACCCGTCGGCGTCGAGCCGGCCGACGTCGCCGGTGTGCAGCCAGCCGTCGGCGCCGATCGCCTCGCCCGTCGCGACGGGGTCGTCGAGGTAGCCCAGCATCAGGTTCGGCCCCCGCAGCAGCACCTCGTCGGCCTCCCCGATGCGAACCTCGAACCCGGCCGCCGCCCGCCCGCAGGTGCGGGCCACCGTCTCCGGGGCGTCACCCGGTCGGCACATGGTCGCCACCACCGCCTCGGTCAGCCCGTAGGCGGTCAGCACCACCCGGAAGCTGAGCTCGCGGGACATCCGCTCGACCAGCGCGGTCGGCACGCTGGCGGCGCCGGTGACCGCCAGCCGCAGGCTCGACAGGTCGAACCGGCCGCGCTCGGGATGGTCGAGGATGGTCTGGTAGATCGTCGGCGGCCCCGGCAGCACGGTGATCCGCTCGGTCTCGATCACCCGCATGGCCGCGACCGGATCGAAGACCGGCAGCGGCACCATGACCGCCCCGCTCACCAGGCAGGCGAGGATGCCCGCCTTGAGGCCGAAGCTGTGAAAGAACGGGTTCACCACCAGGTAGCGGTCGCCCGC
>Ga0302324_100005614_pt1 | contig 27324 bp, 25 predicted proteins | sample Palsa_T0_1_FD_201949 | JGI IMG/M metagenome (GOLD analysis project Ga0302324, IMG submission 201949) | Peat permafrost microbial communities from Stordalen Mire near Abisko, Sweden - Palsa_T0_1 | ecosystem: Environmental > Terrestrial > Soil > Palsa > Peat permafrost | place: Sweden: Abisko...
CCGGTGACGCACTGCCCGATCCGCCGGCCTGGGCCGAGCCCGGTGTCACGTGGGCGCCCGATGTGGCGCAGTTCGGCAACCACTTCCTGTTGTACTCCACGTCGCAGCTGAAAGGCCTTTCGCCCGCCACCATGTGCAGCGGCGACGCCATCAGCACCGCGGTCGCGGGTCCCTACATCGCGTCGCCGCTGCCGTTCGTCTGCCAGCCGTCGCTCGGCGGATCCATCGATCCGCGCGTCTTCGAGGATGCCGATGGGCAGCCCTACATGATCTGGAAGTCCGACCAGAATGCACGGTCCGACAGTGTCGACACGCAGATCTACAGCCAACCGCTCAGCGCCGACGGGCTGCAGCTGCTGGGACAGCCGACCGTGATCTTCGGCCCCGACGAGACGTGGCAGGGCCACATCGTCGAGGCGCCCCAACCGGTCCTCGTCCGGGGCGAGTACTACCTCTTCTACTCCGGCGGGTGGTTCAACCATCCCGGCTACTCCATCGGAGTCGCGCGTTGCGCCGGGCCACTCGGACCGTGCAGCGATGATTCCTCGACGTCGCTGCTCGGATCCAACGCACAGGGCCAGGGTCCCGGCGAGGAATCGGTCTTCTCCAACGCGGCCGGGTTCTGGCTCCTCTACACCCCGTTCAGTTCCACGCTCCCGCTGCCCGGTCCGCCGCGTCCGGTCTCCGTGGCCCATTTCGGCTTCGGCACGGCGGGCCCGTATTTGGCTGCACCACTGGAGGCCCCGGTCCAGGCTGATGCGTATGCTCCTTCGATGCGGCTGAGCCCGGAGTCGGCGCGGGTGCTGGGCTCGCTGATCGAGAAGGGCTTGGCGACTCCCCAGCAGTACCCCCTCACCATCAACGCCCTGCAGTCCGCCTGCAACCAGACGTCGAACCGGGAGCCGGTCGTCGACTACGACGAGACCACGGTTTTGGCCGCGCTCGATTCGCTCAAGGACCAGAAGCTCGTTCGCTTCGTGCTGCCCTCGCACGGTCGCTCGGTCGTCCGCTACCGCCAGGTGCTCGACGAAACACTGGGCCTCGACGCCCCACAGTGCGCCATCCTGGCGGTCCTTCTGTTGCGGGGGCCACAGACGGTTGGCGAGCTGCGCATCCGTACCGAGCGCATGGCGCGCTTCGAGGGGCTCGACGAGGTCGAGCACGAGCTGGACCTCCTGGCCTCGCGCGACGAGCCGCTCGCCCACAACGTCGGCCGGCGGACCGGTCAGAAGGAGCAGCGCTGGGCCACGTCGCTGCTCGTCGAGCAGACGCCGCCTGTCGTCGCCGGCGCGGGGTCCGCCGGGGAGGCGCATGCGTCCGGCCGCGGTGACGTCCTCGAAAGTGGCGGTGCGGACGCGAGCGGTGCGATAGGTCGCAGAGCGAACGAGGGAGATGTGCGCACCCAGATCGCCGAACTCAGGGCAGAGGTCGCAGCGCTACGCAGCGAGTTGAAAGAGCTCCGGGTGAACCTCGGAGGCTGACACGCCACCTCGCTCGCGCCGGGTCACCCCCGCGAGCTCGCGTCAACCCGGCGGAAGCCGCCCGATCTCGACTTCTTCGGATTCACGTCGGAGGGACGGTCGTCGTGGTCTTGGGAACGGTGGTCGTCGTCGTCGCAGGCTTGGCCGCCACGCCGCACACGACGTACGGCTGCATGCTCATCGACATTCCCGAGCCGAGGGGGCCGGTGACGAGCGCAACGGTCTGCCAGATGTTCGGGGCCATCGGAAGTGACGTGCGCAGCTCGACGTTGCGATCGGCGATAGTCCCGGTGGCGGTCACTTGTGCCGAACCGGTGAGCAGGATGGTGTTGGGCGGGCACGATGTCCTTCCCACCAGCACGGTGCCCACCGGCGGGTTCGCTGCCGAGGTCAGGGTCGCGCCGGTCACGATCGTGGTGGACGCCAGTGTTCCGGATGGTCCAGTCGGTCCGGCTGGTCCGGCCGGACCTACGGCGCCAGTGACGCCCTGCAAACCCTGGTCACCCTTCGGTCCCGCGGGCCCGACTGCCCCCCGAGGCCCCGACGTCTTCCCCGGCATGGTCGCCACGGCGTAGATACCCACCCCGAGCCCGGCCACACCGAGGACGAGCGCGGCGACGACCGAAGGGACCACCCACGACGGCACCGGCCGAGCGGTCTGCACAGTCTCCGGTGTCATCTCTCCCGTTTCAAATATCGACACGGATGGCGCCTTTCGTCAGAGCACGGAATCGACGTGCTGTCCACATCCACCGGTGACGTCCACCGGCAATCTCCCCCGAGATGTGGCCAGGATGTTACCGGGCCGACCTGCTCGAACTCTGGCACCGCGGCACTCCCTCACAACGGCGTGACGTAGGCCCCCGAGATTCCCCCGTCGACGAGGAACGTCGACGCCGTCATGAACGAGGAGTCGTCGGACGCCAGGAACGCCGCCGCGGCAGCGATCTCGGTCGCCTCGCCGAACCGGCCCATGGGGATGTGGACCAGGCGCCGGGCCGCCCGTTCCGGGTCCTTGGCGAAGAGCTCGATCAGCAGCGGCGTGTTCACCGGCCCCGGGCAGAGCGCGTTGACGCGCACGCCCTGGCGGGCGAACTGCACGCCCAACTCGCGCGACAGGGCGAGCACGCCTCCCTTGGACGCGGTGTAGCTGATCTGGCTGGTTGCCGCGCCGAGCACGGCGACGAAGGAAGCCGTGTTGATGACGGATCCCTTGCCCCGGGACAGGAGGTGCGGCAGCGCGTGCTTGCAGCACAGGTACACCGACGTGAGGTTGACCCGCTGCACGCGCTCCCAGGCTTCGAGCCCGGTCTCGAGGATGGAGTCGTCGTCGGGTGGGCTGATGCCGGCGTTGTTGCAGCAGATGTCGATCCCGCCGTAGCGGGCGGCCACCTCGGCGTACAGGGCTTCCACCTCGTCGGAGGATGTGACGTCGGCCCGGACGAACATGCCGTCCACCGCCGCCGCGGCCGCGCCGCCCGCCTCCTCGTCGAGATCGACCACGGCGACCGAGGCGCCCTCGCTGGCGAAGCGCTCGCACATGGCGCGCCCGATTCCGCTGGCGCCGCCGGTGACGACGGCCACCCGCCCGGCGAGTCGGTGCGCGTAAGGGATGGTGTCGTCACTCATGTCGTTCCTCCTGCCCCAGTTGGTGACGGGTCGTTATTCCGAGCTGATGAAGACGTTCTTCACGTCGCTGAACGCCTCGAGCGCATCGGGACCGAGCTCGCGCCCGATGCCCGACTGCTTGACACCGCCGAACGGCGTCCAGTAGCGCACCGACGAATGCGAGTTGACCGACAGCGTGCCGGTGTCGACGGCGCGGGCCACGCGTAGCGCCCGCCCGACGTCGCGGGTCCACAGCGATCCGGACAGCCCGTACGGGGTGTCGTTGGCCAGACGGACCGCGTCGGCCTCGTCCTCGAAGGGGATGACGACGACGACGGGCCCGAAGATCTCCTCGGTGGCCGCCCGCGCACCGGGCTCGACCGGGGCCAGCACCGTCGGGGCGAACCAGTTGCCGGGGCCGTCCGGGCTGCTGCCCCGGAACGCCACGGGCGCATCGTCAGGCACGAACGCAGCCACACTGGCCAGGTGTGCTTGGGAAATGAGCGGGCCCATCTCCGTCTCTTCCAGCGTGGGGTCGCCGACCTTGACGCCGGCGACGGCCGGCTCGAGCAACTCCATGAAGCGCTCGTAGGCAGACCGCTGCACCAGGATGCGTGAGCGGGCGCAGCAGTCCTGCCCGGCGTTGTCGAAGACGCCGTAGGGCGCCCGCGCGGCCGCCAACTCGAGATCGGCGTCGGCGAAGACGATGTTGGCGCTCTTGCCACCGAGCTCGAGCGTGACCCGCTTGATCTGCCGGGCGCACCCGGCCATGACGCTGCGCCCGACCTCGGTGGAGCCGGTAAAGCAGATTTTGCGCACGGCGGGATGGTCCACGAACCGCTGGCCCACCACGCTGCCCTTGCCGGGCAAAATCTGCAGGACGCCCTCGGGGATACCGGCCTCGAGCGCGAGCTCGCCGAGACGCAGCGCGCTGAGCGGGGTCAGCTCGGCCGGCTTGAGCACCACGGTGTTGCCGGCGGCGAGCGCCGGCGCGAAGCCCCAGCCGGCGATGGCCATGGGGAAGTTCCAGGGCACGATGATGCCCACGACGCCGAGCGGCTCGTGGAAGGTCAGGTCGATCCCACCGGGCACCGGGATCTGCCGGCCGCTGTGCCTTTCGGGCGCGCCGGAGTAGAACTCGATCACGTCGCGCACGTTGCCGGCCTCCCAGCGCGCGTTCCCGACCACGTGGCCGGCGTTGATCACCTCGAGCGCAGCCAGTTGCACGATGTCGGCGTCGACCGCGGCGGCGAAGCGGCGGAGCAGGCGGGCCCGGTCCCCCGGCGCCACGGCGCGCCACTCCTCAAAGGCGGCGGCCGCCTTGAGGACGGCGGCGTCGGTCTGCTCGGCACTGAGGCTCTCGATGGTGGTGAGCACCTCTCCGGTGGTGGGATTGCGGACGTCCACGCCGTGATCTTTGCCGATGACGGGCCGAATCCCCCAAACGGGCCCGTCGAGCCGCCGCCGGTACAGTGCGTGGCCGTGCCCCAGACCGAGACCGTCCAGTTCAACCTGGCCCAGGCGTTCGACACGCTCGTCGAGACCCTGGCCGACCGCGAATGCATTGTGTGGCGCGACCGCCGCCTGAGCTACGGCGACCTGCAGGAGCGCTCCCGCCGCCTCGCCTCCTACCTGCACGGTCGTGGTCTGGGTGTGCAGCGCGAGCGTGCCGATCTGCAGGGCTGGGAGTCGGGCCAGGACCACGTGGCCCTGGCGCTCTACAACGGCAATGAGTACCTCGAGGGCATGCTGGGCTCGTACCGCGCCCGCGTGGCGCCGTTCAACGTGAACTACCGCTACGTCGGCGAGGAGCTGCAGTACCTGCTCAACGACGCCGAGCCCCGCGCCATGATTCTGCACTCGTCGCTGGCGCCGACACTGGCCGAGGTGCTGCCCACGCTGGACTCGCCCCCCGAGGTGCTGCTCCAGGTCGAGGACGAATCGGGCCACCCCCTCCTCCCCCGGGCGGTCTGGTACGAGGAGGCACTGGCCGCATCCTCGCCGGAGGGGCCACCGGTGCAACCCTCCCCCGACGACCTCTACGTCCTCTACACGGGGGGCACCACGGGCATGCCCAAGGGCGTGCTGTGGCGCCAGCACGACATCTTCATGGCGGCCATGGGCGGGCGGCAGGTGGGCACGTGGAAGATCGTCACGAGCTACGAGGAACTGACGGCGCGGCTGGCCGAGAGCTTTCCGGTGCGCCTGATGATCCTCCCGCCGCTGATGCACGGGGCGGCGCAATGGGCCTGCTTCATGCTCATGGCGCAGGGGGCGACGCTGATCTTCCCCGACGATACGCACCGCGTCGACCCTCCCGACGTGTGGGCCGTCGTCGAGCGCGAGAAGGCCAACTCCATGACCATCGTGGGCGACGCCGTGCTGCGCCCGCTGCTCCTGCAGCTCGACAAGCAGTCCTATGACCTGTCCTCGTTCTTCGCCGTCGGGAACGGCGGGGCGCCGTTGACGCCGGCGGTGCGGGCCATGGCGGTCGAGCGCATCCCCAACCTCGTCATCTCGGACTCGGCCGGGTCGTCCGAGACCGGGGCCCAGATGCACGTGACGTCCATGGACGACGTGGCGGTGGGCTCCTTCCTGCCCGGGCCGGGGACGCTGGTCGTCGACGAGAAGCTGACCCGCGTGTTGGAGCCGGGACACGAGGGCAACGGCTGGCTGGCGCAGACCGGGAACGTGCCGCTGGGGTATCTCGGCGACCCGGAGAAGACGGCGCGCACCTTCCCCGTGATCGACGGCGTCCGCTACTCCATCCCCGGCGACCGGGCCCGGCATCGTTCTGACGGGCAGATCGAGCTGCTGGGCCGGGACTCGGTGACGGTGAACTCAGGCGGCGAGAAGATCTTCGTCGAAGAGGTGGAGCGGGCCATTGCCGGGCATGCAGCGGTGGCGGACGTCGTGGTGACGGGTCGTCCTTCCGAACGCTGGGGCCAGGAGGTCGTGGCCGTGGTCCAGTTGGCCGACGGCGCCTCGACGTCTCCGGAGTCCGTGGTGGAGGAGGCCTCGGCCCACATCGCCCGCTACAAGCTGCCCAAGGCCGTGGTGTTCGTGGACCAGATTCAGCGCTCGCCCTCGGGGAAGGCGGACTACCGCTGGGCGGCGGAGACGGCCGTGAAGGCCTCGACGGCCGGGGCGTAACGGCGAGCTCGGGCGCGGGCTCGGGGCGGGACGCGGGGATGGCATCGGGCGGTGGAGCCGAGGGAGCGCCGAGCGCCACGCGGCGGCTGGTGCTGCGACCGTTCACCGAGGTGGACCACGCACCCTTCTTCGAGTTGAACACCCATCCTCTGGTCGTCGAGTCATTGGGCTCGTCGCCGACCCGGGCCGAGAGCGACGCCATGCTCGCTCGCTACGGGGAAGAACTGGACCGGGAGGGGTGGGGATTCTGGGCACCTGCATCCGGACCACTGGGGGCATGGCTATGCCAGCGAGGCGGCCGCTGCGTCGCTGGCCTACGGGTTCGACAAAGCCGGTCTGGGCGAGATCGTCGCCTTCACCACGACGCGCAACACCCGCTCGCAAGCGGTGATGGAGCGCGTCGGCATGACACGCGACGACGAGGGCGACTTCGAGCATCCCGGCCTGCCCGAGGGCAGTCCGCTGCGGCGTCATGTGCTGTACCGGATCAGCGCGCCGTCGACACACGTCTCCCCTAGCGTGGCGCCATGAGCGACTCCCCGACGCCGAAGCGGTGCGACTGGGCCGGCAGCGACCCCGACATGGTGGCGTACCACGACAACGAGTGGGGTGTGCCGGTACACGACGACCCCAAGCACTTCGAATTCCTCATCCTCGAGGGAGCGCAGGCGGGGCTGAGCTGGTCGACCATCCTCAAGCGCCGGGAGGGCTACCGCAAGGCCTTCGCCGGCTTCGACCCGGCCAAGGTGGCCCGCTTCACGCCGGCCCGGGTGGAGAAGCTGCTGCTCGACCCGGGCATCATCCGCAACCGGGCCAAGGTCCAATCGGCCGTGGGCAACGCCCGGGCCTTCCTGGAGGTGCAGAAGGAGTTCGGATCCTTCGACGCCTACATCTGGAGCTTCGTCGGCGGGCGGACGCTGGTCAACAAGTGGCGCCGGATGGCGCAACTGCCCGCCGTCAGCGCCGAGTCGGAGGCGCTCAGTGCCGACCTACGCCGGCGGGGTTTTCGCTTCGTCGGCCCGACCATTTGCTACGCCGGATTGCAGGCGAGCGGGCTGATCAACGACCACCTCGTCAGTTGCTACCGCTACGCGGAGCTCACAGGCTCCGAGACATCAGGACGCGGACGCCGAAGCGGGACATGACGGGCTCCTCGGGGGGCAGGCCGTGGGCGCGCAGGAACTCGTCGACGGAGCCGCGCTCGACGAAGCCCTCCGAGGCGTAGAAGGGGCCGTTCCAGGGCACGTCGCGGTAAGTGGCCAGCGTGAGTTCGGGATAGGCCTCGTCGGCGGCCCAGGCGCAGCCGGCACGCAGCAGGGCCCGCCCGATGCCACGACCGCCGTGGTCTGGGCGCACGGAGAGCTGCTCCAGATGGGCGCTGTCTGCTGCGATGCCGTCGATACGACACAGGCCGACCGGTGGGTCACCGGCCACGAGTACGACCAGGGCGGCGCCGAACTGCTCCGGCGTGCTGGGCCCAGGCAAGGGCCCGATCCCGAGCGGCTCGAAGAGGGCGTCCGCCGCCGCTTCGAGGTCCGGCAAGAGTGCGAGCTCATCGGGACGTACCGGGCGGATGGCCGGCGGTACCGCGTCGTCGCGTTGCACACGGCGACGGTAGGCGCCGGCGCCGCTGGTTCGCGCGGTTACGGGCAGGCTCCGAAGGGGTCGATCTCGGCGTAGGACACGCCGAATTTCTGCTGCTCTACCGAGAGTTGGCCCGTCAGGTTCCAGGAGTTGGCGCTCTCGTTCATGTAGGCCTGCGGGCAGGGGTCGGAGATGGCGATCGTCGGCCCGTTGGGGCAGGCGTCGGGGTACGCAGGAGTGTCGTAGAGACAGGTCATGGCCTCGTGGCCCTCGGCGTACCCAGGGCAGTCGAGGGCAAAGCCGGGAGCGGCGTAGGCCGACAGGTAGGCCAGCGCGGCCGCGCAGCCCCATGCCGTGGCTTGGCCGTAGGCCGGAACGGCGGGGGCGTGCGGCAAAGTGGGGGCCGGTGCCGGGGTCACCGGTGTGGACGCCAGGACTGCGGGCGGAGCTGTCGTCGGAGTCGCTGTAGGCGCCGTCGTCGTCGTGGTGGCGGGAGGAGCCGTTGTCGACGTCGTCGCTGTTGTGGTTGTGGGCGCGGGGGTCGTCGCGGCGGCTGCGAGCTGCAGGAGATGCACGTCGAGGTACTGGTGGGTCGTGGTCGGCTGGTAGTCGGGCGAGGAGACCGCGGCGGGAACGCCAACGACGCCGCCTACGGCGAAGACGGTGACCGCCAGCAATCCGACCATGCCCACCCACCGCCGTGGGCTCCAGCCAGCGGCGGTGGTCCTGCGGGAGCGGTCTGAGAAATGGGCCACATGTGACTTTCGGCCCGGGTCAAAGTGCCCTTGAGTGGGTCATGAAAAGACAACTCCGGTTGGAGCGACAACTCGGCCGCACTGGTGCCGGCTGCGCAGAAATCCTGCATAAGAGGCGAATTTGTCGGCCTCCCTGGTCCCGGAGGCGCTCCATTAGGTTGCTGCCCATGCGCGCCGCCGTCTGCCACGAGCTGGGCCCACCGTCCGTCCTGCACGTGGAGGAGCGACCCGACCCTGAGCCCGGTCCGGGCCAGGTCGCTGTCGCGGTCGAGGCGGCGGGCGTGAATTTTGTGGACGGGCTCTTCGTGGCCGGGCAGTACCAGATGAAGCCCTCGCTCCCCTTCGTGCCGGGCAGCGAGGTGGCCGGGCACGTCGTGGCGGTCGGGCCTGACGTCGACACGGTGGTCGTCGGCGACCGGGTGCTGGCTTCGGTTGGCCTGGGTGGCTTCGCCAGCCGCGTCGTCGTGTCGGCGGCCTCGGCAATCGCACTGCCCGAGGGCTTGGATGCGGCCCGGGCCGCCACCTTCACCCAGAGCTACAGCACGTGCCTGTTCGCCCTGCGCGACCGAGCCCAGGCAGCGCCCGGAGAGACCGTGCTCGTCCTCGGTGCCGGCGGGGGCGTGGGGTTGGCCGGCATCGGTGTGGCGCGTGCGTTGGGCTGCCGGGTGCTGGGAGTCGCATCGAGCGCGGACAAGCGACAGGCGGCTCTCGACGCCGGCGCAGAGGCGGTGCTGGACCCGGCCACCGAACCGATCAAGGACGCGGCGCGGGCCTGGGCCGAAGGCACCGGTATCGACCTCGTGGTGGACCCCATTGGCGGCGCGCTGGCCGAGCCGGCGCTGCGCGCACTCGGTGATCGCGGCCGCTACCTCGTCATCGGCTTCGCGTCGGGTGACATCCCGTCCGTCCCCCTGAACCAGATACTGCTACGCAACCGGTCAATCATCGGCATCGACTGGGGCATCTGGGCCATGACGCATCCGACCGAGCAGCGCGCCCTGCTCGGTGACCTCCTGGACATGGTGGCGGCAGGGACGCTCGATCCGGTCCACCCCGCCGAGTACCCGCTCGAGAATGCGGCGGGTGCACTCGAGGACCTGCTCGGACGACGGGCCGTGGGAAAGATCGCGTTGGTACCGTAGAAATCGGTCCGGCGGAAGGAGCGGCGCCCCGTCAGTCAGGAACGCTCGATGCGCAGCGGGAAACTGAAGCGCTTGTTCTCGACGGTCAGCGTGTAGCGCCCCGCCGGCACGCGGCGCGTGCTGTTGGGCTCGGTCTGGTTCCACGAGCCGGTGCCCGACACGGTGGCGCCGGCCGCCAGCTGCGCGAAGCCGAGACCCGGGCAATTGACGACCTGGACACCGGGCCAGACGTTGTGGTGCTGCGCGTTCTCGATTTCGAAGCCGACCGAGCCGCAGGGACCGGCCGTCAACGCGGTGGAGGTCGGGCCCGGAGCGACGCCGGCGTACGGGGCGGTGTAGTTGCACGACGTCGCTCCGCCGTTGCGCACGGTGAACGAGACGTTCAAGGTGGCCCCCGGATGCAGCGTCAGCGTGTTGACGACCACCAATAGCTCGGTCGACTTGGCGGAGCAGTTCCAGAAGGCGGCATGACCGGCCTGGGCGAGCATGGGCTTTGGCGGCGCGGTGGGCTTCTTCGAGGAGGCTGCGGCAGCCGGCCCGGTGCTGGCCAACAGGGCGAGCGCAGACAGCACCACCGCTGCCATCATGGGCATCCGCCGCCGCGCCTCCCTCCCCATCCCGCATAGCCTGCCCCACGACCGCGCGCAGATGTCGGCGGGACGGGGGCGCCGGTCAGGAGAAGTGCGGGATCACCTCTGTACCCATGAGCTCGATCGTCTGCATGACCGACTCGTGCGGAATTTTGAAGGGGTTCACGAGGCAGAGCAGCAGGTCGACCCCGGCCGCCTCGTAGGCCCGACACGCTTCGAGGCACTCCTCGGGGGTCCCCAGCACACAGGCGTTGGCGTCGACGAGGTACTCCAGGTTCAGGAGGTCGAGCGTGCCCTCGTCGTCGGTCTTCTTCATGTCGGCGGCGTACGAGTAGCTGCCCAGTTCCTGCTTGCGCTCGGCCATCCAGTCGGTGAGCGTGGCGATCTGGCGGGCCCCCGTCTTCGGGTACCACTCGAAGGACTCGCGGGCCACCTCCTTGGCCTTCTCGGAGTCGGGGCCGCACAGCGCCATGGTGAAGGTCGCGGCCTGGTTGTGCACGAACGCACCGATCGGTTCGGTGCAGCGCTCAATTGCGGCCCGGTAGACGTCGATCTTGCGCTTGACCTCCGTCGGGGGCAGGCCGACGGCGAAGGAACACAGGCCGAGGCCGAGGTCGCCGACCTGGGCGTGACCCTCGTCGCTGGTGGTGGCGCCCCACAGCGGCGGGTGTGGTTTCTGCCACGGCTTGGGCTGCACGCGCCGGCGCGGCATCTGCCAGTACTCGCCGTCGAACTCGTACTCGTCGTTCGTCCAGCAGCCGACGATGTGCTCGAGCGCTTCCTGCCACATCTGGCGGCTCTGCGCGGGGTCGACTCCGAAGCCCTCGAGCTCGGCCCGGGTGGCCGAACGGCCGGCGCCCATGTCGACCCTCCCCTTGGAGAGGAGGTCGAGGACGGCCACCGACTCGGCGGTGCGTACAGGGTGGTTGTAGGGCTTGGGCATGAGGCGGACGCCGTAGCCGAGCCGGATGTTCTCGGTGCGCGAGGCGATGGCGCCGTAGAGGACCTCGGGGTTCGAGCAGTGCGAGTACTCCTGCAGGAAGTGGTGCTCCACGGTCCAGAAGGCGTGCCAGCCGTGCTTGTCGCCGGCGATGGCCTGCTCCAACGTGTCCTGGTAGGCGATGAGCTCGCTGTCCTCCATCCACGGTCGGGGGACGGGGATCTCGTAGAACAGCGCGAACTTCATGGCGTGGGCTCCCCCGGAACGGTGCGTGGGTGGTCGGTCGGCCTAGTAGAGCAAATCCAGACTGGCGGCTCCAGCCCTTCGATGTGGGAAAGGAGGCGGCCGCAGGTCACCTGGATGCGGTCCCTGCGCCTCGAACGCCACTTCGTGGCAGGCGTCGTGAAGCTTCTCACAGGCGGCAGACTCTCTCTCCGCCACGTCACTCGCTCCGAGCGACCACCCGATCCGTCAGGCGCCAGAGCATGCCGACGAGGAGGATCGTGGCGGCGACATACCAAAGGATGGCAACTGCGTTCCCCTCGATGGGTTGCCACGATCCATGCAGGAAATCGACAGGTCCGCCGGCCCCCACGGCGTAGCGCCGCAACGTTTGGAGGTAGCCGAGCACGCCTCCAACTCCCAAGAGCACGAGCACGACTCTGGCAAGGTTCAGCTGAAGCCGCTGGTAGATCGCTCGCGCACCGACGCTGGCGGCCGCCAACAAGGGGACCCCTACGGCCAGCGGCAGCGAATAGCGACCTTCCCAGATCAGATTGACGGTCCGGGCGTCGTTGAGCTCGAGGACCACGGGACCGAAGAGCGCCACCAAGCCGATCAGGGCGAGCACGATGGACGCGCGGAGTCGGCCCAACCAGACGCCGACCACGATGAGGGCGAGCGAGGCCAGACCCCAGGCCACATAGGTCCATATCGGGAGCCGGGTATCGAGCCAACCCATCACACCCACCATCTCGCGCAGCCACGTCTTGGTCTGCTTCAGTGCTTGCGACACGATGTGGAGTTCGGGAGTCTGCGCCAGCGAGTCCGGTTTTCCAACGGGCACGGCCCAGAGGGTGTGCGCGAGCAGTATCCACATTGTGGCGACGATCCCTGACACGAGAAGTGCGGCTGCGGACCATTGCACGTCACGGCGGTCTTTCAGAAGGGTCCAGGCGCGACGCCGGCCCATGAGGAGCACGAATGCCGCCAACGCCAGGATGGTCCACAGAGGCGAAAGTCCTCGGCAGAGGGTCAGGACGCAGCCCGATACAGCCGCAACCACGACGAGCCCATGCGGCGGATCGTCGGCGTGCTCCAAGGCCAAGATGATCCCTGCGCTCCAGAAGCATATTGCCGCAGCGATCTCGAGCCCATTGGGGTTCACCATCGCCCCCATATAGATGGCCGCGGGCGTGAGGGCGCACAAAAAGCCGGCCGGGAGGATCCGCGCCCGGGACCAGACCGTTATCGCCATGAGGGCAAGTCCAAGGAGCGCGGAACACATGAGGGCTCCCAGCAGACGCATCCAGATCACCACCCACTGGGAGGTCGACGCCAATGTCGGCAATCCGACCACGGCGTAATACAGCGGAGGGTAACGACCGGTATACGTCGACGCTCGGATGGGTTCGGCGGACAGCTTTGTTGCTTCACTGCACGAAGCGGGGACCGTTGAGCGGAACTTGTAGCACCGCATCAGGTACGACCCGTGGCCGAACGTGCCAGGAACGGTGACGACCGTGTAGGGGTTCTCGTGTCCAGCCACAGGCGTCCCGATGATCTGCCCCCGGTCGAGTGCGGCGGCGTGAATGACGTGGCTTGCTTCGTCGGGTCCGGAGTAGAGAGGCATCGACACCGACCAGGCTGCCATCACGATGAAGATCGCGAGGGTCCCGAGAACGAACGAGGACAGCATCTTGGGTCGTGAAGACGGACCGACTGGCACGTCCTGTAGGGCGACGTCCTGCGGGGCGACGTCCTGCGGGGCGACGTCCTGCGGGGCAACGTCCACAACGTCTTTTCGGCCAAGATGGCCGACAGGTTGAGCTACCACCTGCTGCCTTCGCAGTCCAAATTGGCCAAGCCTGCTTCGAAAAACGACGGAAATGCGTGTCGTGGCCACTCGCCTCATCGTCCCGCCGACAGCCAGATCCGCTCCACTACGCGCTACCCGCTACCCGCTACCCGCTAGTTGCTAATTCACAGACGGTCCGACGATCGTCGTTCCCTGTCCGAAGGTCGTCGTCGCACCACCGCACTCCTTGTACTCGTACTGAGCCAATGATTCGAGCGCGCCGAACGTCTTGGCAATGATGGAAGGCCTCAAGGCATTGACTCGGAGATTGGTCGTGTCGTTGGTGGTCGGTCGTCGGTCGCGAGCACAGTAGCCCGGGCTAGAACAGTGCCCTGCAGCTCTCAGCCCGGGTTGCCCGGGCGCAACCAAACGACCATCGGAGGCACCATGCGTGGATTGGACGGCCGGACCTACATCGTGACAGGAGCGGCCTCGGGCATCGGGTGGGCCACGGCGGCGCGACTGCTGGACGAGGGGGCTCGGGTCGTGGGCGCCGATCTCGTCGAGACGGTCGATGTGCCCGGCGGCGGGGCCGGCGGTGGCGGTGATCGGTGGCTCTTCTCCCGCGTCGACGTCGCGGACGAAGCGTCGGTGGTCGCGCTCGTGCGCGCTGCCGTCGACTTCGGCGGCACCCTCGACGGGCTGGTGAACGCGGCGGGCGTCGCGGGCGGCGGTCCGGTGCACATGCTGCCCTCGCAGGAATGGGCCCGGGTGATCGCCGTGAACCTCACCGGGACATACCTGACGGCCAAGCACGTCATTGGCCAGATGCTGTCGCAGCCGGCCCGCGAGGACGGCCAGCGCGGCTCGGTGGTCACGGTGGCCAGTATCGAGGGCCTGGAGGGCACCGCGGGCGGGAGCGCCTACAGCGCGTCGAAGGGCGGCGTCGTCCTCCTCACCAAGAACATGGCCATCGACTACGCCGGACGGGGCATCCGCGTCAACGCCGTCTGCCCTGGCTTCATTGAGACGCCGATGACCGCGTCCATCTTCGGGCCCGGCATGGAGGCGGCTCTGGCCGACATCGTCCATGAGCACAAGCTCGGCCGGCGCATGGGCCGCCCCGAGGAGATCGCGGGCGTGGCCGCCTTCCTCCTCTCCGACGATGCCTCCTTCGTCACCGGCCACGCCCTGCCCGTCGACGGGGGCTACACGGCGGGCCGGGACCACGGCGTGACCGACATGTTGGGGCTGTCGGGGCCCGAATGAGCAGGAGGTGAAGTCGAGGGTTTGACAGGCGACGCCCCAGGTCTGATACTTAAGTCGATGCTTAAGTATCAGTCGGTGGACGAGGTGTTCCGGGCGCTGGGTGATCCCACCCGTCGCGACCTGGTGGAACGCCTGGGCGACGGTCCCGCCACGGTGAGCCAGCTGGCCTCGCCGCTGGACATGAGCCTGTCGGCCGTGGTGCAGCATTTGGCCGTCCTGGAGTCCTGCGGCATTGTCCGATCCGAGAAGTCGGGGCGGACCCGCACCTGCCGGCTCGAGCCGGTCGGTCTGCATCTGGCCGAGGACTGGTTCGCCGGCCAGCGTGCCCAATGGGAGCGCAGGCTCGACCGGCTGGGCGAGGTCCTCGCCGACGCCGTCACCGCTGAGCAGACATCACCACCGTCGCCCACGAGAGGAGCTTGAGATGACCACCAGAAGCGCCGAGCACGGAAGCTTCACTGTCACGCGGACGTACCCGGTCCCGCCCGAACGCGTCTTCGCCGCCTGGTCGACCCAGGAGGCCAAGGCGCGTTGGTTCGGCGCCCCGGGAACCACCGGCTACGAGCTCGACTTCCGGGTAGGCGGCGCCGAAGTCAACCGTGGCGGCCCATCCGGCGGACCGGTCTACACGTACGAAGCGACCTATCGGGACATCGTGTCGGACACGCGCATCGTGTACGACTACGTCATGAAGCGCGACGACTCGCTGATCTCCGTCTCCGTGACCACAGTGGAGTTCGTGGCGGCCCCGTCGGGCACCACTCTCACGTTCACGGAGCAAGGCGTCTTTCTCGACGGCGGCGACACGCCGGCCATCCGGGAGAAGGGTACCGGTGAGCTCCTCGACGCCCTCGGTGACGCTCTGGCCTGAGCGACGGGCGTCACGCGTTGGCGGGCACCGCCGCCACCTCGTCGATTGTGATGTGGCGGGCGGGCACCACCGCCGTGATGATGCCGGCAGGCACGACGCGGTAGCGCACATGCAGAATTCTCAGCGTGGCCAGGAACCGCGACTCGGTGATGTCGTCGGGACCGGGGATCGTGGTGAAGAACTGCGTGGCTTCCGCAGTTGTCTGGGACGGCGGCACGAAGAGCCAGGCCTGCTGCCGTGACCGCGCCACCGCCCGCGCCAATGCCGGTTCACGGTCGACGTCACCCTTCGCCGGTGTGATGGACAGCATCTGGTCACTGAGCAGGTCGAGCTTGTACGCCACCCAGTAGTCGGCGAAGGCGTCATGTATCCCCTGTGCCCTGAGGACGCTGATGGCCCGGTCCGTTGACACATTGGGATTCGCCCACCCGGAAGCCAATTGACCGACGGAGGTCTGGTTGTCCCCCGCCAGAGCGAAGAGCGACAGCACCATGGCGGCCGCCAGCCCGCCGCTCAACGTCGCGACCGTCCATGCCTGGTTGTCGCGGCGGTGGTGGCGACGGGGCTGGCGCGGGATTCGAGAGAAGGCCTCTTCCAGCCCCGGTACGACAGCGAGCACGAGGAGTGGGCCGAGAAAGACGACGTACTGGCCGTTGGTCCAGAACCACGTGCCGGGTTGGGCGGCAATGAGGAACGGGAAGGCCACGACGCCAAGGACCACCGCAAGCCAGCGTCCGCCTCGCAGGGCACAGAACACCACGGCGACGGCGAGAACGACGCAGACGACGATGGTGGCCGCGACTCCCTGCGCATGCCGCGTTCCGGATCCCGCGCCGCCGAAGAGGAAGACGCCGGTCTGCAGTCGGCGAAGGTTCAGCTCAATCGGCAGCGAGGTGTGCACGAAGACGGTGAACCTGCCCCAATACCCCGCGTTCAGGGAGCTGCTCGCTCCGGCCGGGAAGCTCGAGAGCTTCAGCGAGCTGAAGCCTGACTGCACGTTGGCCCAGAGCCAGGGCAGCGCGCCGACGACCAGGGCGGCCACCAGGGCGCTCAGGCGGGTGAGCCACTGCCTTAGCGCCAGCGTGCCGTCGAACACAGCCCCCAGCACCACGAGGCCCGCCGGCACGAGGAAGTAGGCGACTTCGGGCGATGACCACCAGCCCAGCCCGGCCATGAGCCCGAGGACGATCACATCCACGAATCGACGCGAGCCATCGAGCAGCCGCAGCGCGCAGAGGATGCAGACCATCCCGCAGAACATGGTCACGCCACGAAAGCCACCTTCTCGGGCGGAGTTGGCGAGGAAGGCATCAGGAGCAACCCAGACGAGGACGCCGGCGATCACCGCCAATTGGGGGATACGCACGAGACGGAGAGCCGCCCGCCACGTCACCAGGGCTGTTCCGACCGAGAGGAGAGCAGGCGTGAGACTGAGCGTGGCGGCGCTGTGGCCGAAGATGGCGAACACCGCGGCAACGGCATAGGGCTCGACCCCTCCGTACTGCTGACCCCAGTAGAACGCGTTGAAGTGCCCGTGCAGAATGGCGTCGGCCATCAGTCCGACGATGGCGCTGTCCGAGCTCGTCGGCGTGTGGAAGAAATACCAGGCACGCCCGACAGCGCCGGCCAACACCCCGACGGTGACGGTCGCCACGAAGACCACCTGGACGGCGTGCGGGAGACCGGGACTTGCTTCGCTGTCGGTGCCGATCTCTGTGTCGGCGGCCTCGTCATCGGCGTCGAGGTGGGTCCCGTCGGTGAGAGGCCGAGCGGGAGCGTCACCCCCGGCGGCCAGGCCCGGACCTCCCGCCACACCCCCCACCATCAGCCCAGGACCATCTGGCCGCCGGCATAGTCGAGGACGACCCACCCGTAGCGCCGGAGCTGGTCCGAGCCCAGCAGGCCGAGCGTGCCCGACGAGCTGATGGTGCCGAAGTTCGTGGAACCGATGAGCTGGGGATGGAGCTGCAAGCCGGGCGCGGACCACGACCCGGTGCGGACGAGGGGCACCGTGATCACCGAGCACACCGTGGCCTGACGCTGAGCCAGGTCGGTGCTCTGCAATTTCTGGGCGCGGGCGACTCCGGACGACACCACGCTCTGCGACGAACCGGTGTCAACGACGAACTCGTGCCGCGTCCCGCTGCCGAAGCGCACCGCCACGCTGAGCGACACGTCGCCCGGCGCCGGCGTCACCGTGAGTGGCACCGTCGTACCGCTCTCCCCTCCGGTCAGCGACAGCGGCGCAGGACCCAGCGGGCCGGTGAACGGGGAGGACTCGGCCAGTGGCGCGCCTTCCGGGCCGGGCAGCACCAGCGCTCCCGCACCGAAGTCGATGCGCACCCCGCCGAAACGGGACAGGACGTCGGAGCCGAGCAGCCCGACCGGCTCGTCCTTCCCGCCCATCTGCGGCAGCGTGGCCGCGCTGAGCTGTTGCGCAGCTAAATCCACCCCGTCGAGGGACCAGTTGCCCACCGTGACGGGCCGGGCAGTGCCGGTGCACCCGACACCGGCAAACTCGGTGGCCGCGCCGGCGCTCGCCAGGTGCAGCCGGTGCGCCAACCCCGCGTCAATGACCGACCGACCCGTTCCCGTGTCGATGATGAATGGGTAGGGACCGTGGTCGCCAACGCACACATCGACTGTCTCGGCCACCTGCCCCGCAACCACGCTCACCGTCAACGGAACCCTGTCCCCCCCTCCGGCCTGCGGGGTCGCCCCGCTGCAACCGGTCTCCGCAGGGGGAAGAGCGAATGTGACCTCCGGTTCGACGTGGACGGTGCTGGCCCGCTTCCCGGGACCAGTGACGAGGGCCGCCAGGACCAGCACCGACAGCGCGATCCCGATCGCCACGAGCGCGACAATGAGGAACGCCCGGTTCCCACGCACGCGCGCTACCGGCTGACGGAAATGCGGAGGGTCGCCATGGCCATGCGCGCCCCCAGCACCAGCGCCGCCAAGGGGAGCATGGCGCGGCGCCAGCCCTTCGTGGTCCGGAAGGTGAAGCGCAGGGCGGAACGGTGGTGGGCCACCATCATTCTGTAGGGATGGCGCGCCGTGCTGACCCCCTGCACGTGCGTCACCTCCGCCGTTCCGGCGAATCCCACTCCCCAGCCGGCCTCATGGGCCCGCCAGCACAGGTCCATGTCCTCGTTGTACATGAAGTAGGCCTCGTCGAAGCCACCGAGCTCCTCCAGCGCGCTGCGCCGGGCCAAGAAGCACGAACCCGACACCCACCCCGCCCCCGTCACCACGTCGCCGGCAGGGGTGCCGGGGTTGTAGCGCAGCGTGAAGGGGTTGTGCGGGTTGAACATGGCCAGCAGCGCGTGGCCGGCGGCGGCGGTGAAGGACGGGAAATTGCGCACCGAGGGATAGACCACCCCGGCATCGCCGAAGATACGCGGGCCGACCAACGCCCAGGCCTGCTGGGTCTCGAGGGCCTGGCGCAGTGCCGCCAGAGCACCCGGGTGCACGACCAGATCGGGATTACAGACCAGGACCCAGTCGGGTGGGCTCGCCTCTCCGGCCAACGCGGCCAGACCTCGGTTGACCCCGGCGCCGAAACCGACGTTACGGCCGGGACGCACCACCCGCACGGGCAGCGACTGCCCGTCCTCCAGAAGCTCGATCAGGGCCTGCGGGGCGCTCCCGGCTGCTCCGTTCTCCACCACCACGACCGGCCCCGCTCCATCGGTGAGGAGGGAGCGGACGCAGCTTTCGAGCAACGGCCCGGCGTCGTGGTCGACCACGACGGCGCCGATCGGGCCGGGCACCCGGTGCTCAGTACTCCCGCGTGAAACGGAACTTCACCAGCGCCCGCAGCGCGCTGAAGCCGTCGCGCCAGGTGATCTTCTTCCCCTCGTCGGGCTCGCGCCCGGCGTAGGAGATCGGGACCTCATAAATGCGGTGGCCTCGGCGCATCACCTTCGCCGTGATCTCGGGCTCGAAGTCGAACCGGTTGGAGACGACGGTGAGCCCCTCGAGGACACGCGAATCGAACAGCTTGTAACAGGTCTCCATGTCCGAGAGCGTCGACCTGTAGAGCACGTTGGTGACGAGCGAGAGCAGCCGGTTGCCCATCCAGTGCAGCGGCATCATGTTCTTGCGCTCGCCGGTGAATCGACTCCCGTAGACCACGAGTGCCTTGCCCCGCAGAATCGGCTCGAGCAGGCGAGGCCAGTCGTTGGGGTCGTACTCGAGGTCGGCATCCTGAATGAGGACGAGGTCGCCCCTCGCCTCGGCCAGCCCCGTGCGGATGGCGGCACCCTTGCCCTGGTTCACCTTGTGGCGCAGGACCCGTACGGTCGAGTCCTCGATGGCACTCAGCACCTTGTCGGAGCCATCGCTCGACCCGTCATCGACAGCGAGGATCTGGAGCACCACCGGGATCTCCACGGCGCGCATACGCCGGATCACCTCAGCCACCGTGGTGCGCTCGTTGTACACCGGGACGATCACCGTCAGCGTCTCGTAGGTCCGGGGCGGCAACGACTCGGTCGCATCGGTTATGTCGGTCTCTCTCACGTCTCGCTCCGTCATGCGCTCGTCAGTCTTACACCCTGTCCGCGAAGTACTCGATCGTGCGCTCGATTCCCTCTCGCAGCGCGATCCTGGGCTCCCAGCCCAGCTCGCGGCGAGCCAAGGTGATGTCGGGACAGCGCCGGGTGGGGTCGTCGGTCGGCAGGGGCTCGAAGACGATGTCGGACGCCGACCCGGTGACGTCCAGGATGAAGTGGGCCAGCTCGAGCATGGTGCGCTCGTCGGGGTTCCCGATGTTGACCGGTCCGACGAGCGACGAGTCGAGGAGGGCGACCAGGCCCCTGATCTCATCCTCGACGAAGCACAGGCTTCGTGTCTGTGTGCCGTCCCCATAGACGGTCATCGGCTCACCCTGCAGCGCCTGCACAATGAAGTTGGAGACCACGCGGCCGTCGCCGGCCGACAGCCGCGGCCCGTAGGTGTTGAAGATGCGCACGATGCCCACGTTGACGCCGTGGGTCCGGTGCATCGCCATGGTCAGGCTCTCGGAGAAGCGCTTGGCCTCGTCATAGACGCTGCGCGGACCGATCGGATCGACGTTGCCCCGGTAGCTCTCCACTTGGGGGTGCACTTCGGGATCGCCGTAGATCTCGCTGGTGCTCGCCATCAAGAAGCGCGCGCCGTGCTCCCGGGCCAGCTCGAGTAGCCGGCGCGTCCCCTCACTTCCCACAGCCAGCGTGTCGAAAGGGCGGGCGAGATATGCCGGGGGCGACGCCGGCGAGGCCAGGTTGCACACGGCGTCGACCTCGGTCGCGTCGGGCAGTTCGACCTTCTCGCTGACGTTGGTCACCGTCAGGTTGAAGCGCTCATGGCCGATCAGGTGGGCCACGTTCTCCCGAGATCCCGTCGAGAGGTCATCGAGGCAGACGACCGTGTCACCCCGCTCGATCAGGTGGTCACACAGATGCGAGCCCAGGAAGCCGGCGCCGCCCGCCACCACGATTCGGCTCATTGGCGCCCGATCCCGGTGTACCGGAACCCCATCCGACGCACGGCGGCGGGATCGAGCAGGTTGCGGGCGTCGACGATGTTCGGATCGCTCATGGCCGCCAGTACGCGCGAGAAGTCGAGCCAGCGGAACTCGTCCCACTCGGTGAGCACCACCAGGACCTGGGCCCCGGCCGCCGCTGCGTAGGGGTCAGCCCGCAGCTGCAGGTCCTGCAGGTCGGGGAAGCCGGACTCGGCATCGACCGTGGGGTCGAAGGCCTGGACGGTGGCCCCCAGCGCGGCGAGGCGGTGGGCGACCTGCAGACTCGGCGAGTCGCGCCGGTCGTCGGTGTTGGCCTTGAAGGTCAGACCCCAGACGGCGACCGTGGCCCCGGAGGCAGAGCCGCCACAGGCCACCTCGACCTTGGCCACCACCCGCGACAGCTGCTCGTCGTTCGAGGCGATGGCGCCGGCCAGCAGTGAGAAGTCGTATCCCGCCTCTCCGGCGATGTGCAGGAGCGCCCGGGTGTCCTTGGGCAGGCACGAGCCACCCCAACCGGGCCCGGGCCGGAGGAACTCGAAGCCGATGCGCTTGTCGTAGCCAAGGCCCAACAGCACGTCGCGCGCGTCCGCTCCCACTTCCTCGCACAGTCCGGCGAGGGCGTTCACGAAACTCAACTTGGTCGCCAGGAACGCGTTCGACGCATACTTGATCGTCTCCGACGTGGTGGCATCGGTGACGATCAGCGGTGCCTGGGTGGACGAGAACAGCTCCCCCACCCTCGACGCAGCCCGCGCGTCGTCGGCACCCACGACAATCCGGTCCGGGTTGAGGCTGTCGAGTACGGCGGTGCCCTCCCGGAGGAACTCGGGGTTGGAAACGACGCTGACGTCGCGACGACCGATCACCTTCTCCACCATGTTGGCCGAGCCCACGGGCACGGTCGACTTGTTGACGACGATGGCCCCAGGTTGCAACGACGAGGCGATCTCCTTGGCCGCCGCTTCGACGTAGGAGAGGTCGGCCGAACCGTCGGCGCTCTGCGGCGTGGGCACGCACAGGAACACGAAGGCGGCCCTCCGCACCGCCTCGACCGCCGAGTCGGTGAAGGAGAGGTTGCCCGCCGCCACACCCTCGGCCACAAGCTCATCGAGGTCGGCCTCCACAATGGGCATGCGGCCCGACCGCAGCGCCGACAGTCGCGACTCGTCGCGCTCGGCCAGCACGACGTGGTGACCGAAGTGCGCCAGAGTCGCGGCCGTCGGCAAGCCGACGTAGCCGGCGCCGATGACCGCCACCCTCTGCTGGTTCGTGCGGTCGTGGACCGAGTGGCTCATGCCGCGACCTGCTGCGCCTGCAGCACCTGGACGAGCCGGGCCAGCCCGTCCTGCCACTCGGGCAACGCCGGGAGCCCACACAGGCGCAGGGCCATGTTGTCGAGCACCGAGTAGGCCGGACGCGCCGCGAGCAGCGGCGGGTCGAGCTCGGCCGTCTGAATCGGCCGCACGCGCTCAGGGTCGGCGCCGGCTTCGGCCAGCACAGCGCGCACGAACCCCCACCAGGTCGTGGCGCCGCCGTTGGTCACGTGGAAGATCCCGGGCCGGCGGTCGAGCCCGAGGGTCACGACGGCGGGCGCCAGGTCGGCCGTGAACGTCGGCGAGCCCTGCTGGTCGGCGACGAAGCGCAGCACGCCCTCGCCACCAGCCAGGTGCAGGGCGGTGCGGACGATGTTGTTGCCGTGGGCGCCGCACAGCCAGCTCGTCCGGACAATGGTGGACCCCGGCCGGCACTCGCGCTCACCCCCCAGCTTGGAGGCGCCGTAGACCGAAGTCGGGCACGGGGCGTCCCACTCACGGTACGGCCGCGCCGCGGTGCCGTCGAAGACGTAGTCGGTCGAGACGTAGACGACGTGGGCCCCCACCAGCGCCGCCGCCTCAGCGATGTGCCGGGTCCCGGTGGCGTTGACGGCATAGGCCGTGTCGACCTCGGTCTCACAGCGATCGACGGCTGTGAACGCGCCGCCGTGCAGGACGAGCTCGGGACGGAAGCCGCTGAAGGTAGCCAGGACGGCGTCCCGGTCGTCGATGCGCATCGTGTCGATATCGGTAGCCAGCACCTCGTGCTGTAGTCCCGGTCGTGAGCCCTCGGGGCCGAGCAACGCACAACGGCGCCCTCCGGCCGGCACCCGGCCCGCCAGGCAGTCGTGTAGGTCGCGGCCCAGCTGCCCGTCCGCCCCGGTGATAAGGATCCGCACTGTTCAGCCGACTCCTGAGCCGGGTTCGTCTCCCCACGACCCCTCGGCGACGGGCGCCCGGGCCCGCAGTGGCTCCCACCAGCTCCTGTTCGCCTGGTACCACGCCACGGTCTCCGCCAGCCCCTGCTCCCACTCCACCGACGGCGACCAACCCAGCTCCCTCCGAAGCTTCGAGGAGTCGAGCACGTAGCGCCGGTCGTGACCTGGGCGGTCGGGGACGATCGTCTTGAGGGAGTCGGGCTTGCCCAACGCTGCGAGGATGCGGTCCGCCACCTCCATGATGGACGCCTCCACGCCGCTGCCGACGTGGTAGGTCTCCCCAATCCGCCCACGGGCGAGCACGGCGTCGATGGCGGTGCAGTGGTCGTAGACGTGCAACCACTCGCGACGGTTCTCCGTGCTGGCGTACAGCGTCAGGGCCTGGTCGTCGAGCGCCAGGGCGCAGAAGTGCGGGATGAGCTTCTCGGGGAACTGGTAGGGCCCGTAGTTGTTGGCGCAGTTGGTGATCGTGATGGGCAGTCCGTAGGTCTCGGCATAGGCGCGTACGGCATGGTCCGCGCCCGCCTTCGATGCGTTGTAGGGCGTCCGGGGACGGTAGGGCGAGTCCTCGTGGAAGGCTTCCTCGGTGTCGAGCGGCAGGTCTCCGTAGACCTCGCAGGTGGAGACATGGTGGAAGCGCGCCACGCCGGCCTGGCGGGCGGCCTCCAGCATCGTCTGGGTCCCGAGCACGTTCGTGCGGAAGAACAGCCCGGGATTGAGCACCGCCAGCGAGTTGTGCGATTCGGCGGCGAAGTGGACGATGGTGTCAATGCCCTCTCCCCGCAGGGCCTTCTCGGCCGCCGTCGGATCGCAGATGTCCCCTCGGACGAAGACGACCCTGTCCTCGATGTCGGACAGGCTGGGTCGGTTGCCGGCGTAGGTGAGAACGTCATAGACGACCACGTGGTCCTCGGGGTGCTGTTCCACCCAGTAGCGGGCGAAGTTCGAACCTATGAAACCGGCACCCCCCGTGACAAGAAGGCGCATAGTGTCCGGGATGTTAGCCCAGGCCCCTTAACCCCTCCCCCTCCTGGTCAGGCCGCAGATGCACCACGTCACCGGCGCTGACGGCCCGGGGCCCCTGGGCCGTCTCGACGACCAGGCGACCGGCCTCGTCGATGGCGGCCGCCCGGCCCAGCAGGTCCTCCCCCGCCAGGGTCACCCGGACCTGCTGGCCCAGCGTGGCGCAGTGCCGGCGCACTTCGTCGGCCAGGGACCGCCGCCCCGCGTCATCTTCGAGCAGGGCACACCGGGGTTCCAGGGCCTCGAGGAGACGGTCCAGGAGGGCCCGGCGGTCCACCGGCTGGGTCGAGCGGCGGACGTCATTCAGGCTGATGCCGCCCGCTCCGGGCGGTCCGGGCCAGGCGACATTGATCCCGATGCCCACGATGAGCGCACTGAGCGAGGATCCGTCGAAGTCCGCCTCGGCCAGGACACCGCCCAGCTTGGCCCCGTCCAGGAGCAGGTCATTCGGCCATTTGAGGACGGGCTCGACCCCGGCGACCTCCCGGCAGGCGTCGGCCCCGGCCAGCGCGACCGCCCCCCCGCCCAGGTGCATGCCCTCGGCCCCCGAGCCGGGTCGGAGGAGCACCGAGACCAGCAGGCTGGCCCCCGGCGGTGACTCCCAGTGGCGGTCGAGGCGCCCCCGGCCGGCGGTCTGGTGATCGGCTACGGCGACCAGCCCGGCCGGAGCCCCCTGCCGGGCGCGCTCACGTACGTAGGTGTTGGTCGAGCCCACCTCGTCGAGCCAGTGGATGTCCCACTCGCCGGCCCACATGGCAGACACCATAGGGTGCGTGCAATTGTGAAGGTCCGCCGCACGGAGGAAAGGCCAGCGTGATCCAGAAGGTCCTTATTGCAAATCGTGGTGAGATCGCTGTCCGGGTGATCCGTACCTGCCGCGAACTCGGCATCGCCACCGTGGCCGTGTACTCCAACCTCGACCGCGACGCGCTCCATGTCCGCATGGCCGACGAGGCCTACGCGCTCGGCGGCGAGTCGGCGGCGGAGAGCTACCTCAACACCGAGGCGATCCTGCATGCCATTCAGGAGAGCGGCGCCGACGCCGTCCACCCCGGTTACGGCTTCTTCTCCGAGAACACCGACTTCGCCCGGGCGATCACCGAGCGAGGCGTCACCTTCATCGGTCCGCCGCCCGAAGCGATTGAGGTCATGGGCGACAAAATCAGCTCCCGCCTGGCCGCGGAGGAGGCAGGGGTGGCCGGTGTTCCCGGCCGATCCGAGCCTCTGACCTCTCCCGACGAGGTGGTGGCCTTCGGCGAGGAGCACGGCTGGCCGGTCGCCATCAAGGCGGCCTACGGCGGCGGGGGACGCGGCATGAAGGTGGTGGCCTCAGCCGGGGAGGCGGCGGAGGCGATGGAGTCGGCGGCCCGTGAGGCCCAGGCCTACTTCGGCCGCCCGGAGATCTACCTGGAGCGTTACCTCGAATGGCCGCGGCACGTGGAGATGCAGGTGCTGGCGGACCAGCACGGCCACACGCTGTGGCTCGGCGAGCGCGACTGCTCGGCCCAGCGCCGGCACCAGAAGCTCATCGAGGAGAGCCCGGCGCCCGACTTTCCCGACGACGTCCGCCAGGCGATGGGCGCGGCCGCTGTCAAGGTCTCCGAGGCCTGCGGCTATTACAACGCTGGGACCGTCGAATTCCTCTATCAGAACGGCGAGTTCTACTTCCTCGAGATGAACACCCGCCTGCAAGTGGAGCATCCGGTCACCGAGCTCGTCACCGGGCTGGACCTCGTCGCCTGGCAGATCCGCATCGCGGCGGGCGAGCCGCTCGACTTCACCCAGGACGACATCAGCCGCAATGGCCATGCCATCGAGGTCCGCATCAACGCAGAGGATCCCAGCGGCGGCCGGTTCTCGCCCTCGCCCGGCACCCTCACGTCGTTCCATGCGGCCTCGGGTCCCGGCGTACGCCTCGACGGCGGCTACGAGTCGGGCGACACCGTCTCGCAGTACTACGACAACCTCATCGCCAAAATGATCGTCTGGGCGCCCGACCGCGAGGCGGCCCGGCGGCGCATGCTGCGCGCCATCGGCGAGACGCACATCACCGGCGTGGCCACCACGTTGCCCGCAGACGTGGCGATCCTGAGCCATCCTGACTTCGTGGCGGCGAAGCACTCGACCAAGTGGGTCGAGGACACGCTCGATCTGAGCGACCTGGTCGTCGAGGCGGCTGGCGCGCCGGCTCCGGTGTCGACCGACGACGAGGTGCCGGTCGTGCAGCGTGACGTGACGGCAGAGGTCGACGGCAGGCGCTTCTCGGTGCGCCTGTGGGTACCCGACCTGGGCACGGCGGCCGCGCCCGGGCGAGTGGCCGGCCGGCCGAAGCGAGCAGCAGCGGCGGCGGCGGCGGGCAGTGGTTCGGGGCAGGTGACCGTTCCCATGCAGGGGACCATCGTCAAGGTCCTCGTCGCGGTCGGCGACGTGGTGGAGGTCGGCCAGTCGATCTGCCTTCTCGAGGCGATGAAGATGGAGAACGCCGTGGCGGCGGAGAAAGACGGCGTGATCAAGGAGATCAAGGTCAGCGCCGGCGACTCTGTCGGAGCGGGCGACGTCGTCGCGGTCATTGAGTAAATGAGCGTCTCCAGCCTCTCCGTGTCGTCGGCCAAGGAGGCTGCTGCCGCGGTGGTCGAGCAACACCTGGATGAGCTCGTCTCTCTGAGCCACTCGGTCCACACCACACCGGAGCTGTGCTTCGACGAGACCACGTCTGCCCGGGCTGTCGCCGAGGCGCTACGGGCGGGCGGGCTCTCGGTCAGAGAGGGCGTCTACGACCTGCCGACGGCGCTCGAGTCCCGCTCCGGCGACGGGGAACTGGTCGTTGCCGTCTGCGCCGAGTACGACGCCTTGCCCGACGTCGGCCACGCCTGTGGGCACAACATCATCGCCGCGACGGCCGTCGGGGCCGGACTGGCGCTGGCCTCCGTGGCGGACGAACTCGGGATCAGCGTCCGCGTCCTCGGAACACCGGCCGAGGAGGGCGGCGGCGGGAAAATACTCATGCTCGAACGCGGCGCCTTCGCCGGCGTGCACGCCGCCATGATGGTGCACCCGTGGCCGACCGAGCGCCTGACCGGAAGCTGCCTGGCCGTGGCGCACTACGACGTCCACTTCAGTGGGCGTGAAGC
>Ga0302324_100005617_pt1 | contig 27319 bp, 21 predicted proteins | sample Palsa_T0_1_FD_201949 | JGI IMG/M metagenome (GOLD analysis project Ga0302324, IMG submission 201949) | Peat permafrost microbial communities from Stordalen Mire near Abisko, Sweden - Palsa_T0_1 | ecosystem: Environmental > Terrestrial > Soil > Palsa > Peat permafrost | place: Sweden: Abisko...
CGGAGATTTGGGCCGAGGACAAGGAACGGCGCGACGAAGCCGGGGTTCCGAAAGAGATTCCGTTTCAAACCAAGCCGGCGATCGCCCTGGAACAGATTCGGAAAGCGGTCAGGGGTGGAGTTCCAACAGCACCCGTATTAGCCGATGCTGCCTACGGCGATAATTACAATTTCCGAGAAGGCATTACGGAGCTGGGCTTGCGGTACGTGGTCGGCGTTCGGGAACATACGACCGTTTGGGAACCTGGAGAATCCCCCCTGCCCGCCAAACAACAGAAAGGGAGGGGGCGCCCCGGAACGCGACTCCGTCGAGACCGGGACCATCAACCAGTTTCCGTGAAGCAATTGACGGAGTCCTTGGTACCCCACGATTGGAAGACGGTCTCCTGGCGTGAGGGAACCAAGAAGAGACTTCGCTCTCGATTTGCGGCGTTGCGTGTGCGACCTGCCCATCGCGATGAACGGAGGAAAGAACCGCATGGAGAGGAATGGCTATTGATCGAATGGCCTGCCGGGGAGAGTGGGCCAACCAAGTATTGGTTTTCCACCTTTCCCTTCAATACCATACTCAGAGAGTTGGTAAAAATAGCCAAGCATCGTTGGATCATCGAGCGAGATTACGAAGAGCTCAAGCAGGAACTGGGACTGGGACATTACGAGGGTCGCGGCTGGCGAGGATTTCATCATCATGCCACCTTATGTATCGCTGCCTACGGCTTCTTGGTGGCGGAACGAAGTCGTTTTTCCCCCTCTGCACGCGCCGGCCGACTGGAGCTATGCGCCCCGCAATTTCCGCCCAAGTTCAAGCCCCGCGGCTCGCCGTACGCGCGCCGAACGTCATAATCCCTACTCCATCGCAACCATGCGAATCCAGGTCACCCGATACCTTCTACAGCAACTCCCTTGTTGCCCCGTTTGCTGTGTAAGGCGCCGCTGACACTTTATAACACAGTAGTACTAGATCAGACTCCAGGAATTGAAAACTCAGAGCGTTGGTGTTTCTTCTTCGGCGCAGGCTGTTACCGTCGCAACAGTGCTGCTAGGGGCAGCCAAGTCGGAATCGACCATGATCTTTACGAGCTGCTCAAAAGACGTCTTAGGTTTCCAGCCTAGCTCACGCGCCGCTTTGGAGCAGTCGCCGCGCAGATGCTGCACTTCGGCTGGGCGCAACAGCCCCGGGTCGACTTCCACGTGGTCGCGGTAGTCCAGTCCCACGTGCGCGAAGGCCACCTCGAGCAACTCGCGCACGGAGCGCGTGACGCCAGTGGCGATCACATAATCCTGTGGCTTGGGCTGTTGCAGCATCAGCCACATGCCTCCACGTAATCGCCGGCAAACCCCCAGTCGCGGCGGGCCTCAAGGTTGCCCATTTTAAGGGTCCGCTGCAAGCCCAGCTTGATGCGGGCGGCGGCGTGGCTCACCTTGCGAGTCACGAACTCCAACCCACGCAAGCTTTGGAGCACGCTTCGGTGCGACAGTATTGCAAAGCGGTGAAGGTAGCGGTGATCTCTGCGAACTTCGCCCGTCTGCCAGAAGCAACCGCCGGACGGCCAATCGAGCGCTGGATTGCAGCCAGCAACGCTACGACAAAAACGACATAAGCCCGGACTGTACCTTTTGTCGTTTATGTCGTTAATGTCGTATCTGGAGAAACGAAGGTGCCAAGCTATTTGGAAATCGCACTGCGAGCCGCACTGCCTTTGAAGGCTGGGGCCCGTATTCGCGCAGAGGAGGCTGACCGTCCTCGATATCGGCGCATGGGACGGTTATATGTCCTTCGAAGCCGAACGGCGCGGCGCCAGCCGCGTGCTGGCCACCGACCGCTATGTCTGGCGGAACAGTGCCATGTCAGGGAAGGCCGGATTTAATTTTGCGTGCGCCGCTTTGCACTCCAAAGTGGAAGACATGGAAATCGGCGTGATGGATCTTTCGCCCGAGCGCGTGGGCACATTCGACGTAGTGCTGTTTCTGGGCGTGCTGTACCATCTGCGGCACCCCCTTCTAGCGCTGGAGCGCGTGCGCAGCGTGACTAAGACACTGCTCATCATGGAGACCCATGTGGACTTACCGCAGATCCAGCGTCCGGCCATGGCCTTTTACGCCGGCTCCGGCGCGGTCGTTCCGCCCCCGGTGGCACTCGATGTGGATCTAACGGTCCGCACTGGGCCCATCCGGTGGCGGCTAGCTGGTGAAATCACCAGCGATGTTCCGGCGGTACGCGACAAAGAGACCAACCAGACCGAAGGTGAGCATCAGAAGGGTCCCAGACTCGGGAGTATTTGTCGGGGTGCTTGTAGTGATATCGACGTAATAGTCCAAGCCATAGGAAGAGCCTGCTTCCTGATAGACCTGGAAGGAAAGTGTGTTCGGGCCGGAGTTGTTGAAATCCCCGAGGTAGCTGCCCAGATTGATGATGCCTTCGGTGTTCATCACACAGCCGATTGGCTGGCTCGCGCAATCGGGGTCAGTCACGCCCGAACCAATCGCAGCCGAATAGATCAGATTGCCATTCAAGCTCACCGAAGCCGTGTCGTCCGCCAGCACATATAGGGTGCCGCCGGTAGCCGTTCCGTCGAGAGTGAATGTCTGTGAAAAAATGTAGTCAGTGCCATTTGCTGGTGATACGTATCCGGATCCTGACATATCGCCACTTTCCGTAAAGGACACCCAGTTTGATCCAGGGACGGCCGTTGCCCAACCTGCATTGGGACTGATGTTGAGCGTTGGGCTTCCGGAATTGTTGGTTGTGTTGCTCGCCGAGCTGGCGACGATCGTATCGGCCTTCGCGGAGAACAGAAAGCCACTGGCGATAATTAACAGTGAGGCGATTTTCTTAAGCATTTTTACCTTCCCTCCGTATCCGTGCGTCGTTGCTGAATGAATTAGGCCAGATCGTTCCGGTCCCGCGAATAGCGGGAAGGTACCGATTGACGAGCCTCGAGTTTGAGGTTTCCTTCTGGTACGAAAGTTTCGGAAAACGCAGGTGAATCGTGAAAAGAACCGAGCATCTTCCTTTAGAAACAGGGAGATCTGGTTTTCAGAGCGGGATTCGATGCGACGGAAAGCAAGGCTACCAGGAGAAGCAAGATGGGACCCGTCGCTGCATCCAAGGGTTACTACCGAAGCGCAGCCCCGCGCGATAGGATGGCAGCGATAGCGGGTTAAAAAGATTCTTGACCAGGGCCGAGGGGCTGTCATATCCAAGGCGAAGATAAAGCGAAGATATGACGACGACAAAAAGTCCGACTTCGTTAGGCTTGCTGGTAGGGTAGTGTCTCAGTTTGACAGAAGAACGATTTCTTCAAGGCTCCAAACGTGATCCGATATGCCCGCAGCCATTGCCGGAGTAACCCTCAGAGTCTTGTGTATCCTAGCAAAGTTATAGTGCATGAAGTGAATTGCGACCATTGCCGCGTGATTTGCGACTTTCTTTGAGAATCCATTTGGAAGCCTAGTAAAACGGCGCATCCCCATACGCATCGTTAGATTCTGGCGCTCGACAGTTGGGCTTCTCCAGGGGTATGGGCAGAGGAAGGGGCTCAGACGCCGCCCCTTCCCCTGCACCCTTCCGGGCTCAGAATCAGGCAACGAAGAACTTACGACCCAAGGGTGGGCCAAATCAGGTTGTCAAACGCAGCGGAGTATGGAAGCAACGCTCGTCAGCATAATTACTCCAGTATATAACGGGCAAAAATACTTATCTGTAGCACTCGACAGCAGCGAGCACAAGATTCCGATGGGAATCATCCCAAAGCGGGCTGACCAATGATGCGTTGATTGCGATGAGCGCGGGCCGCTCAGGAATCACAGTGATAACCGCGAATGCTCGTAATTTCGCGCGGCTTGCGAGATTTCGGCCATTTCAGTGGCAAGTCCAGACTCTTCGTGGCAATTAGGTGTCCCTGGATTACGGGAAAGGGCATCGAGGGCCCACATTGTGTAAAGCGAGATAGCGAGGCAACAGCGCGGTTGGATTGCCGGGAGGAGCCTCGATCGTCCTTGTAAAGATCATCCCAGCTTTAGCGGCCGATGGTGAGAACCGGTTCGCATCGCAACCTCTCCTTTTTGTATGCGTTGGTGCGAACGATTAAAACCTACTTCAAAGGGCGCCCTTCATAATGTTAATCAGGCACTAGCGCTCACGCGCTTTCGGGTATTTCCCCAAAAACATCCCCCCGAAAGAGCTAAGAGGATTAACACTCCTGTGCCAGGCTCCGGCGTCGTGACCGGGGGTGATGGTGAAACAGGGGAAGAGGAAGAAGACACGGCAAATAATCCACTAGGAATCGGCGGGACAAAAGACGATCCGCCCTCGACAAAAGGAATACCAGGAGAAGTGATTTTGTTGTCTTCTATTGCTGCCGAGTTACTTTCGATAGGTACGAGGTTTGGTATGGGTCGAAAACTCAATGGCAACTCTATCGCTAGATCCGGCGCTGCTTGGATGTCGGGACTTTCTGGCGATTCAAACACTTCGGGCGCCGGTTCCTTTGAGGAAACCGGCTGCTGCGCAACCGGCGAAACACGGTTTCCGCAACGCCCTCTCGCCTCAAGATTTCCGTCCGTTATCACGGTTTCGTCGTCGTGCAGGATAAGCGGTTTCTTCGTCCAGAAAACTTCGTCGTCGATTCGGTAGGAGACGTACGCCGAGCGCGTTCCGCGAAGGTGAATGACGCGGGCGACTGCCATATTGAAACCGGCGTAGTGTCTTGCGACAACTGGATCGTTCGTCATCGCGTTCATCAATTCCTGAGGGGACCCAACTCCTCCCGGGACGATCGAGTAGGGATACAGCGGCCGGCCAACCAGCGCTACGTGCGGCTCAAGACCGGAGGGAATTCGGAAATGGAACTTGCCCACATCCGATGCAATCTTGCCTTTGACAGGCACCCCAGATCGATGAAAAGTCGGGGCCACTAGGAAGACTGTACAAATAATTATTAAATCCACGCCCGTCAAGACCAAAGTGGAGCGGCGGTGGCCCATAAATAAATTCTCCTCAGAGCTGCGTCGTGCTAGATGAAGGAGCGGACCGTTTCACAACCTCATATTTCTCGGGCCGCATACAAAAGCCTAGCCCCCCACATGGGCATCAGGAATGGTTCAGAAGATAGTTTCGGGGTAGTTCAAAAGGTGGCTTCTGGGGGTACATTCGTATTAGTACTTCATAAACCAGTCCACTCGCGGCCCTAATTGGCGGACAGTCTTTGGGTTCTGCTCTTCTACAGATAGCCGGCGAATTTCCTTGATGCGAGAATATTGGCAGCGATGTGAGGGAGCTTTTGACATAATCAAGTAAATCAGATAATCTGATTCTATGAAAAAAACGAGCATGAGTGTTACAGAGGCAGCACGCAATTTTGCCGATTGTATTAATCGGGCTCACTATCAAAACGTCACTTTTGTGCTTCTGAAGAACGGCAAGCCGGTCGCACGACTTGTGCCGGACAACGAAAAAGTGTGTCTTGGTCGCGATTTGGCCGAGGCCATGGCGAAGACCGGCCTGCCACAGAGCGAAGCAAGGGGATGGCATCGTGATCTCCGAGCTGCCCGCAAGAAGCTTAAAGCCCCGGCCGATAAATGGGAATAATTCTTGACGCTGACGTCATCATCCGGGGCGAGAAGGGGACTTTCGACCTGACGAATTGGGTGGCATCCCGTCCCGATGACCAATTTGAGATTGCGGCAATCACAGTTGCTGAGCTCTGGCATGGCGTTGAGAGGGCGACCGGAAGGCACAAGGAGAATCGGCGGCATTACCTCAATGCCATATTCCAGTCGGTGCCTATCATCCCCTATACAGAGCAAACGGCATATGAGCATGCCCGCATCTGGGCCGAGCTCGAGGTCTCGGGGAAGATGATTGGTTTCTACGACGTTATTGTGGGAGCGACGGCCCTTGAGCGCGGCAGTCGGGTGGCTACATTCAACAAGCGCCACTTTGCTCAGATAAGGGGACTAATCGTTATCGAGCCAAAGTAGGCCTTCTGGAGGCCTCGAAAGGGCTTGATGCCGGTGCTTCGGCGCGCTCGATCTGCGAGAATCGGTCCACTGTGAGTTCTGCCAACGTACGCGAAAAGCGAACCTTGCCTCGGAGTTGGCGTGGCCGGGTACATGTTCGCGATGCCGCGACGAGCTGCAGCCGGCACGGCTTCTACACGTCGGAGGACGTTGTTCGCAGACTTCCAAGGACGTCGCGATATAAAACTGGCTGACTCTTCAGACTTTCTAGCGGTTTGCCAGCGTAGCGATGGCCCCCAGACCCAACAGACGATGGTCAGCAGTGACAAGAGTTAGGCCAAGCACTTCCGCCGTGGCAGCCAAGAAGCGATCGGCCGGGTCCTGGTGTGGAAGGGGCAATTGTTGTGCCACGGCAACGATTTCGTGCGTCAGTGGAGCTTCGCGCATTAACGCGGTTGCTCTCATGATCCAGTCTCGGGCATTGCCGTGCAGTTGGATTCGACCCTTGGATTGCAACAGCAGAACTTCCCACGTGCTCACTGGGGACAGCCACAGCTCGTTGTTCTCATCTTTCAATTCTTTTTGCACGTGCCGCGAGAGCTGCTTCGGCTCTGCCACGCTCCAGATCCAAATATGGGTATCGAGCAGAAGTTTCAATGATTGAGCGCCTCGATAGTCTCAATGTCGATGATCGGCGCAATAATGTCGCCTACGATGTCGATACTGCCCGACATGGAGCCGATCCAGCTTCGTTCGGCCGCTTGAGGAGAGATAGGAACGACATCCGCGATTGCTTTGCCGCGACGTGTTACCCGAAGAGGAGTTTTTGTTTTGCTCACCTCTTCCAGTAACGATAGACACTTTGTTTTAAACTCGGAGATCGCGACTTCTTGAATTGGCTTCTGGCTTTTACCACTCATTGGATATTTCTCCATAACCAATACAGTATACCATGGTCATCCACAATAGTCACGGCCACGTCAAGCTTCCGATTCGGGGGCTCTCTCTTGGGACAAATTTATGAGACCTTGTATCTGACTAGTCACACTAGTCATTAATTAGGGAGGGATTATGCCAAAGCGCCGCAACAAGCCTCGCGTCGCACTCGAGAAGGTAACCGGTCTCCGGACTGCCGGACCGCCGTGGCAGGTGCAAACGGCAAAAGCCCAATTTAGCGAAGTGTTTCGACGAGCTCGAACCGAAGGGCCTCAACTCATTACCCGGCAGGGCAAGGAAGCCGTTGTGATGATTTCGGATGTGCAATACGAACAGCTGGTGGGCAGGTCTCACCAACCTAAAAATCTTGTGCAGTTTTTCCGAGAGTCACCGCTTGTAGGTATCGACCTCTCTCACTCGAGAGAAGGATGACGCGCGCGAAATTGAAATATGAGCGGCTGTCTGCTGGATACAAACTGTATTTCTGAGGTTGTTCGCGTCCGACCCGCGCGTGTTGAGCTGGTTAGGAGCGGCGGAGGAGAGTTAGCTGTACCTGAGCGTTCTCACCCTGGGTGAGATTCGCAAAGATGTGGCAGCCCTGACACAGAGTAAACGGCGCACTCTTCTGGAATCCTGGCTGGAAGCAGAGCTCCAGGTTCGCTTTGCAGGAAGAATTCTTTCCATTGACGCGGATGTCGCCGACCGATGGGGAGCGCTTGCCGCCGAAGTGAAAGCGAAGGGAGCAGCTTTATCAACCATAGACGGCTTGCTGGCCGCGACTGCCCTTCACCACAATCTGACAATTGTCTCCCGCAATATCGGAGATTTTGCGTGCACGCAAGTTTCCGTCCTGAATCCATGGAGGGCATAGATCCGCTGCTCGTGTTCTGGCCTTCGACCGATCCATCGTGGAAGTTCGATTCGGTGCAAGAAATGAGAACACCGGCACGTGACCAGGTTACTATTCTAGACTTCTTGCGGTTTGCATGAAACAGATGTGAAATTACGAAACGAACCCACTTATGATCCTTTAGAAACATCGCGATATGTTTTTATGGAGCGCCTTTTCATGGCGCTGAACCTCTCGCCTCGGATCGTGCCCATCGGTTTCTAGCCGACCTGATCCTATCAGTGCGGTCGCGCGGAAGGGCCTTGTTCGTCATATAATCCTCGAAGGAAGGGGTTTCCAATGCGCCTTTCGCGCGGGTTGATTTGTGGGGCGGTCTTGATCGCCGCGGTCTTGCTTGCGGCGGGTTTCGCAACGGTGGCGGAAGAGGGCATGTGGACCTTTGACAACCCTCCTACGAAGCTGTTGCAGCAGAAGTACGGATTTGTTCCAACGCAGACATGGCTCGATCACGTTCGGCTGTCGAGTGTGCGGCTCAACGACGGAGGCTCGGGTTCGTTCGTTTCGACCGATGGGTTGCTGCTGACGAACCACCATGTGGCGCGCGGACAGCTGCAGAAAAATTCGACGCCGGAGCACGACTACATCGCGAACGGCTTCTACGCCGCAACCGAGGACCAGGAAATCAAGTCACCCGACCTCGAGGTCAATGTTCTGGTCTCGATGGAGAATGTTACCGCGCGCGTGCAGGCGGCGGCGAAGCCGGGAATGGCGGATGAGCCTGCACTGAAGGCTAGGCAGGCCGCGATCGCGGCGATCGAAAGCGAAAGCCTCCAGGCCACCGGCTTACGATCGGACGTGATTTCTCTCTACAAGGGCGGCGAATACTGGCTCTATCGCTATAAGAAGTACACCGACGTGCGGATCGTCTTCGCCCCCGAAGAGCAGGCGGCATTTTTCGGCGGCGACCCGGATAATTTCACGTACCCGCGCTATGACCTTGATATGGCGCTGTTCCGGGTTTATGAAAACGGCAAGCCGCTCCACACAGAGAACTATTTGAAGTGGAACGTGAAGGGACCGGCGGAAAACGAGCTCGTCTTTGTGTCCGGGAATCCGGGTTCAACACAACGCGAGGACACGGTTGCGCAACTGACCCTCGAGCGCGATGTGATAGAACCCAATGTGCTGAAGCTCCTGCGGCACCGCGTTGCAGTGCTGAAAGAGTTTGGAGCGCAGGGGCCGGAGCAGGCTCGCGAGGCGGAGACTCAGATCTTTTATCTTGAGAATTCGCTGAAGGCCTTCGAGGGACGCTTGCAAGGATTACTTGACCCGGCCACCTTCAGCAAGAAGGTGAACGACGAGAAGGAGTTCCGCGCGAAGGTCGCTGCCAATCCTGAGTGGCAGAAGGAATATGGCGGGGCCTGGGCAGTAATAGAAGGCGCCACAAAAAAGGATGGCGAATTGTTCCCCAAGGATCTTTTCCGGCGGACTGACAGTCCCCTGTTCGGGTCGGCGCTCTCGCTTGTGCAATACGTAGCCGAGGTGCAGAAGCCGGATGGCGAGCGCTTGCCGGGCTATCACGATTCTCAGCTCGAATCGCTGCGGTTTAGCGTGGTGTCGCCCGCGCCGGTATATCTCGATATGGAAATGGCACGGATGGCGGGCAGCTTCCAGGAGGCTCTCGACGAACTCGGGCCCAACGACGCGTGGGTGAAAGCGGCTCTGGATGGCAAGTCGGCTGTCGATGCCGCGCGAGAGTACATCGGCGGGAGCAAGCTGGCGGATCCGGCGGTGCGCCGCCAGTTGCTTGAGGGGGGCGAAGCAGCCATCACCGCGTCCACCGATCCACTTATCCTGCTGGCGAGGCGGCTCGACCCTGCGCTGCGTGCGATGTTGAAACAGAATGACGAAGAAGTGAAAAGTGTCGAGACGTCCGCCGGGGAAAAGCTCGGCAAGGCCCGCTTCCTCGTGTACGGCAAGGATGCGTATCCCGATGCGACGTTCACTCTGCGGCTTTCCTACGGAACGGCGACCGGCTATCCGATGAACGGGACCAAAGCTCCGTACAAGACCACGTATTACGGGCTCTATGACCGCTCGGCGAGTTTCGACAATCAATCGCCCTTCAATCTTCCGCAGCGTTATGTAGAAGGGCGGTCGAAGCTCGATCTCTCTACGCCGATCGACTTCGTTGCGACCGTCGACATTATCGGAGGAAATTCCGGCTCGCCGGTCATCAATCGCAATGGGGAGCTCGTCGGGCTGATCTTCGACGGCAACATCGAGTCGCTGGCGGGAGATTTCGTCTACGACGGGTCGCAGAATCGCGCGGTAGCCGTCGATAGCGCGGCCATGATCGAAGCGCTCCGCAAGCTATACGGGGCGGAAACGCTCGCCGACGAATTGCAAAGATAGAAAACCGGCGGAAGCGCGCTTCCGCCGAGCCGCACAAAACTCGGAGATTTTCATGACCTCGACCACTGCGTTTACCGAAGGACAGTCTGCTCAGACACCTGAATTCGAGCGTAATCTCGACCGTCTCGCCGAAGTTGCAGTGCATGCCGGCCTGGGACTTGAGCCGGGCCAGGAACTGGTGATGACGGCCACGCTGGACGGCGCGCCGCTGGCCAGGCGCATCACGGAGCATGCTTACAAAGCGGGCGCCTCCCTCGTGACGACTTTGTTTTCCGACGAGAAATCGGCGCTCCTTCGCTTTCATCACGCCCCGGACGCCAGCTTCGACGCCGCTCCCTCCTGGTTATATGAAGGCATGGCCCAGGCATTCCGGAGTGGCGCGGCGCGGCTCGCGATCACGGGCAACGATCCTGCGCTGCTTTCGCGCGAGGATCCCGAAAAGGTGAGCCGCGTTAATCGCGCCACTTCGAAAGCCTATCGCCCGGCATTGGAGCTGATCGCGAGCCACCAGATCAACTGGACCATCGTGGCCTGCGCTACTCCCGAGTGGGCTGCGACAGTATTCCCCGGTCTGCCGCAGGATCAGGCGCTGGCCCGGCTTTGGGAGGCCATTTTCGCCGCGTCGCGCGCCGACTTGCCGGATCCGGTTGCCGCCTGGAAATCGCACGACGCGACGCTGCACGCTCGCGCGGCCCGACTGAACGAGAAGCGCTACGCGGCGTTGCATTTCCGGGCACCCGGCACGGATCTTCGCATCGGCCTGGCCGGCGGCCACCTCTGGCTGGGCGGGGGCACCACGGCGCGAAACGGGCTGTACTGCATTCCCAACATGCCGACCGAAGAGGTTTTCACTACGCCGCACAAGGATCGCGTGGAAGGCCGCGTGACCAGCACCAAGCCGCTGTCGTATCAGGGCACCATGATCGAGGAGATTTCTGTGCGGTTTGAGGGCGGAAAGATCGTGGAGGCCCGTGCCACGCGCGGCAACCAGGTATTGCAGCGCATGATCGAGACGGACGAAGGAGCGCGGAGGCTCGGTGAAGTGGCCCTGGTGCCGCACTCGTCTCCGATCGCCTCGAGTGGATTGCTCTTCATGAACACGCTCTTCGATGAGAACGCCGCCTCTCACATTGCCCTCGGGCAGGCCTACAGCACTTGTCTGAAAGATGCCGAAGGCCTTACCAAGGAGCAGCTGGCGGCGCGCGGCGTCAACAGCAGTCTGATTCACGTCGACTGGATGATTGGATCGGATCGCGTGGATGTCGATGGAATCGGCGCGGCGGGAGATTCTGAGCCCGTGATGCGCGCAGGTGAGTGGGTTTAGGCTTAGTTCTTTCTCAGCTCTTGCTCTGGCTGAGTTCCCGGTAAACAGCCTCGATGAACATGTCGGTTGTCCACGGACCGCTGGTTGCGCCATAGAGCCCGTCGTAGTCGAGCGTCGGCTTCGACGCCTTTACTTGCTCGAGAGTCATTCCCTTTTTTACATCGTGCTGGATCCGATCGCGAATGATCGTGACCATGTCCCGGTAGTTCACCACATCGTGTCTGTCGGAGATGTGCCCGTGCCCCGGAATCACCAGCGTGCCGCCCTCTTCGTTTTCCCTCGGTTCGATAATTTCGATGATTTGATTCAGGGTGGCGATCAATCCGTTGATGCTGCCGCCCCGGTCGGCCTTGATCATCGGGTAGCTCGCCAGGTTCAGAATGTCGCCGGTGCTGACGACGTCTGAGCTTCGGAACAGGACGTAGCTGTCTCCGTCGGTATGCGCGTTCGCGGGATGGTAGAGGAAAACACCCTCGCCGTTGTAAAACCGCCAGTAGCGGCCCTCATAGGTATCCGTGGGCCAAAGCGCCGACGGGAACGGCGCCTTCTGGCCGGTGGGCGCGCTCATCCTGTCGAGTACGTTCAGGTGCGCGATAATCGACGCTCCGGACGGCAATTCCAAATCGTTTTGGACTCGCTTTTGAACGGGACTCTGAGCCGAAGTGGGCAGGGCCCAGCCTGCCTTTGACAGATTCTCATTTCCGCCGATGTGATCCTCATCGGCACTGGTGTCGATAATGAGAAAAATGTGCTTGTCGGTTAAGCTGCGGATCGCCGCCAGAACCTCGTCGCTCATCTGCGGAAGTCCTGAGTCCACGACGATCACAAACTGATCCCCGACCTGGACCGTGATATTCGCGCCTGCCCCGGCAATCATGTAGACGTTCTTCTGCACGTGCAGGAGTTCGACTTTCCCCGTCCCGATTTGTTGGGCGCGGTATTTGCCGTCCTCACCCTGATCGGAACTCTGATTCTGCCGTGAGGAAGCACTGCGGCCGGTTCCCAAAAATAAAATCGCGGCGAGCGCAAGGGTTACCCGCAAAGCGCCAGCACCAGCTCGAGGTTCGATGTTCATTGCTTCGGTTGGCTGTGCCCGGGGAGTTTGGGCGGCGACGGCATTTTCGCCAGCTTTTCCTGATACTCGGGATACATTTGCTCCGCGCCTCCCCGAGCCGCCTCAATGGGAATGCCCCAGCGGGACGAAAACTCGGTCAGGAACGGGTTCTCGCCGGGCAAGTGATGAGCCACGTAGCCTTCGGGGTGATTCACCTCATCGCTGGGGATGCAGTAATTCGCGTGGAACTTTCCCGGGGGTGCCAGAACCCAGTTCGAGGTGCGGACGAGCGGCTCCGTCATATAGACCGGATCCTCGACATCCGTTACGAGCGTGAAGAAGCTCCCGTGGCGAATGAAATATTCAGTCAGCGTGCCTTTTTCGCTGCGCGTCAAGCCATTCCGGCGAAGCCATCCCTCTTTCAGATGGGTGGTCGTTACCTTCAGCATGTCCCCTTCCCATTCCCCGGTAGAAAATCCCTGCCAGGTCTGCTGGGCATTTGCGGAAGGGTGCGGGCGGCCATCCATGTAAATGGTTCGCTGGGAGAGCATGTAGCGCCACTCCAGGTGCCAGGCGACAACGTCCTGTGTGAACGGGTCCGTGACGGACCAGAGGAGCATGTCTGCCGGCCCGCGCGGCGCGTAATCCGCCGGGTGAGGGTCGCACAGGTGCTCGACCATCTCCAGTTTTTGCGCGTCCCACGCGTCGGCCCGCATGCGCGCCGCGTCGTTGATGGGCATGCCGGTGTAGTCGCCGATTTCCGGGCCGGCGTCTCGCTCGACCGCGTCCTCGTGCCATTTCTGCGTCCATTCGCCGGCCAAATCGACCTGAGCGAACGCAGTTGGGCTTGCGATTGCCACGCAAAGCAGCAAAAGGGACGCTAAAAATTTGAGCCGATCGGCACTCGGCACCGGTACTCTCCTGACGGATGACTCTACTTGAAATGTCCGGGAATTTCCCGCTATTCCCGGCGGCGACAAGTATCATTATCCGCGTTGCCTTGTCAAATGCGTGACGATGGCGCCGTGAGGCGAGAGACAGCTTTTCTTGACAGCTGAAGAGGAACTGCGATATAGCCAGCTCGGGTTCGGGTAAGGATGGCATCTAAGCGCCTGATCGTGAATCGCCCGTGACAGAACCTCAAACATCGAAGGGGATGATTGTGAAGAGAGATTCGGTGCGACACACCTGCGCAATCGCGTTGCTGACCTTGGGCATGGCCTTGGCTGTGATGATCCCGTGGACGAGCCCGCGCCTGCAGGGAGGGGTTCCGCCAGCCCAGCCACAGGCGAAAGGCGTGTCAGTAGGCGCAGAAGACATTGGTGGCGCGGTGACCAGCCCGAAAGGGCCCGAAGCCGGCGTGTGGGTGATTGCGGAGACCACGGGCCTGCCGACGAAGTTTCGCAAGATCGTGGTCACCGATGATGCGGGACGCTACCTGTTGCCAGAACTGCCCCAAGCAACCTACAAGGTCTGGGTGCGCGGTTACGGATTGGTGGATTCAAGGCCCGCGGAAGCGACACCGGGGAAGACTCTGGCGTTGACCGCCGTAATTGCACCCAATTCCCGGGCGGCGGCGCAATACTACCCGGCCGATTACTGGTTTTCGCTGCTGAAGATTCCGCCCAAGAGCGCTTTCCCCTCGAAGAATCCAGATATTCCGTCGCAGGCCCAATTCCTCTTTTACCTGAAGAGGCGCTGCACCTACTGCCATCAGGTGGGCAACAAGGCGACGCGCGAAATCGAGCCGGGCCTCGGAACGTTCGATTCACCTGCTCTCGCCTGGCAGCGGCGGCTCATGTCCGGCCAGGAGGGCGGGGATATGATCCGGGAGGTCAACCGATTCGGGCATGATCGCGGCCTGGCCATGTTCGCGGATTGGAGCAGCCGAATTGCGGCCGGGGAGCTGCCGCCGGCACCGCCGAGGCCCCAAGGCGTCGAGCGCAACGTGGTCATCACTTTGTGGGAAATCGACACGGACAAGTCATTTATTCATGACGTCATCGGCACCAACGACTGGAACACCAGCGCCAACGCCTACGGGCCGCTCTATACCCTCGATTGGATGTCGGCCGAGATTTGGGCCTTGAATCCGAAGGACAACACGGTCGCCAAGCTGGCAAGCAATCCGTTCCGCGACGAAAGCGAGCGAAAGCTCATGCCGCCGCACGATCCCCAGACCGTATCGACCCCGTCGCCCTACTGGGGCAGTGATCTGGACCGATCCCAACCCCATCGGCATGCCGCATATGGATAGCAAGGGCCGGATCTGGTTTCATGCAGGAAGCCCACCGCGCCTCTCCGACTACTGCAAGAAAGGCTCCGGGAACCCGTTTGCAGAGAATTTTCCGATGCCGGACGGCGTGCTTCCCAGGAGGCTGGAGAATTACGATCCCAAGACGGGCAAATTTGATTTGCTCGACGTGTGCCTGACACCCGGGCACTTGGCGTTCGGCAACGATAAAGATGAAACCGTCTACTACAACGACACGGCGGCGGTGCCTCCAAGAATGGGCGGGGTCGGCTGGGTTCGCACACGCATATGGGACGAAACGCACGACGTGGAGAAATCGATGGGCTGGTGCCCCGCCGTGATCGATTACAACGGCGACGGCAAAACCGGCGCATATACGAAGCCGGACGAACCGATCGACCCGAAACTGGATCGCGCGGTTGACGGGGCCAACGGCTACGGATTTGCCTTCAATCCGGTGGACGGCAGTTTGTGGTCGGCTGAGGGCGAGCAAGGCCAGATGGAGCCCGGGAAAATCATGCGCTATGAAATCGGGAACAATCCTCCGGCAACTTGCAAGACGGAAGTCTACGAGCCGCCGTTCGACAATCCCAAGCGGCCGGGCGTGGAGGCGTTTCTCACGCTGGGAATCGCTGTCGACACCAATGGGCTGGTGTGGGTGGCGCTGAGCGGAAGCAACGATCTGGCCAGCTTCGACCGGCGAAAATGCAAAGGCCCGCTGAACGGTCCCACGGCGACGGGCCAGCATTGCCCCGAGGGTTGGACGCTTTACCCGGTGCCGGGTCCGAAGTTCAAGGGAACCGACATTCCGGCCGACTATTTCTATCACAACTGGCTCGACCGCTTTAACGGTCTTGGCCTGGGAAAGAACGTGCCGATCATAAACTCCAACGGCTCCGATTCGCTGATCGCGTTTCTGCCGGAGACTGGGAAGTTCGTCACCATGCGCGTGCCGTATCCGCTCGACTTCTATACGCGCAACGTGGATTTCCGCATCGACGATCCGAAAGCCGGATGGAAGGGCCGGGGATTGTGGACGGGGAATGAGGAAAAAGTGATCTGGCATCTCGAAGGGGGAAAGGGTAATAAGACCTCCATTGCGCATTTCCAGATCCGGCCTGACCCGCTTGCCAGGTAGCCTTTCTTCTTCCGCAGGAATGCAAGCCGGAGGAATGCAGCTTGACAGTGGTGAAACCGTTCAGTAGATTTCGCGAGCCCAAGGCCCGCGGGGGCTGTGGGGCAGAGGAGGCTTGATCCATGAATAAATGCCGCATGAATAAATTTCTCAGGATTGCCTGCATCGCCGGTTTATGCGGCGGAATAGGCGCGGTTGCGCTTCCGGCCGTGGCGCAGGAGGCACAGCCCAAGAAGGCCGTTGACTACGACTATCTGTTGCCCTGGGCGAATAAGGGAGTGAGGCTCGCTTCCACGGCGGAAGCGCAGGCCAAAGAGCCCTTTCAGATCTTTGACAACGTCTATTACGTGGGACCGCAATCGGTCAGCATGTATCTCATCAAAACCGACAAGGGACTCATCCTGATCGACTCCGGCTATGAGTACACGGCAGAAACCGAGCTGGGCAACATCCGGAAGCTGGGTTTCAATCCGGCCGACATCAAGTACATTCTGATCACCCACGGACATTCGGACCACAGCGCAGGAGTAAAAAAGCTGAAAGCGGCCACGGGCGCGCGTGTGGGAATGGCTGCGGGAGATTGGGACGTTTACGAAAAGCCCGCGACAGCGCATCCCTACGAAACGATTCCTCCCGACCTGGTGTACAAGGAAGGCGACGATGTCACGCTGGGCAATACGACCATTCACCTGCATCTGACTCCGGCCAACACCACAGGCTGCCTGAGCATGGAGTACACGGTGTACGATCACGGCAAGCCCTATGAGGCCCTCACGTTGGGGGGAACTGGTTTCAATTTCCCGGCGGAGTGGACCAAGACTTACATCGAGGGCATGGAGAGGATGCGAAAGCTCCCCAACGTTCGCGTGCTCCTGCCGGACCACCCGCAGCTGAATGATGTATTTGTGACGGAGGCCAAGCTCAAATTGCGAAAGCCGGGAGATCCCAATCCGTTCGTGCAGAGCCGCCAGGAGGTTCTTGATTGGTTCGACACGCTGCTCAAGGCTGCGAGAGAGAAGTATCGGTTGGAGCAGGAAGCGGCGAAGAAGTCGTAGCTCCGAGTCGGTTGACCGGCGGCCCGCGGACGAAGGCGGCGACGGAACGGACAGCGACTCGTTCGCCGGCTCAAAGACAAGTCTAAAAAAAGATAAATCTAAAAAATCAGGGCTCTCCTGATCCAGCTTCGGATCGCGGAGAGCCCAATTTATTCTCGGCTTTGCTGAAAGGCGCGCAGCTCAATCCCCCCGGGCCGCCCACCCCGTTCCTTAGAATATGTACTTCAGCCCGAATTGAACCAGGCGCGGATTCACCGACGTGGAGGTGATCTGCCCGAAGGTTGCGTTGTTCACGTCGACGCCTGCACCGGTGGAAAGGCTGTTCGTACCAATCCCAGGTGCATTGAACTGAGCGTGATTGAAGGCATTGAAGAATTCCGCCCGGAACTGCAGCGTGGCTCCTTCGCGTATGCCTCCCACTTTGGTGGTCTTCGACAGCGAAACGTCCCAGTTGAACTGGCCCGGGCCAAGAAGAAGGCCGAGCCCCGCATTGCCCCACCCAGTTCCGCCTCCGACGCCATTAATAGCGCCAATGTTCGTCGGTGGTGCGGTGAATGCCGCCTTATTGAAGTAACCCGGTCCGCCGTTGGCACCACCCAACCGCTGTTCGACGCCGCCAGAAGTGGGAATGTTCGCCGGCCCCATTCCCGCCGCATATGTCGGGGTGGATTCCACCGGGCTGCCACCACCAAGACCGAAGATGGTGCCGCCCCGATCGTCGTAGGGGGTCAACGGGAAACCGTCCTGAGCGACCGTCACTCCAGACACGGCCCAGCCGTTCACCACCTTACCGATCACACCCTCCTTGGGGACGCCCGGCAGGTTCCACACATAGCTGACGGCAAGCCTTTGCGGACGGTAGGCGGGGTTCGGCCCGTATTTGGAAACATCCGGGTCGTTATAGAGCCACTCCGTGCCGGAAGCCCTGCTCCACGTGTATGCCGCCTGCATCTGGAAGCCGTGCGAGAACTGCTTGCGGAGAGTGGCCTGAAGGCTGTTGTACTTTGTGCCAGTATCGGTTGCGAATTCCAGAATTCCGGCCGGACTGAATCCGAGGTAGGGAACGCGCTCCGCCACATTCGCGACTGTGTTCGTGGTTACAAGCCCCGCGTCTATGGCCGGTGCGTCGACTCTGTTGGTACCCAGAGGATTGCCCACCAGTTGGGCTTCGTTGCCTTGCTGGCCGGTAAAGCCGGGAATACCCTCCTGACGGACGCCACGCGATCCGACGTAGCCCAGCTCGAGCGTCCAATCATGCACGAACTCGTATTGGACGGTCATATTCCACTGGTATACCTCCGGCGTCTTGTAGTAATTCGGGAGGATAGAGGTATCGGACAAGGCTGACTGTGCTGTCGGCCCAGATGGACCGACGGCAATGTAGCGGGGCGCCCAAGGTGACGGTGGCGGTTGGTAAGGTGTCGCAAAAGAAGAATAATACAGTGCCACCTGTTGGAAAACCGGTGTGGCATAAGGCGCGGCTTGGTTGATCCCGCCTATATAGATTGTCGCAGCCGCGCGGTCGTAGAATGTGCCAAATCCGCTACGCACCACCAGGCGCTTGTTCGCGAGCGGCGACCATGCAAACGAAACGCGCGGGGCGAAATTCGTGAGGGGCGTGCCGCCCTGCGTATAACCCTGCCTGTTTAGCTGGAACACACCGCCAACCGGGGCCGGATACAATGAAAAGGGGAAGTTGGAAGGTACCGTGAATCCGGCCAGGGTTCCCGTGGCAGGCGTGCCTCCGGGTATTGGTACGGTAGAGATCAGGCTGGGCCAGATATTGGTGCTGAGTCCGTACTTGTCATGGAACAGGGCGTCATATTCCCAACGCACACCCAGATTAACGGTGAGTGCAGAAGTAAGCTTGATGTCATCCTGCACATAGGCGTCTCCGTACGAGTTACGCAGGTGGTGGTTCAAGCCTCCCGGAGGCGCCGTGGCTTGGTAAGCACCTGTGCTGGAGAGGTTGGGCACGGCCGTTCCCGTTGTGCCCATGGGGTTCGCCGTGCTGCATCCGGCAGTGAGCTGGGCAGGCGAGCAACCGGGCAGGCCCAGCAGGAAGTCCTGAAATCGTGGGAAAGTCAGGGCGCCGACGGCCAGAAACGCTGGGTTCCAGTTCCAGTAGTCGTGCTCGATCTCGCCGCCGAAACGCAGCGTCTGCTTCCCGTGCGTCCAGGAGAGATCGTCGGCAAGCTCGCCGTTCGTGACGGACTGGTATTGCGGAAGGCCCCCGGCCGTACCGGTGGTAAACAATCCGGTGACGGTGATCTGATCGAGGTCCTTTTCATAGGGCGAAATGGAATTGATGCCGAACGCTTCGTTCGTGTAAGTGTTTGTCGCGTGCGTGGACGCCGTATCCCGCTGCATCGAAACGCGCGCCTCATTCACGAGGTTGTTGGTAAGAATCGATGTGAGCTTTAGTACGGCGTAGTGGTTGCTGATGCTGCTGATGCCCGTATTGTCGTTGTAGCAGATCCCATAATTCGTGCCGCCGTTGATGCCGCACAAATAGGAGATTTGCTCGGGGTCATTGGCGTAGAAGTAGCGCACCGAGAACGTATTCTTGCTGTTGATTAAGTAGTCGCCATTGCCCAGGTACTGATGTTCGGTAAATCGGGCAGGGGAAGTCAAAACGACTTTGGTGCCTACCGTCTGGCCGCCTACCGAGCTAATAGTCGGGCCGCTGGGAATGTAATAGGTGCCATCTGGATTCTTCTGTTGAAGCAGCGCTATGGCAACCGGACTGATGTTCGATCCGGTCGCGTTAATCTGCACGCCTCCCGCCTTGGACGTGCCACCATCGATCCCAGTCGGACCAAAGTACGTGGCCAGCGACTGCTCGAGGGCAGCCGTGTTCGAGCGATCGCCGCCCGGGAGAATGGGAAGCTCAAAGGGAACCGAGGCGCCCTGAGCCGCCAGACCGTTCTTCTGCGAGAGTTCCTGGAAAGAGCCGAAGAAAAAAAGCTTGTCCTTCTTGATCGGGCCGCCGAATACCCCTCCGAATTGGTTCTGGTCGAGCACCTGCCGGCTGTTTTGCTGCACGCCGTTTAGCACCTGGGTATTTTCTTTGCGGAAGAATTCGTTGGCGTCTAGAACGGTGTTGCGGAAGAACTCAAACACGTCGCCGTGAAAGTCGTTGGTGCCGGACTTGGTCACGACGTTGGTGTTGGCGCCCACATTGCGCCCATAACCCGCGTCGAACAGCGAAGTTTGGATCTTGAATTCCTGAATCGCGTCCGGGTTCACCAGGCCGATGCTCGGGGCTTTTCCCGTATCCGACAAGAGACCGCTGGTTGTCGTGTTTGAAACCGACACGCCATCCATGGAGGTGCCGTTCTGCCCGAGGCTGGCGCCGTTCACGGCGATGTCCGTCGTGCCTTTTCCGAGCTGGGTGGCGTTAAACACCGAAGTGTTTGCTCCCGCCGAAAGGCCCAAAAGATTGGTGAAGTTGCGAGTCGTCAGGGGAATCGCCGTGGCGGTGTTGCTCGAAACCACCGTGCCCATCGTCGCATTCGTGGTCTGAACCGCTTCCGCCGAAGCCTCTACGGTGACTTCCTGGGTTTGGCCGCCCACTTCAAGCACGGGGTTGAAAGCGGCGGTCTCCGTCACGTTCACCACGATGGAGGGAACTTCCAGGGGTTTGAATCCGGTAGCCTGCACGCGGAGCCGGTACGTGCCGAGCGGCAGAACTGTGACGATAAAAGAGCCATCTCCTCCTGTGGTTACCGTGCGAACGGCGCCGGTTTCATTATCCGTGGCGGTGACGGTCGCGCTCGGAACCACAGCGCCGGAGGAATCGGTGACAGTACCCTTGATGGCGCCCGTCGAAGCCGTCTGAGCGCGAAGTCCGGGAGTCGCGAGGATTGCAAGGAAAGACAAGGCAAAGGCAACAGCAAAAGCACACGCGTAGCAAACGACGGAATTAGTTCTGGTCATGCACCCCTCCCACGTAACGGTCGGCTCTGTCAGTACTCGAATCTCGAACCAGCCGTGTTTCGAGCCAAAAGAGTCCGAGATACCAAGGAGAAACAGCCCATGAGCCGCCGATAACTTGCACGAGGTAATACTCCACGGGAAGCCTTCGTGTCAATTGGAAATTGGGCGCCCTGGATGGCCTGAAACCCTGCTCGGGTCGTTCGGGTAGGCTTTGGCTATTGCCTTTCCTAGGCTGTGGGATTTGCTCGTGTCGCGTGCTTTTGAGATCGACGTCTTGACACGAGAGGTATACTCCGCCGATGAGCGAATTCAATCGGAAGACGAACTTTTCACGATTCTCCGCGATTCGGAGAAACCTGCCGCGTGGGCTCGCGATCCTGGCATTTGTCGCATCGCTGCTGGTTCCGTTCACCGGAAGCGGTGCCGGGGCCGGCGGCAAGGGCTACTTCGTATACATCGGGACCTACACCCGCAGTGAAAGCAAGGGCATCTACGGTTACCGCTTCTCGCCAAAGACGGGCGACATTACGCAGCTCGGCCTCATCCAGGAGGCCCACAATCCGTCGTGGATAACCGAAAGCCCGAACCACCGCTTTCTCTACGCCACCGACGAACACCCCGTGAAGGGCGATCCCGGAAACACCGTCTCCGCGTACGCGATGGATACGAAAACCGGCAAACTCACGTTCCTGAATAAAGTTTCGACCAAGGGCGTCGGGCCCGCTCACCTCGCGATCGACAAGACCGGGAAAATGCTGGCGGTGGCGAACTTCGGCAACGGGAGCATCGCGACGATTCCGATTCATTCCGACGGCCAATTGGGGGAAGTAGCGGACTATATCGAGCACCACGGCCATGCCGCGGGTCCTCCGGTTCCCCTGGACGAGAACGGCTTGAGCCCGACCGACCCGCACAATCACTGCGTGATGTTTTCGCCCGACAACCGTTTTCTCCTGGCCTGCAATATCGGCCTCGGAAAAGTGTTTGTCTATCGCATCGACATCGCGACGGGAAAACTCGAGCAGAATGGCGAACCTTTTACGACCTCTGCGGAAGGATGGAGAACTCGCCACCTCGCGTTCTCTCCGAGCGGCAAATATGTTTACATGATCAGCGGCTCCATGCAGCTCACCACCGCCGCTTACGACGCCGCCAGCGGCACGCTGAAAGAGCTTCAGACGCTGCCGTTCACGCCCGCAGGCTCTAAGGCCGAGGGCTCCGAGGTTCGCGTGGATCGCACCGGCAGGTTTGTGTACGCCTCCAGCCGTGGCATCGACGCGCAGTTGAAATCGATGCACGTGGACGGGAGCATCGATGTGTTCGCCGTTGACCCCGCCACTGGCACGCTCACAACGGTCCAGCACATTGCGTCCGGCGGGCAAACGCCGCGCACCTTTACCTTGGATCCCACGGGCGCGTATATGTTTGTGGGGAACGAGAATTCCGGCAATATCACGGTATTTTCGGTGGATCAGCAAACCGGCAAGCTGACGCCTACCGGAAAAGTGATGACGGACGCGCCGGAGCCAAGCTGCATCGTTTTTATCGCCGCGAAGTGATTCGAACCGATGGCACCGGGCGAAGCGCCCGCCCGGTGCAACGCAAACGCGATCAATCCAACAGCAGCACCTTGTGCAATTCCGCCATCGTCGTGGTGCGGGGCCCGTGCAGCGGAACGATCTGCGCGACATCCAGCTTGAGCCGCAGGATGTTGTCGTACATGTTCTGGATGTAAGGATTCACGAAATCGAGGCCGATCGTGTCCAGGTAGGGCGCGGTGATCGCTTCGGTGTTCCACGCATCGGCCTGGATAAGAAGCTTCTCTTTCGGCAGATACGCCATCACGATGGCGTCGTGGTGTCCCATGCCGATCTGCTCGTAGATCTCGATGGGGTGCTTGGCGTCGGCGAGCACGGCTTTGCCGTTCAGGATCGTCTCGAACTTGGGCGTCTTTTTCGACAGCTCGAGCCGGTCCGGATTCAGCGTGTGCCGCCCCCTCCATGCGCGTTCGTAGAAAGCCTGGTTTGCCGGAAGGGTCACGATCGTGGCGCCTTCGTCCACATACGTTCGGAGGCCGCCGGCGTGGTCGAAATGCGAATGAGTGTTGACGACGTATGTGATCGGCTTGTTGGGGATGAGTTCCTTCGTTTTCGCAATCACGGCGAGGGAACGCTCTTCGTCGAGCGGGGCGTCGACGACCACGATGTGGTCTCCCTGTTCGACCGAGACGCTGTGCCACTGCCCTCCCTTGATCCAGTAGACGCCGTCGGCCAGTTTATCGACGGCCACCTTGACTGGGGCGGTCATCGCGGCACGCAGGCCTTCGGGAACCGGGAGGAGCACTTCAGGATTGGCTTTCACGGAGGAGACCGTGAGGTCCAGCCGCAGCTTCCCGCCCTGAGTGCGGGTAATATGACTGGGGAACGATACGCCGCCGAAGTCGCGGTAGGCGCCGAAGACGGCTTCACAGAGCATGTCGCCCAGCACCGGATTGTCGATCCAGTAGTACACCTTCTGAACCTCGTTCTGCGCGTTGATCTTCCCGACAAACTTGTGCTTGCCCATCTGGAAAGTTACTTCCGATCCGCCGTCGCTCGTGCGCGTGGACGTGGCGTGGTTTGCTTCCGCCGCCTTCAAAAAGCCTTGAGGAGTCGCCCATATTTCCATCGCCCTTTCTTCCACGTTTTTCGGCTCCGGGATGCTGGTCACGGGCAAGCCAGTTGCGGGACCACCCGGACGCCCCGTAATCCAGGAGACGTCTCCTACCACATACTCGTCTGCCCGGGTCTGGTGGGGGGGAGGGCGGAGGCGGCCCGGATCGACGGTCTGCTTGCTCACGATCTGTACGCGTTTGGTGGCCCGGGGGTAATCGATCGTCGCGATATAGCTGCTCACGTCAAATTCCGGGGGCGGAAGGTCCGGATCGGGCTCCTGCCCGAACTGGTACCACTTGCCGGAACCTGTGTATTCGATCGAATTGATGTGATCGGCGCCGAGCGCCGCAATCGCAGCGTCGAGCGTTCCCGACTGCTGATCGGCCGCACGACTTGCAGTCGCGGCTGCAGCCGCCAGAACGAGCATAAGAATTCCCCATCTACGCATGAAAATCCTCCGATCCTCGCCATCAGATGTTGATATTGATACAGCTAGTTCGATTACTCGATCGCACTCCTGGTGGATTCACATGGCGGACACGTGGTCCGTGGTGTATAGCCCTTGAACACAAATTTATAAGCGCCCGAGGCAGGCGTCTTTCCATCCGGGCCAGTCAATTCGGCCTGAACCTCGTAGATGTTTCCTTTGTGGTCGGAGGCGATCTGGTGGCCGGGGGGATGCGCTTGGGCGGCGCCGATGTCGAAGGAGCCCAGCACCTCAAGCGTCTTGCGGTTCAGGATGTACGTCACCGGAGTTCCTCCGACGTAGAGAAAGCGTTGGTCCGGGGAAAAGGCGGCCGACCTTGCCTGCAAGGGGAACTTGCTATCGAGGCCCACATACTGCTCCGCCAGGAATTTGCCCCCGACCGTAAAAACCTGAACCCTCTTGTTGCCGCGATCGGAGATGTATACGAGGCCGTCGTCCGAGATGATCACGTCATGCGGCACCGCGAATTGCTGGAGCGCGGGCCAGATGCCGCATACCACCGGGCAAAATTCGTTCGGCGGAGCCGGTGGCACGGCGGGGCGCGCTTCCACATCGAGCGGCTTGTTGCCGTAGGCGCCAAACATCCGCTTGAACGCGCCCGTGTCGGCGTCGTACACCATCACGCGGCTGTTGCCATAGCCGTCGGTGACGAAGAGTTCGTTCGTCTTGGGATAGACGCGCAGGCCCGTGGCGCCGCGGAGCACCTCCGTGGCATTGCTGCCGGTCTGGCCGCTCTTTCCGATGGCCATCACGAACTTGCCCTCTTTGGTGAACTTGAGAATCTGGTTGTCGTTGGGCAGATTCGCCGGGTTGTTCTCCGTGCCGTCAGCGTTGCCGATAATCCAGACGAAGCCTTTGTAGTCGACATTGATGCTGTGCTCGTTCGACGGCCACTGATATCCGGGGCCGCTTTCCCCGCCCCAGCCCTGGATGAAGTTGCCGTCATTGTCGAACTCAATCACCGGTGGCGCGGGCGTGGATGTGAGATCGGGCGCCGTCGAGCGGGGATGCGCGAGGGCGCGCGGGCGGCTCAATACCCAGACGTGGTCTTTGTCGTCGATGGCGACGGCGGAGCCAAATCCCATCCGCCACTTCGCTGGCAGCTTGGGCCAGCTGGGATCCATCTGGAACTGCGGCAAACCGCCCTCGCCAATATGCGGCGTGTCCATCGGCGCGGCGTGCCCGGAGACGGGTTGCCACAAGCGCGGTATCGCGCACACCAACAGCGCTGCGGACAACGCGATCGGCAGTGTGAGCTTCATAAATTCTCCTTAAGCGATAGAACGAACGCCGGCGTCAACCGGTTGCGAACGTTGCGACGCCCTTTGGTGGTGGAAGATTCCGGGCAAAGTATCGCGCAAGATGATTATTAAGACAACACGACAGAACGCTCCGGATTCGTTAGAGGCGAAAATTTTTTTGGGAGGCTTCTGTCCGAAGGGAGCACGAAGGCTTGTTATCTGTTTCGAACTGCTACAACGGGTGCGCTTGACACAGAGGCCGGTTGGACGTAAAAACCACCCATATGCGGAAGGAATCTACGCCTCTCACCGAATCCGATAGTCAATCGACAATACAAGGCGAAGACAGATTTGCCGTCGGCTGGCGGAAGCTTACGCGCGAAGAATTCGTCGAGGCTATCAGCGCGGCTGTGCTGGATACGGTGCAAAAGCACGAATCAGAGCAGGCCGCAAAATCGCCTAACGCCCGTCCGGCCCCCGCTGAACCGCCGCTGTAAGCTTTCTGCTTCTACTGTGGTTCCAACGTCTGCTGTCAGGTTTTAGTCAACGCGGGCAGCGAAGATGGCTGGCCGGGATGAGCGGCTTCCTGCCGTTCGATCCAGACGAGCAGCAGCAGCGCGGGCAGTGTAACCACGGTCGTAAGCAGGAAGAAGTGAACCCAACCGACGCGTTCAGCCAGCACTCCGCTCGACGATGCCACCATCGTGCGGCCGACTACCGCAAGCGATGAGAGCAGCGCGTACTGCGTCGCTGTGAATGCAGGGGAGCAAAGGCTCGAAAGATAGCCCACCAGGGCCGTGCCGGCCATCGCGCCGGTCACGTTTTCGGCCGTCACGCACAGCGCGAGATAGGGCAGCTTGTGGCCGCCTACGACTTGCAGCACGTAAAATAAATTTCCCGCCGATTGCAGCAGGCCGCATACCATCAGCGAGCGCAGAATGCCAAAGCGCGCCGTCACGACTCCCCCGGCGAGCGCTCCTATGACGGTCGCGAAGAAACCAACCAGCTTCGACATGGCGGCAATCTCGTCAAGTGAGAATCCCAGTGAGATGTAGAGTGGCGTCGCCATGATGCCCGCCATGGCTTCTCCGAGTTTGTAGCCCAGAACAAACAGAAGAATTACCGGCCAGATCGGGCGGCGCATGAAGTCGGCGAAAGGCCCGATCACCGCGGTCGAAAGCCACTGACGGAATGCAGGGCCGTGGGCGCTTGCCGCACTGGGCGGAAAGGAAACAGCAGCTTCCCGCGTGACGTGAGGTTCGGGGCCAAACAAGAAAACCAGAATGCCCACGGCGAGCAGCGCCGCCGTGGTCGCATACGCGGCAAACCACCCTGCCCGCGCGGCGATCACCAGCGTACCGGCCCCGGAAACGAGCATAGCGACGCGGTAACCGGTCTGAATCATGCCCGCGCCGGGCCCTTGGAGATCGAGCGGGAGAATTTCCACGCGCCACGCATCGATTACGATGTCCTGGCTCGCGGAGAGGAATGCCACCACGAGGGCCAGTGCTCCCATCATGGCGAGGTGATGTTTGGGATCGCCCGCGCCGAGCGCCAGTATCGCGGCGATCAGCACGATCTGGATGGAGATGCCCCAGCCGCGCCGCCGCCCGAGCGGCAGCGGCGGAGGAAGCCGGTCGAGCAGCGGCGACCACACAAACTTGAACGCGTAAGGAATGCCAACGAAAGCGAAGGCACCGATCGCCGCGCGCCGCACGCCCACGGTGGCAAGCCATGCCGAAAGCGTCGTGTAGGTGAGGAGCAGAGGCAGGCCGCTCGAAAAGCCCAGCAACAGGACGAGCACCACGCGCCGGTCGGAATACACCGCGAAGGATTGCCGCCAGCCGGCGGGTTTGATCGTTTCCATCCTATCGGCGCTTTGCTGGCCTTGATGTTCCGTCACGCGCTCCGCCACGGCATTTGCCATTGGAAACTTCTAACAGGACACTGCATCCGCAGCGCATATGTTAGTTCAATTTTATGGCGGATAGATGGTGCGTGAAGGCGGGTGATGT
>Ga0302324_100005618_pt1 | contig 27313 bp, 22 predicted proteins | sample Palsa_T0_1_FD_201949 | JGI IMG/M metagenome (GOLD analysis project Ga0302324, IMG submission 201949) | Peat permafrost microbial communities from Stordalen Mire near Abisko, Sweden - Palsa_T0_1 | ecosystem: Environmental > Terrestrial > Soil > Palsa > Peat permafrost | place: Sweden: Abisko...
CGCCCGGACACCATGCCGGAGTTCGCGTCCCGGCTCACCGGGTCCAGCGACCTGTACGCGACGAGCGGGCGCCGTCCCGTCGCCTCGATCAACTTCGCCACCTGCCACGACGGATTCACCCTGAACGACCTGGTCAGCTACAACCACAAGCACAACGAGGCGAACGGCGAGGACAACCGGGACGGCGCTGACGACAACCGGTCCTGGAACTGCGGGGCCGAGGGACCGGCCGATGACCCAGCCATCAACGAGCTGCGCGCCCGGCAGCGGCGCAACTTCCTGGTCACCTTGTTCCTGTCCCAGGGTGTCCCGATGCTGCTGGCCGGGGATGAGATGGGCCGCAGCCAGAGCGGCAGCAACAACGCCTACTGCCAGGACAACGAGATTTCCTGGCTGGACTGGGGCCGGGCGCACGCCGAGCGGGACCTGCTGCAGTTCACCGAGGCGCTGGCCGGCCTGCGCAGAAACCATCCGCTGTTCCGGCGGCGCAGGTTCTTCCGCGGCCAAGCCCAGAGCCCGAACGGGGACAAAGGCGACCTCGTCTGGCTGACCCCCGGCGGCGACGAGATGAAGCAGTCCGACTGGGCCGCGAGCTACGCGAATTCACTGGCCGTGTTCCTCAACGGGGACGCGATCAGCGAGCCGGACCCGCGCGGCGAGAAGATCGCCGACGCCAGATTCCTGCTGCTGTTCAACGCCCACAGCAAGCCCCTCATGTTCACCCTGCCCGGGGCCAGTTTCGCGACCGGCTGGGAAGCCGTCATCGATACGGCGTTCGGCCCCACCGGGTCCGTCCACATGCCGAAGAGCCAGATCGAAGTCTGCGACCGCACCGTCGTCGTCCTGCGTTCCACGGAGTGACCATGCGCCTGCTGTTCCCCTCGACCGCCGACGGCCCGGATCTACCCGGGCTGTACAGCTATCCGACCGGTCCCTGGCTGCGCGCCAACATGGTGTCAAGCGCGGACGGGGCGGCGACCCTGGAGGGGGCCACCAAGGCCTTGTCGTCCAAGACCGATCGGCACGTGTTCGCGCTGCTCCGCACGCTGTCCGACGTCATCTTGGTGGGCGCGGCGACGGCGCGGGAGGAACACTACAATCCGGTCCGGGTGCGAGAGCTCTGGCGTCACCTGCGGGCAGGCCGGTCCGCGAGCCCCCCGATCGCGGTGGTCAGCGGGCGGCTCGACCTGGACCCGCAGAGCGCGCTCATCACCGCAGCCCCGGCGGACGCCCGCACGATCGTCATCACCACCGCCCAGGCGCCGCCCGATCGCCGCGCTCAGCTGGCCGCCCGGGCGGACGTCATCGTGGCCGGCGAGCAGGCCGTCGACCTGAAGGCGGCGGTCAGCGCGCTGACCGACCGCGGCCACCAGCGGGTGCTCGCCGAGGGAGGCCCGCACCTGCTGGCCCAGCTCACCGAGGCCGGCCTGATGGACGAGCTGTGCCTGACCATCGGCCCGCTGATGGCGGGCCCGGGCGCGAGCCGGATCGTGGCCGGCGCCCCCGCGGCCAAGCCGCAGCCGCTGACTCTGGCCCACCTGCTGGAAGACGACGGTTTCCTGTTCTGCCGTTACACCAGAAAAGACCACTAAGGCCGAACGAGCCGGGTGCTTGCCCTCGAAGGACCACCCGACACCCACGCCCGGACGCCCGACGCCTCCCCTAGCTCGCACGCCGGCGGGCCGGGCAGGCTAGCCTGGCACCGGAAGTGCCCGTCAATACCTGCCGAGATGACCAGGGAGGCCGCCATGCCGCTGCATACCCGGGTGGACGAGTCCGAACAAGACGCCGAAATCGCCGTCAACCCGATCTACTTCCGCGAGCTGAGCTGCCAGATCCCGCGGTACCGGCTGGCGGACAACGGCGTGCTGCCACGCACCGCGCTGGAAGTGGTACGCGACGAGCTCATCCTCGACGGCAACGCGCGGCTCAACCTGGCCACGTTCGTCACCACCTGGATGGAGCCGGAAGCCGAGCAGCTGATGGCCGAGACCGCCGCCAAGAACATGATCGACAAGGACGAGTACCCGCAGACCGCAGAGCTGGAGCGGCGCTGCGTGAACATCCTGAGCAGCTTGTGGCACGCGCCGCCCGGAAGCGCGGCGACCGGCTGCTCCACCACCGGGTCAAGCGAGGCGTGCATGCTCGGCGGGATGGCGCTGCTGTGGCGCTGGCGGGCCCGGCGGCAGGCGGCGGGCCTCGACGCCAGCAAACCGAACCTGGTGATGGGCTCGAACGTGCAGGTGTGCTGGGAAAAGTTCTGCCGCTACTGGCAGGTCGAGCCGCACTACGTACCGATGGTGCCCGGACGGCTGCACCTGCGCGGCGCCGAAGCCGCGGCCAAGTGCGACGAGAACACCATCGGCGTGGTCGCGATCATGGGCTCCACCATGGACGGCAGCTACGAACCCGTCCTGGAGATCAGCCAGGCCCTTGACGGGCTGCAGGCCGACAAGGGCTGGGACGTCCCGGTGCACGTGGACGGCGCGTCGGGCGGCTTCATCGCCCCGTTCCTGCACCCGGACCTGGAGTGGGACTTCCGGGTGCCGCGGGTCGCGTCGATCAACACGTCGGGACACAAGTACGGCCTGGTGTATCCCGGTGTGGGCTGGATCTTGTGGAGGACCCCGGACGCCCTGCCGGAGGATCTCATCTTTAAGGTCAACTACCTGGGCGGCGAGATGCCGACGTTCGCGCTCAACTTCTCCCGGCCAGGCGCGCAGGTCGCCGCCCAGTATTACAACTTCATCAGGCTCGGGCATTCTGGCTACCGGCACGTGCAGCAGACCTGCCAGGACATCGCCCTCCACCTGTCCGCCGAGATCGCGAAGATGGGCCCGTTCGAGCTGCTTACCGAGGGCCGGGACCTTCCGGTCTTTGCCTTCAAGCTGCGCGACGACATCACCACCTACTCGGTGTTCGACCTGTCTGAGCGGCTGCGGATGCGCGGCTGGCAGGTGCCGGCCTACACCTTCCCCGACGACATGACCGATACCGCGGTGATGCGGATCGTGATCAGGAACGGCTTCAGCATGGACCTGGCCAACCTGCTGCTCGATGACTTCCGGCTGCATCTGCGGGTCCTGGAGCACCACCCGCAAACCCAGCCGCCGCTCGAGATCCAGAAAAAGCGCCAGTCCTTCACGCACTGAAGCCGAGCCCGGGCAGGCAGAGAGCGGACCGAAGCAGGAAGGGGAAGAGCCGATGACGGCGGTGCTGCGCAGTTACGTGAGCGGGAAATGGACCGATCCGGCCGACGAAGGGAAACCGGTCCTCGACGCCGTGACCGGCGAGGAAGTGGCGCGGGTCTCGTCGGCCGGCATCGATATGGGAGCGGCGCTGGATTACGGCCGGTCCGCGGGCGGCCCGGCGCTGCGTGAGCTGACCTTCCACCAGCGGGCCGCGCTGCTGAAGTCGCTCGGGATGGCGCTGCGCGAGCACCGCCAGGAGCTTTACGCCCTGTCCGCGCGTACCGGGGCGACGCTCGGCGACTCCAAGTTCGACATCGACGGCGGCATCGGCGTGCTGCTGAGCTATGCCAGCCAGGCCAAGCGCGAGCTGCCGAACGACACCGTCCTGCCCGAAGGGCCGGTCCAGTCGCTGGGCCGGGGCGGCACCTTCGTCGGGCAGCACATCCTCACCCCGCTGCGCGGTGTCGCGATCCAGATCAACGCCTTCAACTTCCCGGTCTGGGGCCCGCTGGAGAAGTTCGCCCCCGCCTTCATCGCCGGGGTCCCGACCCTGGTCAAGCCGGCCACCCAGACGGCGTACCTGACGGCCCGGCTGGTGGAGCTGATGGCCGGTTCCGGGCTGCTGCCCGCGGGCTCGCTTCAGCTGGTCTGCGGCCGCGCGGGTGACCTGCTTGATCACCTCAGCGAGCAGGACCTGGTGTCGTTCACCGGATCAGCCGCCACCGCGCAGCAGCTGCGGGCCCACCGGGCGGTCGTCAGCCGGTCGGCGCGGTTCAACGCCGAGGCGGATTCGCTGAACTGCTCGGTCCTCGGTCCCGACGCCGTGCCGGGAACCGGTGAATTCGACCTGTACGTGGAGCAGCTGGTCAGCGAGATGACGGTCAAGGCCGGCCAGAAGTGCACCGCGATCCGGCGGGCCTTTGTTCCGGTCGCGCTGGCGGACCAGGTGACGGAGGCCATGCGCAGCCGGCTGGCCGCCGTGGTCGTCGGCAGCCCGGCCTCCGACAGCGTCCAGATGGGCGCGCTGGCCAGCCTGGAGCAGCGCGAAGAGGTACGCCGCTCGGTCAAGGCCCTGCTGTCGGCGGGACGGCTCGTCTCCGGTGATCCCGATCATGTCGACGTGGTCGGGGCCAGCGCCGAGCGGGGCGCGTTCCTGGCCCCGCTGCTGCTGGTCAGTGACGACGCTGACCGTCCCGAACCGCACCAGATCGAGGCGTTCGGCCCGGTCAGCACGATCATCTCCTTTTCCGACACCGACGAGGTGATCGAGCTGGCGGCCCGCGGCCGGGGCAGCCTGGCCGGATCGATCGTCACGGCCGACACGGGCTTCGCCCGCGAGGTCGTCCTCGGCCTGGCTCCCTGGCACGGCCGGCTGCTCGTCCTGGACCGCGAGGACGCGGCCGAGGCGACCGGGCACGGGTCGCCGCTGCCCGTGCTGGTACACGGCGGTCCCGGGCGGGCCGGCGGCGGCGAGGAGATGGGCGGCATCCGCGGCGTCCTGCACCACATGCAGCGCACGGCCGTGCAGGCGAGCCCGCGCGTCCTGTCCGCCGTCACCGGCCGCTGGGTGCCCGGCACCGAGCGGACCGCGGACGGCCGCCACCCCTTCCGCAAGCCGCTCGCCGAGCTGCGGATCGGCGACGCCGTGGTGGCCGGACCGCGGCAGGTTTCGCTGGCCGACATCGAGCACTTCGCCGAATTCACCGGTGACACGTTCTACGCGCACATGGACGAGGAAGCGGCCCGGGCCAACCCGTTCTTCGACGGGCGGGTCGCCCACGGCTACCTCATCCTCTCCTTTGCCGCTGGCCTGTTCGTCCAGCCCGACCCGGGTCCGGTGCTGGCCAACTACGGCCTGGAAAACCTGCGCTTCCGCACGCCGGTGTACCCGGGAGACGAGCTGACGGTCACGCTCACCTGCCGGGAGATCACTCCCCGCGAGGAAGCCGGGCACGGCGAGGTGCGCTGGGACGCCGACGTGACCAACCAGGACGGGAAGTCGGTAGCCACCTACGACGTCCTGACCCTGGTCGCAAAGCAGTGGCCGCCGGCCTAACCCCCAAGAATCCCGAATCACCGCCAATCAACCCGGTGACCCTCTCCGGCCCCCGCCCGGCCGCGGGTCCCGCGGTCACTCCGACATCGCCGCCAGGGCGTCGGGCGACTCGGGCAGCACCTGACCGCCATCTACGATGATCGACTGTCCGGTGATGTAGGCCGCCTCGTCGGTGGCGAAGAACAGCGCCGCGTAGCCGATCTCGTCGACGGTACCGAGCCGCCCTAGCGGTATAGCCGCGCTCATCCCGCTGGTGTGCTGCTCACCCAGCTCGGCGAGCCTCTCGGTGACCACGTTGCCGGGCAGCAGCGCGTTGACTGTGATGCCCTTGGGCGCCAGCTCGATCGCCGCGGACCGCATGAAGCCCAGCTGGCCGGCCTTGCTCGCGCCGTAGTTCGTGCTGCCGGGGAAACCGGTAATCGGCCCGGTAATCGACGAGATGATGATGACCCGGCCGTGCCCTGAGCGCGCCAGCGCGGGCAGGCACGCCTGAACCGAGAGGATCGTGCCCTTCAAGTTAATCCCGAGCACCTGATCCAGATCGGACTCGGTCAGGTCCTCCAGGCGGGCCCCGGGGAAGATTCCGGCGTTCGCACAAAGCACGTCGATGCCACCCAACCGCTCCTGGGCGGTCGCCGCCATCCGGCGGCAGTCTTCCTTACTGGCCACATCGGCCAGCACGTACGAGACCTCCCCGGCCAGCCCGCCGACGGCAGCCTGGTGGCTGAGCTCATCGGCCGCGGCCTGGGCGACCTCGAAATCCCGGCCCGTGATCAGTACCTTCGCTCCGTTGCGGGCGAACACGCTGGCAATCCCCTTGCCGATCCCCCGGGTGCCGCCGGTCACGACCACGGCCCGGCCGGCGATCGATGTGAACATGAGGCTCTTCCCTTCAGTGTGTGCTCTTTCAGTGGCGGCTGAGGTAGGACTCGGCCAGGTCGCAGCTGCCCTGGGTATACCCGGCACCGAGCTCGGCGGCGATGTCAACGCCCTGGTGCGAGCCGATCCAGGCGACAAGCAGCAGCCGCCGGAACATGATGAACGTCCAGATCTCCGCCTGATCCCGCGCGGACAGCTCGCCGGCCCGCCGGTACCCGTCCAGCCAGCTGTCCACCAGCGCGGGAACCTCAGGCGCATGCTCGAAGAAACTGACCGAGGTGCCCAGGTCGTACAGGTACCAGCTGAACCCCGAGTCGTCGAAGTCAATGACGGCGACCGATCCGTCGTGCACCAGCAGGTTGGCCAGCCGGGTATCCGCGTGCACCAGCCCGTAACGCGCGGGCCCGGTGCCGAACGCGGCCAGCCGGGCGCGGAGCACGTGGTCCAGCCGGGTGAGGACATCGCGTTCGGCCGGGCCGACGCCGATGCCGTCCTGCCAGCGCCCCCAGCGGGCGACAGAACCGAGCGCCGCCCGGTAATCCCAGTGGAACCGGGCGAACCAGTCCGGCCGGGACCAACCCCTGGCGTGCCGGTGCATCCGGGCGGTGATCTCGCCGAGCTCGGCGAAATGGCTGCCGGTGAGCGCGCCGCCGGGTTCGGTGCCGGGCAGGAACTCAAAGCGGACGCAGTGCCGGGCGGTCGCGGGGCCCGCGGCACCGCGTTCGGCCACCGACACGATCCGCCGCCCGTCGGCGGCGGGCAGGATCCGGGGCGTGCGGACCCCGGCTTCGGCCCGCAGCGCGTCCATCCAGGCCAGCTCCGACGCGATCTCCGGCTTGCTGTGATAGCCGAGCCGGTGCACCCGCAGCACCGAGGGACCGGCGTCGGGGTCGGAGACCAGGAAGGTGGCGTTCTCCGAGACGTTGAGCAGCTCGATGACGCTGTCCGGGTGAGCGTCATAGGCTCGCAGCGCGTCGGTGGCGCAGCCCCGCACCCGGTCCATGACGCCCCCGCCGGCCGACAGGTCATGGACTGGAAGGTTAACCGTTTCGCTGACCGTAAAGCCAGGACCGTTCCGTACCTCGTCCATCTCAGCCTCCGGCCGCACGGTCACCTCCACCGCAACGCAGTGAACCCCCGGTTCCGCCACGCCGCGACGCGGTGGAACCGGGGGTTCTCCGGTCAAATCGATCAGGTCACGCGCGAGTCAGTAACGCTGAGGCGCCGCGGAGGCGGGCCAGCGCCTCGGCCAGGATGGCCTCGCCGTCGGAGTCGCTGCGGCGCTCCTTGACGTAGGCGAGGTGGGTCTTATAGGGCTCGACCCGGGGCGGATTCGGCGGAGCCTGCTCGTTCTGGCCAGCCGGGTTGCCGCACCGGGGGCACTCCCAGGTGTCCGGGATCGCAGCGTCGGTCGCGAAACTCGGGCGTGTCTCGTGCTTGTTCGCGCACCAGAACGACACCCAGACGCGGGGCGCGGCCTCGCCGCGCTCAGCCTCGCCCATCGGCCCCGCGCCAACCCTGCTGCCGCGGATGGCGTTGCCACTACTCACAGATCACCCCTTGAAGGCCATAGTGCTACCAAGCCGGAACTTCGGTGCGGGAAACTTCGGTGCGGGATAGACGTACAGGCTAATGGTTGATCAGCCAGCTGAGGGCGATAACGCAGACAAACCACAGGACACCGAAGAAGATGGTGATCCGGTCCAGGTTTCGCTCGACGACAGAGGAGGAGCCTAGGGTAGAGGACACCCCGCCGCCAAACAGGTCAGATAGACCGCCGCCCTTACCTTTGTGCAGCAGGACAAGCAAGATCATCACGAGGCTGGTGATGATCAGGATAACGGAAACCCCGACGATCATCGGTCTTATCCCTCTCCCGCTGATGACATTCGCGCTGTTGGCACCGGTATTGCCGACGACACCGGCGCTGCTGACAGCGGCGGCGCCGCGATGAACGCCGCTGGCTCCAGCTTACGCTGCCAGTTCACGATACCGGCAGATCTGAGCGAACTGCCCGGCATCGAGGCTAGCGCCGCCGACAAGGGCCCCGTCAACGTCCGGCTGCGACATAATCGGCGCGATGTTGCCAGGCTTAACGGAGCCGCCATACAGGATACGCACACCGCCGGCCGTTTCGGCGTCATGGACATCCGAGATTCGCGACCGAATGGCCGCGGCCGCCTCCTGAGCGTCGGCCGGGGTGGCCACCTCCCCGGTCCCGATGGCCCAGACCGGCTCGTAGGCGACCACCATCGCGGCCACCGAGGCGGCCGGGATGCCGTTCAGCGCCACCTCGAGCTGTCCCAGGATGTGCTGGATATGCTGCCCGGCCTGGCGGATCTCGAGCGACTCCCCCACGCACAGGATCGGCGTCAGCTCCCACCGCAACGCGGCCTGTACCTTGGCGCTGACCAGCTCGTCCGTTTCGGCGTGGTACTGCCGCCGCTCGGAATGCCCGGCCAGCACGTAGTCACAGCCCAGCTTGGCCAGCATCGACCCGGAAATGTCGCCGGTATGCGCGCCCGCGTCGTGCTGGGACAGGTCCTGGGCACCGTAGGAGATCCGCAGCTTGTCTCCGTCGATCAGCGTCTGCACGCTGCGCAGCGCGGTGAACGGCGGCAGCACAGCCACCTCGACCGAGTCGAAGTCCTTGCCGGTCAGCGTGAAGGCGAGCTTCTGGACCAGCGCGATCGCCTCGAAGTGGTTCTCGTACATCTTCCAGTTGCCCGCCATCAGCGGAAACCTGGCGCCCATACCGGGGCCGCGGGAACGACTGGTCATACCCTGTCCTCTTCTGTGGAGTCTTCCAGCGCGGTCAGCCCGGGCAGCGTCTTGCCCTCGAGGTACTCCAGGCTCGCCCCGCCACCGGTGGAGATGTGCCCGAACGACTTCTCGGGAATGCCGAGCGCCCGCACCGCCGCGGCGGAGTCGCCGCCGCCGACCACGGTCAGCCCGTGCACGGCGGCCACGGCCTCGGCCACCGCGCGGGTGCCGGCCGAGAAGGCCGGGAACTCAAACACCCCGACCGGCCCGTTCCAGAAGACCGTCCGGGCGTCGGAGAGCTTGTCGGCGAACAGGGCCCGGGTCCGCGGGCCTGCGTCCACCCCTTCCCGGTCGGCGGGAAAGTCGGCCACCGCTACCACCTCGTGGTCGGCGTCGGGCGCGAAATGAGTCGCCGCGACCAGGTCCACGGGCAGGACGAGTTCCACGCCGCGCCGCTCGGCTTCGGCCATCACGGCCTTGACCGCGGGAATCTGGTCGGCTTCGAGCACCGAATTCCCGACCTCGTAGCCTTGCGCGGCGAGGAACGTATACCCCATGCCGCCGCCGATGAGGATCCGGTCCGCCAGGTTAAGCAGGTTGCCGATCACCCCGAGCTTTTCCGAGGGCTTCTTGCCGCCGAGCACCACCACGAACGGGCGGGCCGGGTCGGTGGTCAGCCGCCGCAGCACGGCCACCTCGTCTCGTACCAGGTCACCCGCGGCGTTCGGGAGCAGACTCGGCAGGTCGTACACCGACGCGTGCTTGCGGTGCACGGCGCCGAACCCGTCCCCCACGTACAGCTCGCCGAAGCCGGCCAGCCGCTGCGCGAGCGCCGCGCGCTCCGCATCGTCCTTGCTGGTCTCGGCGGGCTCGAAACGCACGTTCTCCAGGACCGCGACGTCCTCGTCTCCCAGGCTGAACGCGGTTTCGGCCGCCGAGGCGCCCGCCACGTCGGTGGCGAACGAGACGGGCCTGCCGAGCAGTTCGCCCAGCCGCGCCGCCACCGGCCGCAGCGAGGGGCCGCCGGCCGCGCGCTCCTCGAAGGTGGCGCCCTTGGGGCGGCCGAGGTGCGCCAGGATGATGACCCGCGCGCCCCGGTCGGACAGCTTGCTGATCACCGGCAGGCTGGCCCGGATCCGGCCGTCGTCGGTGATCTCCCCGGTGCCGGTCAGGTCCAGCGGGACGTTCAGGTCCGAGCGCAGCAGCACACGCCGGCCCATCACCTCCAGGTCGTCGATGGACCGCATTACCGCAGCCGTGAGGCGACGAGCGCGGCCAGGTCGACGAGCCGGCTGGCGTAGCCCCACTCGTTGTCGTACCAGCCGATGACCTTGACCGTGCTGCCGAACGCCATCGTCAGCGACGAGTCGAACGTGCAGGACGCGGGCGAGCCGACGATGTCGGAGGACACGATCTGGTCCTCGGTGTAGTACAGGAAGCCCTTGAGCGGTCCCTCGGCGGCGGCCTTGAACGCGGCATTGACCTCGTCCTTGGTTACCTCGCGGTTCAGCTCTACCACCAGGTCGGTCACCGAGCCGTCCGGCACCGGCACCCGCATGGCCATCCCGTCGAACTTGCCCTTCAGCTCGGGCAAGACCAGCGCGGTCGCCTTCGCCGCCCCGCTCGTGGTCGGGATGATGTTCTGCGCGGCGGCCCGCGCCCGGCGCAGGTCCTTGTGCGGAAAGTCCAGGATGACCTGGTCGTTGGTGTAGGCGTGGATCGTGGTCATCAGGCCCTTGACGATCCCGAAATTGTCGAGCAGCACCTTGGCCATCGGCGCCACGCAGTTCGTGGTGCAAGAGGCGTTGGACAGGACGTTGTGCGTCTCGGGGTCGTACGCGTCGTCGTTGACCCCCATCACGATCGTGATGTCCTCGTCCTTGGCCGGCGCGGAGATGATGACCTTCTTCGCGCCCGCCGCCAGGTGCGCGCCCGCCGTCGGGCCGGTGGTGAACCGGCCGGTGGACTCGATCACGATGTCCACGCCGAGGTCGCGCCAGGGCAGCTGGGCCGGGTCGCGCTCGGCGAGGATCTTGATCTCCTTGTCGCCGACCCGGATGGTGTCACCGGACACCGACACCTCGGCCGGCAAGGTACCGAGCACGGTGTCGTACTTGAGCAGGTGCGCCATCGTGGCGATGTCGCCCAGGTCGTTCGCCGCGACGATCTCGATGCCACGGTCGCCGTCCGCGGCGTTAGCCGCCCGCCAGAAGTTACGGCCGATGCGGCCGAAACCGTTGATTCCCACTCGAATAGTCACAGTACTAAATCTCCTCGTCGATCCCCGTGCTCGTCAGCGATCCGAGACTATCGGACGCCGCCTCCTTCGATGGCCGCAAGGCGCCGCCAGACCTGCAGGCGCGGAGCCGGTCAAGGCCCCTGTACTGGGCAGGCAGGCGCAGTCTCCTCACAAGGTCTAGACCATAGCAAAAAAGAAAATTCTTTGATCCGAACGGCCCCGCTACCCGCCCACGGCCACCGGCTCAGCGTCCCTGTCGATCGGGGCCGCCCGGATTCGTGTAGCTGGTGACAGGCATCGCCGGGCTTCACCCCCTCTCCCGGCGTAGCGTCTTTTCGAGGGAAAAGAGGTTACCGAGATGAAGCAGTACGTGCTCAGCATCTATCAGCCGGACGGGGATCCGCCTCCGCCGGAGGTCCTCGAGCCGATCATGCGGGATATCTCCGCGGTGGACCAGGACATGCGGGCCGCCGGCGCCTGGGTGTTCAATGCCGGGCTGCACCCGCCGGAGACGGCCACGGTGGTACGGGCCGCGGACGGCGGCGTGCTCGTCACCGACGGGCCGTTCGCCGAGGGTAAGGAGCACGTCGGGGGCTTCTGGATCATCAGGGCGCCTGATCTGGACGCCGCGCTCGGCTGGGCCCGCAAGGCCACCGAGGCGTGCCGGCTGCCGGTCGAGGTCCGGCCCATGGTGGACCTGGCCGGGGACTGAAGTGCGGCCCATGGCGGACCTGGCCGGGGTCTGAGGTTGGTCCCGCCCGCACTCGCCGGCATCGAGCGCGTCTTCCGCGCGGAATACGGCCGTGCGGTGGCCGTCCTGACCCGCGTCTTCGGCGATATCGACGTCGCCGAGGACGCGGTGCAGGACGCGTTCGCCGAGGCGGTCAGGCGCTGGCCGGCGGCCGGTCTGCCGCCCAGCCCGGCCGGGTGGATCATCACCACCGCGCGCAACCGGGCCATCGACCGGCTGCGCCGCGAGGCGGCCCGCGCGGACAAGCACGCGCAGGCCATGCTGCTGCACGCTCGCGAGCAACCTGTCCAGGAGGGTCCGGTGCGCGATGACCGGCTGCGGCTCATCTTCACCTGCTGCCACCCGGCCCTGGCGACCGCCGCCCAGGTCGCGCTCACGCTGCGGCTGCTTGGCGGGCTCACCACCGCGGAAATCGCGCACGCGTTCCTGGTGCCCGAGCCGACCATGGCCCAGCGGCTCGTCCGGGCCAAGGCCAAAATCAGGGACGCGGGCATCCCGTACCGCATTCCGGCAGAGGCTGATCTGCCCGGCCGGCTGGCGGCCGCGCTCGCGGTCGTCTACCTGATCCTCAACGAGGGCTACACGGCGAGCTCGGGTGATCAGCTGGCCCGGGCCGATCTGTGCGCCGAGGCGATCCGGCTGGGACGACTTCTCGCGCAGCTCATGCCGGACGAGCCTGAGGTGACGGGCCTGCTCGCGCTGATGCTGCTCACCGAGTCGCGGCGGGCGGCACGCACCGGGCCCGACGGCTCGCTGGTGCTGCTCGCCGACCAGGACCGCAGCCGCTGGGACCGGGCGCTCATCGCCGAGGGCCAGGCCCTCGTCCGGCGCTGCCTGCGGCGCGACCAGCCTGGCCCGTACCAGCTCCAGGCGGCGATCAGCGCCGTGCACAGTGACGCGCCCGTCGCGGCCGCCACCGACTGGGACCAGATCCTGGCGCTGTACGACCAGCTGCTCACGGTCGCCCCGAGCCCGGTGGTCGCGCTGAACCGCGCGGTCGCGGTCGCCGAGGTCGACGGTCCGGCGGCGGCGCTCGCCATCGTGGAACGCCTGGACCTCGGCGGGTATTACCTGTTCCACGCCATCCGCGCCGATCTGCTGAGCCGCCTGGGTCGCGGCGCCGACGCGGCTCTTGCGTACCAGGCCGCGATCGCCGGGACCAGCAACGCGGCTGAACGGGCGCATCTAGCCTCGGCGAAGCGCCGGGTTGAGAGCGGTTAGAGCATGTCGACGGTGAGGAAGGCTTCGGTGCTCGGGATGCCTTGCTCGCCGGCCCGGCGGTCGGCCATGGCCAGCAGACGGCGGATGCGGCCGGCGATCGCGTCCTTGGTCAGCGGCGGGTCGGCGAGCTGGCCGAGTTCTTCCAGGCTGGCCTGACGATGAGCCATCCTCAGCTTGCCCGCCATGGTCAGGTGCTCCGGCGCGTCCTGGCCCAGGATCTCCAGCGCGCGCTCCACCCGGGCGCCCGCCGCCACCGCGGCGCGCGCGCTGCGGCGCAGGTTGGCGTCGTCGAAGTTCGCCAGCCGGTTGGCGGTCGCCCTGACCTCGCGGCGCATCCGCCGTTCCTCCCAGGCCATCACCGCCGCGTGAGCGCCGAGCCTGGTCAGCATGGCGCTGATCGCCTCGCCGTCCCGGATCACGACCCGGTCCACGCCGCGCACATCTCGCGCCTTGGCGTGCACCTTCAGCCGCCGCGCGGCGCCGACCAGCGCGAGCGCCGCCTCTGAGCCCGGGCAGGTGATCTCCAGGGCCATCGACCGGCCAGGCTCGGTCAGCGACCCGTGCGCCAGGAACGCGCCGCGCCAGGCCGCCTCGCAATCGCAGGCGGAGCCGGACACGACCTGCTTGGGAAGGCCGCGCACCGGACGGCCGAAGCTATCGATCAGCCCGGTCTGGCGGGCCAGGCTCTCCCCGGCTCGCCCCTTACTCACCCGTACCAGGTACCGGTTCCCCTTCCGCAGGCCGCTCGGCGCGACCACGAGGAACTCGGCCGGGTGCCCGAACACCTCGGTGATGCTGGCCCGCAGCCGCCTGGCCACCGCTCCGGTGTCCAGCTCCGCCTCGATCACAACCCTGCCTTCGGCCAGGTGCAGGCCGCCGGCGAACCTGAGCAGCGTGGATACCTCTGCCTGACGGCAGCACGGCTTCAGCACCGGAACCCGGCTGAGTTCGTCCTTCACCACGCCGGTCATCGCCATTCGCGTCGCTCCCCCCACGTTTGCTTGGCTCCCTGTCCCGGCCGCCGGATCTCCGGAGCGCCAAGGTTCCCCCCGCCGTACCGCGCCGGGGGAACGAAGCCTTCTGATCCCCGGAATTTCGCGAAAATCTCCGCGTACGTCTCGGCCAGCAGCCTCGGATCATGACGGGGCGTGCCATCCGCCGCGGCCAGGTCGGCCCGCACCAGCCGGGCGCCGAGCGCGGCCGCCGCCCTCTCCAGGTCGGCCAGGTTCCCGGTGTCCGAAGCTTTGCTGTCGGCCAGGACTACATCTACGGTAAACGCCGGCGCGTGTCCGGCGAGCACTTCCAGGTGCTTGTGCGGAGAAAACCCGTCGGTCTCCCCCGGCTGCGGGGCCAGGTTGAGGACGAGCAGCCGCCGGGCCGTGGTGACATGAAGCGCCGCCGCGAGCTCGGGCACCAGCAGGTGCGGCAGCACGCTGGTGAACCATGACCCGGGGCCGAACACGATCCAGTCCGCGTCGAGTACGGCCCGCACCGCCTCGGGCACCGCGGGCGGGTTTTCGGGCAGCAGCGTGATGGACCGGACCTGCCCCGGCGTGGTGGCGCATTCCTCCTGTCCCCTGATCGTGGTGACCTCGTCCGGTTTGTCCGGGTCGGCCCCGACCACCTCCGCGACGATATCGAGCGGCACCGCGGCCATCGGCAGGACCCGGCCGCCGGTGCCGAGCAGCCGGCCCACCCAGTCCAGACCGGTCACAGTGTCGCCGAGAAGGTCCCAGAGCGCGACGATGAGCAGGTTTCCGACCGTATGGCCGGCCAGATCGCGGTCCCCTCCGAACCGGTGCTGCACCACCTTGCTCCAGGTGGTGCCCCACTCGTCGTCCCCGCACAGCGCGGCCAGCGCCATCCGCAGATCGCCGGGGGGCAGCACGCCGAAATCTCGGCGCAGCCTGCCGCTCGACCCGCCGTCGTCCGCGACGGTCACGATCGCGGTGAGATCATCCGCCACCCTGCGCAGGGCTCGCAACGAGGCCGCCAGCCCGTGGCCGCCGCCGAGTGCCACTGCCCTCAGGCCAGTCACCAGATGCTCACTCCCGACCTAGGTCCCTGTGCACGACCTGCACCGTCCCGATCCCAGCCGCCTCCTCGACGCGCGCTGCGAGCTGAGTGGCAATGGCCACGCTGCGATGCTTGCCGCCGGTGCAGCCCACCGCGAGAGTGACGAACCGTTTGCCCTCGCGCTCATAGCCGGGCAGCACCACCCGCAGCAACTCAGTGTAATAATGCAGAAACTGTTCGGCACCGGGCTGGGAAAGAACATAGTCGCGCACCGGCGCGTCCTGTCCTGTCATTGGGGCGAGTTCGGCGATCCAGTGCGGATTCGGGAGAAATCGGCAGTCCGCGACCAGGTCGGCGTCGACCGGAAGGCCGTACTTGAAACCGAACGAGACGACGGACAAGCGCAGGCCCATCGCGGTGCCGCCACCGAAGAAGTTCCGCATCCGGGCGCGTAGCTCGTGCACGTTGAGCCGGGAGGTGTCGAGCAGGAGATCGGCGTCACCGCGCACCTCGCGCAGCAGCTCGCGTTCGGCCGCGATCCCGTCGGTGACCCGCCCGGTACCCTGCAGCGGATGCGGCCGCCGCTCGCTGTCGAACCGCCGCACGAGGGTGTCCTCGGCGGCTTCGAGAAACACCACCCGGGCGGTGGCCCCGCGCGTGCCCAGGTCATAGATCGCCGACTTCAGGTCGGTGCTGAACGCGCGGCTGCGCACGTCAACCACCGCCGCCATCCGCGACACCGCCCCGTTGGACCTGGCCGCGAGGTCGACCATCGTAGGCAGCAGCCCGGGCGGCAGGTTGTCCACCACGAACCAGCCCAGGTCCTCAAGCGACTTGGCCGCGGTGGACCGCCCCGCCCCGGACATGCCGGTGATGACGACGATGTCCGTCTGGTCCTCAGGCGTCCCCATGGCTTTCCCCCGAGCGGCTAGAGCCCGCGTTGTTCTCCGTGGCGCGCAGCGCCGCCGCGATGGTAACGGCCAGCTTGGGACCGATACCCGGTACCTCGGCGATTTCCTCGGTGCTCGCGGCACCGAGCTTACGCACCGAGCCGAAGTGCTTGAGCAGCGTAGCGCGCCGGGCCGGGCCCAGGCCGGGGACGTCGTCCAGGGCGCTCGTGGTGGCGGCCTTGCCGCGCTTCTGCCGGTGATAGTTGATCGCGAACCGGTGCGCCTCGTCTCGCACCCGCTGCAGCAGGTACAGGCCTTCGCTGCTGCGGGGCAGGATGACCGGGTACTCCTCCCCCGGCTGCCACACTTCCTCCAGGCGCTTGGCCAGGCCGCAGACGGCCACGTCGTCGATGCCGAGCTCCGCGAGCGCGCGCGCCGCCGCGTCGGCCTGGAGCGGGCCACCGTCGACGACCACCAGGTTGGGTGGGTAAGCGAATTTCTTCGGGGCATCCACCACCGCCCGTTCGGCCAAATGATCTTGATCTTGGTCGTCGAGCGCCTCCGGGTCGCCGAGCATGTCCAGTTCCCCGGTTTTCTCTCGTTCGGCCAGGTAACGGCGGAACCGGCGGGTGATCACTTCGTAGATCGAGGAGATGTCGTCGGTGCCGCCGGTGCCCTTGATCGCGAACCTGCGGTACTCGCTCTTGCGGGCCAGGCCGTCTTCGAACACCACCATAGACGCGACCACGTGCGTGCCCTGCAGGTTCGACACGTCGTAGCACTCGATCCGCAGCGGCGCGTCCTCCAGGCCGAGGGCGTCCTGGATCTCGCTCAGCGCCTTGCTCCGGGTGGTCAGGTCGCTGGCCCGGCGGGTCTTGTGCAGGGCCAGAGTCTGGGCGGCGTTGCGGGCCACCGTCTCGAGCAGCGCCTTCTTGTCGCCGCGCCGCGGCACCCGCAGGTCCACCGGGCCGCCGCGGCGTTCGGTCAGCCACTGGGTCATCGTGGCCGGGTCCGGCGGCATCTCGGGCACCAGGACCTCGCGCGGTATGCCCGCGTTGACCGCCTCGGGGTCGGTGGGAGCGTCCGTGTAGACCTGGCCGAGGAAATGCTCCACCAGGCCGGCCGGGGTCACGTCTTCCACCTTGTCCAGCACCCAGCCGCGCTGCCCGCGGACCCGGCCGCCGCGCACGTAGAACACCTGCACGGCCGCCTCGAGCTGGTCCTCGGCCAGGGCGATCACGTCGCAGTCGGTACCGTCGCCGAGCACCACCGCCTGTTTCTCGATGGCGCGCTCAAGCGCACGCAGGTCATCCCGGAGCCGGGCCGCGCGCTCGAACTCCTCTTCTCGCGCGGCCTGTTTCATCTCGGCTTCCAGGCGGCTGGCGAAGCGGGTCGTCTGCCCGGCCATGAAGTCGCAGAAGTCCTCGGCCAGAGCGCGGTGCTCCTCCTCGCTGATCCGCTTGACGCACGGCGCGGCGCACTTTCCGATGTAGCCGAGCAGGCACGGCCGGCCGATCTGGCCTGACCGCTTGAACACGCCGGCTGAGCAGGTACGCACGGGGAACACCCGGAGCAGCGTGTCCACCGTGTCGCGAATGGCCCAGGCGTGGCTGTACGGGCCGAAGTACCTGGTGCCCTTGCGCTTGGCCCCGCGCATCACCATCACCCGCGGGTACTGCTCGCCCATGGTGACGGCGAGATACGGGTAGCTCTTGTCGTCCCGGTACTTGACGTTGAAGCGGGGGTCGAACTCCTTGATCCAGGAGTACTCCAGCTGCAGCGCCTCGACCTCGGTGCCGACCACGGTCCACTCGACGCCCGCGGCCGTCGTCAGCATCATCTGAGTGCGCGGGTGCAGGCTGGCGAAGTCGGCGAAGTAGGAGTTAAGCCGCTGCCGGAGCGACTTCGCCTTACCGACGTAAATCACCCGGCCGCGCTGGTCGCGGAATCTGTAGACCCCTGGGGACTCGGGAATCTCGCCCGGCGCGGGCCGATAGGCGTCGGGTCCGTGGGGATCTGCCACGAAGTCACTTTACGCTCCCGTAGGCCCCGCAAACCCAGCTCCAGCCGGCCACGATGGCCTTCGTGGGTATCTTCTTCGCCGCGGCCGGGCGGCTTTCCGTGCGCTTCCGGTGGGTGATCGTGCTCGCCTGGGCGGCCGGCGCGGTCGTGGCCATGGTGCTGCTGCCGTCGCTGTCGAGTGTGACCCAGAGCGACAACACCTCGTTCCTTCCGGCCAGCGCGCCCAGCGAGCAGGCGGCTCAGCTGGCCTCGCCGCTGCAGGGCGCCTCGCTGACCGCGGTCACGGTGGTCGCCGCGACCGGCGGCCAGCGGCTGACCAGCGCCGACCAGCGGCTGATCATGGGGCTGGCGGCCGGGCTGTCACGGGTCCCGCGGGTCGTAGCGGTGCGGGACGCGGGGCAGTCCGCTGACGGCCAGGGCGAGCAGCTCACGGTGCTCGCCGCGCTGGCCCAGTCCGGCGGGCTCGCCACCACGCAGCAGGCGAGCCTGGTCGCAGGCCTGCGGGACGTGATCCGGTCCGCGGGGCTGCCGGCCGGCCTGGCGGCGCACACCGCCGGGACGGTCGCGACCCGGGTGGACAGCAACGCGACCTCCACCAAGACCGGCGGCCAGGTGCAGTGGTTCTCGATCATCTTCGTGATCGCGCTGCTCGTCGCCGTGTTCCGCTCGGCGCTGGCTCCACTCATCGCCGTGCTGCCGGCGGTCGTGGTGGTCCTAGTGGCCGAGCGGCTGGCCGCGGAAGCCGCCGTGCACGGGCTGCCGGTGTCCCAGATCGCGTCGCTGCTGCTGATCGTGCTCGTGCTGGGCGCGGGCACGGACTACGCGCTGTTCTTGATGTTCAGGGTGCGTGAGGAGATGCGGGCCGGGCTCTCGTGTCACCAGGCGATCGTGTTCTCGGTCGGGCGGGTCGGCGAGACCATCACGTTCTCCGCCGGCATCCTCATCGCCGCGCTGCTGTCGCTGGCCACTGCCACCTTCAGCCTCTACTCCGGCCTGGCGGCCCCGCTGGCCATCGCGATCGGGCTGATGCTCATCGCCGGGCTCACCCTGCTGCCCGCGCTGCTGGCCATCGTCGGCCCGGGCGCCTTCTGGCCCTCCTCCGTCAAGCCGGGCGCCGGGCGGCCCGGGTGGTGGGGACCGGCCTGCGCCCGGATCGTGCGCCGTCCCGCCGTCACCCTGGCGGCTGGCCTGGTCGTCTTCGGCGCGCTCGCGGTAGCCTCCGCCGGGTACGTGGCCGCCGGGTTCGGCGGGGCGGTGACCGCGCCCGCGGGCAGCGACTCCGCGTCGGGCAACGCCCTGCTGGCCAGGCACTTTCCGCAGACGGCGGTCAACCCGACCATCATCGTGCTGCGGCTGCGGCAGCCGGTCTGGTCGGCCGCGGCCCAGGGGAGCCAGGCCGAGCGGCAGCTGGCCTCCGATCCGCAGTTCACCGCCGTGACCGGGCCCTTTGATGCCAACGGCACGGCGCTGACCGCGGCGCAGTACGAGGCGCTGCATGCCGCCTACGGGCCGCCGCGCGGCCTGGCGCCCGCCGCCGCCGCGCTTCCGCCAGCCAGACTGACCGCCTACCAGGCCTACCGGGCCAGCGGCTCGTACGTGAGCATGGACGGAAAGACGATCTCGTTCGCGACCTCGCTGGCGGCGGGGAACCCGACCACCACGCGGGCGGCACAGGCGGTGCCGGCCATCCGCGCGGCCGCCGGCCGGGCGGCACGGGTCGCCGGGGCCACGGCCTTCGGGGTCACCGGGCAGGCGGCGTTCACCTACGACGTCGCGCAGTTGTCCGACAGCGACCTGCGCACCGTCATCCCTATCGCCATCGCCGTCATCGCGGTGCTGCTCGCGCTGGTGATGCGGAGCCTGATCGCGCCGCTGTACCTGATCGTCTCCGTGGTGCTTTCGTACTTTTCTGCGCTCGGCCTGACCGTGCTCGTGTTCATCAAGGCCGCCGGGCAGCCAGGCCTGACGTTCATCTTGCCGTTCCTGCTCTTCACGTTCCTGCTGGCGCTCGGCGAGGACTACAACATCCTGGTCATGCTGCGGATCAGGGAGGAGGCTCACCGGCTGCCGCTGGCCGACGCGGTGAGCCGCGCGCTGCGCGTCACCGGCACCACGGTCACCTCGGCCGGACTGGTGCTGGCCGGGACGTTCGGGGTGCTGGCGGTGGTCGGCTCGGGCAGCGCGGGGGCGCAGAACGTCAGGACGATCGTGGACGTCGGCGTCGGCCTCGCGCTGGGAGTGCTGATGGACACCTTCCTCGTCCGGACCCTGCTGGTGCCGTCGGCGGCCGTGCTGATCGGACGGTGGAACTGGTGGCCTTCCCGGCTCAGCCGAGCGCCCGCGGCCGGCGGCCAGGACCGCCCGCGGCCGGCCGCCGACGGGCCGGACGATTCCTTTACAACGTATAAGTTATTACTTAAGCTGACATAGGAGGGCTCACGGGGGCCCTTACGGGGCGGGGGCACGGGCGAATCTCACGAGGGACACCGATGACCGAAGCGGACATGGACCGGGGCACGGTCGAACACCTCGGCGCGGAGTATTTCCGGGATCCCTACGCCGTGCACGCGCGGCTGCGGGCCCAGCGGCCGGTCTCCGCCGTGATCATGCCGGGCGGGACGCCCGCCTGGCTCGTCACCGGGTACGCCGAGGCGCGTGCGGCGCTGGCTGATCCGCGGCTGCGGAAGAGCAACCCGGGCTGGCAGCCTGACCCGGACTCGATCTACGGCGCGCTGGACGGGCACATGCTCAACCGGGACCCGCCCGACCACGAACGGCTGCGCAGGCTGGTGAACAAGGCCTTCACCGCCCGCCACGTCGAGCGGCTCCGGCCGCGGATCACGGCGATCACCGCCGGGCTGCTTGACGCGATGTCGGATCGGCGCGAGGTCGACTTGCTGGCCTCGTTCGCCTTCCCGCTGCCGATCACGGTGATCTGCGAGCTGCTCGGCATCCCCGTCGCGGACCGGGATGACTTCAGGAAATGGTCGGCCAGCATCATCTCCGACGCGGTCTCACCCGAGGTGTTCGAGGCGGACGCCACCGCGATGGTCCGCTACTTCCGGGCACTGCTGGCCGCCAAGCGGCAACGGCCCGCCGACGACCTGCTGTCCGCGCTGATCACGGTGCGAGAGAAGGGGGAAGGGGAAGGGGAAGGGGAAGCGGGTGGGGACGGGCTCCGGGAGAACGAGCTGGTGTCCATGGCCTTCCTGCTGATGCTGGCCGGACACGAGACCACGGTCAACCTGATCGCGAGCGGCATGCTCGCACTGCTGCTCAACCCGGCGGAGCTGGACCGGCTGCGGGCCAACCCGGCGCTGATCGGCGGCGCAGTGGAGGAGCTTCTCCGGTACGTGAGCCCGGTCAACCACGGGACCTACCGCGTCACCGCGGAACCGGTCGAGATCGGCGGCGCTCGCATCGGGGCGGGCGAGGTGGTGGTCGTCGCGCTGAGCTCGGCGGACCGGGATCCGTTCAGGTACGAGGACCCGGAGCGGCTGGACCTCGGCCGGGACACCTCGGGGCACCTGGCGTTCGGGCACGGGATCCACTACTGCCTGGGCGCGCCGCTGGCCCGGCTGGAGGCGCAGATCGCGTTCGGCGCGCTGCTCGACAGGTTCGGCTCGATGCGCCTGGCGGTGCCCGCCGACTCGCTGCGCTGGCGGCCGAGCACGCTGATCCCCGGCCTGGAGGCCCTGCCGGTGCAGCTGTTCCCGGCCGGCTGAACGCCGGGCGGCCCGGCGACCTCGGACCGGGTGATATACCAACCTGATGCGGAGCTTGACCGAGATTGCGCCGGGGGTGCTCGTCGGGACAAGCTCGTACGCGCTGACCACCACGACCGTTGTCGCCGGATCTACCGGGTCGGGCGGGTGCCTGCTCATCGATCCGGCCGTGACCGTGGCCGAGCTGGCGGCGCTGGCGGCCTCGCTGCGTGCCCTGGGGCTGCGGCCCGCGGCGGCATGGTCGACTCACCCGCACTGGGACCACGTGCTGTGGAGCGCCGAGTTCGGCGGCGCCCCCAGGTACGCCGCGCCCGCCGCGGTGACCGCTGCCGAGACCGAACGGGACGGCATCCTCACCGAGGTCCGCCACGACGCGCCCGGTCACGACCTGTCGCTGGTCGGACGGCTGCGACCGCTGGATGCTTCGGCCATCCCGTGGGACGGGCCGGAGGCCCGGCTGATCGTGCACGACGCCCACGCCCCCGGCCACGGCGCCGTTTTCCTTCCCGGCACCGGCGTCCTGGTCGCGGGCGACATGTGCTCCGACGCGGAGATCCCGCTGCTTGACGTCCTCGCGGCGGATCCGCTCGGCGATTACCGGACCGGCCTGGCACGGCTGGCCGCCGTACCCGGCGTGCGCCAGGTCATCCCCGGCCACGGGCATGTCGGGGAAGCCGCCGAGTTCCGCAGGCGGCTCGCCCTGGATTCGGCGTATCTCGACGCCATCGCGGGCGGTAAACCGTCCCGTGACCCGCGGCTTGAGGGCTGTGCGGACTGGCTGCGGGTCACGCACGAGGAGCAGGTGCGGTACTTCTGGCCCCGACCGGTCTAGCCAGAGATCGGCAGGCGGAGTACCGAGGTATTTTCCGCGGTCAGGCCGATGTCGTACTGCGTGGGCACGAGATCCTCTGCGGCCGCGTCGACCTGCCCATTGCCGGGGTTGCGTGCGAAGCGCGGATGCGCGCCGCCTGAGACCTGGAGACGGAGCCGGTGCCCGGGTCCGAAACGGTGCGCCGCGCCGGACAGCGAGACCCGGACGCCACCGGACAGCGGGTCCTGCTCGGTCAGCCGGACGATGCCATCGCAGACGTTAAGCGAACGGCCCCGCGGGCCGACGTCGCACAAGCGCACGAACAGGTCCGCGTAGGGGTTGTCGCGCGTCACAGAAAGCTCGGCGGTGACATCACCGATGACCTCGACCGGCTGGCCGAGCGGCTCACTGCTGAAGACCAGGACGTCAGACCGCCGCTCGACCGCCCGGTTATCGCGCGTACCCGCGGTCACGGCCAGCAGGGCGCCGCCGACGGACGGCGTGGGATCGGCCGGGTCGTACCGGAAGCGGGCCGAATCCGCGGCTGCGGCGGGCTCGGCGGTGCCGAGCATGCCGTGCGGCCCGAGGTACCATCGCTGCTCCGCGGTGCGGGGCGGAGGCCAGCCCGTGGTTTCACGCCACTGTTCCGCGCCCTCGCCGCCGACCCAGATGCGCACCGAGCTGTCCGGGGCGGCGGGCGAAGGTGCGGCCCGGCCGGTGCCCGCGTACCGGTCGAGCCAGGCCAGGCTCTCCACGACCGCCGAGCCGGCCTTGGTCGCGACGTCCAGGTGCGTCCACGGACCCACGATCAGCCGGGTGGGCACGCCGCGGCCGGCCAGCACGCGGTACTGCTCGAGGGTCTGCTCGATGAACAAGTCCTGCCAGCCGCCCACCAGCAAGACCGGAACCGCGATGCGTTCCAGGGCGGCGCCGCACTGCAGCGGCGCCCAGAACGAGTCGGTCAGCCGCGGGTGTTCCAGCCAGCGGTCCAGCCACTTCGCGTCGTCGCCGAGCAGGTCGTGCGCCCCGGCCGTGACCGGCAGCCGGTCGAGCGCCGGGCGTAGCCGCCGCTCGGCCGTGAAGGTCCGCACCATGCCGCGCAGCATGCCCGTGCTTTCCTGGTGGGCGATCAGGTCGCTCCAGCTCAGGAAGTTATAGAGATCGAAGACGCCGTTGCGATAGGCGACCCGGCTGAAGTCATGCGGGCCCACGTGCACGATGGCCGCCACCAGCTCCGGCGGCGGGTCCATGGCCAGCGCCCACTGGACGAACCCGAGGTAGCTAGGGCCGTAGGTCGCGAGCCGTCCGTCAAACCAGCTCTGCTCGCGGAGCCAGGCGGCGGTGTCGTGCCCGTCCGAGATCTCGTTGCGCATCGGCTCGAACTCACCGCCCGAGCCGAAGGTGCCGCGGCAGCTCTGGAGGAGTGCGTGGTAGCCACGTTCGGCGAGGATCTGGGCGGTCTGCAGGCCGAACGGGCCGCGGCGGCCGTACGGGCAGCGCACCAGCACGGTGGCCGCCGACGCGACGGCGACCGGCAGGTAGTGATCAGCGAGCAGAACCGTACCGTCGGACATGGGCACCCGGACGTCACGCTCGACCATGACCCGGTTGCGTTGCGGCGGCAACGACCAGGACCGGGCAATCACCTTCCCGCCGATGGCCGCGGCCGGGCTCAGCGGGCGGGCGGCGAGGGTCTGGCCCGGGGCGGTCTTGGCGGTCTGCTGGCTCATCACGCTGCCCTTTCCGCGGCTGCTGTTTCGGCTAACTGGTCGGCGGTTCGAAGCCGGGGACTATACCGGTCTCGGATTCGTCGTCATCCAGGTCGCCCGACTCGTCGGCGGCGGCGGCGGCCGGCCGGATGCTGCGCTGCTGGCCGGCGTCAGGCGCGGCCGGGCTCCACGGGTAGGCGTCCGCACCGGCCGCGGGGCCTGACATCGGCCCGAAGGCATCGCGCGGCGAGCCGGCGGCCTGGTGCGGCGAGAAGAGCATCCAGGCGCACGAGACCATCAGCGCGACGAGGAACCCGCAGTAGATCCAGAACGCCGGCGTGAGACCCGAATCGATCGTGAGGCCGATCTGCGTGGCCTGCGCGGGCGTGATCCCGAACTGAGTCGGAGGGGTGGCTTCGCCGGCCTGGATGAGGGCCGAGATGGCCTGAGCCGCCATCGGGATGACGGCGCCGGCGAGCAGCAGCGCCCCGTGGCGGATGGGGCGCCACAAGGCGGCCACGATGACCACGGCGGCGAGCGCGACCATGACGGCGACGTCCCCGGCGATCACCAGGCCAGGGTTGGAGAAGGCATTACCCGCGGTCAGGGACTGGGACTGCCCGGCCGCCGTGTGCAGCGTGTAGCTGTCCCAGCTGGGAGCGAAGGCGGCGGCCACCCCGAGGCCGGCCAGCACCAGCATTACGACCGGGCCAAGCTCTGACCCGCGCGGACGGCCCAGGTGGCCGCGGCGGGCCAGCCAGCCCGGCGCGTCGCTGGTCTGCTTCGTACCGGCGGTGCGGAGCAGGAAAGCCAGCACGGTTCCGGCGGCGCAGGCGAGCCAGCCCAGCAGGGAGAGCCACAGGCCCCAGCCTCCCGTGTGCGCACCTCCGGCGATCGCGCTGCCCGCATCGGCGAAAAACAGGCCGAACGTAACGACGCTGAGTCCCGCGCTCAGCAAGGCTCCCAGCCGCAGGCGGATGCCGCCGAGCAGGATGAGCACCGTACTCGCGGCCCAGACGGCAAGGTAGATGGCGTGCGGGACAAGCTCTGCAGGCTGCTGGGACAGGCTCGATCCGGCCAGGTAGACCGGGAAGAGCCCCGCGATGCCAAGGATGACCCCCACAGCCAGCAGCGCCGCACCGACCGTAGCGGTCCGCGGGCCGCTGAGCGTGGCCGTCCTCGTGGCGGTCGGACCGCCACCCTGCGCGAACGGGGGACCCTGGGTGAACGGGGAGCCCTGGGTGAACGGGGAGCCCTGGGTGAACGGGGAGCCCTGGGTGAACGGGGAGCCCTGGGCGAACGGGGCACCGCCCGAGCCGGCCGCGCCCGCCCTGTCGTCCAGCACGGCTGTGGCCGGGCCGGCCAGGGTCGTCGTGCCCGCGTCGCGGCCGGCCGCGCTCTCCCCTGCCTGCGCACGGCCGGAGGGAACCGGGCTTGAGGCAATCGGGGGGGTACGCCGGCCGACCGGGGTAATGGCGCCCGGTGCCTCGACTTCAGTGAACCTCGCCCACGCGGCAGACCAGCCTTCGGAGGTTTCCGGCCACCACTGCAATGGCTGCGGCCTGGGTCCTCCGATGGCCCAGATTCCGTAGAAGTTCCGCCCCCGGCCAATCTCGTACTTCGCTCCCCGGTACGTGATGGTCACCTTGTCAAACACGTTCCCAGCCCTTCCTGCTCTAGCCCGCCCATGTGCGTCCGCCAGCGAACCTAACCAGAAACCTAAGCAGCGGGCCTGGATACCGGCTGAACGCTCGCTCCAGCCTTGCTGACTCTTCCATCCGAGCGCGGCGTCGTCATCTTAGGACGCTTCGCCGATCGTGAACATGGCTGCCCGTCTTCCCCCAAGGTGCTGGACTAGCTGGCATGGATGTTCTCGTTCTGGGTGGTACGGCGTGGCTAGGACGCGAGGTGAGCCGGCAAGCCGTCGAACGCGGACACACGGTGACCTGCCTGGCCCGGGGGGAAAGCGGCCCTGTGGCCGCCGGGGCGCGGCTGGTCGCGGCCGACCGGCGCCACGGCGGGGCCTACAACCAGGTACGCGAGCGTGACTGGGACGCGGTCGTCGAGGTGTCATGGCAGCCCGGCCTCGTCCGGAACGCGCTGGCCGCGCTGGCCGAGCGGACCGCGCACTGGACTTACGTGTCCTCGGGCAGCGTCTATGCCTCACACGAAGCCCTCGGCGCCGATGAGAGCGCGCCGCTGCTCGCCGCGGCCGGGGCCGACGAGGTCGACGCTGAGCAGTACGGTGAGGCGAAGGTGGCGTGCGAGCGGGCCAGCGCCGAAGCCGTCGGCGGCCGGCTGCTGATCGCCCGGGCCGGGCTGATCGGCGGACCCGGCGATCACACCGGGCGCTCTGGCTACTGGGTCGCGCGCGCCGCCCGGGACCCGCTCGGGCCCATGCTCGTACCCGACAGCCCGGACCTGGCGACCCAGGTGGTGGACGCCCGCGACCTGGCGGCGTGGCTGCTCGACTGCGCCCAGGCCGGAACCACCGGAAGCTTTGACGCGGTCGGCCCGGTGGTCCCGTTCGGCCGCTGGATCGAGTTGTCCCGCGCGGCAGGCGGCCACACCGGCCCGGTCGTCCAGGCGGACCCGGCCTGGCTGACCGAGCAGAAGGTCGCCGAGTTCATGGGCCCGGAATCGTTGGCGATGTGGATAGCCGAGCCCGGATGGGAGGGTTTCGGCGCCCGCAGCGGCCAGGCCGCGCTCGCGGCCGGACTACGGCACCGGCCGCGGGCCGGGCTGCTCGCCGACGTACTGACCTGGGAGCGCGAACAGGGCCTGGACCGGGCCAGAGGAGCCGGCCTGAGCGCCGGACGAGAACGCGCGCTGATCACCGCCCTCACTCAGGCGTCGTCGTAAGCCACCGCGCGGATCGAGTTGAACCGGCAGCTCACCCGCCGCGGTAGAGCACGGTGACCAGCCCGGTGACCGCGGCGGTCGCGGGCTGCGGGTCGTCCCGCCACCAGGCCAGGCGGACGGGCACGGGCGGGGCGTCACGCATCGGCCGGTAAAACCACGCCGGGCCGGGGATACTGGG
>Ga0302324_100005619_pt1 | contig 27313 bp, 27 predicted proteins | sample Palsa_T0_1_FD_201949 | JGI IMG/M metagenome (GOLD analysis project Ga0302324, IMG submission 201949) | Peat permafrost microbial communities from Stordalen Mire near Abisko, Sweden - Palsa_T0_1 | ecosystem: Environmental > Terrestrial > Soil > Palsa > Peat permafrost | place: Sweden: Abisko...
CCGACGTCTACGAGAACAAGGCCACGCATAACACCGGCGGCATCCTGGTGTTCAACCTGCCCGATCTGCCGGTGAAGGGCGGCGGCAACACGCGCGTATTCAACAATGAAATCGTGGAGAACAACACGCAAAACTTCGGCGCCAAGGGCAGCATGGTGGCCAAGGTTCCCACAGGCACAGGCGTGATCGTGCTGGCCACCAATCACGTCGAAGTCTTCAAGAACACCATCAAGGACAATAACACCACCAACGTTTCGGTGATCAGCTACTTCACCACGGGCAATCCGATGAACGACGCCACCTACTATCCGTTCCCAGAAGCCATCTACGTGCATGACAATACGATTTCGGGCGGCGGAACCGTGCCCAGCGGCGAGTATGCGGACGTGCTGGCGCCAGTGGTCGGCAAGCCCATGCCCGCGATTTTGTTCGACGGCATCGTGAATCCGGCGAAGCTGGCGGCCGGCAAACGGCTGCCCGACGATCTGCGTATCTGCATCCAAAACAACGGCGACGCCAACTTCATGAATTACGATGCGGGCGGCCATTTCAAGCACGTCAGCCGCGACCTGAAGCCGTACAACTGTTCGCTAACGCCGCTGTCCGCCGTCAACCTGCCGGCGCCCGCGGCCACCGCCCCAGCCGGAGGCAATTAGTTGCACAGCCCTTGGAGGGCGGGCAATGTTGCCCGCAGCCGCCTTTCAGGCGGCTTCTTCGTCCTCCTGCTCACAGCCTGTGGCAGTCGAAGCGTGCACCCCCACACCGCCGAGCCATACCCCGCCAAGCTATCCGACTGGCATCTCTTCACCGGAGACCCCGCCGCCCTCAAGCCCAACGCCGGAGTAATCCCCTACGATCTGAACACGCCGCTCTTCTCCGACTACGCCACTAAGTACCGCTTCGTCTGGATGCCGCCCGGCACCTCGGCAACCTACAACGCCACCGAAGCCTTCGACTTCCCCGTAGGCACCATCTTCTCCAAGACATTCGCCTACCCCGATGCCGACCAGGGCGGCAAGCAGCGCATCATAGAGACACGCCTGCTGGTGAACAGTCAATCCGGCTGGGCCACTCTGCCCTATGTGTGGAACCGGGAACAGACTGAAGCGACTCTCGATGTAGCCGCCGACCCAGCCACCGTACACTGGGTGCATCCATCCGGGACGCGCTACACCATCGACTATGTAATCCCCAACACGAACCAATGCAAAGGCTGTCACGACCGGTCCAAAGTTGTCACTCCGATCGGCCCCAAAGCGCGCAACTTGAACAAGGATTTCAACTATCCAGAAGGCTGCTTCAACCAACTCGCCTACTGGACCAAAATCGGCTATTTGAAGGGCGCGCCGCCGCCGGATCAAGCGCCGAAGCTGGCCGTGTGGGACGATCCATCGAGCGGCACACTAGACGCCCGCACCCGCGCATACCTGGAGGTCAACTGCGCGCATTGCCACAATCCGCGCGGCCCGGCCAATACCACGGGCCTGTACCTGCTGGCGGCGCAGACCGATCCCATGCGGCTGGGCTTGTGCAAAGTGCCGGTTTCGGCCGGACAGGGGTCGGGCGACCTGTTATTCGACGTGGTGCAAGGCAAGCCCGAGGAATCCATCCTGGTGCATCGCATGGAATCGACTACTCCGAAAATCATGATGCCGGAGTTAGGCCGCACCATGGTTCACCAGGAGGGCGTGGCGCTGGTTCGTGAATGGATCGCGTCGCTCGAAGGAAGCTGCAACGCCCCTACGTCGGGGCACTTATAAATAACTATGCGTAAGAATCGCCTTCTTATTCTGATCCTCGCCCTCGCGGCCACCGTTCGCGCCGCGGAGCCCGGTTGCGGACAGAAGCTCGTGGACGGTACCACACCCCCATCCACCACTTCCTATATCTACCCGCGTCAGCCCTTGCAGCCGTTTTATCAATGGGAGAACAACTACGGGTATTGCGGCGAAGTTTCCATGATGGAGGCCGAGCTCAACAACGGCCAGTGGATGTCGCAGTTTAATGCCCGCCTGATCTGCGGAACCGGTCTGTCCCAGTCGGGACCTAATGGCGCCTGCGCCGCGCACCACGGCAATCCCGATTACAACGCCCAATTGCTCATTGAGGACCCCGGCACCGGCGTCAGCGGGCCAAACATTTACGCCGACGCCGCGCAATGTCTCTCGAACTCGCGGCTAAGCGCGGCCACGTATAACTACTCGGCACAGGCGTCCGGAATGGCCGGATATGAACAATACATGTCCTGGGTGAAGCAGGAAGTGATCGCCGGTCATCAAGTAACTATGGCGATCCTGTTGAAGGGCGGATCGAGTACGCAGTACGATCACGAGGTCGCAGTCATCAAGATCGGCACCAATCACTCGCCAGCGGACGCGACCTACTATCCCGACGATGTACTGTACTTCGACGATCACGGTGTCTTCACTCTCTCCGGTACTAAATTCACATCCAACCCGCCTATTCCGCCGGGCGCTGGTTCCGACTCGACCGGCTGCACGCCGTACGTGTTCGGTTACAGTTTCGTCTCGTTGGCAAACACGCGCGCGGGCGCGAACGGCAAAGGCGCGCAAGCCTACTCCGTGATCATTCCTGACGACCGGACGATGAAGACGTTTACTGGCGGCTCCGGCTATGCTCCGGTAACCATCACCGGGCCGCACAATTACGGGTTCTCCGTGGCCGGGCCTGCGGACCCAACCGGCGTGACGCTTCCCGTCGCCCTCACCATTGCCGGCCCGACGGTTACGAAAGGTGCCGCCAATCCGCTCGATCCCGTGGCCGGTTACGACTACGAAAACCCCATGATCGGGACCAGCGTCTGGGGCCGGAGCTGCACGAACAAACCGCCGGATACATGGATGACCGACTTTGCGCTGCAAGTGGCCGTGAGCGGGCTTACTCCTGGCGTTGCATACAACTTGTACGAGTACGAGTTTTCGTCAGTCGCGGGACAAGGCTCGGCGGCGGCGCTGGCGGTTCCGGTGGAGAACTTCAACGCCAATGCAAATCTCGCGACGCATGTGACGGCCTTCACCGCAGCCAGCTCCACCTTTCAGCAGACCGTTACGACGACCTCCAACAAGATCGTCGTGTTCCGCTGCGTCCCGGCCACCGCTCCGTGATGTATCGCCTAAACGTCGGGCCGGCGGGTGGAAACCACGCCCCGCAAGACGCCGATCCCCACCAGACAGAGCACGCCGACGGCGATCCATTTGGGTGGCACATGCGCCATATGAGCGCCGAGTGCCAATCCGACGATCAGGACAACAGACCCCGCCAGGTATATTCCAAAGGACATACGCGTGCACACTCCTCTCTGCAAGCCCAGCACGCCGGGTGCCAATGAAATGTTACCCTTAACCATTGCCTCGTCACCCGCATTTCAGGGCCTATCTGGCGCTGGCTGCCGTCTGCTTCTTCTGGGGAACCACCTACCTGGGCATTCGCATGTCGCTGGAGTCGTTTCCTCCATTGATGCTGATCTGCGCGCGCTTCGTGATTTCCGGCTCGCTGATGCTGGCCGCCATCAAACTGCGCGGAGGAGCACTGCCCCGGGGACGGGATCTGCGCGCCGCCTGCCTGAGCGGCGTGCTGGTGCTGGGCATCGGCAACGGCGCCCTGGTCTTCGCGGAACAGTGGGTCCCCAGCGGCCTGGCGTGCCTGATCATCACCATTTCGCCGTTCTGGATGGTGGGCGCGGAGGCGCTGCTGCCCGGCGGCGAGCCGCTGCATCTGCCCACCATCCTGGGGATGCTGGTGGGCCTGGGCGGCGCGGCCCTGCTGTTTGCGCCGGATGTGCATACGCACACCTTCCACGCCGGCCTGCTCAGCGGATTTCTGATCCTGCAACTGGGCATGGCGGGGTGGGCGTTCGGCTCCATCTTCCAGAAGCGGCAGGTGACCGGTACGCATCCCATAGTCATCGGCGCGGTGCAGCAACTGGCGGCCGGGCTGTCTTTTTTGCCGCTGGTGCTGTTATTCCCCGGGCACCCCGTGCACTGGAGCCTGCGCGGCGGGCTGGCGATTCTCTACCTGGTGATGTTCGGCTCCATCGTCGGATATAGCGCTTACATCTACGCGCTGGACCGCCTGCCGGTGGCCGTTGCATCGATCTATCCGTACGTGAATGCCATGGTCGCGGTGACGTTGGGATGGCTGTTCTATCGCGAGCCTTTCGGCCTGCGCGAGGCTGCCGCCATGGCCATCATCTTCACGGGCGTGGCGTTGGTGAAGTGGTACAGCCGCAAGCCTACGGCCTCGGTCCGGTGACGCCGCCCACCAGCTTCGCGCCCAGCGCGCCGCCCGCCGTGCACAGGAACGTGATGATCAGGAAGAAAAACAGCAGCACGAAGACCACCACCAACGCCAGCGAGCTGGGATTTTCCAGCATTTTCAGCGCCTGCTGCACATTGGGATCGTTGCCGTACATCTTGTGGAACTGCTCCTGGTAAATGGCCGCGAGGCCGCCTCCCCGAATCAGCGGGACCACGCTCACCGTGAATACCACGGACGTGATGGTGGATCCCAGCAGGCCGGTGATCCACCCCATGCGCAGCCCGCTATCCACTGTCAGGAACTGGCCCGTGCGCCGGCGATAGATATACACCGACAAGAATCCCGCGCCGATCCACCAGATCGCCAGGCCCGGTAGCCCCAAGGCCATCGCGGGAAGCGCGCTTAGCAGCGACGCGAGGCCGGCCATCAGCAGGCCGATGCGCACGGCCGTGGCGTTATGGAAATTGACGCGCTGCGGTGAGCTGCCAGATGCCGCGCTGGGGGGCGGGGCGGCCGTCGCAATTTCGGGCGGGCGTGCCACCGTCTCAGGAACGATTTCCTCGCGCTGCGGTTTACCGCACCTATGGCAGAAGCGGGCGTCGGGCGGCAGCTCAGCGCCGCAGGTACAGAATTCGGGCATGATCGGGGAGCGCATGCCCCCCATGGATCAGTTTGACGCAGGCGCTCCCACAGAAGCAAGCGCGATGCGCGTTTCGCCGTCGTCCTCGCAGATGGCCACGAACCTCCTGTAGCCGTGTTTGGTGAAGGACAATTGCAAGCCGCCGTTCTCTTTTTGGCTGATCAGCCAGTGCGGAAGCCGGTCGCGATAGAAATCCGTCACCCGGTCGATCGAATCGGAGGTGCGGTAGCTGGCTGCCGAGACAGCGAAGGCTTTGTGTACGTCGCCGAAATCGAAGCGAAAGCTGGCGAGTTTGTGGGAATCTTCCTCGCGGACCGCGCCCGGATAAATGGGCACGCCCAGATGTTCGGGGTCGAACCTGGCGTTATCGCGCACGTGGACCGAGCCAAAGGGCGTTTCCACGGTGGTTTCGCCGCGGGCATCATAGTCCATTACGTGCACGTGGTCCGCGACAAACACGCCCGTGGCTACCAGGGCCGCAATGCCCAGGACACCCAGCATCAACACCATCAGCATGACACCGGCTATGACGCCGCCGTGGCGGGAATTTCGAGGCATAGTTGTTCCGTTCTGGAAGGTATACGAACCAGCAGGCCTTAAAGTTCCAGTTTCGGGTTACATTCAAACAGTGTCGCCCGCCCGCGCCCTAGCCTTCGAGATCCTTACGGCCGTCGAGCGGGGCGGGTACGCTTCCGACCTGTTGGCCGTCCGCGCCGCGCCCCTCGATACGCGCGATGCCGGCCTGGCGTCGGAAATCGTTTTCGGCGTGCTCCGCTTCCAGGCGCAACTGGACTACCTGATCGAGCATTATTCCGGCAAGCCGGCCGCGCGCCTCGACGATCCCGTCCGGCAGGCGCTGCGCATGGGGATCTACCAGCTTCGCTACCTGGAGCGGGTCCCCGCGCACGCGGCGGTTTCAGAAAGCGTCGAGCTGATTAAGCGCGCGCGCAAACGCTCGGCTGCCGGGTTCGCCAACGCCGTGCTGCGCAAAGTGGACCGCGCGCCAGCGCCCTGGCCCAGCCCCGCCGTGGAGCTTTCGCATCCGGCGTGGCTGCTGGAGCGCTGGGAACGCCAGTATGGCGCGGAGGAGGCGGCCGCCGTCGCGCGCGCCAACCTGCGGGTGCCGGAGACGTATGTGAACCCGGCGACCGGGCGCACGCAGGACATCGGATCGCAATCGATCATACCGCTGCTGCGCCTGGAACCCGGCCACACGTTTCTGGATCTGTGCGCCGCGCCCGGCAACAAGACCGCGCAGGCGCTGGCAGCCGGCGCGCGCGCCATCGCCTGCGACATTCACCTGCATCGCCTCGCGCCGCTGAAGGCGCTAGGCATCGATCTGGTGGTGCTGGATGGCACGCTGCCGCTGCCTTTCCGGCGCCGCTTCCACCGCATCCTGATTGATGCGCCCTGCTCCGGCACGGGCACCCTGGCGCATAATCCAGAGATCAAATGGCGCCTGCGGCCGGCGGATCTGGCGGATCTGCATGCGCGGCAAGTGGCCTTGCTGGAACAAGGGCGGCGCGCGCTGACGCCGGGCGGACTGCTGGTCTATTCCACCTGCTCGCTCGAGCACGAGGAGAATGAGGATGTGTTAGCTACGGTGCCCGCCGCGCTGGTGGTGGAGACGATGCGGCGCATCCCCGGCCGCGACCCTGGCGACGGCTTTTTCGCGGCTGTGGTGATGGCGGGTGCGGGGTAGGGCATGTTTAACATCCACCGCGCCTTCAACTATTCTATGGGCATGGAGCTAATCTTCGAAGTTCGCGATGCTGAGGAAGTCGGCTACTACGCACGCGCCCTCGGCCACGGCATTTTCACCGAGGCCGAGACGTGGGAAGAACTTCGCGCCAATGTCCTGGAGGCCATATCGGTCCACTTCGACGATGGAGCCGCGCACCCCAGGCTGGTACAGTTGCACTAAACCGCAGTCCGGCAGAAGGGGAGCCACGTCAGGCTACGGCACGAGGGGCCGCCTGCCCATGCGATCACGGTTCCGATGCACAACCCGCTGACGATCGGCACGCTGCACGGCATTCTCGCCGAGGTCGCACGTTGAGATCGATGACGATCAAATCAAATCGCCGACTTGCTCTGAAGCCGATGCGGACCCCATATGAACACTTGATGAAACCGACTGCCTTACTATGCCTTAACGGAAGACGCGTCGTGGTGGGATTTCATCCGCTTCGCCGCGCTATCTATGTTGCGAATGCGCTTTCGCCAATTGCGGGCCCAACGGAGCATCCTGCCGCTGCGCTTGCTCTCCGCGCGGGCTTGTCTTTAGGCGGCAGCCGATCCATGACGGCCGGGCTGGAGCCAGAACGGGGCCCAGCTTCTGAGAAACGCGGGCGCTACCGCATCTCCCACAAGAGCCGGGATGATTCGCTTATCGGGATCAGGCATGTCGGTAATAAGATCCAGCACCTCGCTCAGCACGGGGCCGCATTTCATCGAGAAGTAATCGTCCCCGTGACGGGCCGCCCCCACTGGCTCAGAGATCTCCGGTCCAGTAGGTAAGCAGCTTGATGAGCAGCATGTAATTCATGCGCCCACCGGCAAGGGAGAGGAAACGAGCAGCGGCCTGAGTGGTCTTCTTCTCATTAAAACGCCCCTCGGGCATTGGCTTACTCTCATGTCTATTTTATCGGACGATTTGCTGCCTTTCTCAAGGCTTGTTTTCCCTTGTATCTTTAGGCCCGGTAAACTGGGGATCTGGAGTTTACGTGGGATCCTGCGCGGCCGCCGGAGCCTCCCCGAGCAAACGCAGGGCCGCCGCAACATGCTCCGCGGTGATGCCCAAATGTGTGAAGATCTCCTCGCCCGGCGCGGATGCTCCGTAACGGTCGATAGCGATGACCGCGCCTTCATCGCCCCGCCCAGCGGCGCCAGCCAAGAGACGCGGCGGCTTCCACCGTGACGCGCTTTTTGACGCCTTTCGGCAGCGCACTTTCACGATAGGCCTCGTCCTGAGCGTCGAACAAATCCCAACTCGGCATGCTGACCACGCGGGCCTTCACGCCATAAGGGATCGGCATTTCTTGTGCCCGCATGCACAACTGCACCTCCGAACCGGTGCCAATCGGAATCACATCCGGCGCATCGCCGCCACCCGCCGAGAGTACGTAGGCGCCCAGCGCGACACCCGGCGACTTGCCTTGGCCGCGGTCGAGGTGCGCCACCACCTGCCGCGTCAGGACCAGCAGCGTGGGACCGTCGTGCCGCACCGCGAAGGCCCACCGACTGCCTGACTGCTTTTTCGACGGTGCCCACAACCTCTGCTGTCAGCGCAGCCCCTGCGGGGTTGTGTTGGCCAACACGGCCGTGGAGGTGGTAGAGACCACTATGTCCGGCAAGGCGGCGTTGTTGAAGGCTCCTATGACCGCATCCGAGCCATTTCCCACCAGGTAGTTGCGGCTGGCGCGAAAGGTCGCGTCTCCCTCGCCCAACAGGATGGAAACAGTGGCCGTAATATCTCCCATCACTGCCAAATCGAGCTTGCCATCTCCATTGAAGTCGCCCACGCCGAGCCAGTCCACGTTGCTGGCCACGTTAAAGCTCGCGCCTGCCTGGAATGTGCCGTTGCCGTTTCCAGGCAACACGTAGACCGAGCCTGTGCCTTCGCCGCCTAGGGCCAGGTCCAGGTTCCCATCGCCATTGAAGTCCGCCGCCGCCATACTGGCCATGCGCATTGGCGGAGCCACGAAAGCCGGCAACGCTTGAAACGTGCCATCGCCGTTGCCGATCAGGATCGAGACGGTGTTTACCACGAAGCCCGCCACTGCCAGATCGAGCTTGCCGTCATTGTTGAAGTCGCCCGGGATGGCCCATCCGGGCGCAAGTCCCGCCGCGGAACTCAGCGGAGCCTGCAAGGTGCCATCGCCGTTGCCTAGCAGAACCGACACGGTGCCGGGCTGCGAATCCTCCGCAGCATTGACCACCGCGACATCCATCTTTCCGTCACCATTGAAGTCGCCGACTATCGCGGATGTAGGCTCCAAACCACCGGCAAAGGTCATCGGCGGCCCGAAGGTCCCGTCGCCGTGGCCGAGCATCACTGTGACCGTGCCGGGATGGCCATAGTCCTCGTCGCGCGTGATTACGAGATCCGGCTTTCCGTCACCGTTGAGATCGCCTACCGCCAACCCGCCGGACCTCTTCGTTACGACGATCGGCGGCTGGAACGTGCCATCGCCATTCCCCAACATAATCACGATGCCCGAGTAGCCGGCGCCGGCGATGTCGAGTTTGCCATCGGAGTTGAAATCCGCCGCAACCATGTAATAGGCAGCCGGGTATCCGGCGGGCGCCTGCTGGAATTGGCCGCTGCCGTTGCCGGCCAGGACCGCGACGGCAAACTGGTCTTCGCCCACCACCAGATCCGGATTTCCATCGCCGTTCACATCGGCCACGGCGATCGATTGAGGGGCTCCGGGAACGTTCAGAATCAGCGCGGGCCGGAAATTTCCGCCACCGCTTCCCAGCAGGACGGATAACACGTTGTTGTCATTGACGGTGGTTGTCCCGGCCACGGCGATATCGGGAATGCCATCTCCATTCAGGTCGGCGACAGCAAGCGAAAGGGCCCCCGGCACCGAGTGCATTTGCGGCAGGCCGAATGTGCCGTCACCTCCTCCGAACAGGATCGACACCCCACTGCCGCTGGCCACCGCCAGATCCAGCTTACCGTCGCCATTGAAGTCGCCGGTGGCCACGAACGTGGAAGATGTGCCGCCGGTTGCATAGGAGACCGGCTTTTGAAAGGTGCCGTCGCCGTTGCCCAGCGCGATGGAAACGGTGCCGGCGCCCAGCAGGGCCAAGTCCTCCTTCCCATCGCCGTTGAAGTCTCCCACGGCGATGGAGACGGTGGATTGCGCGCTATAAGCGACGGGAGAACCGAACGTGCCGTCGCCGTTTCCCAACAGGATCGTGTAGCCTCCGCTGACGGTCGGCCCGACGTTCACGACCAGATCGAGCTTTCCGTCGCCATTGAAGTCACCCACGGCGACTGCGCCGGGGCAACAGCCGAGCTGATATCTTCTTTGTCCGCTGAAGGAGCCGCCGCCTCTGTTCAGGAGGATGGAAATGGTACTGTCGCCGCCGTTGACCGCCACCAAGTCGGGCTTGCCATCGCCATTGAAGTCGCCTACCGCGAGCGCCTGCGGTGTGGGGCCGAGAAAGCTGGTTCCCACTGGGTGATCGCGCTCGGGCTGGAAGCCGCCATGACCGTTGTTAAGCAGGATGGACACGGCGCCCTGACAGTATTCGCAGGCTTCCGTAAGGGCAGCGACATCCGGCGTGCCATCGCCATCGAAATCCGCCGTGGCGATCGATAGTATGGGGTAGCCGACTGAGAAAGTTCTGGGGGCATTAAACGTAGCAATCGGCGCAGGATCCGCAGCCAGGCTGGTTGAAACCGCCAAAATCGGCAGACTCAGGGCGCGCATGATTCGAGCGACTCGCATCCCTTCCTCCTGTTTCCCGCGGAGCATCGGTCCGGGGGAATCTGTGCGGAGTATAGCATGGGCGAGACTTAAAATGCTGCGCGAGGCGAGGCGTTGGACGCGCGTAGCCGGCTTGGAACTGGGGCGCCGGAATCCTCCAGTTCGGACGCTGGTCAGGGTGGCCAACGCATTTGGCATCTGGGGGCCTGGAGCTTACGTGGGATCCTGCGCACCCGCCGGAGCCTTACCCAGCAAACGCAGCGCCTCCGCTGCGACATGCTCCGCGGTGATGCCCAAATGGGTGAAAATCTCATCGCCCGGCGCGGATGCTCCGAAGCGGTCGATCGCGATGACCGCCCCCTGATCGCCCGCCCAGCGGCGCCAGCCCAGAGATGCGGCGGCTTCCACCGTGACCCGCTTTTTGACGCCCTTGGGCAGCACGCTTTCGCGATAGGCCTCGTCCTGCGCTTCGAACAAATCCCAACTCGGCATGCTGACCACGCGGGCCTTCACGCCCTGCGGGATCAGCATCTCTTGCGCCCGCACGCACAACTGCACTTCCGAACCGGTGCCCATCAGAATCACATCGGGCGCATCGCCGCCGGCCGCCGAGAGTACGTAGGCGCCCCGCGCGACACCCGGCGACTTGGCTTGGCCGCGGTCGAGGTGCGCCACCGCCTGTCGCGTCAGCACCAGCAGCGTGGGACCGTCGTGCTGCACCGCGAAGGCCCACGCTTCCACCGTTTCGTTCGGATCGGCGGGGCGAATCACCGTCAATCCCGGGATGGCGCGTACGCCGGCTAGGTGCTCCACAGGTTCGTGCGTGGGGCCGTCCTCGCCCACGCCCACGCTATCGTGCGTGAACACGTAGACCGCTTTGAGCTTGCTCAACGCTCCCAGCCGTATGGCGGGTTTCATGTAATCGGAGAACACGAAGAAAGTGGCGCTGAAGGGCAATACTCCGCCGTGCGCGGCCATCCCGTTCACGACCGACCCCATGGCGTGTTCGCGCACTCCGAAGGCCACATTGCGGCCCGCGTAACTCCATTCGCCGCCGACGGCGCCCAGCGTTCCCGATCCCTCCGATTCGGACGGCTGAAAATCGCCCAGACCTTTCAAAGCCGTGTCGGTCGACGGATTCAGATCGGCCGAGCCGCCGATGATGTTCGGCAAGTGCTTCGCCAGTGCGTTCAGCGCCGCGCCGCCTGCGGCCCGCGTGGCGATGGGTTTGTCGGATGGCGTGTATTTGGGCAGATCGGACTGCCAACCATCCGGAAGCTGTCCGCTCACAATACGCTCGAATTCCGCGGCCTCGGCCGGAAACGCCTCCCGATATGCGTCGAATCTTGCGTGCCAGTCCTGCTCGGCCGCCGCGCCGGCCGGCACCGCCTGGCGGAAGTACGCGACGGCGTCCAGCGGCAAATAGAACTTATCGGTGGTGGGCCATCCCAGAGCTTTCTTAGTTGCTATCAGTTCGTCTTCACCCAGCGGATTGCCATGCGCCGAGAAATTGTCCTGCTTGTGCGGGCTCCCGTATCCGATGTGGGTGTGGACCAGGATCAGGGAAGGCCGCCGATTCTCCGCCTGCGCTTCTTGGATCGCGCTGGCGATATCGCCGGTGTCGTTGCCGTCCGCTACGCTGCGCGTGTGCCAGCCGTAGGCTTCGAACCGCCTGGCCACATCCTCGGTAAAATCGAGACCGGTGGCGCCGGCCAGCGAAATATGATTCTGGTCGTACAGGTAGATCAGCTTGCCGAGCTGCAAGTGTCCGGCCAGCGATGCGGCTTCCTGCGTGACTCCTTCCATCAGGTCGCCGTCGCCGCAAATCGCGTAGGTATAGTGGCCGACGATGTTGTGCCCCGGCCGGTTGTAACGCGCGGCCAGCCAGGCTTCCGCGATGGCCATGCCGACGCCGTTACCGAAGCCCTGTCCGAGCGGTCCCGTGGAGACTTCCACGCCGGGGGTGTGCCCCCGCTCCGGGTGCCCAGGCGTCTGGCTGCCCCATTTTCGGAAGTGTTGGATCTCCTCCATCGAAAGGTCGTAGCCGGTCAGGTGCAGCAGGCTGTAGAGAAGCATGGACCCGTGTCCGGCGGACAGCACGAAACGGTCGCGGTCGAACCAATGCGGGTTATGGGGATTGTGCTTGAGAAACTTTGTCCAAAGGGTGTATCCCATGGCGGCAGCCCCCATGGGCATACCGGGATGCCCGGAGTTCGCATTTTGCACGGCGTCCGCCGATAGCATGCGAATCGTGTTGATGCATAGGTTCTCAAGATCTCGTTCGGAAATTGAATTCATAGAGTCCTCATAGCCATCCGCCGCCTCACGCGCGATTCTAGCACCCGGCGTCCCCTACGTCTGATGCAGCACGACAGGCAACGGATTCCAGGGTTGATCCAGCCGCCGTTTGATCGCGGTGTCCTGGTTGATTCGCGGGAGAAAAAAGCCGCGAGCAGTCCACCATTCTCCTTTAGGCGAGATGCACCCGCATGCAGGAATACGACATAGCCTTGAAGCTCCTCTTAAAGGGATCGGCTGCGTGCGCCATGCGCGAGTTGACCGGCTTGGCGGTCGCGAAGTGGCTGGATGTGGAATTGCCCAAGGTGCGGAATCCGCGGGTCGACCTTCTGGGCGAGACTGCCGACGGCCGGCTGGTCCACATCGAGATGCAAAGCGGCAATGATCCGTCTATGCCCCTGCGGATGGCCGAATACTGCCTGGGCATTCTTCGACAGTACGGACGATTGCCGCGCCAAGTCGTGCTGTACGTGGGTGAACCGGCCCTGCGCATGGAGAGCCAGTTGAGCGGCCCCGGCGTATTGTTCGAGTACCGCCTAATCGACATCCGCACGCTGGACGGCGACCTGCTCCTTGAAAGCGAGGAGGTTGGGGATAATATCATTGCGATTCTGGCGGGATTGCGGGACCATGGAGATGCGGTCCGCAGGATCTTAGGGCGCATCGTCGGCCTGGCGGTGGGGGAGCGCGAGACCGCCCTGGCCCAGTTGACGATCCTGGCCGGATTGAGGGCCTTGACGCGAACCGTGGAGCGGGAGACACGAAAAATGCCGATTGATATCGATAGTCGGGAACACGAAGCCTTGGTGCCAATAGTCATAGAGGCGGAACGGAAAGGCCGTCAAGAAGGCGAACTGACGGTCCTTCGCCGGCAAATTGCGAAGCGCTTCGGCGCCCTGCCGGCTTGGGCCGCCCAAAAGCTCGCGGCGCTGCGGACGTCCGAACTGGAGGATCTGAGTGAGCGGGTGCTGGATGCCCAGAGCGTGGAAGAGTTGCTGAAGTAGCCCAGAAACGCGCCATCGCGCGAGCCACGCCGCGGGCTACCATCGAGTAATGGAGATCTACATCCTGCGCCACGGAATCGCGGAGGAGCCCAAAGCCGGCGTCCCCGACGCGGAGCGCGCGCTTACCGATCCTGGCCGCGAGAAGCTGCGCGCCGTGCTGGAACAAGCCCGCGAGGCGGGCGTCAGACCCTCGCTGATTCTGTCCAGCCCCTATCGCCGCGCGCAACAGACCGCCCACGTGGCCGCGCAAGTGCTCCGCTGCAACAAGGTCGTGGAAGCCGGGGTGCTTGTGCCCGGCTCCTCGCCCAAGGCTGTTTGGGACACTATCTGCGCGCACCGCCGCGAGCCCGCTTTGCTCCTCGCCGGACACGAACCGCTGCTGGGCATGACCGTAGGATATCTGCTCGGGGTACCCGCCCTGCAGGTCGACCTGAAGAAAGCCGCGCTGGTGCGCATCGATCAGGAGAGCTTCGGCGGCGCCCCGCGCGGCGTCTTGAAGTGGATGCTGACGCCAAGGCTGGTATAATCCTACTCGCATGAAGATCCAAAAATCCACTGCCCGCTACGAAGAGTGGCTGGCCAAACAACTCACCATCGTCCCCGCCGATCTGCAGCTCAAACACGCGCAGATGTCGGCGGCTCTGTTCCCATTCATGCGCGCGACCTACTATCGCTGGGCGCAGATCTGGCCGGAAGTCTGCGCAGAGTTGGCGTCCGCGCCGGTGGTGCTGTGTGTGGGCGATCTGCACGTCGAGAATTTCGGGACTTGGCGCGATTCCGAAGGCCGCCTGATCTGGGGCGTCAACGATTTCGACGAAACCTGGCGGCTGCCGTACACTCACGACCTGGTCCGGCTGGCGGCCAGCGCGCATATCGCCATCTCCGAGAATCACCTGGCGCTCGACCTGAAAGAGGCGTCCACCGCCATTCTGGAGGGCTATTCGGCATCGCTCGCGGCCGGCGGGCGTCCATTCGTGCTGGCCGAGCGTCACGGGTTGCTGCGCGAGATGGCCGTGCACCGGCTGAAAGATGTTTGCGGTTTCTGGGAGAAGCTGGAGAAATGCCAGCCCATCAAAGGTAAGCTTCCGGATGGCGCGGCCAAAGGCATCATGCGCATGCTGCCGGATCCCAAGCTTTCGCCGCTTCACATGCACCGAGTGGCCGGCCTCGGCAGCCTGGGACGCCAGCGCTTCGTGGCTTTGGCTCAGTGGCAAGCCGGCAACATTGCGCGCGAAGCTAAAGCCATGGCGCCATCGGCTTGTTGGTGGGCCGCGGGCTGCAAGGGACCCGCGCGCCTCCTCTACCAGGAGATTCTGGATACAGCGGTGCGTTGCTGCGATCCTTACGTGAAGCTGAAGGGCAAATGGATCGTGCGACGCCTGGCGCCGGATTGCACCCGCATCGAGCTGTCCGAGCTGCCCCAGGAACGCTCCGAGAAGGTGCTGCTGCACGCCATGGGGTTCGAGACGGCCAACGTGCATCTGGGGAGCAAGAAGGCGCGCGCCATCCAGGCCGATCTCAAAAAGCGCGGAGCAGGCTGGTTGGCGAAGGCCGCCGATGAGATGCTGAAAGCCGTCAGACAGGATTGGAACGAGTGGCGCAAATCGCATCCGCCTAATAAGCCCGCTAAGTAGGCAAGGCTTCGCCTGGTCGCCTGGTCCGCTCTCCACGCCCCAACGGTGCTTCCTGCTAAACTAACCCGTAAATTCCATGTTCAAGAATGCACTCATCACCGTAGCCATGGTGGCGGCGTCCTACACCTCCGCGCACGCCCAGGTTTCCTGGCTGGACCAAGAGGCCCATCGCCCTTACCAACGCCAGCCCGGAACCGACGGCAAAACGCCCACGGGATATACGCCGCAACAGATGCGGCATGCCTACGGCGTCGACCAGATCGCTAATCAAGGCGCGGGCCAGATCATCGGCATCGTGGACGCTTACGATTACGCGTCGGTCGAATCCGACTTGGCCGTCTTCACCACTCAGTTCAGCCTGCCGGCTTGCACCAAGACCAACGGATGCCTGACCGTCGTTTATGCCACGGGCACCAAGCCGCCCCCGAATAAAGGATGGTCCGGCGAAACGTCGCTCGATGTGCAATGGGCCCACGCCATCGCACCCCAGGCCAAGATCCTGCTGGTGGAGGCGCCGGATGGCAAGACGAAGTCGCTGCTGGAGGCGGTGCCGGTGGCCGTGCAGCATGGCGCAACCACCGTCAACATGAGCTGGGGCACGAATAACGAGCAGCCCAACGAACAGCAGATGGACCCGCTCTACTTCAATAATTCGTCGGTCACCTACATCAACGCGTCCGGCGATAGCGGCATCAACCTGTTCGGATACCCGGGCGCGTCTCCGCTGGTGGTGGGCGCGGGCGGCACGCGGCTGGAGCTCGATTCCAATGGAAACATCCTCGGCGAGATCGGCTGGAGCGGCAGCGGCGGCGGCGAGAGCGTCTACTTCGCCGAACCGGCCTATCAGCTCGGCGCGCAAAGCTCGGGCAAACGCGGCGTGCCGGATGTCGCATACAACGGCGCCGCGGTCACCGGCGTGCCGGTCTATGACAGCGAGGACGGCAACTGGGGACAGGTGGGCGGCACCAGCGCGGCCTCGCCGCAGTGGTGCGCGATCGTGGCCATCGCCAACAGCCTCCGCGCGGGCATGGGAAAAGGGACCATCGGCACTAACTTCCTGAAGGTGGTCTACGCCAATCCGTCGGCGTTTCACGATATCACGCAGGGCTCGAACGGCAAGTGCGGGGCCGAATGCGAAGCCGGTCCCGGTTACGACTTTGTGACGGGGCTGGGCAGTCCTATGGCGCCGCAAGTGGTGGACGCACTGGTGGCGGCTCCGTAGGGATCTCCTCCGCCCGCCCGCTACAATAAGCTCTTATGTCCTGGTCGACCGTCCGCGTGCCCGCGTCCAGCGCGAACCTTGGGCCGGGCTTCGATGCGCTCGGCCTGGCGCTGTGCGTGTATCTGGATTGCCGCTTCCGCGCCAGCGACCGGCTCTCCATCACCGCCTCGGGACGCGACGCCGCGGCCATTTCCACGGGCGCCGACAACCTCATCTGGCAGACGGCGCTCTCGGTCGCGGCCGATGTGGGCATGCAGTTGCCGCCCATCGAGCTGGCGATCGAGAATCAAATCCCCATCGGCAAAGGACTGGGGTCGAGCGCCGCCGCGCTCACCGCCGGCGTGGTAATCGCCGACCGCCTGTTGGGACTGGGCTGGCGCCCGCCGCGCATTCTGGATGAAGCCGCGCGCCTGGAAGGGCATCCCGATAACGTGGCTGCTTGCGTCCTGGGATCCATCGTGGCCAGCGCCATCGATTCCGGCGGAGCTGTGCGCGCCGTGCGCATGGAACTGCCGGCGCGCTTCGGCATGGCGCTGGTGGTGCCGGATTTCGTGCTGCCGACGTCGGAAGCGCGCGCCGTCCTGCCTGCCTGCTACACCCGGGAGGACGCCGTGTTCAACGTGCAACGCGCCGCTTTGCTGATCGCGGCGCTGGCGGCAGGCGCCACGTGGGCGTTCCCCGCCGCGCTCGAAGACCGCTTCCACCAGCCCTATCGCGCGCCGCTGGTGCCCGGCTTGGCGGATATTCTGAAGCTGCGCGCGCCGGGATTGCTGGGTTGCGCGTTGAGCGGCGCGGGGCCTTCGATCCTGGTTTTCTATGAGCGTGAGTTTGAGGCGGTTTGCGATCTGGTGCGGCAGATTTTTCAGCTTCATGGACACGCGGCGGAAGTCCTGCACACCCAAATCGCCCAGCATGGCTACGAATTGCGCGACAGAGACCCGGCACGCTCCGGCTCCGGGTTGGATATAGCGAGGTGACCGAATGCGGATCGATCCCGAAGACTTGCGCCGCCACTATGCATCGCTCTCCGATGAGGTGCTCCTGGACATCGACCGCGCCGACCTCGCTCCCGTGGCGCAGGGTATCTACGATCGGGAAATCGCGCGCCGGCGCTTGGACCGCCCACCGGAACAGGATGTGGAAGAGGAAGCCTACCGCCGCCCCTTGCCGGTCGTGAAGCCGGGCGCAAACTGGGATTTTGTGGGCCAACCCGGTGCCGATGCCGGCGACGGCCCGCCGCCCGCCTGGCTGGAAGACGCCGCCTGCGCCTGGTCCGCCCACATTTATCCGACTGGCGATTACGCCTTCACCGGAGCGGAGGTTCAGACCGCTCTGCGGGATGCGGGGATTCCGAATCGCATCGTGGTCAAGCCTCCGGCGCCGGCGCCGCCTTCCAAGCCGCTCAGCCTGTATTGCGTGATGGTTCCCGGAGACCTCGCCACGCGCGCCTGCGGCGTGGTCCAGCGAAAGGTCTCCAACCGGATAGCGGAAGACGAATGGCGGAGTCAACTGCACTCGTTCTCGGACGAAGAACTGCTCGCGTTGAACCCGGCGGATTTCTGGGACGCTCTGCTGGACAGGGCCGCGCGTATGCAGCGAGCCTATCTGGACGAGATGGCCCACCGGAAGCTGCAGGCTCCGCCCAGTTAGGGCCGCGACGGCTAGGCAGGGAGACTAGCCCACCTCTTCGAACATCCCCGTCCGCCGATTCTTGCGCACCCGGTCCCACGCGAAATAGCGGCCGTTCATCGCCACGTACACTCCCGGCGGCAGCGTCTGGGCGAACGCCAGAGCGCTGCCCAGATTGAACAGGCCGTCCGAGCTGCCAAACTTATAGGGAATCATGGCGCCCGTCAGCACGATGGTTTTATCCACCATGCCGCGCGCCAACACGCCGGCGGTCTCCACCATCGTGTCGGTCCCGTGCGTGATCACGATGCGGCTCTCGGGCGCGCTCCGGCATTGCTGCTGGACGATCTGACGGTCGTCTTCCGTCATCTGCAGGCTGTCGATCATCATCAAGGTGCGGACCTGAACGTCTAGGTTGCTTCTGCCCAGCTTCAGCATCTCCGGCAGGTGCGAGTCCTTGAAAAATAGCTCGCCAGTCAGCTCGTTGTAATTCTTGTCGAACGTGCCGCCGGTCACGAAAATTCGAATCGGATCCATCTTAGGCCATCTTACACGGCGCTCCGTTTATAGCCGGTATCCAGGTTCGGCAGAAACGCGGTCAGCAGTCCGATGGCCGGCAGGAACGAGCACACCCGGTAAACGAAAGCGATACTGGTGGCATCGGCAAGCCATCCGAGAATCGCCGCCCCAATGCCCGCCATGCCGAACGCCAGCCCGAAGAACACACCCGAAATCATGCCGATCTTGCCCGGCACAAGCTCCTGCGCGAACACGATAATGGCCGAGAAAGCCGACGCCAGAATCAACCCGATCACCACCGTCAGCACCGTGGTCCAGAACAGATTCGCATAAGGCAGAGCCAGCGTGAATGGCAGGATGCCCAGAATCGAGCACCAGATCACCACCTTCCGTCCTATCCGGTCGCCCACCGGCCCGCCGATAAACGTCCCCGCCGCCACCGCTCCCAGGAACACGAACAGATGGATCTGCGCGGATCGGATCGGCAGGTGAAACCGGCTCATCAGGAAGAAGGTGTAGTAGCTGGTCAGGCTCGCCAGGTACACATACTTCGAGAAGACCAGCGCGATCAGCACCGCCAGCGCCAGGCCGGTTTTGCGGCGGGATAGTTGCGGCCGCAGGTCGTGCAAAGCGCCCGCCTTCGCCCGGTCCGCGCCGTGTTCCTTGTACCAAGCCCCGATGCGCGTCAATACAATGATGGCCAGCAGCGCCGCTGCCGAGAACCAGGCGATGCTGTGTTGTCCTCCGGGCAATACGATCAGCGCCGCCAACAACGGGCCCAGCGCCGACCCCGCATTGCCGCCCACCTGAAACAGCGATTGCGCCAGGCCATGCTGCCCGCCGGACGCGAGGCGGGCCACTCGCGACGATTCCGGATGGAACACCGACGATCCCACGCCCACCAGCGCCACGGCCAGCAGAATCATGCCAAACCTTGGCGCATATGCCAACAGTATCAGGCCCGAAAGCGTGAATCCCATCCCCACCGGCAGCGAGTAAGGCGTAGGCCGGCGATCCGTATACATCCCCACGAAGGGTTGCAGCAGCGACGCGGTGATCTGCACACTCAGCGTGATCAATCCAATCTGCTTGAAGTCCAGGCGATACACCTGTTTCAGAATCGGATACACCGCCGGTATCACCGACTGCAGCATGTCGTTCAGGAAATGGCAGAAGCTGATCGCCGCCAATACCCCGAACGCCGTTAGGTGGGGCGGGCCTCCAGTCCTGCGCGGGTTCTCCAGAACCCGCTCTTTGCTAATACCACCCAATCGGCGCCTCGTTCAAGTTGATATAGACTTGTTTCGTCTCCAGATACTCTTCAATGCCCCACGGCCCCAACTCCCGCCCGAAGCCCGACTGCTTATATCCGCCCCAGGGCGCTTCCACATAAGTCGGCTGCATGTGATTGACCCACACGATGCCCGCGCGCAATGCCTTCACAACGCGGAATGCACGAAAGATATCGCGGGACCACACCGCGGCGGCCAGGCCATAGGGCGAGTCGTTGGCGATGCGGATGGCCGCGGCCTCCCCCTCGAACGGAATCACCGCAGCCACCGGTCCGAAGATCTCCTCGCGGGCGATGCGCGCGGAGTTATCCACATCTGAGAAGATGGTCGGCTCCACATAGTAGCCCCGCGCCATCCCCGCCGCCCGTCCGCCGCCCGCCGCCAGCGTGGCTTCCGACTTACCGATTTCCTGATACCGCCGCACGCGCTCGTATTGTTCCTGGCTCACCAGCGGACCCATCTTGGTTTCGCGGTCGAGCGGCGCGCCCAGCCGGATGCGCTTCGATTTCTCCACCATGGCTTCCACGAAGTCGTCATAGATAGGCCGCTCCACCAAAATGCGGCTGCCCGCCGAACACACTTCGCCCTGGTTGATGAAAACGCCAAACAATGCCCCATCCACGGCGGCGTCGAAATCCGCGTCGGCGAAGAAGATATTCGGCGATTTGCCGCCCAGTTCGAGCGTCACGCGCTTCACGGTGTCGGCCGCGCTTTTGACGATCAGCTTGCCGACGGCCGCGCTGCCCGTGAAAGCGATCTTGTTAACGCCGGCGTGCGCCACCAGCGGCGCGCCCGCCGACTCGCCGAAGCCGGTCACGATATTCACCACACCCGGCGGAAATCCGATCTCCGCGAACCAGTCGGCAATTTCGAGCGCGGTCAAAGGCGTTTGTTCCGCGGGCTTCAGCACGCAAGTGCAGCCGGCTGCCAGCGCGGGCGCGAGTTTCCAGGCCGCCATCAGCAGCGGGTAATTCCAGGGGATGATCTGGCCCGCCACCCCCACCGGCTCGCGCAGGCTGAGGCTGAGGGCGTTGTCGGGCACCGGATTCACGTGCCCCAGGACCTTCGTCGCCATCCCGCCGTAATATTCGAAACAGGTGGCCGTGTCGTTAACGTCGTATTCGGCCTCGACGATGGGCTTGCCGCAATTGCGCGATTCCAATTCGGCCAGTGCCGGCGCGTGCGCGCGGATGCGTTCGGCCAGTTTGAAGAGTAACCGGCCGCGGTCCTGCGCGGTAGTCTGCGGCCAGGGTCCGGATTCGAAGGCGGCCACGGCGGCCTGGACGGCGCGATCCACGTCGCTCGAATCCGCGTCGGGCACTTCGGCGACGATCTCCTCGGTGGAAGGATCGTAGACCGGGAACCAAGCGCCGCGATGGCTTTCCACGCGCTGCCCATTGATGTACATGCGATGCCGAGTCATAATGGTGGGGCAGCCAATCCTGGCTGCAGGCTGGCTTTCAGCCGGCCGCAATGTGGCGCGCTGTTACGACTTTTTCCGCTTAACCGGGGCCGCCGGCCCGCAGGTGAGACCCAATGCTTTCACTTGCGTGCGCGCCCTGCCCGCCAGATCGTTCGACGGGAACCGCTTCACCAACTCGCAAAACTCGTGCTTGCCCTGCGTGCGTTTGCCCAACTTCACCAGCGTGGCGCCTTTCATGTACAGCGCGTCGGGAGTCTTATTGTTGTCCGGATATTTTTCCAGGACCATGTCGAACTCCGCCAGGGCGTCCTCCAGGTTGTTCTGTTTCGCGTGTATCTCCGCGATATAAAACTGGGCGTTGGGCGCCAGATTGGTGTTGCCGTAGTATTTCAGATAATCGCCGAATTCCTGGAGGGCCAGATCGTCCTTTCCGCCGCTGCGGTCGCGCATGGCGTTTTGGTACAAGGGTTCGGCCTGCACCGGAGGAACGTTCGCCGTCGGCGGAGCCGCGGATCCCGCACCCGGTTGTCCCGTAGTGGGCGGTGGAGGAGCCGCCGGCGTCTGTATCGTCCGCACGGCGTTTCCGAGGTCGATCAACTGCTGCTGCATCTTACCCATCTGGCTGGAAACATCGGCCAAGGACTCGCGCATGGCGCTTACGTCGGTGGTCATCTGGTCCAGCTTGGCGCCCACGCCGACCACCGGGTCCACTACGCTCTTCTGCTGGTCTTTGAAACTTTGCTGCAGATTGTTCTGCAACAGCGCGACCGACGTACTGGTCTTGTTAGCCGAGTCGAGCGCCTGCTGCACCAGCACCTGAATCGCCGAGAACTTCTCGTCCTGGGAGCGTTGCAATGTCCGCACCTGATCCTGCAGTTGGGCCAAATCCCGCTGCAATTCGATAATTTCTTTGCTGGCTGCGAAGGTCGGGGACGGACAAATCAAGAGGGCCGGCAATAGCCTGCGCCAAAAGGTCATAGGATCTCCTCGTGAGCGGGACGGATGGGCCGTCCCGCCGGTTGCGGATGGGCCGGGACTTCACCCGGCCCCTTACCCGATTTTACTGCCCTGTGGAGAAGTGCGCGCGGCGATTCTTCTGCCAGCACGTTTCGTTGTGGTCGGTGCAGTCGGTGACCGGCCGCTCCTTGCCGTAGCTGATGGTTTTCAGCTTGTCGCCGGAAACGCCCAGTTGGACCAGGAATTCCTTGGCGGCGGTGGCGCGCCGGTCGCCCAGAGCCAGGTTGTACTCGGCCGAACCACGTTCGTCGCAATGGCCCTCGATGGTCACGCTGGCATCCGGGAAACTGGCGAAGATGGCCTTCAGCGCGTCGGCGTCCTTGGTCAGCGCGGCGCGGGCATCCTCGCGAATGTCGCTCTTGTCGTAGTCGAAGTATGCGTCCACCACGCTGGCGGAAAGCATTTGATCGAGCGTCGGCTTGGGCGCGGCGGGTGGCGGCGGCGGTGGCGGCGGCTCAGTCACGTTGACCGTAGCCGTGGCGGTCTTGCTGCCGCCGGGCCCGGTGGCCGTGAGCGTGTAAGTGGTGGAAGCGCCCGGGAATACGCGGCGGTTTCCGCTAGCCTGCACACTGCCAATGCCGTTGTCGATGGACGTGCTGCCGGCGTCGGTGACGCTCCAAGTCAGCGTAGACGACTGGCCGCGCTCGATCGACGAAGGCTCAGCCCCAAAGGTGATGCTGGGGGCCGGGGGTGGCGGCGGTGGCGGCGCCGGCTTCTCTACAACCGGAGCCGGCGGTGGCGGCGGTGGCGGCGCTTTCTTCTTGCAGCCTGCCGCGATTATCGTCAAAGCCAGACAAATGCCAATGGTACCGATTCTGCGTTGATTCAACATGAACTAAATCCTCCTGAAATCGTTAGCCCAGCGCCGCCATGAGTGGCGGCGCGGCACGCATAAGTGCGTGCGCCACGGGTTACTTTGCCCATACCGGGGTCCCATTCTTTCCGGCCGTGGTCAACTGCTTAAGCTGTGTGCCGTTTGCCAGCATCGTCCAGATCTGGTCCGACCCGCTGCGCGTGGACATGAATGCAATATGCCTGCCGTCCGGTGCCCAACTGGGGTTCTCATTGCGCCCCGCGCCGTAGGTCAACTGGTTGAACGAGCGCGAGGCCACGTCCATTACGAAAATATTGAAATTGCCGGTAGCGAACCCCCGCGTCCAGGCGAAAGCGATGATCTGCCCGTTCGGGTGCCAACACGGGTTGGACGCCTCTCCCTCGCCGTTGCTTAGCCGCTGTACGTCCGTGCCATCCATATTCATCCGGAAAATCTGCTGCGGACCCGACCGGCCCGATACAAACACCAGATCGGCTGCCGTCTTCGGATTCACCTTCGGCTCCACCTCCAGCGCGCGCGTGCTTGAAATGCGGTGCAGGTTGCTCCCATCGATGTTGGCGGCATAGATCTGCGCCCAGCCACTGGCCGTGGACGAGTAGAGCAACTGTTTGCCATCCGGCGTGAAATCCGGCGTCGCATTCATAGACGCGACTTGATTATAAAACGGCAACTTCCGTCCCGTATCCGTCGAGAGAATAAATATAGCAGGATTCCCGCGGGCGAAGCTAGTAAACGCGATTTTTGTGCCGTCCGGCGAGACCGCGGGCTCGATCGATAACGAATTGAACCGGCTGAGCTGGCGCTGGTTCGAGCCGTCCGGGTCCATCACCCAGATTTCCTTGTGGCCGGTGCGATTCGAGACGAAATAGATCTTGGTGCCCAGCAGCGAAGTGCCGCCCATCTGGGCTATGATATCGGCCGCGAATTCGTGGGCCGTTTTCTTAGCTCCAGACTCGTCCGGAGAGTCGAAGTAGCGCTTGCCCAGCACTTGCGCCTGCGCCACCGTGGGCTGCCCCACGTTGAACAGCCAGCCGTACAGCACCAGTACGTTGTTCTGTATCGCGGTATAGCCGAACGCCAGATAGTTCGCCGAAACCGGCGGCGAGGACCAGTCCGAAAGCCACGCGCCGCCCCCGTTGGGCGGTTGTTGGCCTGGGCGGGTAGGTTGCGCCGCGGGCTGCTCGCGGAAATCCTCAACCCGCTGCGGGACCTGCAGCGGGTACATGGTCTTGGGAACGATTTTGAAGATACCGGACGCATCCAGGTCGTTGTAGAGCGTCTCGTTAAAGGCGTTCATCAGCGGCTGGGCTGCGCCGCTGCCGCGCAAATCGGGAATAGCAATGGCGGGACGGTCGCCATTCACCACGCGACCGTAGATATCGCTCTGCTGCGCCGCCAGCGCTAGAGGCAGCCCCACCAAACCAGCGGTGAACCACAAAGCTCGCTTCATTATTTATCGCCTCAACTCAAACCTGAATTCGACCGTGGCAGTGTTCTTCTCAAAGCCGGCCGGCAGCGGCGGGAACGGACTGGCGTCATAGACGGCGCGTTGCGCGGAGTAGTCCACAGCCTGGTTTCCGCTGCTTTCAGCCACTCGTACGTTTCGTACCGAACCGTCCCGCATCAGGTCGAAGGTAACGATGGCGGCCGGCAGGGTGTGGATGCGCGGATCCACGTCGCCGGTGTGCCATTTCTCGGCAATCCGCTGCTGCAGAATGTTCACGTAGTATCCAAACCTGTTGCCGAAAGGAGATCCCTGTCCAACACCCACTCCGCCGGAGCCCACCTGTCCCACCATGGGCGAAACTAAGGCCGGACCTGCCGCGCTGTACAACTGGTTGGGACGGTCCGGTTGCTTCGCCCGCCAATTGTTCGCCGCCGACCGGGCCACTTCCGACGCCTTCGGATGCGTACGGCTCTGGATCGGGATGGCATCCGGCTCCTCGGGGGGAGCCTGTTGCTTCGCCTTGGCAGCGGGGGGAGGCGTCGGTACCGCCGACTCCGTATCGTTGGCCAGCGGGTTGACGATGCCGCTCCGGGATGGCAGCGGGATCTTGCTCACCACATTAATTGAGACGCTGCCCGGCCCGCCGGAGTTGGCGTCGCCCCACGTTTCCCGGTGACCCGAGAGCGCCACTCCCCACAGGAGCAAGGTTCCGAAGACCGCCGCATGCAACGCCACCGATCCCAACAGCGGCTTGTTCAGCGAATCCGCCTGATCCAAAATGTCCGCGTGCGGCATTACTTGCGCCTCTTGGCCGCCGAGTCCTCCGGCTGCGTGACCGCGTTCACCTTCAGCTTCGCCTTCCCGAGTTCGCTCATCACCTGCGCGATAGGCTCCCAGACCGTTTCTTTGTCCGCGCGCAGGTAGACCTCGGTAGCGCCGTTGAAACGCGCCGCGATCGCGGCCGGGAGCTCGTTGATGTCGGTCTCCTTTTCGTTCAGGTACAACGTGCCGTCCTTGGTGATGTTGACCACCGGCAGCTCTTTGGCGCTGTCCGCCACCGCGCGCGTCTTCGGCACGTCCACCTCGATGCCGAATTCCATCACGTGCGCGGTAAGCATGAAGATGATCAGCAGCACCAGCATCACGTCCACGAACGGCGTGACGTTGATTTCGGAAAGCATGCCCTGCGAAGCGCGCCGCCGCGACCGGAAGCCGCCGCCATTGCCGTTGCTGAATGAGATCGCCACGCGCTACTCTCCGAAGCTCCGCTCCGCCATGTTCATGAATTCGAGCGCGAAATCGTCCATGCGCGCGCCGATCTCCCGAATGGTGTGGCTGAACTGGTTGAAGAAGATGGCGGCGGGGATGGCCGCGGCGAGCCCCACGGCGGTGGCGATCAGCGCGTCGGCGATGCCCGGCCCTACCGCGCGCAGGCTGGCGCTGCCCTGCATCCCCAGCTCCTGAAACGCGCGGATGATGCCCAGCACCGTGCCAAACAGCCCGATGAACGGGCTGACCGACGCCGTAGTCGCCAGCCAACTCATGTTGCGCTCCAGCTTGGTGAGCTCTTCGCTGGTGCCAAGCTGCAGCGACCGTTCGAGCGAGATTTTGTTCGTGACGGAGCCGCGCGCCTGCACCTGCCGGTGGACCTCCTCGTAGCCGAATTCGAAGACCGACACCAGCGGCGCCGGCTTGAACTTTTCGCTCACTACCATCACCGCGTCCAGGCCGTTGGCCTTGCGGAAGGCGCGCAGAAAGCGCCGGTCCGCCACGCGCGCCGTGCGCAGCGCGCTCCACTTGGAAAAGATGATAGCCCAGGAGAACACGGAAAAGAACAGCAGGATAGCCAAAACGGCGATCGTCAGGGGGCCGCCGCGGCCAACCATTTCCCAAATGTTGATCTGCAGAAGGAATGCGGGCGCTATAGGCGTCAAACCATCTCCCAAATTTTCAATCTAACACACGTGGCGCAGAGGCCCTGGAGGGCGGGCTTTAGCCGGCGCGGGGCTTTAGCCCCGCTCATCGGCGAACCCATCGCGCTAAACTAACCTCTTCACGCGCGTCATGAGCCAACTGCACGACATCGAAAAGCTGGAAGCCACCCTCTGGGAGGCGGCCGACAGCCTCCGCGCCAACTCCCACAAATCCTCCTCCGAGTACTGTATGCCCGTGCTCGGCGTCATCTTCCTCCGCCACGCCACCAACCGCTACGACGCCGCCTGCCGCGAGATCGCCCAGGACCAAACCACCGGCAAAATGCCCAAGCGTCCGCTCAACAAGGCCGACTTCCTCAAGCGCCGCGCTCTCATGCTCCCCAAGGAAGCCCGCTACGACGAACTCATGCGCCTGCCCAAAGGCGGGGACTTCGGCGCCGCTCTGGTCGCCGCCATGAACGCCATCGAGCGCGAGTTCGAACCCCTGGCCGGGCAACTCCCCAAGGACTACGGCGGGTTCGAGGCCTCCGTCCTCGAAAACCTGATGCGCATCTTCGATAGCGAAACTCTGCGCACCGCCGGAGGCGACGTCTTCGGCCGCATCTACGAGTATTTCCTCATGAAGTTCGCCATGCAGGGCGCGCAGGATAACGGCGAGTTCTTCACCCCGCCCTCCCTCGTCCAGACCATCGTCAAC